>ERZ827088.1340-NODE-1340-length-31011-cov-3.064995_pt1 | contig 31011 bp, 23 predicted proteins | sample MGYA00519922_ERZ827088 | MGnify/ENA primary metagenome ERZ827088 (study PRJEB31778, sample SAMEA3449254) | human gut metagenome | biome: human gut; feature: human-associated habitat; material: faeces | place: United Kingdom | collected 2010/2012 ...
TGGCCACAGGGGAACAGAGGGAACTGGATGCGCTGGATATTTTCAGCCGCGACTGTCCGGTGAACTATGTGATTACCGTGGAAGCCCTGAAAGAAGGCTGGGACTGTTCCTTTGCCTATGTGTTCTGCTCCGTGGCGAATATCCGTTCCGGCATAGACGTGGAGCAGCTTCTCGGGCGCGTGATGCGCATGCCGTATGCGCAGGCAAGAAAGGAGCCGCGCCTGAACATGGCCTATGCGCATGTGACGGCGCATTCCTTCAGCGAGGCGGCCGCCGCCATGTACGGCAGAATGCTGAACATGGGCTTCGGCGAGGATGAGGCGGCAGGTCAGATTCGGCAGCTTGAGCTGCCGGGCGTGGATACCGGGGGCAATTTTGAGAATACTCCCATCGGGCAATGGATGAGCGGCGGGAAAAGTGTTCCGCCGCTGGTTATCCCTCTGAAAAGAGCGCCGGACTTTTCCCAACTGGCGGAGGCCGCGGAAGGCATTGAGGTACGGAAGACGGAATCGGGGTTTGAGGTGGTCAGCAGCGGCATGATGTCGCGGGAAGCCGAAAACGTTGTCCTGGCCTGCGCGGCGGAAAGGCAGAGGGATGAAATACGGCGTGCAGTGGCGCTCCACCGCAGCGCCGTGGCCGCACAACTGCCGAAGCCTCCGGCAAGCCGGGGGGTTCCCTTTGCCGTTCCCATGCTTCTGGTGGAAATGGATGGGGAGCTGGAAATCCCGGAACCGGAACTTCTGGCCGGCGCATGGTCTCCGCTGGAGCTGCTTCGGGACGGGGAATGCCCGCTGGAAAGGGGGGAATTTCAGTTCGACGGCAAGGAGCATGTGTTCCAGTTCGATCTGGACGGAGAAAAGCTTGTCTGGCATCCCGTGGATTCCCATGAGCAGGGATGGCTGTATGCGCCCGAAGAAGGTCTGAGCGTGCGGGAGCTGGCGCGGAAGCTGGACAGAAAGTGCAGGTTCGACGATGTCGATCAGCCGGTCATGCTCGAGTTCTGCCGCCGCTGCGTGCAGGGATTGATGGATCGGGACGGCGTGGAGCTTTCCGACCTGTTTCTGGGAAAGGATGTGCTTGAGCGGTGTATTCGGGAAAAAATTGTCCGGCTGAGGGAAGAGGCGAGAAAACGTGGCTTTCAGCAGCTTTTGCTGTCGCCGTCCGCACGTGTGGAAGTTTCCTTTGATGCCGCTTTTTCCTTTCCGCGATACGGTTATGCCGAAAGTATCCCGCCCTATGCCGGGGCATACCGGTTCACGAAGCACTACTACGATCGGCCGCGTGATTTGAAGGCGTCCGGCGAGGAGTTCCGCTGTGCGCAGGCCATAGACCTTTATCCCGCTGTGAAAACATGGGTGAGGAATGTGGACAGACAGGCAGGTTCCTTCTGGCTGCCGACTTCCAGCGACAGGTTCTACCCCGACTTTGCCGCCATGCTGAATGACGGGCGTATCCTGCTGGTGGAATACAAGGGCAAACACCTGCTGAGTAGTGACGATACCAGGGAAAAGCGGAATATCGGAGAACTGTGGGCGGAAAAAAGCCGCGGACGCGGGCTGTTCCTGCTGGTATCGGAAGACGTGCCGGAATTGACATTTGAGCGGCAAATGCGGGAATTGATGGGCTAGCTGTACACCCAAAGCCTGAGCAAGGAATTTCGCTTGTTTGACTTTTTTATCCGTCCGCCCTTCCGGCGGGGACAAGATGAGGTGTCGGAGGAGCCGCCCTTCATGCGCTATTCTCCTCCATGCGCGTCAGAACACGGCTCGATGCGTTGCCCCGCGCTATCGGCCAGCCCGGCCAGCAGGCAGTCGTTGTTCTCATTACAGCGCAGTACAGCATAGTGTGCATCTTCATAGAACCGGGCCATTCCTTCCTCGAAGTAATAGCGGCGGGGCAGGCGCAGACGGGCACTGCGGGGGCTGTTCCGTTCCGTGCGCAACGCCGGAGCCGGAACGCCGTTGCAGCTTTTGCCCTGCACAAAATGCTCCGGATCGGCGCGGGCAATGCCCTGTTCATCAGGTATCAGCGGAAGGCAGCCGTTTTTGTCGATTTGGAATTGCCGTTCCAGATCGTATTCCAGCGTCATGTAGTCGCCCAGCATGAAGGCGCGTGGATCGCGCGGTGCAAGGGCAAGAAGAATCTCTCTGCCGTCACGCAGCAGGGTGCGCCGATCTGAAATTGCCAGAGAAAACAGGATGGGCAGGATCAGACTTGTCGCGACAAGCGGTGCGGCGCGGCGGAAGAAGACTGAGCGCGGAAGAAGGACGGGATTATCGCCGGATTCGGTATCGCTCTTGCTGTTGGCGGAGGCGGAACGGGAACCGCGTTCAAGAACCATTCCGCCGAAAACCAGACAAAGGCCGGGAATGCCCATACTCAGCACCTTGGCGGAAAAGGGCAGGGCAAGATGATAATAAAAGGAGACGAGGCTTGCGGCGAGCAGAAGCAGGCCGGTGCAGAACAGGGGGAAGCTGTGCCATGCCTTTTTTTCCCTGTGCTGTGCGAATCTGCCGATAAGCATGAGGTTCAGGGCAAGCAGTGCTTCCGCCGGGGCAAACGACCAGGCCGGCAGCAGAGATGCCGCTCCGGCGGCAAGCGATGCGGGATGAGGAAATCCCGGCGTTCCGCGTGGAGGCAGGGCGCGCCATGCGAACAGGACAAGATTGGCGGCGCAAAGCGAACGCAGGAGAACCGGCGGGAAAAGTGCCTGTTCTGGAAATTTGTCTATGAGTGCAACGGAGCCCGCGAACAACGGCGTCTGCCCGATGAACGCCCAGAGGCACGCGAATGCGGCGGGCCGCAGCGCGGCGGAAGAAACGCGGCCCCAGGCGACGGCGACAAGGGGCAGAAAGCAGGCAATGCCGAACGAGCATGCAACAAGAATGATGTATTCCGGCGGCAGAAAATGGCGTATGCTGAAGAGCGTGGTGAGCAATGGCCAAAGTGCCGCCCCAAAGCGGAGCGGCATGCAGTTCAGAGCCGCATACAGGGCAATTGCCGCCGCCCATATGTACGCGATGAGGATCGGGGTCGGGAATTCCGTCAGGCCGTAATGGAAAAAGGCGGCCCCTGCCGCGGCCATCACCGGGGAGAAGGTCAGAAGAAAGACGCCGCGTCCCCTTATGCGCCACAGAAGTGCGCCTGTCGCCATATATACGGCGCCCAGGCCGAGGCCGGCCTCTTGCGAGGTGATGGCGAAGAACAGAACGCTCAGGACGGTGAAAAAAATCGCTGAGACCCCCCCTCCCAGTCCGGCCAGGATCAGGGGAAAGAGATGCGGAAGGGCGGCGCGGGCGTTCTGTTGCCGGGGCGCATGTGCGGCTGTTTCCGTTTCCTTTTGAAATGCGGGCGTCAGAGCTGTTTTCTCCTCAGGGTTGCGGAGCGCCCGCGGCAGGCTGCGGGCGAGAAAGGCCGTATAGGCGATGTTGGCGAGAGTGAACAGGAAAATCACCGGAATCAGATTCTCCGTGCCCGCTTCAAATATCCAGCGGGTGAACAGGGAATTGAGCAGGACAAGACCGGCCAGACTCAATTCACACAGGGCGAGGGCATGACGCCTGTGCAGGGCCGGAACCAAAATAGCGGCAAGCACCGCAGGCCCGGTCAGGAGCCGTGGAAGGGGAGGAGAGCCAAATTCGGAGAAGACGAGATGGAAGGAAAGGAGGCTTGCCTGTGTTATCAACAGCGTCAGCGGCAGGGCCAGCCATGAGTTCAGACTCCCGCTGCGCCGCAACAGGCGAGGCGGAAGGAGGGCGATGCAGCAGAGGGCCGCATTGACAACCAGCGCGGGCAGAGGGCGGGAGAGATAAGCGTCGTAAATATCCAGCCCGAAGCGGGGCAGGGCGGCGGCAACGATCAGAATCGCCCATAAATTCCACAGGCAGGCCGTGCGCCGGAGCAGGAGAAGGGGAAGCATGCTGGCGGCCCAGACCAGACACAAATCCTGTTCTGTTGCTCCGCTTTGGAAAATCTGTCCGAATACGGCCCAGAACATGCCGATACACATGCAGGAGGCGAGCAAGGCCAGTGAAGCGGGAAGCGTGGTATTCCGGCGCTCCGCGGCAAGGGAAAGCCCTGTGCAAAGCAGAAAACCGCCTGTGGCGAGGGAAAATTTTACCACATCGGCCAGCTTGTGCCAGTTCCAGGCGAAAAAACAGATCGCGGCGGCCAGACAAAGGGCTGTACCCGCGGCCAGCAGCAGGCGTCCCGTCCATGCGGCAGGAGAAAGTGAATCGGCAAAGCGTGACGTTTCAGACATACCGTCTCCACAGAGGATGTTGTACACGGGCATATTTCCATTGGATTTTCATGGATGTAACACTTCATTTACGGCGTCAATCTCCGTTTCAGACGTGAATCCCGCAGGGAATCTGAGTTCTCGCCACACGTTCCATGACCTGCCGCGATGTGGTGGAAGAACACATCAGGGGGCCGGATCTCGGCACGGACGATTATCTGGTCAAACCCTTTGAGACAGGCGAACTGCTGGCGCGGATGCGCGCCGTGCGCCGGAGAAGGGACGGGGCCTCCTCTCCGATTCTGTCCAACGGGAGATTTTGCTGAATCCCGCCGCGCATGAACTGCGCTCTCCCCTGACTGCGCTGTCGCTCCAGGCGGAAGCCGGGAAAATAGACCTGGGCGTCACCAGCCGGGAGGATATCGTGGTCAGGGTTCCTCCCCATGCCGTCGAGGCGGTGCTGAAGAATCTGGTGGACAATGCCATCCGCTACACGCCGGAAGGAGGCAGGGTCGACCTGCATGCGGGGTATGAACAGGGCGTCCCCGTCATGATCGTATCGGATACGGGGCCGGGCATACCCGAGGAAGAGCTCGGGCGCGTCTTCGATCCCTTTTACCGCTGCATGGGGAATGCCGTTTCCGGTTCCGGTCTGGGGCGTTCCATTGTCAGGACGCTGGTGGAGTCCTGGGGCGGGAGCGTCAGTCTTGAAAATCTGCATGATGGAGGATGGAGGAAAGACCGGCCTCAGGGCCAGAGTCCGTTTTCCCGCCTGGACGGGGAGGGAGTAGTGCTCTTTTTGTGAAACTGTAGCGGATTCTCTGGACTTGTTGACGATTCTGTGCTTCACTGTGAAAGGTTTCAGGACTGTCATGCGGGCGTCTTTCACGAAACTCCTCGTCAAGACGCTGTCCGTCCTTCTCCGCTGTTGCGGCCCGCTCGCGGGCCGGTCTTTGCGCGTGGAGGGCGGCAACACTCCACCAAGAGGACAACTCTATGGCAAGCATCAGGCTCGATCAGGTTCGGGACGCGGGCTTCCTTCATGAAGTGGAAGAAGAAAGCGGCCAGAACATTTCCACCTGCTACCAGTGCGGCAACTGCACCGCCGGGTGTCCCGGCGCCGGTTTCTACGACCGGCAGGTGAGTCAGATCATGCGGGCCGTGCAGCTTGGTCTGAAAGATGAAGCTCTGCGCAACAGATCGTTGTGGCTTTGTCTTTCCTGTTCCACCTGCACCGCGCGCTGTCCCAACAACATTGATGTGGCCCGCGTCATGGAGACGCTGCGTCACATGGCCCGGCGCGAAGGCCTGGTCCAGGATCGGCCCATCGAGTCGTTCTGGAAGTCCTTCCTCGATACGGTGAAGCTGACCGGCCGTTCCTTCGAGATCGGCGTCATGGCCGATTACATGATGCGCACCGGCCGGGGCTGGGGCAACATGGACATGGCTCCCGCCGCGCTGCTCAAGGGCAAGCTGCCCTTCCTGCCCAGCTGCATCCGGGGCCGTGACGAAGTCGCCCGCATCTTCAAGCGTTACGCTGAAACGAAGAAGGAGGGCCAGCAGTGAAACTCGCCTATTATCCCGGCTGTTCCGGCCACGGCACGTCAAAGGAGTACGAATCCTCCACCCGCGCCGTGTGCAGGGCCCTCGGCCTTGAATTCGCTGAAATAGAAGACTGGAGCTGCTGCGGCTCCACTCCGGCTCATGCCATGGACACCGTGCTGTCCGGGGCCCTGGCCGCCCGCAACTTCAAGCAGATCGCGCTTACCGGCGCGGAGGGCGTGGTGACGCCCTGTCCGAGCTGCCTGGCCAACCTCAAGCTGGCCCGCCACCGTATGCAGGATGCCGCGTTCAAGGCCAGAGTGGACGCGCTGTTGGATTCCCCCACGGTCGAAAATGCGGAGGCCCTGCCCGAAACGTATTCCGTATTGCAGATCATTCTGGAGCAGATCGGGCCGGAAGCCATCAGGGCTCGCGTGACGCGCCCGCTGGAGGGCGTGAAAATCGCCACCTATTACGGGTGTCTGATGAGCCGCCCCGCCGACGTGATGCAGTTTGACGATCCGGAGAATCCTACCGCCATGGACAAAATCATGGAGGCTCTCGGGGCCGAGGTGGTGGATTTTCCGCTCAAGACGGAATGCTGCGGCGCGGCCATGGGCGTGGCCCGGCAGGACGTGACCGGTTCGCTTTCCGGCCGCATTCTGGCCACGGCCAGAAGTTTCGGCGCGGACGCCGTGGTGACGGCATGCCCGCTCTGCCACATGAATCTGGACTTGCGGCAGGGGCAGGCGGAACGTCAGATGCGTCTCAAGTTCAGACTGCCCGTGTTCTACTATACGCAGCTCATGGGGCTGGCCTTCGGCCTGCCCGATGAGACTCTCAAGCTGGACAAGCTCGCCGTGGACCCCGCGCCTTTCCTCCAGCTCGTCGCCAGACGCCGCAAGGCGCGGATCGACGCCGCGGCCGAGGCGGCCCGCGCCGCGATGGAAAAGGCTGAATCCGAAGAAGGAGCCGCGTCATGAAGATAGGCGTTTTTGTCTGCCATTGCGGCAGCAATATTGAAGCCACGGTGGACACGGCCGAGGTGGCGCGCATTGCGCTGACCTATCCCGACGTGGCTCATGCGGAAGATTCCATGTACACCTGCTCCGAACCGGGGCAGGACAATATCGTGAATGCCATCAAAAAGTATGGTCTGGACGGCGTGGTGGTGGCCTCCTGCTCGCCGCGCATGCACGAGCAGACCTTCCGCCGCACGGTGGAACGCGCTGGGCTGAACCGGTACATGTTTGAAATGGCCAATATCCGCGAGCATGTGTCGTGGATCGGCAAGGATCGCGAGGCCAACACCAACAAGGCCGCCGAACTGGTGCGGCTGGCGGTGGAAAAGCTGCGCCGCGACGCGCCCCTGCATTCCAAGCAGTTCGACGTGACCAAGCGCGTGCTGGTTATCGGCGGCGGCGTGGCGGGCATTCAGGCCGCGCTGGACTGCGCGGACGGCGGCATCGAAGTGGTGATGGTGGAGCGTGAAAGCACCATCGGCGGCAAGATGGCCAAGCTGGACAAGACCTTCCCCACGGTGGACTGTTCCAGCTGCGTGCTCTCGCCCAAGATGGTGGACGTTGCCCAGCACCCGAAAATCAAGCTCTACGCCTATTCCGAAGTGGAGAGCATCAGCGGTTTTGTAGGCAACTTCACGGTGACCATCCGCAAAAAGACCGCGTATGTGGACTGGGACAAATGCACCGGATGCGGAACCTGCACCGAGAAATGTCCGGCCAGGCATTCGCCCGACTCCTTCAACGAATGTGTGGGCGAGACCACGGCCATCAATATTCCCTTCCCGCAGGCCATTCCCAAGAAGGCCGTGATCGACGCGCGTTACTGCCGCAAGCTCACCACGGGCAAATGCGGCGTGTGCGCCAGGGTGTGCCCCACCGGAGCCATCAATTACGAAATGAAGGACGAGATCGTCACCGAACAGGTGGGCGCGGTGGTCGCGGCCACAGGGTACGATCTCATGGACTGGACGATCATGGGCGAATACGGCGGAGGCCGCTTCCCCGATGTGATCACCAGCCTTCAGTACGAGCGCATGCTCTCCGCCAACGGCCCCACCGCCGGGCACATCAAGCGTCCTTCGGACGGCAGGGAACCCGGGGTGGTGGCCTTCATCCAGTGTGTGGGCTCGCGCGACCGCTCCATCGACCGCCCCTACTGTTCGGGCTTCTGCTGCATGTACACGGCCAAACAGGCCATTCTGACCAGGGATCACATGCCGGAGTCGCGCTCCTTCGTGTTCTACATGGATATCCGCGCGCCGGGCAAGATGTATGACGAGTTCACCCGCCGCGCGGTGGAGGAATACGGCGTGCAGTATGTGCGCGGCCGAGTTTCCGCCATCCAGCCCATCCGGCGCGCTGACGGCAGCCTGGGCTATATCCTGCGCGCCGCCGACACCCTGCTCGGCGAGCCGGTGGAAGTGGAAGCGGATATGGTGGTGCTGGCCGTGGGCATCGAGGGCGCGCACGGGGCCGGGGAACTGGCCGAAAAACTGCGCATCTCCTACGACAAGTACGGCTTTTTCATGGAGCGCCATGTCAAGCTGGCCCCGGTGGAAACCAACACGGCGGGCGTGTATCTTGCGGGCGTGTGCCAGGGGGCCAAGGACATTCCGGCTTCCGTGGCGCAGGGAAGCGCGGCCGCGGCCAAGGTGCTTTCGCTGTTCTCCAGGGACAAGCTGGAAAACGATCCGCAGATCGCGCAGGTGGATATCAAGCGCTGCGTGGGCTGCGGCAAGTGCGTGGACGTGTGCCCCTACGGCGCGATCAAGAAAATAGACTTCCGCGGTCAGCCCAAGGCCGAGGTGGTGGAAACCGTGTGTCAGGGCTGCGGCGTATGCAACGCCACCTGCCCGCAGGGCGCGATTCAGGTTTCACATTTCACGGACAACCAGATTCTCGCGGAGGTTAACGCCCTATGTCAGTTCTGAGCGGCAAAGAGCTCCGTATCGTGGGCTTTCTGTGCAACTGGTGTTCCTACGGCGGGGCGGATACAGCGGGTACGGCCCGCGCCGCCCAGCCCACGGACCTGCGCATTATCCGCGTCCCCTGTTCGGGGCGCGTCAATCCTCTTTTCGTGCTCAAGGCGCTGATGAACGGCGCGGACGGCGTGCTGGTTTCCGGCTGCCACCCCCGCGACTGCCATTATTCCGCCGGCAACTTCTATGCCCGCCGCCGTCTGGAAATCCTCAAGGAATTCCTGCCCATCGTGGGCATTGACCCGGCCCGTTTCGAGTACACCTGGGTTTCCGCTTCCGAAGGCCAGCGCTGGAAGGAGGTGGTCACCTCCTTTACCGAGCGCATTCACAGGCTCGGACCCGCGCCGAAGTGGGCGGACGTGACCCCGCGTTACGACATGCCCTTTTCCGCGCCGGAAAACCGTCTGGAGCCGATCCGTCCGCTGGGCTGCGGCGCGAATCCCTCCCTGCCCGAACTCAGGGAAAGCATCAAGAAGGCTCTGGCCGAAGGCCTTGAAGGGGTTCTCGGCTGGAAGGCCGGTTTCGACCCGCTGCATGTGGAACCTGTGTTCATGCAGACCCCGGAAGAAGTGGATCATCTGGTCTGGGGACCCTTCAACGTCCACAACCTCGCCAACTTCCTGCCCCAGTACAAGGGCCGCAGGATCGGCGTGGTGGTCAAGGGCTGTGACAGCAAGGGCGTGATCGAGCTGCTGGCCGAAAAGCTCATCGACAAGGATGACGTGACCATCTTCGGCATGGGCTGCAACGGCACCGTGGATCTGAACCGTGTGCTGGAAAAATTGCCCGAGGGCGCGTCCGTTGAGGATGTGAAGTGTTCCGGCAACACCATCAGGGTGACGGCGGGCGGCCAGGAATACACGGTGTCCATGCAGGACGCCGCGCAGGACAAATGCCGTCAGTGCACCAACCCCAATGCGGTGCTGTCCGACGTGTTCGTCGGCCCCAGAGTGACGGAGCCCATGCCCCCCGCCGACGGCCGTTCCGGCGCGCTGCGCTTCCTTGACGAACTCTCGCTGGAAGAACGCATGGGCTTCTGGAAAGGCCAGATGGAACGCTGCATCAGCTGCCATGCCTGCCGCAGCGCCTGCCCCATGTGCGTGTGCCGCGATCACTGCGTTTCCGACGCGCGCGATCCCGCCTGGCTGACCAGGGAAGACGATGTTGTGCAGAAGCTCTTCTTCCAGCTTATCCACGCCCAGCATCTGGCCGGGCGCTGCACGGGCTGCGGCGAGTGCCAGCGGGCCTGCCCCATGGGCATCCCTGTTTTCGCGCTCAAGCAGCAGTTCGGCCGCAAGATCAAGCAGATCTTCGGCTACGGCGCGGGCATGGACGTGAACGGCGTGCCGCCGCTGCTCGCCTACCAGGTGGAAGAACCCAACATCAAGGAGCATGAGCTGTCATGAGCACCTTCTACTTTGCCGCTCCGGACGCCCTCCTTGGCTGGCTGAAAAAGCTGGCCGCGGATTATCGCGTGCTGGCTCCCCGCAGGGAAGGCCGCAGCGTGATGTTCCGTCCCCGCACGGCGGACGAACTGACGGATATGGACGAACTTCTGCGCCGCGCCACGGCGTCCCCCAAGGGTGCGGTCATTCCCCACAGTGAAACTCTGGTGCGTTTTTCTTCGACCAAGGACGCCGAAAACCCGGCCAGGCTGGATACCACGCTGGACGCGCCCTGCGGCGATGTTCCCACTGTGCTGTTCGGCTGCCGTCCCTGCGACGCCAGGGGTTTTGTGGTGCTGGATCGCCCCTACCTTGAAGGCAGGTTCAAGGATCCGTACTACGCCGCCAGGCGTGAAGCCCTGGTGATCATTGCCCAGGCCTGCCCCACGGCGTTTTCCACCTGTTTCTGCCATTGGGTGGGCGGTTCTCCCGCCGGACGCGAGGGTTCCGATATCCTGTTCACGGCCGTGGACGGCGGCTTTGTGTTGGAATCCGTAACGGAAAAGGGCGCAAAGCTGCTTGAGGCGGCTGGCTTCGCCTCCGGCGAGGACAGAAGGAACGAGGCGGAAGCCGCGCACAGGAAGGCGGAAGCCTCGCTCGGTGCGCCCAGCACTCTGGAGAATATTCCGGCCAGAGTCGCGGCCCGCTTCCGTGATGAGGCCTTCTGGATCAAGGAAACGGAAAAGTGCCTGTCCTGCGGGGCCTGCACCTATCTGTGCCCGACCTGCCAGTGCTTCACCATCACCGATGAAGGGTCGCAGCTCGACGGGCGGCGTATCCGCAGCTGGGATACCTGCATGTCTCCGCTGTTCACGCTGGAAACCAGCGGGCACAATCCCCGCACGGAAAAGTTCAAGCGCATGCGCAACCGCATCAGCCACAAGTTCAGTTATTATCCGCAGAGCTACGATGGGGAATACTCCTGTGTGGGCTGCGGACGATGCGTGGTGAGCTGTCCCATCTCCCTGGATATCAGGCAGGTTGTGAAGCACGCCGTGGAAGGCGCGCCGGAAGCAGTTGCGGAAGCCGCGCCCGTACCGGCCCCGAAACCCGCTCCCGCCAGGGTGAAGGCTTCTTCGGCGGCGTCCGAACCGGCATCCCCGGCCGGTGAGCCGAAGGCAGCTCCCGGGGCCGAAGCCGCGCCCAAAGCGTCCGCGAAGTCCGAAGCCAGGCCCAGGACGGGCGGCAAGTCCAAGTCCGGCAAAAAATCCCGCTAGGGCGGTGAGGAATCATCATGAGTGAACATCATTGCACTTGCCACGGCAATAATCCCTACCTGCCCGAGGTGGCCACGGTGGTGGAAACCGTGCAGGAGACGCCCACCATCAAAACCATTCGCGTGCGTTTTGACAACGAGGAAGCGTGGGAGAAATTCCGCTACGAACCCGGCCAGGTCGGACAGCTTTCCGTATTCGGCGCGGGCGAATCCACGTTCGTCATCAACACTCCGCCGTCCTGCCGGGACTATATCCAGTTCTCCGTCCTGCTGGCAGGCGAGGTGACCCATGCCATTCACAAGCTTCAGGCCGGGGACAAGGTGGGGGTGCGCGCTCCTCTGGGCAACTGGTTTCCCTATAATGACTGGAAAGGGAAAAACGTGTTCTTCGTTGGCGGCGGCATCGGCATGGCCCCCATCCGTACCATCATGCTCCATCTGCTGGAACATGCCTCGGATTACGGCCAGATCAGCCTGCTCTACGGCGCGCGCTCTCCGCAGGACATGGCCTATCAGGCCGATCTGCCCGGCTGGCTGTCGCATGAACACCTCAAGACCACGCTGACCATCGACCGCGAGGCCGAGGGCTGGCCCCACAAGGTGGGCCTGATTCCCAATGTTCTGAAGGAAATCGGTCCCAGGCCGGACAACACCATCGCCGTGCTGTGCGGCCCGCCGATCATGATCAAGTTCACCCTGGCGGCCTTCCAGGAACTGGGGTTCAAGGACGAGAACATCGTCACCACCCTGGAACGGCGCATGAAATGCGGCATCGGCATCTGCGGCCGCTGCAACATCGGCGGCAAGTACGTCTGCCTTGACGGGCCTGTGTTCACCCAGGCCCAGCTCAACCAGCTGCCGCCGGAAATGTAACATGCAGGGGGAGGTTTTGCCTCCCCTGACCTCATCGGCAGGGGCATCATGCCCTGCATCCTCATCCAGACACACTGGCCGGAAAAGCATGCTTTTCCGGCCAGTGTGTCTGGAGTATGCTGCCTTGAAAATGTTCAGAGCCTTTTGCGTTATTTTGGGCAAGACGAGGGGACATTGAGGATGGCAAAAATGCCGGGTGCTGCCATGATCGCTGCAGCAAGTATGGCGGCCTGATAACTTCCGGAGAGAGAATGCAGGCATCCTCCCGCGAATGGCCCGGCAAAGCCGGCGATGATAAATACCGTTGCCGTCATTCCGACATTGTTCTCCAGATGAGCCGGACCGAAACTGGACGCAATATAGGCTGAGAACTGTGGTATGGTTCCGCCGAAGGACAGAGCGATAAGCGCCACGCCAGGCAGGATTCCGGCAAGGACGGAGCCCGTGGGCGGAAAGGCCAGGAACAGAAGGCCGGCTATCATGCAGAACACATCGGCGAGCATGGCGAAGCGAAAGCCCTTCGCGTCGAACAGTGAGCCGAAGAGCAGGCGTCCGAGTCCGTTGATCACCGCGCAGATACCCATGACCAGCCCGGCCTGTGCGGGAGACGCTCCCCGTTCAATGGCGCAGGGCACTATGTGGCCGATGATCATGAGGCCGCCCGTCTGGATGGCAAGAGCCCATATCCACACCAGACGGAAGTTTTTCGTTTTTATCATCTGCAGGGTGGTGAGGCTTTCTGTCCGGACTTTGGATGTGACTTCATGCGGGACGGCGGCCGCTGCGGGATATTTCAGAAAGGCGCTGGCAGGCAGAGCGCCGGCCAGGATCAGCGCGGCCATGAAAAGCAGTGTGGCTGAAACTCCCATGATGTCGATGAGCGTGGCCGCGAGTCCGGAACCGAGCAGAAGAGTGCCGAACGCCAGGGAAAAGGCCATGATACCGCAGACAAGGCCGCGCTGCTGCGGATACCAGCGCACGCTCACGGCAATGGGAACAATATTGCCCATGCCTATGCCGAATCCTGCCACTCCGCCATAAGCAAGAATGATCTGCCATGGAGCCGAGGCGAAGGAGGAGGCGGCCAGCCCCAGAGCAAGCATGAGTCCGCCGAGAGCCGCCGTGGCGCGCGGTCCCAGACGACGCATGATGACGCCGCCGGACATCATGCCGAGGCCGAAAAAGACCAGAATGGCTGTGAAGACCAGCGAGGTCTGCGGGCGGGTCCAGCCGGTGCTTTGCTCAAGGGGAAGCATGAATACCGACCAGGAGTACAGCGTGCCGTTGAGGAAGGAAAGAAGCGCACCTGCCAGCAGAACGGAACGTCCGGGGCGGGAAAATTCAGGAAACATGATGGGAGCCTCATGTCGGTAACTGTTGAGTGATGCCGCGCAGTCCCTTTAAGCGGCTCTGCCAGGATTTGCGGGGGATGACCCTCAATCGCGGCAAAAAGGGCAAAGGAGGGGCGACAGACCGGCAGAGGGCCGTCAGAGCAGAGTAATGCGTTCTCTGTTCACGGTAAGACAGCCCTGAGCCTGGAGCTTGCGCAGCATGCGGTTGATCGTCACACGGTGGACGCCCAGATGTTCGGCAAGCTCCTGCTGGGACATGGTAATCGTGGAAACTCCATCCTGCTCGGCAGCCGAGGATTCCAGCAGGCGCATCAGGCGCGACAGATTGTCATCATAGGCAGTTTTCAGCAGGGTAGAGCCGAAGCAGCGCATCTTTTGGGCAATGCTGCGAAAAAGGCAGTGACGAAAATCCGGATCTCCGCCCAGCAGCCTGATGACGGTGGAGCGGGAGAATGCAATCAAGGTGATATCGGTGAGGGTTTCCACCTGAAATGAAAGGGGAAGTTCGGCAAGAAAGCGAACATCACAGACAAAGTTGCCCTGAAGGATGGTAAACGGAACCAGCCGTTCAGATTCTTCGGAGAGTTCAACAATACGAACACTTCCGGATAGAATATAGTAAAGTTTTTCCGGAACGGTTCCCATTTCAAATATGATTTGTTTCTTCTTGAAATGAATAACTTCTCCGAGAGAAATAAGTCTGGAAGATAAGGGAAGATCCGATGCAAAGACGATGTTGTCTGCCTGCTGACTGGTCATGCAGCCCTCCGGAGGAAAGGGCCGGAAGGCGTGCGGACTGCCCCCCGGCCGGTTTCTCAGGCACGTTTTTCCCGCCATTCCGTATGGATTCTGCCGTCTTCCCTCCATATCTGCAGGAACTTGTCGGCAAGAAGCGGGTTGGTGAAGGGATAGTCTGAACGCTGGTGCAGGGCGCGGCTTTCCTTTCTTTCCAGCGCGCCGTGCATGATGATCTCGCCCACATCCATGAGGTCGAGGGTTTCCATGGCGCGCATGAGCGTATGAGAGCAGGGTGTCCTTACCTCGTCAAGCATGGTACGGCGAAGATCGCCAAGGTACTTGAGTCCGGCGTTGAGCAGCGTCTCCGAACGCACATGATACGGAGCTGCCGGAGCGTAGCCGGACATGATCTGCTGCAGGGCAAGATTGGCTTCTTTCCAGTCCGCGCCGGATTCCCGGTCCATGAAGGATGAACAGATTTCCACGCAGCGGCGCACCGGGGCATCGTCGACAGAAAACTGTTCATGTTCATGCCCTGTTGCCCATTCGGCTGCGGACACGCCGCAGCTTGAACCGAAAACCGCCGCCCCGGCAATGCCGCCCCGGAAGTTGCCGATGGTGTCCCCGGCGGCGTAGAGTCCGGGGACGCTGGTGGCTCCGGTAACCTCGATATCGAAGCCGCGGGAAAAGATATGAGGTTCGTACTGCTGAAATTCGATGGCGTGTTTGCGTGGATCGATGCCCTTCCTGTCCATGTAGTCCAACTGGCTGGTAAGACCTTCGCTGACGAGTCCGTTGCGCATGTAGGCATGGCCTTCTTCGGAAAGACCGGTGAAGTCCAGATAGGAAGGGCCGGAGCCGTTATGGATGACATCGGTGAACGAACTGTGCCAGATGTCGGAGGTCATGTCGCCGTACATGATGTCGGGTTTGGTGACGAAGGGGCCGAGGGGCCTGCCGTCGGGGTAGCGGTAGACGCCGGCCCATGTGGCCTTGCCGCAGCGGGCAAAGTATTTGGTGCCCGCGTGGCGGTTCGGTATCTCAAGGTTCACCATGCGCGCGCCGATGCGCCATCCCTGGGCCAGAGCTCCGGCACAGCTGGGGCAGTACGCCTGATTGAACATCCAGCCGGGAGAGGCTTCGTTGTTGTAAAGGCGGGTGGTGCAGCCGGTGGCCATGATGACGGCCCTGGCCTGCGCTATTTTGAGTTCCGGCTCCATGTTTCCGGTGTTCAGGAGTATGGCGCCGCTGACCCCGGCTCCGCCGCGCAGCAGTTCAATGGCCGGGTGATGGTTGAGGAAGCGCACGCCGCGTTTTTTTGCTTCGGCCACAAGTACGGCCTTTTGATTGTGTCCGCTGTATTTCAGCCAGATCTTCGGACGGCCGGGGAAGGCGTGCCCGGAGCAGTGCCATGTGCCGGATGGTTTCATGTTTATGCCCCACTCATGCCACTCCCTGACGATATCAAAGGCATGTTCCATGTGGTAGCGGATCATGCGTCCTTCGCCGCACAGGGCGGTCTGGCTGTTGGCGACTTCCCTGATGGCCACGCTGATGTCGCCATGCAGCTCGGGAACATGGCAGAGGAAATGATCATTGCCGGTCGCGCCGGAGCCGCCGCGCAGGACATGGGCTTTCTCCGCGATCAGAACGTCCGCGCCCTTGTCGGCAGCGCGGATGGCCGCCATAAGTCCGGCAATGCCGCCGCCGATGACAAGAATGTCTGTTTTTATAATGGATGAGATATTCATGTGTTCTCCCTTGGTTTATTGCCGATGCAGACTTGAGGACTCCACATGCAGCATCATGAAGGGGATGGGGATGCGCAGCTCAACAGCCCCGCGGGGGCAGTCAAGAACGCAGGAATTGCAGTGCCAGCACTCTTCACCGAAAAGAATCCTGGGCACCTTGTCTTCCCCGGGAATATGGCGGAATACCTGAGTGGGGCAGATGTCGGCACAGGTGCCGCAGCCGACGCACAATTCACGATGGATGACGGGAGGCATGTTTTTCTCCTTTTGTTATCGGGTGGAAAGAGAGGGGACGTCGGGAAAGGCGATGGGGCCGAGGAGCCAGCAGCATCCGAAGACGATAATGGCTCCGGCTATGCAGATAAACAGACCGAGCTTTGCATAATCCTGCATGGAGGCATGTCCCATGGCGCCGGAAATGCTCACGGCAATGGGAGTGGAGGAGAAGGGAAACATGACGCCGATATTGGACACCATGCCGATGCTCAGTGCCGCGGCGACAGGATTGAAGCCGAAGGCGCAGCCGAGATTGATGACAATGGGGGTGAATACGGCCATCACGGCCAGATTGTTGACCAGTTGCGAGAGCAGCGCGGAGATGAGGACAATGACGAACCAGACGAGCGTACCGGAAACATTGCCCAGCAGGTCTTTCAGAATATCGGAAAGCCACTTGTCCACACCGCCGGTCTGGAGAGCGTCGCCGATGACAAGGCCGCCGAGCAGCATGCACATGATGCTCCATCCAATATTTTTCTGCGCCTGTGCCCAGTTCATGGCAAAGACGAGTCTGCCGCTTTCCCTGTCAATGCCGCGGGGAATGACGAAGAGCGCCACTCCGGCAAGAAAGGCGACGCCGGGCACGCTGAGCGCTCCCTTGAGCGCCGGGATGCCGGAAGCGTCGGCTATGGTCGGGCCTGCTATCCAGAAGAACAGGGCTGCAAGCATGACCACAACGGCAATGTGTTCGTAACTGGAAACAGGGCCAAGTTCCTCCAGCTTCCTTGTCAGGTAGGCTCTGGGCACAGGCAGGGAGTCTTTTTCCCTGTCTGTGGCGGGGAAGAGGAGTCTGGCGATGAAAAAAAGCGCAAACAGGCACAGAACGGCGGCGGGCAGGCCGATCAGTGTCCACTGCCAGAATTCAATCTGATAGTGGGCGAACTTGTCCACATAGCCGATGGTGATGAGGTTGGGGGCTCCTCCCAGCGGACTGCCTATGCCGCCGTAACATGAAGCCATGCCTGCCACCATGCACATGACGCGTATCAGGTTGCTTTGTCCCGGCCTGATGTCCAGACCGTCGGCCGTGGCCACGGCAATGGCGGTAAAGAGCACCGCCAGCGGTATATTGGGCACCACCACGGAAAGCAGACCGCAGGAAAGGCCGAAGATGATGAGGAAACGGGCAGGGTTGTTGCCTACAATGGGGCGGCTCATGCACCAGTAAGCGTAACGCTGGATGAATCCGCTTTCTGTCCATGCGCCGATGAGCAGCGTGGAACCGAGGATGATCATGATCATCGATCCGCCGAAGTTCTTGAACAGAGCCAGAGGAGCGGCCACACCCAGCACAGTGTAGATGGCGATTGAAAGAAGGCCGGTGCCCGCCAGAGAAAAGATATCCAGCATCCACCACGCCACGATCCAGGCTGTGCCGGCTATGGCCCGCATGCCGGTGTCGGGCAGTCCTTCCGGCTGGGGCAGGATGAGAATGAGCAGGCACAGCAGAGGACCGCTCAGAATTTTGAGAATCTGGGACTGTAAGGACCGTTTGGTTGCGGAAGCTGCGTTCGACATACGTCTTCACCCCAGGTGCTGAAAGATATTGATCGGGAGAACGAATTTTCTCCTGCCATATGTTATAAAAAAAACAAATTGCACGACTTGTATCCAGTGCAGTTGTTACAGAAGTGTGTTATTTGTATGTTGTTTTTATAATATATTGATAATATTGATATATTATTTGAGATAACTTCGTTCCCGGACGCCCCGAGGGGCGAGCGGTCTTTCTCCGTGGGCAGGGGGAAGAGATGTTCTGGCGAACGGCCATTTCAGGCATTGCTTAAGAGAACTGACGTGTATAATTATGCTTTTTCAGCAAGGAAAGCTGCTTGTTCCGATATGTTCGGTTGTTGTATTGATTGAAAAATCACAAAAGGTGCTGTTGATTCATGACATTTGCAGCGATACAGAATAACGGGCAGGCGGGAGCTGAATGTTATCGCGCAAAGGCAAAGCGTCCGTTTTTCCGGCAGAGTGCCGTGATGAAAGTTTCAGGCAGCGCTTCCTGATTTCTTATTTTTTATAGGGAAAAACATGTGCAGGAAAGTTGTGGAAGTTGTCGCCGCTCTGATCTGGCGGGGAGGCAGGTTCATGATCTGCCGCCGTCCGGCGCACTTTCTGCCGGAGAAGGTTTTTTCTCCCTGTGTGCATACAGCTCAAGCATGGCCGTGAGTTTATCCTGCAGTTCACGGCGCAGCCAGGCAGGACTCAGCACTTGCGCGTGTTCCCCGAAGCCCAGAACCCAGGCCAGCAGTTCCTGTCGGCTGCGGGCTGTGAGGGAAAGTGTGACGGACGTATCCTTATGGACGGTAATATGCTGATCTTCGCTCCACCTGCGTTCTGCAACATAGGTGGAGACTGCCGGGCTGAAGCGGATACGGGCCTTGAAGGGGTTCCCTTCAAGGAGGCCGAAGGCCCCGGAAGATGCATCCTCCGCAGGAGGAAGCTGTTCCGAAGAGCGGCGGGTCATGGTCACTGCGCGCAGGCGATGCAGGGCCAGCGTTGTCGGCGTGTCATAGAGCGTCTCCACCCGGCCTTTATCCGTGACCACCCAGCCGCGCACAAAGAAGGCCTCGTGATAGACTTCAAGCAGCATGGGGGCGTAATCGTATTCCTTTTCATCCGCGCTCAGGGAAGACTGATAGCGAACGGAACAGACACGGCGATCACGCAGGGCGTGCAGTATGGTGTCCAGCATATGCTGAAAGGGGGTATAATCAATATAGCCCTTGGTCAGGGATTTGCCGGAGGGGCGCGAGGTGTTTTCTTTGGTTTCTTCCGCAGGCAAAAAGGCCGTACTCTGATTCAGGGCGGCTTCCGTATCCCGGCGCATGGATTCCGGCATGAGGTGCAGCATGAAGTCGCGGCACAGTGCAAGCTGGCGCAGCCCTTCGGGGTTCAGGCAGACCCGTGGCGGCAGGTTCGGGCGCTCAAGGGAAAAGAAGGATTCGCGCCCATGCCTGCCGCGCCGCAGGCGGCCGTAGCTGAACCTTTCCAGTCCGTCCAGCAGGCGGCTTGCGGTCTGCTTGGAGCAGTTGAGCTTTTCCGCAATCTCGCCGAGGGAAAATTCCCGTCCGTTGAACAGCATGAGGCTGAACAGCATCAGACTTTTTTCCGTAGGCGTGGCGTCGTCTCTTTTCTGCGGCATGGGAATTCCCCGTATTTTTTCGGAATCTGAACAACGTGAAAGTCCGGCTTTCCTGTCCGCAACCCGGAAGAATATTACGCTGTCCGCCCGGGTTGCGGGCATATTCATGACAGAAGCCCCAGCTCTTTCATTCTGTCAAGGCAGTTCAGGGCCAGCTTTATTCTGTCCTCAGTATCATAATATATCCAGGGAGCTACGTCTTTCGGGTGCTCCTGGGGAATGGGCAGAGACCATGCGTCATCTCCTTGTTTTTGGAGCTGAAGTTCGCCGGCTTTGACTAGTTCTGTGATCTTGTCGTGAGGCAGAGGCTCGCCATTTTCACTCTGGATGAGCCATCTGTCCCAGAGGTACTCCGGGGGAACCTGCGAGCCTTTCTGTTCTAGCGATTCCGTAGTACGGCCTGCTTCCATCTTCATCCGTATCTTTCCGAAGCGGACGTAATGACGGCTGCCGTCATTACCTTCTTCAATTTCAAGGTCTTTTATTTTTTCTCGGCTTTCCACGAGAAGCGTATGGATGAAGGGACTTCTGTATTTCCCGGTGAATCTTTTTTTTCCTGCGACATGCTCGATCAAGAAAATATCTGGCGGAATATAGTAGTTGCCTTTATAGCAGGAGGTACCAGCGCCGTCCTGCGGGTCCGGACGCATGGCTCTGTACCTGACAAAATACCAGCGCCAGCTCAGAAATTTTGTTTTCTCATCTTCCTTTTCCTCTTCCTCCAACCAGGAATCTGCGATCTTTTTACAGGCGTTGACGAGAGTTTCCTGAGAAGGAGCATCCATCAGCTGCGGCAGATTATCCTTGAAGTCACACCTGAGCTTCTCCAGCAGTGATTGCAGGCAATGCCGTACGTCGCGGAAGGTACAATCGTCTGTGCTGGTGAGGATAACGGGAAGATCTTCCTTCCCCATAGACATTCGGGTCAGGTAGTAGTTCGATCTATAGCGCAGGGCAAAAACCCCCCGACTGAGCAGTGCCCGGAGCATCTCGTCGTATTCAGAGCCATCTGCAGTGGACAGGGCGGCAAGAACAGGGCGGGCCAGCAGCAGGCGTTCCCGTTTAAAGATGAAGTTTTTTCTGTTACTGTCGGGCCTTTGAGAAACGATCCAGTAATCCCATGTAGTTCGCGTGTTCGTGTACTTCTGCGAGTCTTCCTCTGATTCTTCGGAGAAGACGGCTATTCTGCCGTGCAGCAGCTTGTTATCTTCCAGATGGTTCAGCGCGGCGCGGAGCTCTCTGTCCTCCTTATGGTCACGCAGCAGATTGTATTTGGCCTGCTCTTCATGGAACTGGTACTCATCGAAGACGCTACATGGCTCCAGCTCGCCCTTGCACATGAGCTTCACCAGCGCCCGGACTCGAGCCTCGTGTTTGCTTTTATCAAAATCAGTATACTCAATCAGGTTACGCGCTATGCGCAGCCGTTTCATGATCTGAACTCTGCTGTCTTTCCGGATGCGCGCCAGCAGGAGTGCCAGCAGCATATAGGAAGCCTTGTAGTTTTTCAAACTGCTATCCTTGCAGCAGAGTTCGCCTAACGGATCGGGCGTTGTTGAATCAAAGAGGGGTATGTTCTGCTCGGCCGGGTCTTCGCCGGGAGAAGCGGAATCCTGAGAGTCCCCTTTCGGGTCGGTAACATAGTCGTGAAAAAAGAGCTTTTCGTTCGGAGCTTGTTCTTTCAGGGAGCGATATTCCTCCACCAGCACATCCAGCACGTTGATCATGAAGTCCAGATTTGAACAGTTTTCAAGCAGAGGCCTGCCTTCGTCGTCAAATGCACGACAAAGGCGCTCGAACAGGCACTCTTCCTTTGTGTCGCTGCAGAACATATCGGCAAGAAAGGTCAGAAAGCGGACAAGGGCGGCATCCGCTTCCACAGCCCTGTCTTCCTGTTTTTTGCTGATATGCCAGAACAGCTCCTGCCAGTCCGTATCCAGCTTTTTTTCAATGTTTTTTAGCTGCTCAGAAGTTGCGCCCCGTTTCACGCTCGGGGAGTTGAGGAGCCGGGCCTTGAGATGCTCGAATTCCGTTAGCTGTTTGCCGCGGGCGTTCATTTTGATAAAAAGCTCTTCGGAGCCGGTATCCAGATCCTTCAGTTCCGCAAAGTGAAAGACGAGGAGTTCTTCCTCCAGCCGTTCCCAGAGCATCTGCTTGTCCATGTCTTTGAATTGCTTGTGTATGTCATGCAGCATGGTCAGCATGCCTTTGACAGTGGGGTCGTTCTCCCAGTCCGGATTAAACCAGCCCTGCGCGGAGATGAGTTCTTCAGGGCTTTTGTCAGACTCAACGGAGATATTTTTAGTGCAGAGGCAGTTGACAAACCGATGCGCGTGTTCCCGCACTTCATATTGAAAATGTTGCAGAAATTTTCTGTCTTTACCTGCTTGCACAGCTGCATACCAGTGAAGCAAAAAAAGCGAGGTCAGACGCTGTTGGCCGTCAAAAGGCAGAAATTCACGCGCATTGTCGTTATCCCTGTATTCCCCATAAATGACGCCAAGGTGCAGCGTCTTACCTTTCTGCAAACTGTCATCCATGGCCTGTAAAAGATGTTTGCGAACGTCCGTTTCATGAGGGAGTTCTCTGCCCTGGGCGTAATCCCTCTGGATGCGCGGTATGTGTATGATGCACTTTTGCTCTCTGATAAGATTCAGGAATGTCATAGTTTTCATATTTACCTTTCCTGAAAGGATAGATCGAATTCTTTCAGAACACTCTTGAGAAGTGTTTTGTAGTTATTTCTGTCTGTCTGCGACCAGAACGGAAGTTCGTTGCCCTTTTCCTTTTCGGGAAGGATCCTCAAAAATACGGCCTCTGTTCCCGGAAGCAGAAAGCAGTTAGAGCCTGTGGTTAATTGTTTCTTGAGCTTCTCCCTGATCATTGATTGTTTGTTCAGAAAAATGTGATTATTCACTGAGCTGTTTGTACTCTGATCAAGGAGAGCAAGATTATACAGTCCGTGTATATTGCTTTCCTCATAACCCGGATACTCGTTAATATATGTATTTATATCATCTATTAGTTTTCTGTACTCATCATGGTCATGTTTTTTCAGGATTTCATAAATCCTGTTCAATAATTTTGTGCCATTATCAGTATGATTATCTTTTTGACGAGGTGATTCAGTGAGCTTTTTGATGAGTTCTTTGTGTTCCGTTATCCATGATTCATATTTATCTTCGGGAAGATCTTCTACGTTTTGAGCTTCAATATGCTCCAGTGACCATGTTGTTTTTTGGTATTGCACAAAGGAAAATCGCTGCCTTTTTCGATGTGTCAATTCAATATTGAAGAGAAGAAGCAGATTGTAAATCTCATCATTATGTTGGGAATAAAACATTTCATCAGGCTTGGTGCAGAACGCTGACCCGATGCCATTTTTGATCGTTGTCTCGGAGAGGGGGATGAGGCTGTCGGTGTCTTGCGGGATCAGTGTCTCCCATCTTTTCAGCCAGTTCTGCCCGCCTTTAAGATTCATCAGAAAACCGATCCGGTGATAATACGGCGAATCATCATACCATCTGCGCATATGTCCGAAAAGGCAGGTGAGTTCATCCCAGATTTCCTGCCCGGATTTTTCTTGCACATACGGCCCGTTCCGGCTGTTCGCGCTCCTTCCGTTCAGGGCTTCATAGAGGCGCTTCGGTTTCCGACTTTTTGAGGAAATAAAGCTGCAGCAGAATTTCCATATATGTCGGGCCGCTTTCCGGGTATCCCAGAAAAGCCCTAAAATCCGGACGGCACAGCTCCCGTTCCATCGTGTCCCACATATGGGCGCGAAGATTCTGTTGGGAAAGATCCGCGTTTTTGTCCGAGAGCAGGAGCGCCCGGCAGAGTTCGGCCTCCGTGAGCGGGATACGTCCCATATTCAGGCGGATGAAGTGTTCGGCACTATTGACTTCGCGGTCATAGTCTCCGGTATCGTACCAGAGGACGACGCTGCGCTTCAGCAGGGCTTCGTGCAGTCGCTTCAGTTTTTCCTCGTCTTCCCCATCACAGAGCTTGAGAAAGGTCTTGCAGACCTCGCGCAGATAATATTCATCCATAATGGCATCCGGGCAATGCGTATTCGCCTGATCCGGGTTTTTGATGAGGCTGACCAGCAGCGAGGAGCTAGGTTCGCGGGTGTCATATGTTATGGTAAATTCGAGTCCTGTGCAGGCAGCTCCCCCGAGTTTGTGCCGCAGCACGGCATCCAGGAGCAGTGCGGTGGTCAGGCGCTGCTGGCCGTCAATGAGTTCCCAGCGGTCGTCAGCCCCAGCCGTCTTTGCCGTGAAATCCGGCTCCAAATTCCGACTGACAACGATCATTTGCAGGAAATAGTGTTTGTTCTTTTTGTCCTCAGAAGACTTGTCCTCTGTAAATCTTTCGAGATCCTCAAACAAAAGCCCGGCGTGTTCTTTTGTCCAGCGATAGCCGCGCTGGTAGGCTTTGACGCAAAACCTTCCTTTCAGTTCTCCAAGGGCTTTGAGATCGTTTTCCCTGTCGACTGTGTTGTTCATGGATCTTTCCTCGCTTCATGGGGATGGTTTCATGGGAAAATATATCAGCCGGCTCATCCGGATGAAAGGGCCTTTCAGCTCCGGAAGCCGATTTTCCGTTCCTTTCGATCCAGTTTTGCCGTCTGTTCCAGGCGCAGCTCGTCCAGCAGTTCCCGGTGCTGCGTTTCTCCGGGAAGATCCAGCCAGTGTCTGGAGCGCACAGCATGAAAGTCCCCCGGCGTCAGACGGGACATATCGCTCAGTTCCTGTTTCAGATCCGCAGGCAGGGCGGAACCTGCCAGAGGGGCCAGGATGCTTTCATACAGAGCCTGACACTGCGCGCTCCCCGCGTAGGTGAAGGCCACCTTGAAGGAAAAGCGGCGCATGGCTGCCGCGTCCATGGACTCCCGCCGGTTGGTCGTGCAGACGCACAAGCCCCGGAACCGTTCCAAGCTGGTGAGGAATTCGTTGACCAGGGTATGTTCCCAGTTGTGAAGCGCGGTATCCCGGGAAAAGATGAAGCTGTCCGCCTCATCGATGAGCAGCAGCGCGCCCGAGCGTTCCGCCTCGGCAAAGGTCCGGGCGATGTTTTTTTCGCTTTCGCCCACATACATATTGAGGAGATCGCTGGCACGACGCACCAGACATTCCCGATTCAGCATACGGGCGATATGATGAGCCAGCGCGCTTTTTCCCGTACCGGGAGGGCCGTAGAACAGCATGGCGCCGCAGCCGGGAGGCAGTTCCTTTTGTCCGCTCGTGTTCCGCATATGTGCGTCCAGACGACGGCAGCGTTCAAGCAGTTTGTCCAGACTGTTTTCGGTACAGACGCCGTCAAGGGTATAGTTTTCCTCTCCCGTATGCGGAACGGGCCGGGCTGTGCCGTTATTGCGAACCTGCACATAGGCATCGAGTACCCGCCGCAGCGTGGCAAAGAAGTTTTTCCTGCCCCTGCACAAGGCGCGGCCCTGCGCCGCAGCATTGTTGATGACCCCGGCAGGCACATCATAATCCCGCACCAGAGATTCCCGTTCCGACTCGCTCAGGCGCGCCGCAACGTCATGGCGCTGCAGAATGCGATCCCACACTCTCCCGCGTTCCTGTGTGCCCAGACGGCTGAAATGAATGCTGAAGGTAAAACGTCTGCGCACGGCCTGATCGATATGTTCGATGTGATTGGTTATCCAGATGACTCTCTGACCGGGCTTTTCCAGAAAATCATTGAGCCATGCCTTGTCCTTGGTCTGACGACCGAAGACCAGATTTGTTTCAAGCATGCGTTCAGCCTCGTCCACCAGCACGAAGGCTCCGGGTGAACGTGAGGCCATGTGGATGCAGGCCGCAAGGGAACAGCGCCGATCATCGTCGTCGTCCTGACGGCGGCTGACCACGGAGAAAGCCTTTACGTCCAGAGAGGCGGCAAGGCTGTTTGCCAGCGCGCTTTTTCCCGTGCCGGGTTCGCCGTAGAACAGCAGGTGGACGGGCTCCTTGCCGGGGTGGGCCAGAAGTCTGCGCACATGTTCCAGCATCTGCGGATCGTGAGGAAAGTCCGCCAGATCAAGCGCTTCACCCTTGAGTATGCGGAAAAATTCCTGACCGTCCGGCAGGCCGTTGTTCCGCCACAGCTCGGCGATATCATCGTTGAGACTGAATAGATCCGGGTCAGATTCCAGACAGCCGCAATCCTGCAGACTGTGCAGCGCGGTCTTCAGTTCGGCGGGCCTGAGCTGAAGCATGAAGGCCAGAGCATGCCTCCTGCTGTAGTGATTGAGATGGAGATCGTCTTCAAAATAGCGTTCCACCGGAGGGAAGCTGTCCTTGAGGAAAATGAATTCGCTCAGGCGGCAGCTTGCCGCATCAAGCCCGAACAGTTCGTGCAGTTTACGCCGGGCCTGCCGGAGGGGATCCCTTTTCATGCGGGCTGCCGCAGCGGCACACAGTTCCTGTACAGCGTCCACAAAAAAACGTTGTAGTACAGGATGCTCTCCCAGCAGCTCTTCCGCCAGATTTGCGCTTACGCGGGGTGAACACTTTGCTCTGGCGGAAAACTCCTGCAGGGCCTCTGCTTCCCCGTCAGGCAGCCGTTCCTGCAGTCTGGAGAGATGACGAAGTACCGGGGCTGTGCCGCCGCAGACCCAGAACAGACAGGCAAAAAAATCAGAGTCCAGGGTGACATGCATATCCAGAACCCTGCCCAGCCACAGAGAGGCTCTTGCCCTGGCATAATGCTCTACGCTGCCCTGCATGATGCTCTTTACCTCCCGCCGTCTGAGATTCCTGTTTATGTGCCGCACGAAGTCCTCATCCATAACTGTTCTCCAGCTTTTGCCGCAGTCGTTCAATGTGCGGAGCATACGATCGCATCGTTCCAGATTCTGATGTCTTTCGGAACAATATTTCTATTTCGGATGTTGTAGCGGAGCCGACCGGGTTGACAGGGGTTCGCCGGGATGGAATCTTTGCTCTCCATATTTCCGGCTGTCTTCCGGTTTTTCTTTCCGTTGGAGAGAACGGGCTTTTCCCGCTTTCCGCAAAGGCGGCGGGCGCGTCCGGAAAGGGCTTTTCCGTGCGGCCTTTGTCCTGCGGATGAAAACATGAAAAAACGAAGGAATCCGGAGCATGCTGGGAGCCGTTGTCGGCGATATTGTGGGCAGTCCTTATGAGTTTACCCCGAGCAATATCAAGACGGAAAATTTTCCTCTGTTCAAAGAGGAGTCGCATGTGACCGAGACACGGTGATGGCGCTGGCTGCTGCGGAAGGTCTGATGCGTTTCTGGGGCGGAGCGTTTGCGACGGCTGCGGCCATATTCATGGTACCGGCCGTATAATCCTTCCGTTCCGGCTGGCAGGGCATATATTCTGCTGTTCCGAAAGAGCGGAATCAGCATATAAAACACCTTTTTTGAGGCAGGATACCGGTATGGAGAAACGTCTTGTGGAAGTTGTCGCCGCTCTGATCTGGCGGGGAGGCAGGTTCATGATCTGCCGCCGTCCGGCGCACAAGGCCTGCGGGCTGTTGTGGGAGTTCGTGGGAGGCAAGGTCGAGGCGGAGGAAAGCGACGCCGAAGCTCTGGCGCGCGAGTGCCGGGAAGAGCTGGATGTGGAGGTGAACGTGGGCGCGGCATTCATGGACGTGACGCATGAATATCCGGAGTTCACCGTGCATATGACCCTGTACGAGGCGTCCATCCGGGAAGGTGAGCCGAAGCTGCTGGAACATGCGGATATCCGCTGGATCTCGCCGGACGAGATTCCGCTGTACGAGTTCTGCCCGGCGGACAGGGACATTCTGGCGGAGATACGAAAATGGCACCCGTCCGTGTACGCGGGGGCATGAACAGCATGCGCCGGGGAAGCGCAGGGCGCCCGGAACGGCTCTTACCCGCGGAGGCGGCCAAAGGCTCGTGCGGCAAGACTCCGGGCGCCCGCCGAGGCAGTCAGCAGACAGAGCGCTCCACAGCAGACGGAACCCAGTGCCGCCCGGAACAGCGGCTCATAGCCATGAGCCATGAGATAGCCTTCCAGCCCGGTATGCAGACTGCCGTTCCCGCCCGGAATCTGGACAGGAAACAGAACGGAGAAAACCCACAGGGCAAGCAGCCCGGCCAGCCCGACAAACAGCAGCAGCCCTCCTGTCAGACGAAGAAAGAAGGAGAGGGATGAAGGGAACGCGGACTCCCGGCAAACAGGTGCGGGATCGGCATGAAGACAGGGTTCTTCTGCGGAATCCCGAGCAGCATGTTCCCCCTCGTTTTCATTCCAATTGTCGTCAGCGTTGTCTGAAGGCCCTTTCAACAGTTCGTCCAGGCTGATCTTCAGCACTTCGCCCAGTTGGACAAGGCGGTCAAGATCCGGAGCGGACTGCCCGGTTTCCCATTTTGTCACGGACTGGCGCGAGACATCCATGCGCTGGGCCAGTTCTTCCTGTGTGAGTCCCAGCTGTTTTCTGCGGCGCTGGATTTCCGCGCCGAGTCGTATCCTTCCTTCGGTCATGAGTTCCGTCATGCGTGGAGAGTAGATGGTTCGGAGCGGAAAGGCAACACGGAAGCGTTTTCGAGGCTGCAGACAAAGTCAGCAGTCTCGAAAATCGCGAGCAGGCCGCACCGTTATCCGAGCGATTTTCGTGCCTTTCCGTCAAGCCGCGTTGTGGCCTGGATGGCGCAAACTCCGCGAAGCGGAGTCTGTTGTCAGTCTGAAGAATACTCGGCGCGGGGCGAGCAGTATTTCCGGTTGGAACGGGAAAGGGTCCGTGAAAGTTTCCGGCCTGAATTATTTCCATGCGCGCCGGGGACGTGTCAGAGACAAGTTTGAACGACGCGGCCCCGGCGGTGGAGTTACTTCAGTTTTTCAAGCGCTTCATCATAGAACTTGCACAGAGCTTCCATATCCTGCTTCTGCTGGAGTTCAAGAAGTCTGGGCTGGAGATCCTGCATGATCGTGGCGTAGTTGGAAGGGTCTTTCTGCGCCTTGTCCTGCATGGCCTGCGCAAAAGCCAGAGCCTTGTTCTGGGCTTCTTCAGGGGAGCAGGCGGCCATGGCGAAGGAGAAGGAGCCGAGTGAGAGGGCTGCGGCCAGAATGAGAGACAGGAATTTCATGGCGATACCTCAGGAAACGGGCGGGCTGTCCGGTATGCCGCCGCATAGGCTCTCCCCGCCGGTTCGGGGCTTGCGCGGAATGCGCGTGCCTCTCCATAGCGGGGGAGGCGCTTGTCACGCTACCAACCGAAGGTTGCAATCAGGCAACCATCAGGTGCAATTCCCGCAATACACGGATTTGGCGGATCAGAGCGTGCCCGTTTTGAAAATGCTCCCGGAGGCTGGCGGCTCTATGACATGGCAAAGGAAGAGTGGCCTCCTGCCCCGCCCATGCGCTTCGTCTGGCGTCTGGTGAAGGCTGGTCCGGAAGAGAAGCGGAAATCGGAAGCCGCGCTTTCGGATCTGTTTGAATCCGTACCACGGCATGCGGCGTTGGCAAAGGATCGGGACAGGCCGGCGCTATGCGCCGGCCGTTTTCCGGGAGGAGTCATTCCCGGCCGGGGCATGGGGGCGGTTCGCCGCCGTGTTCCCGGCCGCCGCGACAAAGCGCTCTGCCCAGTGGGGGACGGCGGGGGCGAAAAGATGGGTATAGGAGGCAAAGACATTCCCGCAGGGTCCGGCGATCAGGCCGTCCCGCCCCTTGTCTCCGATTCTGCCCATGCCCACGCCGGGAGAAAGGGCGAGAGCGAAATCCGGCGCGGGACCGTCCCACACGCAGCGCGAGTAATGGAACTCATGGCCGCGCCATGAACTTCCACGAGGATGGAAGGGAGTCTCTTTCTCGGTGGATGCTTCCACATAGCCCAGCCCCTGGGGACGGGGCAGAAATTCCGTGGCGACGGGGAGCAGATTGCTCATGGGCACATCGCGGCCGTCAAGACGCAGGGCGCGGCAAAGCAGCATGAATCCCCCGCATTCGGCGTAGACAGGGCGGCCGGATTCCGCAAGGGCGCGGATATCGTTCAGGCGGGGCGAGGAGGAAAGCTCGTCCGGAAAAAGCTCGGGGAAGCCCCCGCCGAGGTAAAGCCCGTCCAGTTCGGGCCAGGGCGAACCGTCCAGCAGGTTCAGTTCGACAAGCTCCGCTCCCGCGTCGCGCAGGGCTGTCAGGTTCTCCTCGTAGTAGAACCACAGCGCGTCATCCCGCACAAAGCCGATGCGGGGGCGCGCGACCGCGGCGCGGCGCGGCGCGGGCAGTTCCGGCGCGGGCAGTTCCGGCGCGGCGGAAGCGGCTTTCAGCGCGACGTCAAGGTCGATATGTTCCTCCGCATATGCGGCGAGAAAGTTCAGAATATGTTCACGCTCCGCCCGGATATGCGGATTTCGCGACGCCGGGGAGAGTTCAAGCCCCATGTGCCGTTCCGGCAGGGGATTTTCCCGCAGGCGCGGCAGTTCGCCAAGCACGGGGATATCCGTATAATATTCCACTGCCTGCCGCACCTGTACGGCGTGACGCGGGTTGCCCACGTTGTTCAGCACGACTCCGGCGAACCGGAGCGCCGGAGCAAAGGATGCAACCCCGGCCACCACGGCGGCGGCAGTGCGGGTCATCTTCGCGCAGTTGAGGACAAGCAGCACGGGAGCTGCCAGCGCCAGCGCCACCTGGGCGGTGGAACAGGAACCGAGTACATCCCGTCCGTCATACAGCCCCCGGTTGCCTTCGATAACCGCAAGCTCAGGAACCTCCCCGTCGGGAGCAAAGCGGAGAGCGGCGCCGGCCAGCGCGGACGGAAGTTCCTCCGCGGGCAGAAAGTAGGGATCAAGATTTGCGGCGGGACGTCGGGCGGCAAGGGCCAGCCACGCGGCGTCAATATAGTCCGGCCCCTTTTTCGCGGGCTGTACGCGGCATCCGCGCAGACAAAACGCGCGGGTCAGGCCGAGGGAAAGCAGCGTTTTGCCGCTGCCGCCGGAAAGGCCGGATATGACGAGACGGGGAAGATGCATGGACAGAGAAATACGGTGAACCGGAGAAAACCGCAACAGCGGGAGCATGGTTCCTTCTCATGCCCTTGTTTCCCGCCCGCGTCCGCGTTATTGCTTCGGGGTATCACCGCACAAGGAGGAGCGACATGCTGCAGCATCCGGCAATCATGGGCCTGCTGGCCGGACTTGTCACCTGGGGCTTCACATCCCTGGGCGCGGCGGCGGTGTTTTCACCTCGCGAATTTTCCCGGCGTTCGCTGGATATCATGCTGGGGTTCGCCGCCGGAGTGATGCTGGCGGCCTCGTTCTGGTCCCTGCTTGATCCCGCGCTGGAACTGGCCGGGGCCGGATGGGGCGCATGGCGTTTTGTGCCGGTGGCCTTCGGTTTTCTGGGCGGCGCGGTTGCGCTGCGTCTTCTGGATATCCTGTTGCCGCATCTGCATCCCCTGGAGGGCTTTGCGGACGGCAGGCCCTCCCGTCTGCC
>ERZ827088.1345-NODE-1345-length-30949-cov-4.421506_pt1 | contig 30949 bp, 24 predicted proteins | sample MGYA00519922_ERZ827088 | MGnify/ENA primary metagenome ERZ827088 (study PRJEB31778, sample SAMEA3449254) | human gut metagenome | biome: human gut; feature: human-associated habitat; material: faeces | place: United Kingdom | collected 2010/2012 ...
TGCCTCGTTCTTCGTGGCATGCAGCTTTGTGACGATGTGCTTCGTGCGCCACGGCGACTGCAAGGTAGAGGCCAAAGGCGGCCTTGCGGCATACGAGGACATGGACGCAGACTAACGAATACAAGAAGTGATTTAAAATGAAAATTTTACCGATCGTTGTCGGTATCTGCCTGATTTTGGCGCTTGCGTGGGCGATTTTACTGCGCGCGCGGCGTGGGTCGGAGTCGATGCGTGCGATGCGGCAGTTCCGCTATGCGCACCGGGGACTTTACGACAAGGCGGCGGGGATCCCGGAAAATTCGCTCAGCGCGTTTTCGCGCGCCGTGGCGCACGGCTTCGGCGTGGAGCTTGACGTGCTGCGTGACGCCGCCGATAACATGGAGCTCGTGTGGGATATGGACGATACCTTCATGAAGCAGCTTTCCGCCCTCGGTAAGCGTATGCTGGAACTGGGCATCATCAAGAAAGAACCCGACTACAACGCATTGGTGGATCGCCGCTTCGTGGACGCCCTGCGCCAAGGTCAGTAAGGCGCCATGAAGACGGCGGGCAAGGAGCGGGAGTCCGGGAGATGCGGGGAAGTTCCCTGTGAGGGCTCTTTTAAGCCGATAGCGGGATCCGGTGAAAGAGGTTTCGCTGGGGAGCCGCCTTGCCGGAGTGCTGCGGGAGCGGCCCCAGAGGGGCGGCCGCGTGGAAACTCGTCAAGAGCTTTCGGAAGCCTTGCCGGGACGTGGCTCTCGAAGAGGCGCATCCTCCCTTGCCTCCTTCCGCTGATCCTGTTCATTTGTTGGAACTTGGCAACATCCAGCGGCCTTGCTCACGATGGAAGTGATAGCGGCGTGTCTTCTGCTTGTCAAGGAAAAGCCATGCGACATAGACCGTGTCGACATCGGTATTCTTCTCATAATCCATGTCGGCCTCGCTGTCGAAAAGCATGTTGTAGAATTCCTGTTCGGTGTAGAGCGCATCGTGTACCCATTCCGAGCGGGGAACGGACTTCCGCACGCTGCCATCCGTGTAAGGAAGAGGAAAATGAGTGCGATAGAGCTGGAACTGCTTATTGGACGCATAAGCATAAACGAAGTCGTCAAACGTTCCGTCCAGATTGTCAGGCACATCAAGCACAGTCAACGAATCCGACGCCGTGGAATCCGCAAGCACGGCTGTCTCATTCACCTTGGTCGCATCCTTCCCGTTGCTGCATGCACCGCACAGGAAGAGCAGGATAAACCCGATAGACAATGTTTTCATATCTTTCTAAATTCGCACAAAAGTAGATTTTTTCTCTTTAGTAGCAAAAGAATGCAGGGACAAAAAAACGGCCCGGCACAGGGATTGCGCCAAAAGTGGCTCTATCCGGTCACACGCCGCTGTGATATAGAATCCATGCATAGCTCTTCTACCCGCTTCCAAATTTGACTTCATCAAAACCAAAGTGCAGGCAATCTTGATAGGATTATATACGGATATTTCATAAAATCCAATTCAAAACTTGCATACTCCAAACCTTTGTCCCACCTTTGCAGCGAAATTACGAAAGGAAGCGTTTTGTAATCCTCATCGGAGGGCAAAAGATGAAATGCCGGACAAGATGACTGGGTAAAACCAATCACCTTGTCCGGCTTTTTTTGTTGGCAAAAAAAAACATGAATGATAACCATAAAACCAAACATTATGAAAAGAGATGCTATTGATTTAGGTACTGTGAAAGTGTTTACACTTTTTAAGAAGTATTTCATTCCTACGCTGTTTGGCATGCTAAGCATGTCAGCCGTGACTGCCATAGACGGTATATTTGTCGGGCATGGAATAGGCAGCGACGGTATCGCAGCCATCAATATCTGCATACCTTTGCTCATGCTGTTTACCGGCATAGGGCTGATGGTCGGAGCGGGCTCGTCGGTGGTATCTTCCATCCAACTATCACGTGGAAAATCCAAAGCAGCCCGTATCAATGTGACCCAGGCTATCCTGTTTGTAACCATTGTGGCTCTTATTCCATCTGTTTTGATGATGGCCTATCCGTCTGCCACCGCCCGGATGTTGGGTGCGTCGGAACATCTTACTCCGATGGTCAGGGAATACCTTCTGTGGTTCATTCCTTCGTTGATGTTCCAGATGTGGTGTTCAGTCTGCCTGTTCATCATACGTTTGGACGGTGCACCACGACTTGCCATGATGTGCAATGTGACCGCTGCCATCATCAGCGTCCTGCTTGGCTGGCTGTTCATATTTCCTTTAGGTTGGGGATTGATGGGTGCAGCATTTGCCGCTACGATAGGCTTGTTTGTCGGCGGTCTCATCGGGCTTGTCTATCTGTTCCGGTTCGCCCGTAAACTACGCTTTTATCTGGTCAAGTGGAGCGTCAAAAGTCTGCGGCTTTCTTTCCGAAACTTAGGATACCAGTGTCGTATCGGTTCATCCGCCCTGTTGACGGAAGCCACACTGGCCACCCTGATGTTTGTCGGCAACCAGGTGTTCATGAAATATCTCGGTGACGACGGTGTCGGCGCTTTCGGCATAGCTTGCTATTATATACCCTTTGTATTTATGGTTGGCAACGCCATCGCACAGTCGGCACAACCCATCATCAGTTATAATTTTGGTTTAGGATATAGAAAAAGAGTAGTCGCCACGGAACGGATTGCACTGCTTACATCCGTCGTGAGCGGCATTGTCATCATGGCTGCATTTTCTCTGTTTCCGCATATATTGGTGGGACTGTTTATCAATCCAAACAATCTTGCTGCCCGTATAGCCATCGAGGGGTATCCCTATTTCTCTACCGCTTTTATCTTTTTTATCCTCAATCTTACAGTCATCGGCTATTATCAGAGTGTCGAACGCGTCAAGCCTGCCACACTGTTTGCTCTGCTGCGCGGTTTCATTTTCTTGATACCCAGCTTCCTATTGCTCCCTGAGATTTTAGGGAACAACGGCATTTGGCTTGCTCTCTCGTTTTCAGAAGTGCTGACCACAGTGACCATTCTAGTTGTTTACGGAATCGTCCGAAAGAAATCAACGACAAGCGACTGAACAATCCGCAAGCAGTCAGGAAAAGGAGGCGTCAAACCGGAAGCCCTTAGTAGTCGTCGTGACGGGTGACTTGTGCGTCCGCAGCCTCCTTTCCACCCTCTCGGAAGAAGCCTCATCCACCCCCTCCTTTCCGCTCCCGCCAGCCTTCCTTTCCGCCCGACCACGGACTCCTTTCCGTCCCCGGCTACCCTCCTTTCCGCTCCCCGCCGCCTTCTAAGGCCTTCTGATGGGACATATTTCAATCAGTGCATGCGACTGTATCGCATAAATGATTAACTTTGCAACGATTTTTACGCATCGAATAACTAAAAAAGACACGATACATGATAGCAAAGATTGAACAACTCCTGTCGGAGGTGGAGGCCATGAAGGCCGACAGCGCGGAGGAACTGGAAGCGCTGCGTATCAAATACCTCAGTAAGAAGGGCGCCATCAACGAACTGATGGCAGACTTCCGGAACGTGCCCGCGGAGCACAAGAAAGAGGTGGGCATAAAGCTCAACGAACTGAAGCAACGCGCCCAGGAGCGCATCGCTGCATTGAAAGAAGCTTTCGAGAGCCAGGACCACGGCCGCGACGAACTGGACTTGACACGCACGGCCTATCCCATCGGACTGGGCACGCGCCACCCGCTTTCCATCGTGAAGGATGAAATCATCGACATCTTCGCCCGCATGGGATTCAACATCGCCGACGGACCGGAGGTGGAAGATGACCTGCACGTCTACACCAAACTGAACTTCGCGGCAGACCATCCGGCCCGCGACATGCAGGACACGTTTTTCGTCGAAGTGAACCCGGACGATGTCACACGCAACATCATCCTGCGTTCGCACACCAGCTCCGTGCAAGTGCGCACGATGGAACGCGAACAGCTCCCCATCCGCATCATTTGCCCGGGCCGTGTCTACCGCAACGAAGCCATCAGCAATCGCGCCCACTGCTTCTTCCACCAGGTGGAAGCCCTATATATCGACAAGGGCGTGTCATTCACCGATTTGAAACAGGTCCTGCTGCTTTTTGCCCGCGAAATGTTCGGCAGCGAGACGAAGATACGTCTGCGCCCTTCCTATTTCCCCTTCACGGAACCCAGTGCTGAGATGGACATCAGCTGCAACATCTGCGGCGGAAAAGGCTGTCCTTTCTGCAAAGGCACAGGTTGGGTGGAAATCCTGGGTTGTGGCATGGTGGACCCCAATGTGCTGGAAGCCTGCGGCATCGACAGCCGTGTCTACAGCGGCTATGCCTTGGGTATGGGCATTGAACGCATCACCAATCTGAAATATCAAGTGAAAGACCTCCGCATGTTCTCCGAAAACGACACCCGTTTCCTGAGGGAATTTGAGGCGGCCAACTGAATCTTATAATTTTTCCAACCGACGGGCGGCAAGGGAGAAAGGCAAAAGCCCATCAGGCTCTACCCCTGCCGACCGTCGGATTTGTTGTCTCCCCCGTCCTCATGAAAGACAAACTATTCACCCCGAGCTTTTACTTCATCCTGGCAGCCAACTTCCTGCTGTTTTTCGGATTTTGGTTCCTGATGCCGGTGTTGCCTTTCTACCTGAAAGAAATCTTCAAAGTCAATGAGTCAGGCATCGGCGTGATTTTGGCGTGTTACACGGTCGCTTCTCTCTGCATCCGTCCCTTCTCGGGCTATCTCATCGACACTTTTGCCCGCAAGCCCCTCTACCTGTTGGCCTACTTCGTGTTCACCACCATGTTTGCAGGCTACATCGTGGCCGGTGCCCTCACCTTATTTATTATATTCCGTGTCATCCACGGCTTAGCCTTCGGCATGGTGAGCGTGAGCGGCAACACGATCGTCATCGACATCATGCCGTCGTCACGACGCGGTGAGGGCTTGGGCTATTACGGCCTGTCCAACAACATCGCCATGTCCATCGGTCCGATGGCCGGGCTGTTCACCCACAGTGCCGGTGCTTCCTTCACGTTCATCTTCACCTGTTCGCTCGCCTCAAGCGCCTTGGGGTTCCTCATGGCCACGATGGTGAAAACTCCCTACAAAGCCCCTGTCAAGCGCGAACCTATCTCGCTCGACCGCTTCATCCTGGTGAAAGGTCTTCCGGCCGGACTCGCCTTGCTGCTTCTCTCCATCCCCTACGGCATGACGACAAACTACGTGGCCATGTACGCCTTGGAGATCGGGCTGAATGTGGAGACGGGCTTTTTCTTCACCTTCATGGCTGCGGGCATTGCCATCTCACGCATGTTTTCCGGACGCATGGTCGACCGCGGCCGCATCATCGAAGTCATCGACGCCGGCATCTATGTCGTCATCGTGTGTTTCTTCCTCTTGGCCGCATGTGAAAACATCAACAGATGGAGTCCGACAGGTGCCAGCTATCTGTTTTTCGGCATAGCCCTCTTTCTGGGCATCGGTTTCGGCACCATGTTCCCAGCCTTCAACACACTGTTTGTCAACCTGGCCCCCAACAGCCAACGCGGCACAGCCACATCCACTTACCTGACCTCTTGGGATGTCGGCATCGGCCTGGGCATGGTGGCAGGAGGCTATATCGCCCACGTGAGCAGTTTCCAGTATGCCTACTTGTTTGGCGCCCTGCTCACTGTGCTCTCCATGTTCTATTTCCGCATCAAAGTCACTCCACACTTCAATCGCAATAAAGTCAGATGAAAAAAACAGAGTTATATGCCCAAGTGATGGCCTATTTCAAAGAAGCCATCCCTGTGGCTGAAACTGAACTACACTACAACAACCCCTATGAGCTCCTCATCGCCGTCATCCTCTCGGCACAATGTACGGACAAGCGTGTCAACATGATAACCCCGGCCCTCTTTGAAGCCTATCCCACTCCGGAAGTGCTGGCGGCGGCCACCCCTGAGGCCGTCTTCGAATACGTGCGCAGCGTGTCCTATCCGAACAACAAGGCCAAACACCTCGTCGGCATGGCACAAATGCTGGTCAAAGACTTTCACAGCCAAGTGCCTGACAACCTGGACGACCTGGTCAAACTGCCCGGCGTGGGACGCAAGACAGCCAATGTCATCCAAGCCGTGGTGTTCAACAAAGCGACAATGGCCGTCGACACCCACGTGTTCCGCGTGAGCCATCGTCTCGGCCTGGTGACCGACCGTTGCACCACCCCGCTAAGCGTGGAGAAAGAGCTGACCAAAAACATCCCTCCTGAGACCATCCCCACAGCCCACCACTGGCTCATCCTGCACGGACGTTACACCTGCACGGCACGCAACCCGAAATGCGAACAATGTGGCTTACGATTGCTATGCAAGCATTACAAAAAGGAACATAAGCTGCGCCTGGCAAAAGAAACTGACATCAACACAGAGGCATAAGCCCACAATTATATAAGCGGAAAGGCGCAAGGAAAACATAAAATTCATAACTTTGTGCTCGCGAAAGCATACTTAGGCATTAATTCATCATAACATAAAACGAAAACACTATGCAAACTATTGACAACTTCAATTTTGCCGGTAAGAAGGCATTTGTTCGTGTAGACTTCAACGTCCCCTTGGACGAGAACTTCCACATCACAGACGATACCCGCATCCGCGCAGCCATGCCTACGTTGAAAAAGATTATTGCTGACGGCGGCATCCTGATTATCGCTTCCCACATGGGACGTCCCAAAAAGAATCCCGACCCAAAATATTCTTTGAAACATATCCTTTCGCACGTGTCTGAACTCCTGGGCGTCGATGTCAAATTCGCAGACGACTGCCAGAAAGCTCAGGACATCGTGGCTTCTCTGAAACCGGGCGAGGCCGTATTGCTCGAGAACCTGCGTTTCTATGCAGAAGAAGAAGGCAAACCTCGCGGCTTGGCCGAAGATGCTTCCGACGAGGAAAAAGCAGCAGCCAAGAAAGCAGTAAAAGCCAGCCAGAAAGAATTTACCAAAGTGTTGGCTTCCTACGCTGACTGCTATGTGAACGACGCATTCGGCACGGCTCACCGCGCACACGCTTCCACAGCCCTTATCGCTGATTACTTCGACGCTGACCACAAGATGTTCGGCTACTTGATGGAAAAGGAAGTGAAAGCCGTAGACCGCGTGATGAATGACATCAAACGCCCGTTCACTGCCATCATGGGCGGCTCGAAAGTCTCTACAAAAATTGAAATCATCGAAAACCTGCTGACCAAGGTGGACAACCTTATCCTGGCCGGTGGCATGACTTACACTTTCATGAAAGCCATGGGTGGCAAAATCGGTACTTCCATCTGCGAAGACGACAAGCTCGACTTGGCTCTTGACATCATGAAGAAAGCCAAAGACAACAATGTCAACCTCGTATTGGCTACTGATTCCAAAATCGGCGATGCTTTCTCTAACGACGCCAACACAAAAATCGTTCCTTCCAATGACATTCCTGACGGATGGGAAGGCATGGACATCGGTCCGGCTTCCGAAGAATTGTTTGCCAACGTAATCAAAGGTTCGAAGACTATCCTGTGGAATGGTCCGACCGGCGTCTTCGAATTCGATAACTTCTCTCATGGTTCACGTGCTGTGGGTGAAGCCATCGTAGAAGCAACCAAGAACGGCGCTTTCTCACTCGTCGGTGGAGGTGACTCTGTGGCTTGTGTCAACAAGTTCGGCTTGGCAAGCGGTGTTTCTTACGTCTCCACGGGTGGCGGTGCATTGCTGGAAGCTATCGAAGGCAAAGTATTGCCGGGCATTGCTGCTATCAAAGGCTAACTCATCATTTACCAAATAGAGGAAAAAGACCATCTCCCCGAAGGACTGGTCTTTTTCTTTTTATTCATTACTTTGCATTCATGAAACAGAAGAATCTCCTAATCGCATTCGGCTTCTGCTTGATATTCACAGTCTTTTCGTCCTGCGGATTGTTTCACAAAAAACAACCGACCGTCGTGAAGCCAGACCTCATCATCGGTTACTTCCCGTCAAGCGATATGTTTCCTTATTATCTGGCATACACACAAGGCTATCTTGACTCCTTGCAAGTCATCATCTCATTCCAACGAATGGAATCCAGACAACAGTGTGACACCCTCTATCGTGCTGGCAAACTTGACGGTTGCATCTTCGACCTGACTGACGCTCTGCGCATGTCGGCACACGGCAACAAAATCTATCCAGTCATGGGCAATGAAGGCTGTTTCTATCTGCTCGGTACTCCAGACTCGACAATTCTTGGCTATCAGCTCTTAAAAGATAAGACATTGGCCGTGGAAAGCTACACAGCTTCCGATTACCTGGCCGACCGAATCATCCGCTTGGCAGGCCTGACCAACGACGATTTGGGCAAACCGGAAATAGACAATGACTATGTACGCTTGGATATGTTGCTCAACGGACAGATTGACGCTGGCATATTCCGCGAACCCTATTCCACACAAGCCGTAAGGGGCCATGCACTCAAACTGTATTCCTTCAACGACATGAATGAAATCACTACGGTGACGGCTTTCAGCCGCCAGGCCTTGGACAAGAAAGCGGATGCCATCCGCAAACTTATCACCGGCTATAACCTTGCCGTAGAACATCTGAATACACGCCCTGTCAAAGAGTGGTATCGTGCAGTGGCCGACAGCATAGGTTTCCCCCAATGGGAAGCTCCTGCCCGCCTTGCGACATTTCACAAAGCCCGCCCCATCCCCCAATCAAGCGTAGACTCTGTGGCCAAATGGATGAAACTATATGAACTCATCCCTCAGAATTACAAAGGAGACATCGTAGACCGGACTCTTATCAACAGCTTAAAGCAAGACTAACCTATAACTTAACCTTCCTATAAAAATGAACAAAAAAACACTTTGCACAGCCATACTGGCCGCACTTATCACAATGCCGGCTTGTGCCCAACAAACTTTTAAAGAAAAACTGAAAGACTTCGCCACCGTCCCCCAATTTGGAGGATATTTAGTCGGGCGTGCTCAATATACCAATGACCAAACATCCAAAAGCGGAGGTGGCTTTGATTTACGCATGGTGCGTGCCTACGTCAAAGGAACCATCCTGCATGACTGGAACTACTACATACAAATGGAATACAGCGGCGCACCAGGAGTGGACAAAGGCGTACGCCTCCTTGATGCCTACGGTGAATGGAAAAAATTCCCTGAATTCAGCGTGAAGTTCGGACAGATGAAACGTGTGTTCACCTTCGAAAACCCTTACAGTCCATGGGACATAGGATATGGCAACTATTCACAACTGGTGCAGAAACTGGCGGGCATGAGTGACCGTGTGGGCGAACACTCTTCAGGAGGACGCGACGCGGGCATCGTCATCCAGGGCGACCTGTTCCCGGCAGAAGACCATCGCTGGCTGCACTACCAAGTGGGTGTGTACAACGGACAAGGAATCAATCACTCTGATGAAAACAAACAAAAAGATGTCATCGGAGGCATCTGGATGTCACCGATAAAAGACCTGCAAATCGGTGTGTTCGGATGGACCGGACGATATACCAAAAACGACATCACAGTCAACCGGAACCGCATGGCCTACGGCATCAAATATGAAAGCGACTGGACCTTTCGTGCAGAGTATGCAAGTTCGCAAGGCGGAAAGACCACAAACACATACGCCGCAGAGCGTGCCGACGCTTGGTATGTCACCGTGGGTATCCCCATCGTAAAGAAACTGAAAGCTTATGCCTCGTGGGACGTTTACCGCGACGAAAAAACCAGCGACACGCAGAATTCCCTGTACAACGTCGCACTGAACTACAAATTGTGGAAGAACCTCATGATTCAAGCCACATACACCTACACAGACGGCAGCTATGCCGAATATTCCAATGAAGGGATACGCAGTGTCACAAAAAACAATTACCACACTGCCATGCTCCAACTCTATGTACGTTTCTAATCCATACTCCAACCCGCGATGAACAACGCTACCCAAATCAACGAACATTTCCAAAGCATTGCCCGTCTGCTGGCCAACCGGCAACTAAAACAGGCTCTCGACGAGCTGAACACATTCGTCAAAGACGTGCCCGAGTGGGACTTGCATACACAGTTTGAAAGCATACAGACTGCTTACCACTACATGTTGCAATACTTCAAGCAGAATGCAAGCGACCCACAACGCGCCCGGCTATACACGGACCTGCTGAGACAAACGTGTGTCCTGAATGAACGTTTGATGGTGGCACAATATGAATTGGTCTCATCTGAATTGTTCTACTCGACACGACGCGAACAAAAACAAAATCCACACACGCTGGCTGACTACCGTCTCCAGCTCGAAACCTTCGCCGAAGACATGGCCATGACACGCCTGCTCCACCAAGGCGACCAGCTCCAAACCGAACTGGACAGACTGCGCGGCAATCATGAATCAGCACAAAATGCCTTGTTCTGCAAAGTATGGACTTCGTCCCTATGGGATGCGAACACACTCGAAGAAGCACGCAAATTTCTCCAGTCCATGCTCATCCCGACAAACGACACGGCACTTTTCACCAGCGCCGTAACGATGGGATTGCTTCAAGTGTTCGATGCCCGCAAGTTCCACTTCCTGTTTGACGCCTACAGTCACAGCGACCTGCAAGTGAACCAAAGAGCCTTGGTCGGTCTTGTCATCGCCTGCCTGTATTATGAAGACCGCCTGGCCATTGAGCCCGAATTACTGGCCCGCCTGAAACTCCTGCAGGAACAGCCAAACTTCACAAGCAACCTGCTTGAAATCCAAATCCAACTCCTACGCATACGCGAAACAAAGAAAGCAGACCGCAAAATGCGCGACGAAATCATCCCGGAAGTCATCAAGAGCAGCCGCAACCTACGCAACTCGAAAATCAACTTCATCGAACTCGATGAAGAATCATTCCTGAATGACAAGAATCCGGAATGGAAAAAATGGGAAGAAAACACCAACAACCTCACAAACAAAATGCAAGAATTGGGAAACATGCAGATGGAAGGAATTGATGTCTATATGAGCACATTCGCGCAACTGAAGACTTTTCCATTCTTCCGTAACATCTGCAACTGGTTCTACCCATTCGACCCTCAACACAGCGCAGTCCTGCAAGTGTTTTCCGAAGAGGAACAGAAGAGCAACTTCATCGTGAGAGGCATCCTGTCATCCCCCTATTTCTGCAACTCAGATAAATATTCCTTCTGCTTCACCGTGCAAAACATCCCGGCAAAACAACGCGAAATGTTCTCTGCAAACTTGAACGAACAAAGCGAACTGGCACAAGACGCAGCAGAAATGGTCAAAGCGGAACAACCGACGGCCGGCATCATCAGCCGACAATATTTGCAGGACCTCTACCGATTCTTCAAGGTCTATCCGCGCCGCCATGAATTCACCGACATTTTCGAAACCCTCCAGCTCAATTTCCAGGAATCTTCCATCCTGCGCCCGCTTCTACACGAAAACGACGCACGTCGCAAAGTGGCCGAATATCTTTTCTACAAAGAATATTACACAGAAGCCATGCACATGTTTGAATCCTTGACACAGGAAACAGAAACAGATGCCGAACTCTATCAGAAGCTGGGCTTCTGCTACCAAAAGAACAAAGACTATCACAAAGCCATCGAAGCCTACCGCCAAGCCGACTTGCGCAAGGCCGACACCCTGTGGACCATCCGCCACCTGGCACAATGCCACCGGCTGATGAAAGAGCCGGAAGCCGCTCTGCCCTACTATGTCAAAGCACTCGAAATGCAGCCTGACAACCTGCCACTGCTGCTCCAAGCCGGCGAATGCGAAGTGGAAATGGGACTCTACGATGATGCCTTCGCCCGTTTCTTCAAAGTGGAATACCTAGATGCCGGCTCCTTGCGTGCCAAACGTTGCATTGCTTGGTGCTCCTTTATCACAGGCAAGTATGCACAAGCCGAGAAGTACTACGACATGCTGCTGGATACTGACGAACCGGACGTACAGGATTGCCTCAATGCAGGCCATACGGCATGGGCTCAGGGACATACCGAACGTGCCGTAGCCCTCTACCTGGAGGGATGCCGCAGGAAAGGAGACACGGAGGCATTCATCGACCTCCTCCTGAAAGACAGTGACGAACTGGCTCGCCAAGGCATCCCGACCGACGACCTGCCCCTCATGGCCGACGTGCTCCGCTATGGCAGCCGTCCGGCCTGAACCAACGAAAATTTCGTATGCCTCCTCATAAGCAAGTCACAAGAATCAACAGGAATTCCTGCTTATTCAGGCCCGCTTATGTCCCTTAAGGAAATATACGTAGATTTACGTCTGAAATATACGTAGATTTGCATTGGAAATATACGTAGATTTATGTCCGAAATATACGTAGATTACGATGGAAACTTACGTAGATTGCAATAGCAGCTTACGTAGGTTTCCATCATGAGTAGCGTATGTTTCCGCGAAAGGTCGCGCATGTCGCGGACGAAGCCTCAGCGGCCCCTTAACACCGCCCGACCACGGAAAGGAGGGTAGACGAGGACGGATAGGACTCCGTGCGCGGACGGAAAGGAAGGTCAGGCCGTCGACCCTCCATGGCTTGCTCTCGCTCCCCTTTCAATGAAAAAACATGCCACAAACAGGCGAAAAAGAACATATCCTGCCATTTTTCAAGAAACAAACATTAACTTTGCCCCTTGTTAGTCTATTTCTCAACACCATGATTATAAAAAGCATACTCGACACCGACCTGTATAAATTTACGACCTCCTACGCTTATATCAAATTGTTTCCTTATGCCGTAGGAAAATTCACGTTCAAGGACCGCGACGAGACAGAATATCCCGACGAATTTGTTCATGCCCTCCAGGATGAAGTGAAAGCCATGAGTCGCATCCGGCTCACAGAAGCTGAAATCGCCTTCATGCAGGGTGCTTGCCGCTTTCTTCCGCGCGTCTACTGGGAATGGCTTTCCTCCTTCCATTTCAATCCGGAAAAGATACATATCGCGCTCGATGACAACCGGCAACTGCATGTGGAAGTAAACGATTTCATGTACAAAGCCACTCTCTATGAAGTCCCATTGCTTTCTATAATCTCCGAATTGCGCAATAAATTCTTCGGCCATGTGCCCGACATGGAACAAATCGGTTCCAAACTGGCTGAAAAAGTGCAACTGTCGAACGACCACAAACTGACCTTCTCGGAATTTGGTACAAGACGCCGTTTTTCCTTCACCGTGCAAGACGCCGTCATCAGTTACCTGAACGAGAACGCTCATTACTGTGCCGGCACGTCCAACTGCCACTTTGCCATGAAGTACAACATGAAGCCCCTCGGCACACATCCGCATGAGTGGTTCATGTTCCACGGCGCACAGTTCGGCTACAAGCATGCCAACTACATGGCACTCGAAAACTGGGTCAACGTCTATGACGGCGACCTCGGCACTGCGCTCTCCGACACCTATACCTCCGACATTTTCCTGAGCAACATCAGCCGCAAGCAAGCCAAACTGTTTGATGGCGTGCGTTGCGATTCAGGCGACGAATTCAGCTTCACCGACCGCCTCATCGCCCGCTATCGTGAATTGGGTGTCGACCCCACGACAAAGACCATCATCTTCAGCAATGCCCTCGACTTCGAGAAAGCTCTCCAAATCCACGATTACTGCCGTGGAAAGATACGTTGCTCGTTCGGCATCGGCACCAACCTCACCAATGACACAGGCTTCAAGCCCTCAAACATCGTGATGAAGCTGGCTGCCTGCAAAATGAATGTCAATCAGGAATGGAAAGAATGTGTGAAACTGTCTGACGACCTCGGCAAACACATGGGCAGCGACCGCGAAATGGAAGCTTGCCTCTACGAACTGAATTTGACATCAAAGATGTCATAGATACCCAGCCTTCTGACACTCCTTCCCATTAGTGAGGGGGAAAGGATTTCCACGTAGACAAAATAAAAAGCCGGCCGGTATCACATAGGAACCGGCCGGCTAATTTATAGTCTACTAAAGTTTACAGCTTAGAAGAACAAATAACGAAGGTCTTTCACTTCACCCTTCTGATACAGATCGTTGATAAAACGACTTGCCATGTTTTGGTTCATATTGAACAAAGCATCTTCCTCACCTTTCTCATCATATTCGCCTTCCAACTTTGTCTTGTTATAAGGTTGGAACACGTACACGCCGCCATTACCCTTGACAGGTTTGCTCAACTGGTCCACTTCGACTTGCGTAGCAGCAGCACTCAGAGCCGGTTCGCTGGAGGCTGTCATGGAGACAAAAGCAGGAACGGCAAACGATACGTGTTTGATGGAATCGCTCTTTACGCCCGTGAGTGCTTTTGCCTCATCAAATGTCTTCACGGAAGCGAACTTGGCAATAAGCTGTTCTGCCTTCTTGTCACGCATGATTTCAGCACGCAAGACATCGCTCACTTGACTCACAGGGATGTAACCTTCTTCATTGATACCCGTCAGAGCGACAATCATCAGATGATCATTCTCGCGCCCACAACTGTACAATGGAGATACCGATTTGGGATCTGCTTCAAAAACCCATCTCAAGGCTTCGTTGCTTCCAGACACACCACCGACGACATGCTCATCGCTTCTGAAGCCTTCGCGTGACAACAAACGGTAGCCATTGTCCTCAGCATTCTTCACGAGGTCGTCATAATTCTGGTTGGCAGCCAAGAATTGGTTGATTTTGTTATAGGCCTCATTGTAAGTTTCATCGCTGAACTTCACAGGTACCTTCACCACAGCCATCTTATATTTTTCAGTCATAGCCTTGCGACCGACTACTTGCACCACGACATTAAATTGTCCAAGGTCGATATTTTCTACACCCTTCACTTCCAGATTATTCAGCGCATTAATCAGTTTCATGCTGTTCATATCCAACTGCTGGCCTTCATACATGCGTGAACTAATCCACTGAGATGCTCCGGTCTGGTTATATTTCTTAGCGAGTTCTGCAAAGTCTGCACCGTTCCTCAACGCAGTAGCAATGCTATCGCTAAGCTTTTTAGTTGCATCAATAGTGGCAGCCATCACTTGCATTTGACGGAACTCGACAGAGTCCGGCGCCATCTGTTTGGAGATAATCTTAAACGCATTGTAAGAATCGTCATTTTGGCTATAGAACGGACCGAACACCTCTCCCACCTTAGCTGAATCAATGCGGTTTGCTATGTCGCCGGGGAATGCGTTCTTAGTCATGGGAATATTGACAAAAGGAATCGTGGAGCGAGAAGAACGAATGACAGAAGCAGAATCTTCTGCCGTAGCATCTTTCAACTCTTCGCTGCTGGCTGTTACATCATCCAATGTAGCTTTGCGGTCGGCTTCGCTCGGAGTAACGACATAGTCGATGTACTGGATATTACGAGTCTCCACCAAATTCTTAAACTGCTCTTTTCTCTTATTGTACAAATCCTTAATATCTGATTGGGAAATGGTTATCGTAGAGTCAGCTACGGATGAATAGGGCAACACGGCCAACAACAAGTCTGTCTCATTCGTGCGTCCGTCAAAGGAGTTTTGTGCCGAAACCGGATTCGAAATCAATGCATTCATCACAAGAGCCTGATACTTGCTCACAAGCAAACTTTGCTTCAGATTCTTCTCCACGAAATTCATGATAAGCGACACTTGCTCCGGATTACCTTGCGTTGCAAAATTGTCCATCAAAGCTCTGTCAAACATGCCCGTCTGCGGGTTCACAAAGGGAGTATTGTTCAGAAGCGGACTCGTACCTTCTTGAATCATTTGCTTGATTTCATCCTCTGTCACTGTCAGCCCTAATTTATCAGCCTCCTTCTTGACCAATTCATATGTCACGTATGACTGCCACACACCATCGCGCATTTGAGTCAACGCATCGTCAGAAATACGGTTTCCATACAGCAGCTCTTGCACTCTGGTATATTCTTCCACCATATTCTGAAACTCCTGGGCTGAGATCTTCTTTCCATCCACCACACCGGCATTCCGCTGATTCTGATGTGGCTCGAAGACCCTCCACGCGTCGGTCGCGATAAACGCGAACAGTGCAAAGCCAATCACTATGACCAAAAGAGGTCCTTTGCTTCTAATTTTTTGTAATGTTGCCATTTGGTTTTTATTTTATTGTTTATTATTCTCTGCTTTTAAGGTTGACAATTTAGCGCACGAAGATACAAAAAAGGATGATACGTAGCCACGTAAATACACAAAAAATGTGCTACTCAACGACTTTGAGCCGCACGAGTTCTATCTTAGTCGTCGTTCGTCGAATGATTTTGAAGTGGAAACGCCCGATGCAGACCGTCTCATTCAACTTCGGGAAACCTTGGTATTCATGCAAGATCAGTCCGCTGATTGTCAGATAATCTTCCGACTCGGGAAGATGCAAGTCAAACAGTTCATTGGCACGTTCTATCTCCAGACGGGCAGACAAGATATATTCCGTCTCATTCAGTCGTTTGGCCACATAGTTCGTCGTGTCATGTTCGTCTTCTATCTCTCCGAAAATCTCCTCGACAAGATCCTCCAACGAGACAATGCCTGATGTGCCTCCAAACTCATCGACCACCACAGCCAAAGTCTTTTTCTGCTGCATGAAGAGTTTCATAAGCTTTTGTGCCGACATGTTTTCCGGTACGATGGGCACTTCCTGAATATGTTTATTCCACTCTTTCGGATGACGAAACATTTCAGACGAATGAACATAACCGACAATATTGTCTATATTTTCCTTGTACACGATGAGTTTCGAATGTCCGGACTCGATAAAACGCAATCTGAGTTCGTCCAATCCCGTGTCGATGTCCACAGCCTGAATCTCTGTACGGGGAACAATGCAATCACGTATCTTGACATTAGAAAAATCGAGAGCGTTTTGGAAAATCTTCACTTCCGTGTCTATGACATCTTCGTCATCCGAGTGCTTCAAGCTCGACTGAATGAAGTAATCCAAATCGACCTTTGTCAGGGCCTTGCTCGTGACTTGAAGACTGACACGTTTTCCCAACAAACGAAGCAACAGACCCACTACAAACAAAATGCATTTCGACAGCGGATAAAGCACCAAGCAAACCAAAAACAACGGTATAGCAAAAACACGCAAGGCCCGATTGGGATTTACCTTGAATATCGCCCGCGGAAGAAATTCACAAAACAAGAGTATGACAAGCGTCGCCAACAGGACATCCACCAGAATGACCACTCCGGTGTATTCCAAAATGCCAGTCAGCAAGTGGGTCTCGACCAATCGAGCCACCAACATACAATAGACGACCAACGCGATGTTGTAGCCTATCAGCAAGGAAGAGACAAAATCATGAGGATGACGATAAAAGAAAGCCAGAATCTTGTCTGGCAAACGCTGGCTATCCTTCTCCAAGGCAAAACGCATCTTGCTGGAAGAGGCAAAAGCGATTTCCATCCCTGAGAAGAATGCTGAAAACACCATGGCCAGCAATATATAAATGTAAATGGTCTGCATAGCTTGCCTCCGTCTCTTAGGAATGAACAGAATCGTTGCTCAACGAATCGCGCGGAGTGTCTTCCACGGGGAATATGCCGGCCGTGTTGTGAATCACATAGTCCGTAAATTGCTGATTGGACGTAAAGCCATATCCTGTCAGAATCTTGTCCACTTGCTGGATACGGATAAACCGGTCGGAATAGACACGCTCTTTATCCTGGTCCCAAAACAGTTGAGACGTGTTGAACTTCTCTCCTTTTATGTTCAAGATGTTCACATGTCCACGCAAGTCCCAAAGTTTCAACCTGTCATAATAATATGCCGTGTCGGCTTTCACCTTGGCCTCGATTCTCATCTGGTTGTCAAACTTCTCCAGATAGACACCTTTCTCAAATGACCATTTACTGGTGTCCAGCTTGTCATACACATCCCATTCCTCGGCTATGATTTTATAACGGACCACTCCGGAATCGGAAATCAAAGTGGAAACTCCCGTGCTGGTCATCATCGGAAGCATTGTCGAGTCAGACACGGCCGGAGCCATCGCCTTCTTGCCCTCAGAACAAGATGCAAAAAAACAGGCAGAACACAGCAGTCCCACCAACATCGAAAGGCCACCTATCAACAAACTTTGATTCTTATGATTTGTTTGGGTCATAATCATTTCAATAAATCTTCATAGGACGTCAGTTCGCCTGCATGCACATATTCCGGACTATCCAATCCACTCTTCCTAAACATCTCATTCACCAGCACCAGCGTCCTGTCCCACATCTCCCGGTTCTTGACACTGGCAGCTTCATAGCCTTTTTGGATAAATGCCAAGGCGTGCTTATATTCCTCGATATATGTATCTCTGAAGGTCGCATCCGAACGGTAAATCTCCAAGTTCAGCTCCATCCATGTCAACAGTAAATAACAGAACGGCACATTCTGCACACAGTCCAACGCTTCATGCACATACCGGTGTGCCGTCTGCAAATCAAGCGAGCAACCTCCATAGTGAAAATAATCATAGGCCTTCACCGCCCGCAGATAGTCAACTTCCATCGGGACGACCATGAAGCGGCGCCAATCGTCTTTGTACAGCAGAATCTTGTCATACAAGTCCATGAGCTCGCCCAGATAGACTGCATGCCGGAGCGAATCTGTTTCCGTCTCCAGCATCGCATGCAAAATCTTCACCCCGTCAGTGTACAAGCTCACTTGCGACTTGGGGCAAGACGTTATGGCCTTTTTCCAAGGCTGATAGGCCTTCTTGTATTCCTTCTTGCGCACATATTCCCTCGTCATGCCCATGTTGAGCAGACATTGAATGCTGTCCTTGCCATGTCCGAACCGAGAATCATCGTCCGCACGCGGCTGTGCGCACACGGGCAACACGGCCACTGACAGCAACAAGCTGAGGGTTATGAGTGCCTTGGAACACATATATATAGGTCTTTATTGTACAAGCATCTTTCTGAACCAGTCTTCGTTGAACGTAAATCCTATGTTAATACGCAAATAATTTTCCTTAATCAGTCCTCCGCTTTTCGGGGAAACATTGATATATTGGGCTGTCACCGAAAGCAACGAACGATTGTTATAACGGTTCATAATAGGGATAGCCACGCCGCCTTCCACACCGAACTCACGCATGTCGGAATTCTTCACCTGGATGTAAGGCGTCGTATAGTAGGCCCCCACACGATAGTGCAGACGCTTGAAGAAATTACGTCCGACAGGGTTGGGCACATATTCCGCTCCGACAGAGATGCGCGACAGGTTCTTGAACTGCCACTGCTCGTAGTCGTTCTCGCTACTGCCCGAATCTATGTCGCTATTCGGATTGGCCTGGAAGTGGGGGAACTTCATCCCGCTCCACTGCTGCATGGTGTAATCGACACCGACCGTCAGACGGTTGTCATACACATAGGTCAAACCGAATCCCAACTTCTGAGGCAACTCGAAAGCATTCCGAATCGTGTCCACGCTCTGCTGCATCACAGTCGAAGAACTTTGCATCTGCTGCACCTTGTAGGCTGCATTGTTGATGTCATGGCCCATCGAATAGACTGCACCCAGCGTAAAAGCATGCTTGTCTTTGAACGTGAAGGAGTATTGTGCGCCGAAGTCCAGCTTGTAGGTGCTGATGTCAGCCTGGTAGTTTCTGACATTGCTCCAGGCAGAAGAATTGCTGTACGTGTTGGTGATGGTATGCGTGTAATCACCGTAGAGATAGGAAATGTTTGCTCCGATGGAGAAATTCTTGAAAAGCTCCACGCCGATGCCTAAAAAAGCCTGATGCAAACCGCCGTCGCCGGAGAAACTCTCATAAGAATAGGTGTTGCTTCCCTGACTGCCATCCGGATTGGGCACTTCGCGTCCTTCCCCCGTGAAGCTGTAGTTGATGTTCGAGAAGGGAATCAGACCGGCTGTCAGACCTATCTTGCGACGCAGGCGAAACTGCAGGGCGATGTAGTCCAAACTGGAGTTCTTGGCATTCATCTTCAGGTCGCCACTGGAAAAATTAGCATTCTGCAAGCTAATGCCTGCATCAAACAAAAAGGTGATGGAGTCAATCGCAGAATAGGAAGCAGGATTGCCCACATTGATGAGTTTGTTTCGCAGACCGTAGGAGATACCGCCCATGCCTCGGTTGGCCGTGGTGCTCTGATCGGACAACTGACCGAATCCATATCGGGTATAGGGAGAGTTGACCCCGTTCTGAGCCAAGGCAACTCCTGTTATCATCATGAATAACAGCGCAAAGATGATCTTGTTACATTTTGTCATTGTACTCTAGTATTCTGTTCAAGCCTTTTAATACCAAAAATTTATCTGCAAAGATGATACTTTTTAGTTTTGTATCAAAAGAAAAATCATCGCCTCCGGTTAAAAAAACCAAAAGGTTAGGGTATTTCTGCTGCATCTGTTGGATATAGCCCATAATCTCCAATTCGATACCATGAATTACGCCCGCACGGATAGCCGTCTCGGTGCTGTAGCCGAAGTCAGGAATATCGCCATTGGGATTAATCACGGGCAATTTGTCACAATATGCGCTCAAAGCCTTGATTCGTGTATATTTCCCCAACGATATGTTCCCTCCGTGATAACACCCGTAGTGGTCGATAAATTCATAAGTGAGGGCCGTGCCTGCATCCACCACGAGGATGTCCCGTCCGGGAAAACGTGTATAGGCACCCACCACGGCTGCGATACGGTCAGACCCCAAGGTCTTCGGCGTGCGATAGAGATTGGTGATGGGAAGCGGTGTCTTGTAGTCCAACCGCAACAAAGGGAAATCGAGATGCTTGAGTTGCGACTCGACGATGTCATTCAGATGGATGACCGATGACAGGATGCCCCGACGGATGGCATATCGTTCACAAATGTTCTCCAGCTTGTCCAACGAGTGGTTTGTGTCATACACCATGTCGATCATCTCGCCTTGATGAAAGACTGCCAGCTTGGCTACAGAGTTTCCTATATCTATAATAAGGTTCACGTCTTTGCTCTTTTCCTGATTTAGGCCGCAAAGTAATAGAAAATCCACGGGAATGGGAAGAAAAAAGCGTGTTTTTCTACACGGTCCGACAGAAAAACACGACGGCAAATCGACAAGAAGCAAGACCGGCAGGTCCTTGTATTCCGTCTCCGGCTTCCGAAGGTATCAACCGCACGGCATCTGCCAGCCGATTGAGAGAGGTCTGTTATTGTTAACATATTTTACAGCGGCAAAATCCGGCTTCGCGTTCCTCCGACGCGCCGGGAACGCATTTTTCAAGAAAACAAAACGGTCACTAGGGTTCTCAAGTCCCGACAAGCAACCGACTGGGAACAAACTATTTACCTCCGTCCATACCATCACTGCATTCCGCCCGGGCTTAGTCTCTACTCCGTCCGGGAGCGGAAAGGAAGCGGCGCACGGGCCGAATAGAGGGCGGACACGGACGGAATAGAGGCTAAGCGAAAGCGGTCTTCATGGCAGGCTCTGACGACCTTCTCTCTGTGAAGAAAAGGAGTTCTAAAAGTCATACATTTGTGAAGAATATTCAAAAGTCTTCAGTCAAAAACGAAACAGATGCATCTTTCGGAAGGCGACACGACAGAACGAAATGAAAGAGATTCGCTATCTTTGCCGTCCCAATCACCGGCACACACATGAACGGACTCTACATACTCCTCATCCTGGCAGCTTATTTCGCCCTCCTGCTGCTTGTCGCCCGACTGACATCGACGCGACCGGACAATGACGCTTTCTTCCGTGGCAACCGACGTTCGCCTTGGCCGTTGGTCGCATTCGGGATGATTGGAGCCTCGCTGTCCGGCGTCACATTTGTCTCCGTGCCGGGCATGGTGAAAAGCATCGACATGACCTATCTGCAGACGTGCATGGGATTTTTCGCAGGCTATCTGGTCATCGCCCACGTGTTGCTCCCGCTCTATTACCGGCTCCGGCTGACTTCCATCTACACCTACCTCGGCAACCGGCTGGGACGCCAGGCCTACCGCACGGGAGCCTCTTTCTTCCTGCTCTCCAAGCTGCTCGGGGCTTCGCTCCGGCTCTATCTGGTCTGCCTCATCCTGCAAGAATTCATATTCGACGCCTACGGCATCCCCTTTGCCGTGACGGCCACGACCATCGTCGGACTCATCTGGCTCTATACGCACCGCTGCGGCATACGCACCATCGTGTGGACCGACACATTGCAGACCTTCTTCCTGCTGCTCACACTGGTGCTCATCGTGGTGGCTGTCGCGTCAACGCTCCGGCTGGACGCCAGGGAATTGTGGGACGCGGTGACGACCGACACACACAGCCGCGTGTTCGTGTTTGATGACTGGATTTCCAAACAAAACTTCTTCAAACAGTTTTTCAGCGGCGTATTCATCACCATCGTCATGACCGGACTCGACCAGGACATGATGCAGAAGAACCTCACCTGCCGCAACCTGAAAGAGACCCGGAAGAACATGTATTGCTACGGTTTCTCCTTCCTGCCGGTCAATTTCCTGTTTCTGTCCCTGGGCATCCTCCTGCTGCTTGCCGCAAATCGGCTCGGCCTGCCCGTCCCGGAACGGGGCGACGACCTGCTCCCCATGTTCGCAGCCGGCGGATACCTGGGCTACGGCGTCCTGACATGTTTCACCATCGGCATCCTGGCCGCAGCATTCTCAAGCGCCGACTCGGCACTCACAGCCCTCACGACCAGTGTCTGCATCGACCTGCTCGACGTGGAGAAGAAGACGAAGGAAGAAGCCGAACGACGCCGGCGCCAGGTGCATGTGTTGCTTTCCGTCCTGTTTGTCGGCTGCATCCTGGGATTCAAGTTCATCGACAGCCCAAGCGTCATCGACACGCTCTACACGATGACTTCCTACACCTACGGTCCGCTCCTGGGCTTGTTTGCCTTCGGGCTGTTCACACGCCGGACTCCGCGCGGGCCATACGTCCCTGTCGTCGCAGTCGCATCACCCGTGATTTGCTACATTACGGCCCGTGTTGTATCTTTGCACACGGATTACTCCTTCGGCTATGAGTTGCTTATGCTCAACGGACTACTGACATTTGCCGGCCTGGCACTCATATCCATTCACGCAAAAAAACAGACAGCTCTATGGACATCAAGAACGCAGAATTCAAAGTAAGCAATACGCAAGTGGAGAAATGCCCGAACGACGGGCTGCCCGAATACGCCTTCATCGGACGTTCGAACGTGGGCAAGTCGAGCCTCATTAACATGCTCACCCGCAACTCGAAGCTGGCCATGACATCGTCCACGCCGGGCAAAACGCTCCTCATCAACCATTTTCTCATCAACAAAGAATGGTATCTGGTGGACTTGCCCGGTTACGGATATGCCAAACGCAGCAAAGCGGCCCAAGAAAAGATTCAGAAAATCATTTCCGAATACATACTCCGGCGCGAGGCGCTCACTTGCCTGTTTGTCCTCATCGACTGCCGCCACGAGCCGCAAAAGATAGACCTGGAGTTCATCGAATGGCTGGGCGAAAACAGCGTGCCCTTCGCCATCATCTTCACCAAAGCGGACAAACTGGGCACGACCAAGCTGCGCGAGAATGTGCAGAACTACCTGAAGAAACTGGAAGAACAGTGGGAAGAGCTTCCTCCGCACTTCGTGACTTCCTCGGAAAAGAAATTGGGACGGCAGGAGGTGCTTGACTACATCGAAAGCATCAACCAGACGTTGTAACACGTCACCCATCTTTCTAAGAAGCTGTTTTGAATTTCTACAAAAAGTTCTTCCCGACTGGATGTATCCGTTTTCGTGTGTGCTTTGGGCGATTTTTTTGGTCCTTTTCGTTCCTGTTCTTCGTCAGATAGCCCGCTATCTTCCTCATCACAGAACCAAAAATGACTCAAAAACTCATCTCAAATCATCACACGATAAATTCAAAACAGCTTCTAAAAGAAAACAGCCCGCGTATACATCCTTCATCCGTTGAATGCATACGCGGGTTCCTTATGCCTCATGACAGGGGCTATTCAGCCAATTCGCTCAATTCAAGCCAACGCATGGTTTTCTCGTCAAGCTCGTCATTCAAGGCCGGCAACCGCTTAGACTTGTCGGTCAGCTCTTCGACCGAGAGCGTGCCGCTGCACAGTGCCGCTTCGATTTGGGCTTTCTCGGCTTCAAGCGCGGCGATGTCCAGCTCCAACTGTTCAAACTCACGCCGTTCCTTGAAACTCATGCGTCGTTTGTCATTCAGGCGCACTTTCGCCGTCTTGGGATCGACTTGCTTCTCATCCTTTTTCTCTTGCCGCATCTTCGCTTCCTTCCACTCCCGATAGTCAGTATAGTTGCCGGGAAAGTCGCGGATGTCACCTTGCCCGTTGAAGACAAGCAGGTGGTCGACCACCTTGTCCATGAAGTAACGGTCATGGCTCACGACGATGACACATCCTTTGAAATTCTGCAGATACTCCTCAAGCACCTGCAAAGTGACAATGTCAAGGTCGTTGGTCGGTTCGTCAAGCACCAGGAAATTCGGGTTACGCATCAACACGGTGCAGAGGTACAGGCGACGGCGTTCTCCACCGCTCAGCTTGTAGACATAGCTATGCTGTTTTTCGGGCGTAAAAAGGAAATACTGTAAAAATTGGGAAGCCGTAAGTCGCTTGCCGTTGCCCAGCTCGACGACTTCCGCTATATCCTGCACGACATCAATGACCTTCATCTGCTCGTCAAACTGCAGCCCTTCCTGCGAATAATAGCCGAAGCGCACGGTTTCTCCGATGTCAAGCACTCCGCTGTCCGGCGTCTCCAGCCCCATGAGTATCTTTATGAAAGTTGATTTCCCCGTGCCGTTATTCCCCACGATGCCCATCTTCTCATAGCGGGCAAAGATATAAGAGAAATCGTCCAGAATCACGACATCATCAAAACGCTTGCAAAGATGGTCTGCCTCAAATATCTTCGACCCGATGTAAGAAGCCTTCATGTCGAGCTTCACTTCCCGGTTGTAAGAACGCTGTTTAGCCACTTTCTCCAGCTCATAAAAGGCCTCTTCGCGGTAGCGTGCCTTGTGTCCGCGCGCTTGCGGCATACGGCGCATCCACTCCAACTCCGTGCGATAAAGGTTGTTCGCACGGGCTATCTCGGCATTCGTCGCATCGATGCGCTCCTGGCGTTTCTCCAGATAGTAGCTATAATTCCCTTTGTAGGAATAGATTTGTTTGTTGTCGATTTCCAAGATTTCCGAGCAGACGCGGTCCAGAAAGTAGCGGTCGTGCGTGACCATCAGCAAGCTCAGTGCACCCTGCTTCAGATATTCCTCCAGCCATTCGGTCATGTCAAGGTCCAGATGGTTAGTCGGCTCATCCAGCATCAGAAAGTCCGGCTCATTGATAAGCACATTGGCCAGAGCCACCCGTTTCAGTTGTCCTCCAGAAAGCTGTCCCACCGGCTGGCTGAAATGGCGGACATTCAGTTGCGAAAGGATTTGTTTGGCTTTGCGTTCATAGTCCCAGGCATTGGCATGGTCCATGCGCAGGAGCAAATCGTCCAATCCCGGATTGCCCGGTGTCTCCAGACAATGTTCATACTCTCGAATCAGATTCACCGTCTCATTCCCGTGATAGAAACAGGCTTCCAGCACTGTCAGTTCTTCCGGATAGGTCGGCGACTGCTCCAGATAGCCCACTTTCAAGTCACGCCTGAAAACGATGTTCCCGGCATCGTGCCCGTCTTTTCCAGCCAGGACATTGAGTAGTGTAGTCTTCCCGCTGCCGTTTGGAGCAATCAATCCGACACGTTGTCCTTCACCAATGCCAAAAGAAATATCACGGAAGAGCACCAGGTCGCCAAACGATTTGGTCAGTCCTTCGACTTGCAAATAAGGATTAGCCATTACAATCGCTCCTCCACTTCTCTTTTAATGCGTTCAAACTCTTTCTTGACATCGCACACTTCGCCATGACTGACCTTGTCTGCAAAAAGATTCAAGGGACAAACCAGCAAATCAGTATCCGCAAAGCGTAGTGCCGGATATTCCTTGCGTCCGTCAATGACAGTCACCCAATCCATGCCGTCCATCTCATTGACAAGGACTGCACCAAAGGTCAGTCCCAATGCCTGCCAGGCCTCATGTTGCAACTTCCCGCTATCCATGACCGCCTGCATGTGAGCCAAGTCACGCTCTGAAGCCGTGAAGTCTTTCTTCAAAGCCTTCTTGATATAGGAAGAAGCCCAATCATAAGCCTGATTTATCTCATTGATCTCCAAGATACGCACCGGGATACATTCTTTCGGATAACGCTTGCCGTCCTGGCGGATGTCCAATGTGGCAATAATCTGCTCGGCCACATCTATCGCCGAACCTTTGGCCACCGTGAAGCTACATTCCACGGAAACATTCTTCTCACCCGTCACCCAAAAGTGAGACGTATAGGCTTCATTGCCTTCCATGAAGGTCTCGCAACTATAAGCACACTCCCATCGGCCGACCCGCTTCATCTTCACTTGTTCACTGCGCTTCAATTCGGCGGCAATGGATTCGCGAGCATACGAGGACGAACGGTCCTTGTAAGCCGAAATGCGGAAATTGCCGTTCCACTTCTCCGGGTTATAGAACAGAAAGCTTCCGGCTTCATCCTCAAATTCGCTCCACGAAGCCGGATATTGCAAGGAAAACCACCCTCCGGGAGCTATGTATTTCTTCATGTCCATAATCTTTTTGTTTCGTTGCTACTTATGTGACCATCCATTTATTTCTGCGGAAGTATCTCTATCCAGTAATCGTCGGGGTCATTGATGAAATAGAGACCCATCGCCTCATTTTCAAAACATACACACCCCATCTCCTTGTGATAACGGCGGACTGCGTCATAATCGCCCGACACACGAAAGCAGAGATGGCTTTCATTGTCACCCAACTCATAGGGTTCCTTACGGTCGCGAAGCCAGGTCAGCTCCAATAGGAATCCGGTCACGCCATCAGCCAAATAGACTAAGACAAACGAACCGTCTGCTGCTTCCTTGCGGTGACTCTCATGCAGGCCCAAGGCCTTTTCATAGAATGCGATGCTGCGCTCCAAATCGAGCACATTGATATTGAAATGGTCAAATCTTGCTTTTACTTCCATAGTTGTTTTTGTATGAGCTTTATTAATCATTATTTGCCAATCGGCTGAATCAGGCTTCGCGTCTCCTTGGATATTTCCAAGAACATATAGCTGGGCTTGTTGCTACGGATGTTCTCTTCATTTTCGCGAAACTTACGGGTGGCATACTGCTTGGATTTTTCAAACGTCAAGCGCGAAACTTCCGCCTGCGACTTGCCCACCATCGTCGAGTCCAGTTTCTCTTCCGGAAAGAAATCCTCCAAATCGACTTCTCCAATGAGCGTAGTCTCAAGAAAATTCATGTCACGGTGAGACTTGTCAGTGTAATACCCCACAAACATGTGTCCGGGAATGCGCAGCAGGATGGGGTTTATATTGATGGCCTTCAGCAACGAAGCGAAGAGCACGCTCCCGTCCACGCAATTAATCTGTGCCGCCTCAATGGCATCCTCGAACGTCCGTACGCGCTGGGCAAACACGACATTGGACGACAGGCTGGTATTGGAAATGGAGCTATACTTGAAATTGCGCTTCTGAAGCACATACCACAAGGCATACACCTGCCTGTCCACCTGTTCTGCCGTGCCCTGGTAGCCCCAGAAGCGATTCACGATGCGCGTATTGAGCGCCTCGCGCAGCAACTTGTCTATCATCGGATGGTCCTCATTGACGTATGCGGCAAAGAAGATACCCGTGTCGTGAAACTTATTGTGCGCGTCCACATAACCCAGCAGACACTCGTTCACACTCCGTACCGACAACGTCTTGGTACGCACCGGCAATTCCTCCCCGTTCATCTCCATCAAGACCGTAAAGGTCAACGGCGTCGACTGCACCGTATTCTTCAGCGCCTCATAATTCCACACGATTTCCGGGTAGATGGTATCCTCCGTCCCGGCCTTTTCCAGCACAAACTCCGAGATGGATTCGGAGAAAAACGGAGAATCCTTCAGCATGACCCGCACACGGCTGTTAGGACGCAACGGCTTCACACGCAGGGCAATGCCCGAAAGCGGTTTGCCCACGTAATTACTGTCTGCCGGCACCATGATTTCCGCGTTGGTCGCTGCCGTGGAGAGGATGGCTGAAGGAAATACATTCCCGCCCAGCTCGTCGGTAATCTCAAATCCGCGTTCCCATAACAAATTGCGGCACACATAAAGTATGCCGCAAATAAGAGTCAGAGACGCCAGCACCAGCGTAATCAACTTTCTGGTGGTGGGACGCATGGGCCTCATCATGTCATCTCACAGCGATGCTTTCGACTTCCACCAAAACGCCTTTGGGAAGCCCCTTCACAGCGATGGCCGAACGAGCGGGGAAAGCACCTTCGAAATACTTGGCATACACGGCATTCACTTCGCCAAAGAGCGACATGTCGGCCATGAACACCGTCGTCTTCACGATGTTGGCAGTCGTCAGGCCGGCTTCTGCCAGGACGTTCTTGATGTTTTCAAACACCTGAGTCGTCTGCTCCACGATGCCGCCTTCCACGACTTCGCCCGTAGCCGGATTGATGGGAATCTGACCTGACAAGAACACCATACCGTTTGCTTCAATAGCTTGGCTATAAGGCCCGATGGCTGCCGGAGCCTTCTCTGTTGCGATTACTTTCTTCATAATTCGATTCGTTTATTTATTATAAAACCAATTTGTCACGCTAAGTTACACCTTTTATAGTTATCACAGGGAAAAAAGCAAAAAGTTTCGCCTTACTTTTGCAATCCTTAACATCACACGGACAGCCGCACGCCAAGCCGTCTTACCCCCGTCCGGACGGCCTCCTTTCCGTCCGAGCCAGCCCTCCTTTCGGCCCGGGAGCGGAGTCTATTCCGTGGTCGGGCGGCCTCCTTTCCGTCCGAACGGGCATTCTTCCCTCCTCTCCGCCTGCCTCCCACGTGCGGAAATCTGCACGATGACAACAAATTTTCATGGCCGAATGACGTTCTTTTTCAATTTTATCATTACTTTTGCCTCCATAATTACAAAGAACAGGCTTCATTCCGAAGCCAATAATCAATAAGTCAATTAAATATCTAAGAAACCCTGACCTCCTGTTTCCTGTTCTTGATGGCATGATGTGTTCTCGTGCGAACTCCGGGCCATCACAGGTGCCGGAACACGCGCCTGCCGAAACGGAAAGACTCACCAACAAGGGAGGACAAAAGATTACTTAATTATATGTATAATATCGTTCAATTAAACGACAAATCCTTGTCGGAACTGCAATCTATCGCCCAAGAACTGGGCATCACGCAGATCCAATCATTCAAAAAAGAAGACCTCGTCTACAAAATCCTCGACGAACAGGCTATAGCCGGCGCGGCTAAAAAAAGCGAGAGTGAAAAGAACAAAGAACCACGCAAACGCTCACGCATCGCTAAGAAAGACAAGAGCGAAAACGTGAAAGTATACACCGCCAACCAGGACAAAGCCGAAAAGGTGGAAGAACCCAAGAAGACATCCGCCAAGAAAGCGGCTGCCGCCAAACCAGCACAGGACAATGCAGCTGAAACCACAGCCAAAGCCGGGACCGAAACGCCCGCAGACGACGGCACACCCAAGAAAAGAGGACGCAAGCCCGGAAGCAAAAACAAAGCGACACTGGCACGGGAAAAAGCCGCACAGGAAGTCGTGAAGGCCGACGCCCCGGCAACGCCCGAACAGGAAGTGGAGGACAACGGAAAAATCGTCCCCCTGCTCGAAGAGCTGGAAACCCCGGCTGAAAACGAAAACGACGCCGTCACGAGCGACGCACCCATGCAGGAAGCTCCCGCACAGGACGACAACGACTTCATCCCCATCGAAGACCTGCCCTCTGAAAAAGCGGAAATCCCCTCCGAGCTGCTCACCAAGTTTGAAGCGACGAAAATGGAGCAACCGGCTGTCCCGCAACCGAACAACAACCCCAACAACAAGGCCCGCCGCAACAACAACGGCAACCAGCAGCAACGCCCATACAACAACCAGCAGCGGCCCTTCTACGCCAACAACTACAACAATCAGAACAACTACCAGCAGAACCGCCGGATGCAGGAGTACGACTTCGAAGACATCCTCACCGGACTCGGCGTGCTCGAAATCATGCAAGACGGATACGGCTTCCTGCGCTCCTCCGACTACAACTACCTCTCTTCGCCCGACGACATCTACGTCTCACAGTCGCAAATCAAGTTCTTCGGCCTGAAGACAGGCGACGTCGTCGAAGGCGTCATCCGCCCGCCCAAGGAAGGCGAAAAATACTTCCCGCTGGTCAAAGTGTCGAAAATCAACGGTAAAGACCCCGCCATGGTGCGCGACCGCGTCCCCTTCGAGCACCTGACACCCCTCTTCCCCGACGAGAAGTTCAACCTCTGCCGTGGAGTGAACGACAATATCTCGGCACGCGTCGTCGACCTCTTCGCCCCCATCGGCAAGGGACAACGCGCACTCATCGTCGCACAGCCGAAGACCGGTAAGACCATCCTCATGAAAGACATCGCCAACGCCATCGCGGCCAACCATCCGGAAGTCTACATGATCATGCTTCTCATCGACGAACGCCCCGAGGAAGTGACCGACATGGCACGCAGCGTCAACGCGGAAGTCATCGCCTCCACCTTCGACGAACCGGCCGAACGCCACGTGAAAATCGCCGGCATCGTCCTCGAGAAGGCCAAGCGCATGGTCGAGTGCGGACACGACGTCGTCATCTTCCTCGACTCCATCACCCGTCTGGCACGCGCCTACAACACCGTCTCCCCGGCCTCAGGCAAGGTGCTCTCGGGAGGCGTCGACGCCAACGCCCTCCACAAGCCCAAGCGCTTCTTCGGCGCAGCCCGCAACATCGAAAACGGCGGCTCGCTGACCATCATCGCCACAGCCCTCATCGACACCGGCTCGAAGATGGACGAAGTCATCTTCGAAGAATTCAAGGGCACGGGCAACATGGAGCTGCAGCTCGACCGCAAGCTGGCCAACAAGCGCATCTTCCCGGCTGTCAAC
>ERZ827088.1350-NODE-1350-length-30902-cov-4.376082_pt1 | contig 30902 bp, 20 predicted proteins | sample MGYA00519922_ERZ827088 | MGnify/ENA primary metagenome ERZ827088 (study PRJEB31778, sample SAMEA3449254) | human gut metagenome | biome: human gut; feature: human-associated habitat; material: faeces | place: United Kingdom | collected 2010/2012 ...
GACAAACTGGCCATCATGGCATTTGAGCGACAAAAAGGACAGGCCGAAGGCCGTGCTGAGGGCTTAGAGGAAGGGCGTGCTGAAGGCTTAAAAGAAGGCCGTGCCGAGGGCAAGCTGGAAGTAGCCCGCAACCTCAAGCAAATGGGGATGACTACGGAAGCCATCGCACAAGCCACCGGACTCACAGCTGAAACCATCGAGGCTTTGTGACCCTCGCTTTCCCTGACGACCGGACGACACGAAAAGACGCCGGGACACGGATTCTATGTATCTCAACAGAAAAAGAATCCTCGTGTCCCGGCGTCTTTTTTATCCCCCATACGACCCCTAAAGGGTAGGCGCGGACGGAAAGGACTCGGCAGACGGACGGAAAGGAGGCCGTCCGGGCTTACCCTTAACAGGCGTCCCGGCTACTATTCACGGCCGTAGGCACAATCTTCCGAAGGCCCACATTCGTCAAAAACGATGACGCCGACGGCCCTTTCAACCTCTGCCAGGACTACCCGGACGGCTATGCAGGAAAAGGCGGACGACGTACACGGCATTTCCACTTTTTATGGTTAGTTTTGCAAAAAACAACGAGACTATGACATACGATTTCGACGAACTTATCAACCGTCGCGGCACGAACTCCCTGAAGTGGGACAGTGCTGCCGACCCCGACGTGCTGCCCCTCTGGGTGGCCGACATGGATTTCCGCACGGCACAGCCCGTCATCGACGCCCTCAAGCGCCGCGTCGAGCATGGCATCTTCGGCTACACCCACGTGCCCGACGCCTTCTACGAGTCCATCATCCGGTGGTTTGCCCGACGCCACGGGTGGACGATGCGCCGTGAATGGATGCTCTACACCTCAGGCGTGGTGCCCGCCCTCTCGGCCGTCATCAAGGCGCTCACCGCACCGGGCGACAAGGTGCTGGTGCAGACGCCCGTGTACAACTGTTTCTTCTCCTCTATCCGCAACAACGGATGCACGGTGGAGGAAAGTCCCCTCATCTATGAAAACCAAACCTACCGCATGGACTTCGACGACCTGGAACGCCGTGGGGCCGACCCGCGCGTGAAGGTCATGCTGCTCTGCAACCCCCACAACCCCGCAGGCCGCGTGTGGACGCGCGACGAACTGGCCCGCCTGGGCGACATCTGCCTGCGCCACGGCGTGACCGTCGTCGCCGACGAAATCCACTGCGAGCTCGTGATGCCGGGACACACCTACACGCCCTATGCCTCGGTAAGCGAGGCGATGCGCCACGGGTCGGTGACATGCCTCTCGCCCACCAAGTCGTTCAACATGGCAGGCCTGCAAATCGCCGCCATCGTGTCCGACGACGCCGACGTGCGCCGCCGCATCGACCGCGCCATCAACATCAACGAGGTGTGCGACGTGAACCCCTTCAGCATCGAAGCCACCATTGCGGCTTACGACGAGGGTGAGCCTTGGCTGCTCCAACTGCTCGACTACCTGAAGGGTAACTACGACTTCATGTGCGACTACTGCCGCGAGCATCTGCCCGAATTTCCCCTGACGGAGCTCGAAGGCACCTACCTCGTGTGGATGGACTGCCACGTGCTGGGACTGCCTTCGGAGGAGCTGGAGGAACGGCTTGTCGACGAATCCCGTCTCTGGCTCAACGCCGGCACGATGTACGGGGCCGCGGGCGAAGGCTTCATGCGCTGGAACATCGCCTGTCCCCGCGCCCGCCTGGCCGAAGCGCTGAAACGTTTCACAGAGTTCCGTAACCGCACAAAACACTCATGAGACCCGTCCACATCTTCCTCCTGGCGGCGACACTGACGGCCTGCTGCCTGTCGTCCTGCCAAACGGCCCGGCAGGCGACGCCACGCACGCTCATCCTCTTCTATGACCCGGCCATAGGCCCCGCACCCCTTCTGCACACAGCCGAACGCTGCGAAGCCACGCTCGTCTACCACTACGAGACGCTCCACGGCGTCGCCCTGTCCGTCCCCCGCGGCAAAAGCCTACGGCGCACGACACGCCGCCTGCGACGGACTGAAGGCGTCCTGTCGGTGCAGCCCGACCGACAAGCGCAACTGCATTGAGCATTGTCCAGGGACAGCCATAAAAAAATGACGCACCTCCTTTGCGGGAGATGCGTCATTTTTGTCTGTTCGCTCTGTCAGCGACGGCTTACTTACGTAAGTTAAGAGCTTTCACGATGGCACGGTAACGCTCGATGTCGCGCTCCTTCAGGTAGTTCAGGAGAGCACGGCGTTTGCCTACCAGCGTAGTCAAGGCTCTTTCAGTCATATGATCTTTACGGTTGCTCTTCAAGTGCTCCGTCAAGTGGGAGATACGGTAGGAGAACAATGCTATCTGGGACTCGGGAGAGCCAGTATCAGTGTTAGACTTGCCGTATTGTCCAAAGATCTCTTGCTTTTTTGCAGCGTCTAAATACATATTTATATTATTTAAAAGTTTGATTTGCGGGCGCAAAGATAGACAATATCTGCCAATGCGCAATGCTATTACAAAGATTTTCTTGTAACTTTGCGCCGAAATTTTAAGGTAACAGTATGCAGAACATAAGAAACATTGCAATCATTGCACACGTTGACCACGGAAAGACCACGCTGGTGGACAAGATGATGCTGGCCGGACATCTCTTTCGCAACGACCAGACCAATGGCGTGCTCGTCCTGGACAACAACGACTTGGAACGTGAACGCGGGATAACGATTCTTTCAAAAAACGTATCAATCAACTACAAAGGAACTAAAATCAACATCATAGACACGCCGGGACACGCCGACTTCGGCGGCGAGGTCGAACGCGTGCTCAACATGGCCGACGGCTGCATCCTCCTGGTCGACGCATTCGAAGGCCCTATGCCGCAGACTCGGTTCGTGCTCCAGAAGGCATTGCAAATCGGCCTGAAGCCCATCGTGGTGGTCAACAAGGTGGACAAACCCAACTGCCGCCCCGAAGAGGTCTACGAGATGGTATTCGACCTCATGTTCTCGCTCAACGCCACAGAGGACCAGCTCGACTTCCCCGTGCTCTACGGCTCAGCGAAGAACAACTGGATGGGCGAGGACTGGCGCAAGCCCACTGACAGCATCACACCCCTGCTCGACGCCATCGTCAAATACATCCCCGCCCCGCGGCAGCTCGAAGGCACGCCCCAGATGCTCATCACCTCGCTCGACTTCTCGTCATACACGGGACGCATCGCTGTCGGCCGCGTCCACCGCGGCACGCTCACCGAAGGCATGAACATCACCCTGGCACGCCGTGACGGCACGATGGTGAAATCCAAAATCAAGGAACTCCACACCTTCGAAGGCCTCGGCCGCAAGCGCGTGGAAGCCGTCTCCTCGGGCGACATCTGCGCCGTCGTCGGACTGGAAGGCTTCGAAATCGGCGACACCATCTGCGACTTCGACAACCCCGAACCCCTGCCGCCCATCGCCATCGACGAGCCGACGATGAGCATGCTCTTCACCATCAACGACTCCCCATTCTTCGGCAAGGAAGGCAAATACGTCACCTCACGCCACATACACGACCGCCTCATGCGCGAGCTCGACAAGAACCTCGCCCTGCGTGTGCGCAAGACGGACAACGAAGACGGCAAATGGATTGTCTCCGGACGCGGCGTGCTCCACCTCTCGGTGCTCATCGAGACCATGCGCCGCGAAGGCTACGAGCTGCAGGTCGGCCAGCCGCAGGTCATCTACAAGGAAATCGACGGCAAACGCTGCGAGCCCATCGAAGAACTGACCATCAACGTGCCGGAGGAATACTCCAGCAAGATGATTGACATGGTCACCCGCCGCAAGGGCGAGCTCACCTCGATGCAGACCATCGGCGACCGCGTCGACATCGAATTTGACATCCCCGCACGCGGCATCATCGGCCTGCGCACCAACGTGCTCACAGCCTCGGCCGGAGAAGCCATCATGGCACACCGCTTCAAGGAATACCAACCCTACAAGGGCGACATCGAACGCCGCACGAACGGTTCCATGATTGCCATGGAGACGGGTACGGCCTTCGCCTACGCCATCGACAAGCTGCAAGACCGCGGACGCTTCTTCATCTACCCGCAGGAGGAAGTCTACGCCGGACAAGTCGTCGGCGAACACGTGCATGAAAACGACCTCGTCGTCAATGTCACCAAGTCGAAGAAGCTCACCAACATGCGCGCATCCGGCTCTGATGACAAGGCACGCATCATCCCGCCCGTCATCTTCTCCCTCGAAGAAGCCCTCGAATACATCAAAGAAGATGAATACGTCGAAGTGACCCCCAAGAGCATGCGCATGCGCAAGGTCATCCTTGACGAGACAGAACGCAAGCGGGCCAACAAAAGCTAACTTTTTATTTGATTTACCATAAAGATTATGACGGAAGGTCTCCTGCTGTGAAGCAGGGGCCTTTTTTTGTCCCGCAAACCTGCGGACAAAGCCCGTCCACGGAAAGGAGACCGCCCGCGGACGCCTTCCTTTCCGTGGTCGCCCGCCCTCCTTTCCGTCCTCGTGCGGAAAGAATAGAAGGACGGCGGGAAGTATTCACTTGGAAAACCTTGCATTTTCAATATTAATACATACCTTTGCAAAGGGATGTCATCCCGCCCTGAAATATAGCCAGAACGAAAACAAACGAACATACATGGACGACAATGTAATCAACGTCGGAGACATCATCCGGCGCATCAAGGAAGTGAAAGGCTTCAAGTCAGACCGCCAGGTGGCCGACTACCTGGGCGTGTCGAAAGCCACCGTGTCAAACTGGACGTCACGCAACAGCATCGATTTTCCGCTGGTCATCAACAAGCTGGCCGACGTCGACCTGAACTGGTTGCTCACCGGACGCGGCACCCCGGCCCACCGGGCCAACCACGTGGACAGCGGCCTGGCCGACGGCGAAGTGCAGATCCTCCACACCCCCCGTGCCTCGGAAGCACTGAATGACCGCAGCGTGCCGCTCTACGACGTGACGGCCGCGGCCAACCTGCGCACGCTCTTCACCAACAAACACCAGTTCGTGCTGGGGCAAATCATCATCCCGAACGTGCCCTCATGCGACGGCGCCGTCTACGTGAGCGGCGACAGCATGTATCCCCTGCTCAAATCGGGCGACATCGTGGGCTACAAGGAAATCCGCAGCCTGGACAACATCATATACGGAGAGATGTACCTCGTCGCCTTCGACCTCGACGGAGACGAATACCTCACGGTGAAATACGTCAACCGTTCCGAACAGGAAGGCAGCATCAAGCTCGTCAGCTACAACCAGTACCACTCGCCGCAGGACATTCCCCTGACGAGCATCACGGCGATGGCCATCGTGAAATTCTCCATCCGGCGCAACATGATGCTCTGAGCACCGGAGCGAAAATTATTCTATACCAAACACTTGCAAATGCGGTGGAAAATCGTATATTTGCAACATGTGGAAAGAAAAACTCGGAGGATACCTCATCGACGTATCCAAGTATATACTGACGGGCGTCGTTATCGCCTCGTTTTTCAAAGACTTTCAAGACAGCAAAGCGGCAGTTTACGAACTGGGAGTCGCGTTTTCTATCTTGGTCTTGATAGCGGGGCTCATATTGTCGAACAAGAAAAAAACGGAGAACTGAATCTATGGGAGCATACATCGTTTACGCAGCCCTCGGCATACCATGCGTCATCTTCCTGCTGTGGTGTCTCACCCCGCAGGGCCGGAAGTGGCTCAAGTCCAACCACATGATTTGAAGCACGGGTAGACCTGCATAAAAGCAGCAAGAAAACGACATGCTTTTATAAAGGGAAAAAGGCACACCTATGGCAAAGAAACGGGAGCAAACCGTCGGCATCGCCGCCCTGAGCTAAGGAGGGCCGCATGAAGCATGACAAAAGAAACACCGCCAATCGACCGGTTTTCGCAGAATAATCCCTATCTTTGTCCCACACAATCACACCAAAGGATTATCACTATGGAACAGAAACTTTACATCTACAATACACTGACCCGCCAGAAGGAGGAGTTCGTTCCCCTGCATGCTCCTCACGTGGGCATGTATGTCTGCGGGCCCACCGTCTACGGTGACGCCCACCTGGGCCACGCCCGTCCGGCCATCACCTTTGACCTCGTCTTCCGCTACCTGCGCCACTTGGGCTACAAAGTGCGTTATGTACGCAACATTACCGACGTCGGCCACCTGGAACACGACGCAGACGAAGGCGAAGACAAGATAGCCAAGAAAGCACGGCTGGAGCAACTCGAACCGATGGAAGTCGCACAGTATTACACCAACCGCTATCACAAGGCCATGGAGGAACTCAACGTGCTCCCGCCCAGCATCGAACCCCTCGCTTCGGGACACATCATCGAGCAAATCGAGCTCGTGAAAGAAATCCTCGACAACGGCTACGCCTACACGAGCGAAGGCTCGGTCTACTTCGACGTGGCCAAATACAATAAGGACCATCGCTACGGCAAGCTCTCGGGACGCAACCTCGACGACGTGCTCAACACCACCCGCGAACTCGACGGGCAGCAGGAAAAGCACAACCCGGCCGACTTTGCCCTCTGGAAGAAAGCACAGCCCGAACACATCATGCGCTGGCCCAGCCCCTGGAGCGACGGATTCCCCGGATGGCACTGCGAGTGCACAGCCATGGGACGCAAATACCTGGGCGCACACTTCGACATCCACGGCGGAGGGATGGACCTCGTCTTCCCCCACCACGAGTGCGAAATCGCCCAAAGCGTGGCCTCACAGGGCGACGACATGGTGCGCTACTGGATGCACAACAACATGATCACCATCAACGGCACGAAGATGGGCAAGAGCCTGGGCAACTTCATCACCCTCGACCAGTTCTTCCACGGCACGCATCCACTCCTGAGCCAGCCCTATAGCCCCATGACCATCCGCTTCTTCATCCTCCAGGCACACTACCGCGGGACGGTGGACTTCAGCAATGAAGCCCTGCAAGCAGCCGAGAAAGGCATGCAGCGGCTCATGGAAGCCTACGACAACCTGTCACACGTGCAGCCGGGAGCCACCTCGACCATCGACGTGACAGGCCTGCGCCAGAAGTGCTACGACGCCATGAACGACGACTTCAACACACCCATCGTCATCGCCCATCTCTTCGAAGCCAGCAAAGCCATCAACACGGCCTACGACAAAAAGGCAACCCTCACAGCCGACGATTTGGCAGAGCTGAAGTCCGTCTTCGACCTCTTCCTCTTCGACCTCTTGGGCATGAAGACGGAACAAGGCTCGGACGACGCCCGCGAAGAGGCTTACAGCAAAGTGGTCGACATGCTGCTCGAACAGCGCATGAAGGCAAAAGCCAACAAGGACTGGGCCACGAGCGACAAGATACGCGACGAGCTCACGGCGCTGGGATTCGAAGTGAAAGACACGAAGGACGGCTTCGCCTGGCGACTGCTGAAATGACAAGTTGGCACACCGCCGCCCTTTGGTACACCCTTTGCACTATCCTTCCTGAGCTGCAAGCTCAAGAACTTAAGAACCACAACAAATATTCAAGAACATTTCTTTAAAAACTTAGGAATTATGATTAGCGAAAAATTACAAAAAGCCATCAACGAACAAATCACAGCCGAATTATGGTCGGCCAACCTGTATATGTCCATGTGCTTCTACCTCCAGAAAGAAGGATTCGACGGATTCGCACACTGGATGAAAAAACAGTCGGAAGAAGAACTCAGCCACGCCTACCAGATGGCCGACTACCTGATGAAACGCGGCGGCACCGCAGTGGTGGACAAAGTAGATGTCGTCCCCACCGGATGGGGCAGCCCGCTCGAAGTCTTCGAACACGTGTACAAACACGAGTGCCACGTGTCTGAACTCATCGACGCCCTCGTCGACGTAGCCTCCGCAGAAAAAGACAAAGCCACACAAGACTTCCTCTGGAGCTTCGTCCGCGAACAAGTCGAAGAAGAAGCCACGGCACAAAACATCGTGGACCGCATCCGCAAAATGGGCGACAGCGCACTGTGCTATCTCGACGGCCAGCTCGGCGCACGCCAATAAGCAATCATCGCTTAACCACATAAGACAGAAACAAAAGGGTGTGTCCGAACAAACCGTTTGGACACACCCTTTTCATTTTCCCATACGACCACACACATATCCCCCTGAAAACCTATGCTGACAACACTCATCATCCTCATCCTCGCAGCCGTGTTCTTCGTCAACGGCAAGATACGCTCCGACGTCGTCGCCCTGTGCGCCCTCGTCGCTCTGCTCGTCGCCCACATTCTGACACCCGAAGAAGCCCTGTCGGGATTCTCCAACAACGTCGTCATCATGATGGTCGGCCTCTTCGTCGTGGGCGGAGCCATCGTGCAGACAGGGCTGGCCAAGATGATCAGCGCACGCATACTGAAACTCGCCGGAAAGAGCGAACTGCGCCTCTTCATCCTCATCATCCTCGTGACAGCCGCCATCGGCGCCTTCGTGAGCAACACCGGCACCGTCGCCCTCATGCTCCCCATCGTCGTGAGCATGGCAGCCAATGCCGGCGTGAACGCCAGCCGCCTGCTCATGCCCCTCGCCTTCGCCAGCAGCCTGGGCGGCATGACCACACTCATCGGTACGCCCCCCAACCTCGTCATCCAGAACACGCTCACCGAAGCCGGCTACGAACCCCTCTCGTTCTTCTCCTTCCTGCCCGTGGGCCTCATCAGCATCCTCGTCGGACTGGCCGTCCTCCTGCCCCTGAGCAAATGGTTCCTCGCCAAGCGCGGGCAGAAACGCGACAACGGACAACGCACCGGCAAGTCACTCGCCCAACTGGTGAAAGAATACGGCCTGGCCAGCAACCTCTTCCGCCTGAAAGTGACCGACGGCGGAGACATACAAGGCAAGACCATCGTCGACCTGGACATACGCCGGCGCTACGGGCTCGACATCCTCGAAGTGCGCCGCGGCGACGTGTCGCAACACCGCTTCCTGAAGACCATCACCCAGAAACTGGCCGACCCGACCACCACCCTCCAGCCCGAAGACATCCTCTATGTCAAAGGCGACTTCGACCAAGTGAAACACCTGGCCGACGACTACCGCCTCACCCTGCTCGACGGACACGCGACCGAAGAAGCCGGACGTCCGACCGGCGAACTGGACTTCTACGACATCGGCATCGCCGAAATCCTCGTCATGCCCACCTCCCATCTCATCAACCAGAACGTGAAGGACGCAGGCTTCCGCGACAAATTCAACGTCAACGTCCTCGGCATACGCCGCAAGAAAGAATACCTGCTCAACGACCTCGGACGCGAAGCCATCCACCAAGGCGACGTCCTCCTCGTGCAAGGCACGTGGGACAACATCGCCCGCCTCGAACGCGAAGACGCCGACTGGGTCGTGCTCGGCCAACCGCAACAGGAAGCAGCCCGCGTCACGCTCGACTACAAAGCTCCCGTGGCCGCAGCCATCATGCTGGCCATGGTCGCCATGATGGTGTTCGACTTCATCCCCATCGCCCCCGTCACAGCCGTCATGATAGCCGCCCTGCTGATGGTCCTCACAGGATGCTTCCGCAACGTCGAAGCCGCCTACAAGACCATCAACTGGGAAAGCGTCGTGCTCATCGCCGCCATGCTCCCCATGTCACTCGCCCTGGAGAAAACCGGCGCGTCGGCCTACATCTCCGGCGCACTCGTCAGCGGCCTGGGCGACTACGGCCCGCTCGCACTCCTGGCAGGCATCTACTTCACCACCTCGCTGCTGACAATGTTTATCAGCAACACGGCCACCGCCGTGCTCCTGGCCCCCATTGCCCTCCACAGCGCCATCTCGCTGGGCGTAAGCCCCGTCCCCTACCTGTTTGCCGTCACCGTGGCCGCCAGCATGTGTTTCGCCTCGCCCTTCTCCACGCCGCCCAACGCCCTGGTGATGCCCGCCGGGCAATACACCTTCATGGACTACATCAAAGTGGGCCTCCCGCTGCAGGTCATCATGGGTATCGTCATGGTCATCGTCCTGCCCCTGCTCTTCCCCTTCTGAGATACCGTCCGGCACACTCCCTTAACACCGCCTTTCCGCGGAGGGAGACGCACCTCCCAAACAAAAAAACGCGGAGACACAGAGCTTCACGATGCTCTGCGTCTCCGCATGTTTCTTTCTGAACACGACAACGGCAGTGGAAACGATACCTGCGTTGCCACGCTGCTATCTCATTAATAACACGGATGCTGCTGATTGGCCAGACCGGGATTCACATCGATGATATTGGTCGTGTTGAATGGCAAGATTTCCACCATGTTTTTCTTCAAACCATAATAGAGGCCTGTACCCCCTGTAATCCAAGCATTGTTGTCTGACACACCTTCTACGTCCTCCACGCTTAAGTTACCCTTTTGCGTCACAGTGTGCACGCCAAACATGTTCAAGACCGTATAAGTAGCCGAAGTCGTGGCAACATCGTCCGGCTGCGTATAGTAGACTTTACCACTTTCGTCTTCATAGAATGTCACTTCAACATACCCCCCTGTGTTAGAGTTCATGATATGCAACGTCGACAGTTGCTCGGCAGTCAGGAAGGAAGCGACCTCGTCTTCAGTCAGCTCGATGTGGTCGAGCGCGATGGTCGGATCTTCAAATGTGGGAGCAGTCTCCGGCTGCTTATAGGCCCAATAAGGCTTCACGTCAGCATAACGGCCTTCACGCTCGCACAATCGTACCAGTTTTTCTTTCTCTGCCGTCAAGTAATCCACGAGGATACCCCAGCGTGCCAGGTCACTCTTGCGCAGCCCTTCGTTGGAAAGTTCCAGCTTGCGCTCCTCGATAATGAAATTCCTGAAGTCTTCATAGGAAGTCGGGATGTTGCCAGCCTTAGCCTCATCGTTGCGGAAAGCACGCATACGCACTTGTTTCACAGCGGCAATAGCCTCTGATGTAGGTCCGTTATTCAGTTCGTTGAGTGCCTCGGCATACATCAGCAGGACATCCGAATAGCGCAGTATGGGCCAATTGATGTCACGACGGCTGTCAGACGTGCCGCGCTCCTTCTTCCAGTTGATGCGATATTTGCCCACACCCATACCAGCATAAGTATTCATCTGATAAGCGACGGGCGAGGAACCCAAGAGAAGACCATAGTTGCAAACCGACACGTCACGGCGCTGGTCGCCCTCTTCAAACTCAAAATAGAACGTCGGCATGGCAATCATCTGTGCACCGCCTTTGCCAAGTCCATTCTTGTCCGTTCCATTGGTCGGTATGCCATTCACGTATCCCGTGCGGACGTCGGCCGAGTTTGCTCCGTACCAGCCATATTCAAACATTGTCTCGTTGTCATAGGTCTGATTGCCCAAGTTGCGGAACACTTGGTCGTAATCGTCCAACAAACCATTTTCACCTTTCGTGATTACAGCCTTGCAAGCGTCGGCTGCGATCTGGAGAAGCTCACGCACACGGCCTTGGTCGTCACGCTGGGCAATGCGGCAGGTCGATGCATCGTAGGGAACAGAGCTCAAATCCCACCGCAAAGAATAACCGGCCGCATAGAGTGCGACACGGGCCAAGATGCCATAAGCCGCATTCCTGGTGAAACGCTCAGGTGTGCTCACCATGCCTTCGCTACGCCAGGGAAGGAGCTTGACGGCGCGTTGCAAGTCGGCCACACAGTGGTCATAGATGGTGTCTCGGCTGACACGGGAGGAAGAAAATGATTCCAGCTCGCTCGTCGGTACGTCGGTATAAGGTACATCACCATAGAAGCGGACAATATTCCAGTAGGCATAAGCGCGGATAGCAAGAGCCTCGCCCAGGAGCGAATTCACCTTCGCTTGTTCGCCTTCACTGACCGACATTTCGGGGATGTTTCTGATGCACACGTTGGCATACTCGATAGCTTTGTACATCGTCGTGTACGTGCTGCTCAGCATGGTCGACGTGGCTGTATAGTCATAGTTGGATACGTTGTACTTGGAGTTGCTCTCTTTCGACACGCTTTCGTCTGTACCCTCCAGCAGTTGGTAACCCAACTCCTGCGTATGCAAGGAGGCATATGCGCCGACCACAGCCATTTCGGCACGACTCACGGTGGAAAAGATAGTGGAGCTGTCGGCTTTCGATTCAGACGGCATGTCAAGCCAGTCTTCGCAAGATGCCGTGGCCAGTAGCAGGGCCGCTGCTCCGATGATATGTAATGCTCTATTTTTCATGTTGCTATTAGTGTGTCTGGTTTAATTAAAATGTTAAGTTGACACCCACTACCCAGCTCTTCGAACGCGGATAAGATGAGTTGTCGATGCCCGGCGTCAGCGCACTGCTGGTGGCAGAAACTTCCGGGTCATAGCCTTCATAGTCGGTGAACGTATAAATGTTGTTCAGTGTGACATAAAGACGCGCCTTGTTGATTTTCGCACGTTGGGTGAGGCGTTGCGGGAACGTGTAACCCAGCGTAATAGTGTTCAGACGCAAGTAAGAACCGTCCTCGATGTAGTAGCTGCTATGGTCACTGATGGCTGTTTTGTTGTTACCGGAGATGTTCCACATCAGATTTCCACTATATTGGCCGGGGTTCAACGCTGCCAGACGACTGAGGTCGGTGCTTTCACGACCTGTTTCCGGGTCGATGAGTGTAAAGCGATTGGCCATCTTGCCGATGGTATTCTGGTTAGGCAGATATGGACCGACAAAACGTTGTGTACTCATGTTGAACACGTCGTTGCCTACAGAGAAGTTCATAAAGATACTCAGGTCAAAACCTTTATACATGAACGTGTTGGTCCATCCACCGGTGAAGTCGGGAGCGGCATTGCCGATGACCGTACGGTCGTTGGTGCTCCACACGGGGTTGCCATCTTCGTCAGTCTCTCCCGTCAGTGCCACATACTTCACATCGCCCGGCTTCACGTTGCCGCGGTCCGCGCCTTTCAGGGAAGCCACACCGTCTTTCAGGGTATAGGTGCCGTCGGCATTCTGATTGAAATCATCAGTCGTATAGAGTCCGTCATAGAGAAGCCCGTAGAACTGTCCAAGCGGTTTGCCCTTCTCTATCTTAAAGCCCATGCGGCTGTCATAGTCCTGGATGAAGTAGTCCGTCTCACCATTTTCACCATAGATGTCAAGCACCTTGGACTTATTGAAGGCAATGTTGAAGTCCATCGTCCAGGTGAAGTCCTTCGTGCGGATATTGGTCGAGTTCAAGACGATTTCGACACCGCGGTTGCGGATAGAACCAATGTTCTGGAACTGGTCGGTGTAACCCGTCGAAGTCGGGATTTTGTTTTTGATAAGCAAGTTCGATGACTTGTTGTTATACCAGTCAATAGAAAGATTGAGCCGGCTTTTGAAGACGGACAAGTCCAAACCGACGTTGGTGGAAGTCGTCTTCTCCCAACGCAAATCAGGGTTGCCCAGCGTACTGCCGGGGACGAGCGTGATGAAGTCAGTTCCACCGATGCCGTAATGACCCGAACCATAGTCAGTCGCATACATGTTGTTGTCAATGTTATTGTTGCCTGATGTACCATAACCGACTCGCAGTTTCAGATTGTCCACAAAGTCGACATCTTCCATGAACGACTCCTCAGAGATACGCCATGCCGCCGAAGCCGAAGGGAAGTATCCCCACTGATTGCCGCGGGCGAACTTGGAAGAACCATCAGCACGCAGCGTCGCCGTCACCAGGTAGCGTTCGTCATAATTGTAGGACAGACGTCCGAAGAACGACACGATGCCTTCACGGCTCTTGCCTGACTTCCACGTGTAAGGAGTACCCATGCTGACATCGTTGAGTCCGAAGTTGCCATCAGAGAACGAGCGGTATTCATTGTTCAGATTCATCGTCTGCTCATACCAAGTCTCCTGTCCCAGCAAGACATTAAAGTTGTGCTTCTCTACCACGTCAAAAGCATAGTTTAACGTGTTCGTAACTTGCCAAGAGTATTTTTCGCTATTGTTACGATAGCCGTAGCCATAGGGGCTTTGATTCGTCGAAGCCGTCTTAGTGCTGCCGTCGTCCCAATAATCCTGCCGCACTTGTTGCCACAAGTAGCTGGCCGCCGTGCGCCAAGTCATGCCTTTTATGATGTCGATTTCCAGACCTGCATTGGCCGAAACGAAACGTGTCAGCTTCTTGTTGGTGATGGCGTTGTTGTTCAGTATCGGGTTATTGGCATCGTAATTGTCGCCTCCATACATTTCCGAGAAAAGATCGGTCAGATCAGAGTTCAGCAACTGGTCGTTGGTCCAGCGTTCACCACCGGTCACAGGCTGCAGAATGGTCTGCTTCAGCGTACCGCCCAGCGAACCGCCGCCGTCGAGCTTGGTCAGCTGCATACTCGTGGCAAAGTCGAAGCGGACACCTTTCCAGAGTTCATGGTTGACCTTCGCACGGATACTGTTCTTTTGATAGCCATGCTTGGCCATGATGCCGTTTTCATCCGTGTAGTTGTAACTCAACATATACTTCGTCTTCTCGCTGCCGCCGCTGATGTTCACGTTGTGATTTTGCGTCACACCAGTGCTGCCGAACACTTCATCCTGCCAGTCGATGCCCTCACGTGTGCCATACTGGCTCGCGATGCGTGAGTAAGCACCCGTATAGAAGTCAGGATCGTTGATATTGCCGCCGAAGATACCGGCCCAGTTGTCTTGGTCGTCGCGCAGGAGCTGGAACTCATACTGGTATTTCACGTAATCCTCCACCCCCAACAAGTCGAGCTTTTTGCCCAAATGGTCGAAACTGACAAACCCGTTGTAAGACACTTCCGTCTTCCCGGCCTTACCCGACTTGGTCGTAATGAGAATGACACCATTCGAACCACGCGCACCATAGATGGCCGTAGCTGATGCGTCCTTCATCACGTCGATACTTTCGATGTCGTTAATGTCGACATTGCGCAAACCATCCTCCATCTGGAATCCGTCGACAATATAGAGGGGCTCCGTGCCTTGCGTGATGGATGTTCCGCCGCGCACGGTGATATTGATGTCAGCACCCGGCGCACCGCTTTGGGTGATGACCTGCACGCCGGCAGCCTTACCGGCCAATGCCTGGGCAGCCGTAGTCACAGGTGCCATTGCCAAGTCCTGGCCAGTAACCGACACAGTCGAACCGGTCAGGTCCTTACGCTTCACCTTGGCATAACCTATGGCCACGACTTCATCGAGCATATTATTGTCCGGTTCCATCTTGATCATCATCTTGCCAGTGGTAATCTTCACCGTCTTGGCCTGATAGCCCACATAACTCAAATGGATTTCATTCGCTCCGGCGGGAGCTTCCAACGTAAAATTTCCATCAAGGTCTGTTATCACACCTTTGCTCAGACCTTTCAACAGCACCGACACGCCGATCATCGGCTCGCCATTCTCATCAACCACCTGTCCGGTGACCGTTCTAGTTTGTTGGATTTCACGCAGTTCTGAGGTGTTAAATTTTACCCTCCCCACTGCTCCTTGCACATTTACAGGTAAGGCAGAGAGAGTCATCAGAGCTGCCGAGAATCCACAGACGAACATTTTAGAGTTGTTTTTCATGTTCACTTTTGTCTTTAAATTATTGTTGCTCTTGCATTCTCGTTCTTATTTCAGTCATTCCAAAGTTAGACTCCGCTTTCATGATGAAGCTTCAAAAATCCGTTCCTTCGCTAAAGAAGAAGGATTTTGTAAAAAATTGAAAAAGCATCCATCTATCTCTTATCGACGTGCAAAATTATGGGAATTCTTTTCGTATAAAGAAAGTCTTTTTTGTTAAAATTGGAAAGGCTGTATTCACTTTCCAACCGACACGCCAGCCTTAACACCGCCCGCGCCAGCCTTCCTTTCCGGACACGGGCGGTGTCCTTTCCGCGGGGGGACGGAAAGAAGGGTATGCTCCCGACAAAAAAAGGGCTGCGGCACAGCGTGACTTCCGGATGCAAGGTCGCATCCCTGTCTGGCTTTGCCACAGCCCCTTCCGGACTTATGTCCCGCCGTCGTCGGGCGGATTTATTTCAGCAACGCGTTGATAGCCTCCTCGGCTTCAGGCTCTGAAGGACGGGGAGCATAGGCGTCGACGATGCGGAAATCCTTGTCGATGAGCACGAAGCGGGGGATGTAGTGGATGGCCCAACCCGAACGGATGGTCTCGTCGACGGTGTTGTAGGAAGGCAATGATTCCTTTTTGCTGTTCACCAGCTTCAGCCAGGCATCGCGGTCGGTGTCAGTCGACAGGGAGATGAACGTCACGTCCTTGCCCTCGAACTTGGCGGCCAGCTTGTGAAAGAAAGGAGACTCCTGCATGCAGGGACCGCACCACGTAGCCCAAAAGTCGAGGTAGAGCGCCTTGCCGCGGAAGTCGGACAGACGGTGTGTCGCGCCGTCCACGTCGGTGAAGGTGAAGTCGATGGCCGGCTGTCCCTTGAGAAGCTTGGAGGCCTGGTCGATGAGCGCCGTCAGTTCGTCGGCAAAGTCACGGTTGGCCAGACTGCCGGCTAATGCACGTGCGTCGGCCACGAGTGTCTCATCGACTTCCCCGCGCAGCTTCTCAGCCTGCCCCACGGCCGTATAGAGTTCCTTCATGCGCGGGCTGATGTTGACAGCGCCGGCAATTTCCTCAAAAAGCGGCGAGTCTGGCTCAACCACACTGCCCATCACATCACGCACGACGGCCACGTCGAGCAGCTTGTCGTCGGCCAGCGACTGGTAGGCAGCTGTCAGTTCGTCCTTCAGCGAAAGGAAGAACGAGTCGCGTGCCTCTTCGCTCATATTCTCACCCCGCAGACTGGCATAAGCCGGATAGCACATATAGCTGTTCACCACGTCAGCCGTGATACGTGCGCCTTCGAGCCGCTTAAACTCCTCGGTCGCACCGGAAAGCGTGTCGAGCTGTGCGCGGCGCACGGCAGCAAGGCTGTCGACAAGCGCCTTTGTCTGCGCGAAGCCGTCCCTCAGGTTCGAGCCGCCGGCAAGGAAGGAGCCACCCTTAGGGAAGAGCCGACGTTTCATGTAAGTGTTCACCGACGCTCCTTGTCCGGAGAAGACAGCCCTGCGGTTGTCCTGCGTGATGCGCAGTGTGAGATCATCGCCCGGCGTGAGGTAGAGCGTGTTGCGGGAGATGGTGTAATACGTCGGTTCGGTGATGGTCAGCGTGGTGTCGAAACGTCCATCCGCATCGGTGTGGAGGAGGATGTCGCGGCTGTCGCCCACGAGCGAGGCTGCGCCGTCATAGCGCATGGTAACTTCCGTCGTGCCCATGTCGACGAGCTGTCCTTGCAAGTGGACGGTGGTCGGAGCCGGAGCGGACTGGCAAGCGGCAAGCAACGCGCCGAAAGCCAAGAGAGAAAAGATGGTTTTCATGTGACTAAACGTGTTTTTTATTCGTAAATAATACATTCCTTTAGAGGAGGACAATCTCCGCCTGTAAATGGTACCGCTCATTAGAAGATTTTTTCTTGCTAAATATCAAATAAAAAATAACCGTCTTATTTCACTTTAGTTGCTATTACGGTTGTATCTCTTTCTACTTGTCCCTTATGAAGCATCTCGCGAAATTTAACTCCGTCTATCGTGCCATCTTCTCGAATAACCTCCTTGGGCGTGATGTAAATGGCTACGCTGTCGCCCGACATAGGCTGAATCACAGTGTCCCCTTCATGATATAAATGAATATATTTCAACGCCACAAGGAGACCTACCTTCCAACTATACAGCTTTAGATTGGGGTCGCCTTTAAAGCGGGGTTTGTTCACTCTGTCATTATAGAAACTGTCGGCCACATGGCGAGCTTCACGCAGCAGTTCCGGGGTAGCTTCTTTCTCCAGTTTCGCGATTTGTTCCTTCAAAGCGTCCACGTCCTTGACGATGGAAGAACTGGTCAAGTCGTTTTTTTCATTGGTCTGCATGCAACCGCATGTCAATAACGCAACCATTGCATAAGGGAGTATTTTCATGGGATAACAGATTGATGGTTTTATAATAATGCTTTGAGCGTATGCGGATGAAACATGTCCCCGCATACACTCAAAGACTTTCTTTATCAGATAAACGCGATGTCGGCTATCGGGCCGAATCCGGTGTGTACCTGCGTCGAGGGATAGAGGTGGTCGCTGTCCACATTGCCTGCCGTGTTGAGCTGGAGGACGACGAACTGCCCTTCCCCGTCGCTGGTGTTGACGGCCACGCCGAGCGTGCGGCTGTAGGGATGGCCGTAGGTGTCGCTGCCTTCCGTATCGACATCATTGGGGAAGGAAGAATTGTGCGCCATCAGCAGGGCGGAAATTTCGGCCCCGGCATCCTCGTGCTGATAGATAACGGAGCTGGTGCCCGAAGTGAAGTCCAGACGATAGACCTTGTTGCCCACAGCATAGAAAATGATGTTGCTGTAGGTTGAGCCTGAAGTCATGGGGGTGTCTTCGGTGACTCCTTCCGGCGTGATGAAATCGTAATGCCCGGAAACGGTAGCCACATCGTCGTGTGTAAAAGCATAATAACGGAAAACATACATGTGCGACATGCCATCGGGCGACACCGTCCAGGCATAGGCGGAGTATTTCTGCCACGGAGCAATGCCGCTCGCCTCGTAGTGATAACCGTTGACGAACTTCAGAATCTGCTCGTCGGGTTCGATGGCGCTCACGTCGACCACATCTAACCCATTGCGATAGATAATGGGACGAATATCACCACCGTTCTTGATACCGCTTGGCTCGTAGCCACTCCAACTGTCTCCCGAACTTTGAAGATCGCAATGCAGGAAACGATGGCCGATGTTATCAAACAGAATGCCTGCATGCGGTCCGGCAATCCCTTTCGCTGCATAATAATCTCCTGTCAGGGCAGTTCCCGGATGCATCTCAAACATCACCGGCGAATTCGTCCGAGCTTTAAACACACGGCCATTGGTGAAAGATAGGCCACCGTAGTTTCCACCATAAAATTCCAAATTGTCAAAGTCAATCAAGTCTATCTGATATTCGGTAAACAACGTATTCCAGTTAGCCATCAGCTCAAAACCGTTCACCTGATTGAGCAAGCCGGATTCTTGCGGGTCGGTAGTCAACGCATAAAGCTTCGACGGAGCTTCATAAAGCCACGAATACGCCTGTGTTTCGTATTGCCAAGAATAAAGTTTCACGGGCTGTCCCTGAAACGACTCGCCACGTTCCTGCGTGTAGGCATCGGGGGTGACGAATATCTCTCCGTTGGCATACTCCACCGAGCCCAACTCGGCGTGCCCGTCGACCTCATGAAGCACAATCCACGAGTCGGTGTAGGGCTTGAACACGACCAACTGTGTAGGACGCATGACGGTCGTATGCCGCAGGTTGTCCTTCACGTAGAGGCGGAGGTAATAGTTGTAGGAGAAGTCTTCCGCATTGGGGTCAATCTCCAACGTAACGGTCTCTTCCCGGCTTATCGTGTCCTGAGGCAAAGACATCGGCCCGGTTTTGCTCAGCGTCCAGGCGTATTCCAGATAAGACTTATCGCCGTCGGGCGTACTGATTTCGGGTGTGATGGTATAAGTAAACACTTCCTTGCTTTGGCGAACACTGAAACTTTCGTCCAACTGCACGGTAATGTCCTCCAACGTATCGTCATAGTTGTAATTACCTTCATCTTCGTAGCATCCCGTCATGAGGCAGGCTGCTGCAATGTATAGTGCGTATTTAATGGTTTTCATAGGCGTTAATTGTTAGGAAATGTAACCGGTGTGCCGTCGGCTTCCGCAAGTGGCTCGTCGTGCGTGCTGTTCCACTCGACTAGAGCGTCATTTAAAGTACTCATATAACGTCCGAAGCCAAATGTGGGCATCATTTGTGTCAGGTTGTAAATGGTAGTAACGTCGTCGGCCGTATAGCCTGCCTCGCCCATGGCCACGAGGATAAAGCGTACCTTCACCGGACCAAACTCGCCCAAAGTCTCGGCATAATAGCTGTTCCACTCATCTTCGTTTTCTACCAGCATCGATTCCCAATCGGTTTCATCTTTAAGGATGATGGTGTATTGCTGGCGTTCCTTCGTGCCGGGCACGACATCGGAGTTCTCGTAGTCGAACGTCAGGATGGCGCGGTATTCCGTATCGGCCACCTCCGGCTTACGGATGCCCACGGTGATGGTGCGGCGGTATTCGCCCGGAGCAATGGCCGAATCGCCGGGCACGGTGACATCGGCCAACGGATAGTCTTCGTCTGCAACGACTTTCAGGCGGACATTAACGGGCTGGTCGCTCATCAGGCCTTCCAGCTGCACGCCGACCTGGGTGGTCGTGTCGGTGAAAGCCATGCCCTTGGCGGCATAGTAATTGTAGAAGTTGACAGTGGTGCTGAGGTTCTGGTAGTTGTCCTCCAGTTCCCCCCAAGCGTCCCATGCCAGGAAGTTGATGCCCCGCTCTGCCGAGAAGGGAGCAATCTGTTCCTCGTTGCACGAGGGCAGCAATGCTGTCAGGCAAAGGAGCAAGATGTATTTAATCGTTCTCATAATCATTCTGCATTATAATAAGGTTAATAGATGTTGCCCAAGGCAATCTCGTCGTCGGGCAAGGGGAAACGGTAATGTCCCTCGGTCATGTTGGCAATGGGGCAGCCCAAGAAGGTGGTATAGCCCAGTCGCTTGTAGAAGAACCACAGCTGACCCTCGGCATAAAACTCCTTGCGGTATTCCTTCTCGATGGCCTCCATGCGCTCGGTGTCGTTGCGGAAGGTCTGCAACGCGTCGACGCCACGCATGGTGCGCACGGTGGAGATAAGCTGCGTGGCCTCCTCCAGGTCGTCGGTACATTCGGCCAGGATGTAGTACATCTCCGGCAAGCGGATGAGCGGGATGTTGTTTTCGAGCACGGAAGAAAACAGCTGGTCTTGGTTGTACTTCAGCGTATAGGCTCCGTTGGCGCTGATGCTGAAGCCCATGCCCTCTTTCATGCGCATGTCGTTCTGGCCGTCGGTTGCCACGTCGAATATCTCATAGAGGTAGTTGATGTCGGAAATGATGTAGTAGTTCCACATCGTGATGGCAAACTCGTCGGCAATGCGGTCGGCAAAGGTGTTCGAGTCCATATTGATGGCAAACATCAGCTCGGTGGAGCAAATCTTATCCTGCGTGTTGTCGGATATCAGCGCAAACATGTCGCCGCCCGTCGGCTTCTTGGCATCGATCACCTCGCGGGCATAACGGGCGGCATTCACCTTGTCGCCCTTCCACAGGTAGGCGCGGGCCAGCTCGCCCTTCACAGCATACTTGTTCATGCGGTTGAAGCGGTAGTTCAGGAAGGGGTCGATGCTGGTGTCTTCGCCATACGAGGGGAAGGAGATGTTCATCGGGTCGTTCTCGAGCAGAAGCTCGGCCTCGTGCAGGCAGTCGATAATGCTGTCGATGACCTCCGTGGCCGGAAGCAGCTTGGCCACATCGCGGTTGAACTGCGTGCGGTAGGGGATGGAGGGCGACGAAGCATTGTCTTTGTAAATAGGCCCGTACATGCGCAGCAGGTCGAAGTAGACGAACGAGCGCAGCCCGAGCGCCTCGCCTTTGATAATGTCGCGATAGCCGTCGGTCACGATGACATCGCCCCGCGTTTCGATGTTGGCCAGCAGGTTGTTGAGGTTGGCTATGGCGTTGTAGCCTTCCACCCAGAAGTCGTTGACGTAGGTCTCCGTGCGGGTCGACGGATACGTGTACCACGTGTCTTCAAAGTAATCGGCGTTTTCGTTCTCCTCGGCCAGGTAGCATTGGGCCAGTTGCGACAGGAAGCCGTAGGTCAGTTCGCGGCCGTAGAGCTGGGTTTCGCTCAGTTTGATGTAGACGCCCGTCAAGGCTTCCTTGAAGCCCTGTTCGTTCTTGAAGAGGTCTTCCTCTTCCACATTGGTTTTAGGCTTCACGTCGAGCCAGTCGCTGCAAGAGGCAAAAAGCATCAACAGCCCGACAGCCATATAGTATAAGTTTCTCATAAGTGCACTGTTAGAATGTTAAGTTGAGTGACATAGATATCTGACGCGACATGGGATACTCGATACCGCGCTCCTGCCTGATGGTCGACCAGTGGAACAGGTCTTCCATGTAGAGGCCCACGCTGGCGCTGCTCAGGCCGAGGCGCTTTATCCAGGGCGTGTAGCGTTGTTCAAAACGGTATTGGATATTGATGGTGTTGAGCACCAGCTCGTTCTGGTCCATCAGGAAGCGTGTGCTGGCTTTGGTCTGCGAGCCGTTCACATCCTGCGTCACGGCCTTGAACACAGCCAGGTCGCCCACGTTCTGCCAGCGGTCGGTGTAGGCGCGACGGTCTACGTTGTAGCGCAGGTCGGCGTTCTCCACCTTGTCCACTAGGGTCTTGTTATAGTATTGTCCGCCAAACTTGTATTGTGCGGCCACGTTCACACTGAGTCCCTTCCAGTTGAAGTTCAGGCTCATGGTGCCTTGCAAATCGGGCTCGGTGTCGCCCACGGGCACCTGGTCGGCGGCGTTCCATTCGCTGGTGCGCTCGCCGTCGCGCGTCAAGAACACTTCGCGACCCGTAATGGGGTCGATGCCCAACGAACGCACGGCCCAAATCATCGACTGCGAGTAGCCCTCTTCGTAGCGCGGAAGCGGACGCGACAACTTGTTGGGGTTGTCGGGGTCTTCCTGCATCTGCTCTTCGTTGCGGGCACGCAGGGCGTTCGATATTTTCTTGATGGTGTTTTTGTTGTGACTGCCGTTCACCACGAAACTGAGGTTCATCTGCTGCGCCACGTTGTAGTAGGGCATGTAGCGCAGAGTAAACTCGTAGCCACGGTTTTCGATGTTGCCCACATTGTCTTTGATGGTGCTGAAACCGATGGAGGGCGCCAGCGAATAGTCGAGCACGGTATTCTTGGTCAGCTTGTTATAGTACTCGAAGCGTCCGCTCAGGCGGTTGTTGAAGAACGTAAAGTCCAGGCCAATGTTCCACGAGTCGGTGGTCTGCCACTTCAGCTCGGGATTGCCCATGCCGTAGAGCAGGGTGCCCACCACGTCGGAGCTTTGGTAGATGCGCATCGTGTTGGTGTAGTTGTACATCTGCAGGGCCTGATAGGGCGTGAAGCCCTGCTCGCCGGTCACGCCGTAGGTGCCGCGCAGCACCAGTTCGTCGACAAAGCCCAGGCGCTTTATCCAGCTCTCTTTGTCCAGATTCCATCGCAGACCGGCCGACCAGAACGGTGCGTAGCGGTTTTCCGAGCCGAACTCCGACGAAGCGTCCAGGCGGCCGTTGATGTCGGCTGCATACTTCTGGTCGTAGGTGTAGCTCAGGGTGGCCACGCCGCCAAACGAGCGGGTGGTGTTTTCGTCGCCAAGGTTCTCCTGCACCTTCGCGCCCAGGAACACCTCGTCCATATTGTCGTTGGGGAAACCCGTGGCATAGGCTCCGGCGCTATGGTCTTGCGTCTCCTTGATGTTATAACGAAAGTAAGTGGCCAGCACGTGGCGGTTCTGCCACACCTTGTTGTAGCTGGCCGTGAAAGCCAGGTCCCAGTCGAGCGTGGTGGCGTTGGTCCATTGGTAAGAGCCACGCTCCTCCAAATCGGTCACTTCGATGAAGTCGGTGTGGTTGGCCGATTTGAATACATCGGTGTCCGACGTGGTTTTCGTCACCGTAAGGTCCATGGCCAGGCGGAGGTTCTCCATGGGCGAATACTCGGCGCGGAAGGCGTCGCGCACCTCGAAGGCCACGTTGCGGTCGAGGCTATGATACAGGGTGTTGTACATGGGGTTGCCCACGGTCATACCGGCCGAATTGACACGGCTGTCGTCGTATACCGCCTGCTCCAGATATTGCTGTATCTGGCCGTGCTCGTCGCGTATGCGGTAGTAGGGGTTCAGCTTGGCATATTGGTCGAAGGTGCCGTAGGGCGAAGTGCGGTCGGAGGTGGTGTAGTCGACATAAGCAATGTTGCTGATGAGCAAGCCTTTGTAGCGGTAGCGGATGTCGATGCTGACGCTCTTACCATAAACGCCCGTGCCCCTCATCACGCCCGGCGCCTGGTTGAGCCCGGCATATATCTTATAGCGCAATTCGTTCGTACCGCCCTCCAGGTTGATGCCGTGGCGATGGGCAAACACCGTTTCCAACGGTTGCGACAGCCAGTAGGTGTTCACTCCGCGCTCCACCTCGAGCAGCTTGCGGCGGTAGATGTCGTAGCGGTTTTCCACGTTCACAATGGTTCCGATCTCGTCGTAGTAGCCCGCGCGCCGTTCCAGCTCCAGCTTCTCGGCGGCGTTCAGCAGGTGGTAGTCCGTCAGGTCGGGATACTCCACCTTGTAGTTGCCGTTGTATGTCACGCGCAGACGGCCGGCCTCGGGGGCTTTTGTCTCGACCACCACGACACCATTTGATGCCTGCGAACCGTAGATGGCCATCGCGGCGGCATCCTTCAGCAGCGTCACGCTCTCGATTTGCGCCGGGTCGAGGTCCATAATCTTGGTCACACCCACGTCGATGATGCCATCAAGCACAAAGAGCGGCTGGTTCGGTCGCGTGTCGATGTCGCCACGCATGATGACAGTCTCGTCAGTCGAATAGTCGCCCATGCTCGACTGTCCGCGCATCGTGAAGTCAGGCACGGAGCTGGGGTTCGAGCCGGAGAGCATGTTGTCACCCATGCGGAAACCGGGGTCGAGCATCGTGATGGCATTTAGGATGTTGCCGGAGGAAAGTTTGCGGATTTCATCGCCCGTCATGCGGTTGGCCGAACCGGTGAAGCCCTCTTTCTTGCGTTCGAAGATACCCGTCACGACCACTTCGTCCATCGTCTGGGCATCTTCGGCCAGCGTGACTTCGAGCGGTTGTCCTTCCCAGGAGACTGTCTCGCTCTTCATGCCGATGAACGAGAATGTGAATGACTTCACCACTTTTCCTTCGGGCACGTCAATGGTAAATGCTCCCTCAGCATTAGTGATGCCCTTCAAACTCTGGTCATCCGACACGACAGACACGCCCGGGATAGGAACACCCTGAGAGTCTACGACTTTTCCCGAAACAGCATGGGGAGATGTACTTTTTTCCTCCTTCTTTTTCTGCGGCGTCACCGTGATATACTTCCCCTCCACGCGGTAGGCCAGCGGGTGGCCGCTGAGGAGCGCGTCCATGATGGCTGTCACCGGGCGGTTCTTCATGGAGACCGTCGCCCGGTAGGACTGCACGTCTTCATAGGTAAACAAAATCTTATAGCCTGATGCGCGTTCCAGCCGTTGGAAGGCTGACGCGAGGCTCTCGTTCTTACACTCGAAGGACAGCGTTTCCTTCGAGGGGACCTGTGCCGCCACGCTGATGCTCACCATGAGGAGAAGCACCGCCAGCAGACACCTTTCTGCTCTCTGATACAAAGGTCGTTTAATGAATTTTTCCATCCATCTTTCCTTTTAAAGTTAGTAAAATTTTGGCTTGTTTTTATCTCCTATACGAAAAGAAAGTGAAAAAGGGTATCTCCGGAAAGGAAATTTTTTAGGCCGGCCCCCAAAGCCACCCTCGCGGGGAGGGATGCAGAAGCCGTCCAAGCTCCCCCTTAAGGCCGGCCCGGAGCGGAAAGGAGGGCGCGGCCGGCTACCTTCCTTTCCGTCCTCGCCCGCCCTTAAGGGGGCTTGGGCCATGAGCGGATTGTCAAAAATGCGGCCGGGGCGCGGGAGCGGATGGCTGGGATGAGGCGGAAGAGGGTGAGGCGGACAAAAAAACAGACGGGGAGACGGGACGGTGGCGGCTCCGGCTGTCAAGGGTGACAGGTCTCCGTGAGGGCGTCTCATGGACAAGGCATGGACAGACCGGGAAAAAAGCCGTCCGTCGGCGCGTCACGGGGCGGAGTGATACGTCTTTTTGACCGAAGGCCATTTCCTCCCGGCTGTGCGTGCGCAGCACTAAGAATCTGAGTTGCAAGACAGAAAACAAGCAAATCTTAACAGATTGGTACAAATTTAGTGTCCATTTTTAGGACCATACATGCATTCTATTTCCTATCTTTGCATTAAAGATGGATATGTACATCTGAGAAAAACAAAATATGCACTCGTACAGGCATTTACATATCCACCTATGTACATGATAAAAATTGTTTTTCTGTTTAGAACCTATTTCCTTTGCACAAAAAAAGGAAGCACGCGTATGAATTGTTTTTTCACATCGAATTGGCAATCCGCCATTATGTCCACGACAGAGTGATTTTTACATTTCTGCCCCATGTATGGCAACATACTGTTATGTAATAGACACATTAATCTAATCTGTTTTCTTTTTGTTCTTTAAGGTTCATTCATAAGGCCACGCCGGACATCATCCACGGATGCCCGCCTCTTGGAATACACCTGAAGATAAGATGACACACTAAAAAAGTAAAAAAATGCGGTTGAGAACCTATATTATCGTAACCATACTGGCCCTGAGCCTATTTTCATGCAGCCGTCCGCATCGCAGCACGTACAGCCCATCGCTCCTGATGCTGGAAGACTCGTTGGACATCGCGCCGGAAGAGTCCATGAGACAACTACTTGCCATCGACACGACCTCGCTGAAAGGCGCTGACAAGGTCTTCTATTATTACCTGTGGGTCAAGGCTCAGTCGCTCACATCGGATGCGCCGGAATTGGTGCTGGACAAGTCGGACCAGGCCTTGTCGCACTTCACACGCCAGAAGGACTCCGTCCGCCTCTGCCAGCTCCACTATTCCTTGGGGAAAATCTATGCCGGAAGGTATGCCTTCCTGCGGGCCAACGGCTCTTACAACCAGGCGGAAAGGTTCGCCGGGAGAAATCTCGGCATGCTGTTTGACATCAAAGTCGGCGAAGCGTCCATCTATCACTTCAAGATGATGTACGGCATGGAGGAAAAATGCCTGGAGCAGGCACTCGACATAGCCAACGAGCTGGACGACTCCACGCTCATCGCCGAAGCGCTGCATGAGCTTGCCGAACTCCGCATCGCTGAAAAGAACTACGAAAGCGCCGGCAGACGCCTGTCCAAGGCGCTCAGCATCCTGCCGCAGCAGAACAGCCTCGCCCGGGCGGAATACAACAAGGACCTGGGGCGGGTCTGCCTGGCCACGGAACGGCTGGACTCGGCCCTGTCGTATGCGGACATCGCCCTGCAAAACGGGCAATCGACGGAATTCGAGCAGACTTGCAACATCCTGAAGGGCAACATCTACCTGAAGATGCACCGCCTCAAGGACGCCGAACGGCTGTTTCTGAAGGACATCGACAGGCTCTCCTTGAGAGAAAAGCAGGACGTCTACCACAAGATGTCCCTGCTCAAGAAAGAGGAAAACGACTTCCGGGCGGCCTGCGAGTATGCCGAAAAGAGCATCGCGTGCCGCGACTCCCTGGAGGCTGACAACAAGGCCGGATACATCAGCAACATGAACGCCTTCCAGGAGCACGAACGCCAGCAGCGGCGGATAGCCCGGATGAACCTGGAGCTTTCGGAGCAGGAGCTTTCCTACTACAGGCTGGCCATCCTCCTGTCGCTGACGCTGTTTCTGGGAGTCTCCGTCGTCTTCCGCATCAAGCAGGCCAAGAAGAAAGTGGAGGTGTCCCTCAAGGAGAAGGAACTGGACATGGTCCGGCTCCAGAACAGCCAGTGGGAGACCGAGATAAAATACCTCAAGGAAAAGCACGACCGAGAGGCCATCGAAATCGAATCGCTCAACCAGAGCGTCGAATACTACAAGCGGCTGAACGCCCTGACGGTCCCGATTCTGATGAAGAGCCAGAACTCGCAGGGGGCCATGCACCTGAAGAAGGAGGAATGGGACATCATCATGCAGAATACGGATGCCTGTTTCAATGACTTCACCCTGCGCCTGAAGGACACGTACCCGCAGCTCACGCTCGAAGAGGTGCATTTCGCCTGCCTGCTGAAGATGGAGTTCTCGCTCTCCCTGCTTTCGGAAGTGTACCACATCGCCAAGGGCAGCATTTCGAGAAAGAAAATGCGCCTGAAAGAGAAAATGCAAATCGAGAATATGACCCTGGACGATTTCATAAAACAGTTTTAAAAGGTTACCAGGAAGGCTGAATGCTGCCTGTGAAGGTAGGTTCGCGTTTTTTTCACGATACGCTTGTCCCTGCGGGGGCAGGCGTATCTTTTTTCCCTCCCCGGGCGGCGGACCTAAGTGTACATCCGAAAAAAGACGGAAACAGCTGTCAGACAGCGGTATAGTCCGAGCAGAATGTACATCTCCGGCAGAGTCTTTCCCGCAGATGAATCCGTATCTTCGCACTCGATATATAATTATGATATAGCCTTATGACAAAATCGTTGTTTCACACACTCTCCGCGGCCTGGAGCCTGCTCGTCTGGTCCATCCTCATCAGCTCATGCACAGACGACTTGAAGTCTTCGCAAACCACCGACCGCATCCGCTTCACATCCGCCATCGACAACACCTGGACTTCCCTCGCCACAGACGGCGGGGAGGGCACGCGCTCTGCTGTCTCGGCTCTCCGGACAGAGGGCACGCCGCTCTACCTGCACACGCTCTACACCGACAGCATCCAGCCCCCGTCGGCTGAAAATGCGGGCGACAGCGTCCCGGTGACCCGGTCCGCCCCGAGGGACATCGCCTCCATGTACGGGACGTTCGGCGTGTCAGCCTATGCCTACCAAGGGACGTGGGACAACACCGGGACGCCAAACTACATGAACGACGTGGCGGTCAGCAAGAGCGGCAACGCCTGGACTCCCTCCGCCGGCTCCTACTACTGGCCGGGGGCATCCTACACCATGAGGTTCTATGCCTATGCCCCCAAGGGCAACTCCGCCTACACCTTCTCCACGAGCGGCATCCCGACCCTCACCTGCGCCATCCCCTCGGACGTCGCCGGACAGCAGGACCTGCTGGTGGCCGCCTCGGGAGCAGTCAGCGGGGGAAACAACGAAGCCATCGGCCTGACCTTCCGCCACGCGCTGACCGCCGTGAAGTTCGTCTGCGGCAGCGACATGAAAGGCGGCACCGTCAAGCGCGTGACGCTCAAAGGCGTCTACGCCACAGGAACGTACAATCTGGAGACAGCAGCCTGGAGCGACGTCCGCACCCCGAAGAACTTCTCCCAGACGCTGGACGCCGCGACCGAGGGGACGGAAGGCTCGGCCCTCACCAGCGCGGCACAGACCTTCATGATGCTCCCCCAGACCCTGCCGGACACGGCGAAAATCGAAATCGTGTTTGACGACGGACAGGCGGAGCACACCCTCACCGGAGCTATCGAGAAACAGGTGTGGCCGATGGGAAAGACCGTGACCTACAAAATCTCCACCACTTCCATCAACTGGGAATACACGCTGTCCGTCACGGGAACGGAGCATTTCACCCATGACGGCGGGACCAACTCCTACCAGATCACCAGCTACCGCACCAACAGCATCAAAGGCACGAAAGAGCCTGCGCCATGGACGGCCGAGTTTTCCACCGACGGGCAGAACTGGACCACCCGCAAGCCGGACTGGGTCACGGCATTCACCGCCAACGGCAACGGAAGCCTCGAGGCCTCTTCCTATGACGCCACGCTCAGCAGCACGGAGGGCATCACGAGCAACGCACACACCGACATCCTGAGAAAGGCCCGGCCACGCGGCTCGGCATCCGCCCCGTATGACCTCTCGACGGGAGGGTCGGGCGACCCCTCGCTCAGAAACACGGCCAACTGCTATGTGGTCAATGCCCCCGGATGGTATTGCTTCCCGCTCGTCTATGGCAATGCCGTGAAAGACGGGAAGACCAATGAAGCGGCATACATCTCTCCCCTGACAGGTCGGTACTTCCTCACGAACTTCATCAATCACCTGGGCAATGACATCACCGACCCCTATATCAACAACAACGCGGACTGCACCGTTTCCCAAGCGGAACTGGTGTGGCAGGATGCCAAGGACCTGGTCAGTGACATCACCTACGAAGGCAGCGGGCCGCAGGCATACATAAAATTCTATGTAGACCCCTCCTCCATCTGCCAGGGCAATGCGCTGATTGCAGCAAAAAACGCGAACGACACGATTGTATGGTCATGGCACATCTGGGTGACCGATGAAGACCTGACAAAGACGCTGGCCATCACGAACCACACCCCCAAGACCTATCAGCTCATGCCCGTCTACGTAGGTTTCTGCGAAGGAGACCGCACGACCTACCCGCAGCGTTCATGCTTCGTCCGTATCAAGACGAAAGGCGGCGACCAGACATTCGAGCTAATCCAGGACATGGACACCTTCGTGCCCAGCAATGCACCCTACTACCAGGGCGGACGCAAAGACCCGTTCACCCCGAGCAACGGATATGTAAAGGAGTACAAGACACTGTATGATGCTTCGGGAAAGGCTTACACGTCTGCTCCCGAAATGGACGATTTCTCAGGAAACACGGTCTCCGGCACAACGATTCGCGCCAAAAAGGACATCGCCATAAGCATACAGCGACCTACCACCATGCAAAAAATGCCACGCAGGGGATTCTCAAGCTATGCGAACCTATGGGATGCGACGCAGGACATACTGTATGACAAATATACACCTATCGTAGACCAGACCGTCGTCAAAACCATTTATGACCCTTGTCCCCCGGGCTTTTGCCTTCCTCCTGCCATCCTGTTTTCAGGTATGTCGATTAGCAATCAGTTTACCCAAGTCTCGACTAAGGTTTCCGACGTGGCAGACCTGAACGCACTGTATCCGAGTGCCCACGGAGTCACCATCTACGGAGGCCTGAACAAGACAGGAGACAAGATATTCAATCCGGCTCTGGGAGCAATCGAAAGCACGAACAATTACCAGTTGCTCTATCTGGACGAGGAGGCCGACTTGTGGACTGCGACCGGCGGAAGCAACAGAAATTACGTCTTCTGGTCGTTCACGACAAACCAGGTAATCCACGTCGGTTCATCCCCTAAGGATTCAGGCCTTCCGGTACGCGGCATCAAGGAGCAATAATCCCCTCCATGCTGCATGCCGATGTAGGGACACACGGCTCGTGTGGCCGAGCCACATCC
>ERZ827088.1369-NODE-1369-length-30560-cov-3.255007_pt1 | contig 30560 bp, 27 predicted proteins | sample MGYA00519922_ERZ827088 | MGnify/ENA primary metagenome ERZ827088 (study PRJEB31778, sample SAMEA3449254) | human gut metagenome | biome: human gut; feature: human-associated habitat; material: faeces | place: United Kingdom | collected 2010/2012 ...
GTGGTAGCTTGAGAGCTACGAGTTACGCAATCGCGTGTTTAAGCGAGGGCTGTTGATTTCTAGAGGCGATCTCTCTAGTCGCTCTCTGCAAGATTTCATAGGTTTTAAGGGTTCCTCGTGAGTCGCCTAGAAATTGGCAGGCTCGAAGGTATACGCGTCCTTCAGGGTCTTCATTGTAACAGTCGACGATAAATTCAATGATTTCCTCGTCTGTTTCCATGTGATCCACGGGGTTGAAGGGCGATGCTTTGACTTTATCTGTGCTCATCTCACAACTCCAAATTTTCTGCCAATCGGGTTGCAGTATCGATATCAGCTTGTTGTGTTCTCTTGTCACCACCAGCGAGAAGGAAGATTATCTCTCCGTTCACTGTGGTGAAGTACACGCGATAGCCTGGTCCAACATCAATACGCAATTCTGAAATTTTTCCCACGCGGTTAACGTCTCCGAACAGGCCAGCCGCGACTCGGGCAATTCTTCGGTCAACCGCTTTCTTTGCGATCTTATCCCTCAAACTAGCGTACCAGTCATCAAATCGCTTTGTAGATTTGACCTCGAAGTAACCTAACATGCAAGACTCCAATGTGTTTGGACAGTATAGCTGCGCAGCAGTTTTTCTGAAACCCCATCCAAGCGCCCTCACCTGCATGGCTGTGTCAAGTGAGGAACGGGCAAGGACGTACGGGCGTTTAGCCTCTTTCGCAGAGAGGAGGATGGGAGAAATGCTCATGACGCTCATGGGCGACGGTCCTATACTCAAACGAGTGCCCGAGTCATTCGGGCGCGTTTAGAATGGGAGGTCCCGAGGGAAAGGGCGCACGGCTGCATTGGACCCCGCAGCCGCCCGAGGATTCAGGACTCTTCCCTGCATGACTTTTTGAGGAGATGAGAAGCATGCTTTACGACGTCATTTTCTGACAAATACGGCCATGCTCGGCTCTGCCGCCGGGTTTGCGGCCACGCCCTTGAGCAGCGCCGTTGCGGCTGCGGTCGACGATCTTGAGACGACGACCTGGTCGTGCTGTTCGATCAACTGCGGCTCTCGCTGCCTCTTGCGCTGCGTCTCGAAGAAGGGCCGCGTCATCCGCATCGAAACCGACAACACGGGTGATCCGGAGGCCGGCGCCTCCGCGACGTCCTGCCCGCAGGTGCGTGCCTGCCAGAGGGGGCGTTCGATTCGCCAGCGCCTCTATTCGGAAGAGCGCCTGAAGTTCCCGATGAAGCGCGTCGGGCGCCGCGGCGAAGGGAAGTTCGAGCGCATTTCCTGGGAACAGGCGCTCGACGAGATCGCCGCAAGGCTCAAGAAGACGATTGCCGAGCACACCAACGAATCGATCATGCTCATGCACGGCTCGGGCAGCTATTCGCTCTTCAACAACCGCAACTGCACGTTCCGGTTTTTCAACATGATCGGCGGCAACATCGGCTGGTATTCGGACTATTCGGCCGCCTGCATACAGCATGCCTGGCCCTACCTCTACGGCGGCTTCGGCTACGGCGGCGTGCGCTCGACGAACGACGGCGCGGGCTCGTACATGAATCAGGTGAAGAACGCGAAGCTCTACGTCACCTTCGGCAACAATCCCGCGGTCACGCGCGCTTCGGGCGGCGGCCAGTCGTGGGAGCTCTACGGCGCGCTCCGTGAAGGCAAGACCCGCATGGTCGTCATCGATCCGATCTGCACCGACACGCTCGCGGGCCGTGACGCCGAATGGGTCGCCATCCGTCCGGGCACCGACGCCGCGCTCTGCGAAGGCATGGCCTGGGTGATGATCAACGAGAATCTCGTCGATCAGGCCTTCCTCGACAAGTACTGCGTGGGCTACGACGAAAAGACGCTCCCGAAGTCCGCTCCGAAGGGCTCGGACTACAAGTCCTACATTCTGGGTCAGGGTCCCGACAAGATGGCCAAGACGCCGCTCTGGGCCTCCCGTATCACGCAGGTGCCGGTCGAGACGATTGAACGCCTTGCCCGCGAGATCGCCACGACGAAGCCCGTCTTCATCTCGCAGGGCTGGGGTCCGCAGCGCCGCATGAACGGCGAGACCCAGTCGACCGCGATTGCCATGATGGCGCTCCTCACGGGTCAGGTGGGCCTGCCCGGCACCAACTCCGGCGCACGCGAGGGCGACTCCTACGGCATCGACACGGGACTGCCGACAGGCAAGAACCCGATCGGCAAGTCCTTCCCGATCTTCCTCTGGCCGCGCGCCGTGAAGGACGCGAAGGGCATGACCGCGTTGAATGCGGGCGTGCGCGGCTGCGACAGGCTCGAGCACAACATCAAGTTCATCTGGAACACCCAGGGCAACACGCTCGTCAACCAACACGGCGGCGTCAACCAGATCCGCGAGATCCTCGAGGACGAGAAGCTCGTCGAGACGATCGTCGTGGTCGACAACCAGATGACGCCTTCCGCACGCTTTGCGGACTACGTGCTCCCCGACACGATGAATCAGGAAATCGACGACATGCAGGGCGACGCCTATGCGGTCGGCGACTACAACTACATCGTTGCCTGTCCCAAGGCCGCCGACATCCTCTGGGAGCAGAAGCCCAACTATTGGATCATGACCGAAATGGCGAAGCGCTTTGGACTCGAAGAGAAGTTCACCGAAGGCCGCACGCAGAAGGAATGGATCCGCTGGGGTTACGAGCAGACGCTGGCCAAGGCCGCCAAGCAGCCCGATCCGATCAAGCTCCCGGGCTTTGACGAATTCTGGGCGAAGGGCTTCGTGAAGTACCACATGGGTCGCGATTCTGGCATTGTGCTCAAGGCCTTCCGCGAGGATCCGGAAAAGCATCCGCTCAAGACGCCTTCGGGCAGGATCGAGATCTACTCCGAGCGTCTGGCGAAGATCGCCGAGACCTGGGAGCTCCCGAAGACCAAAGGTCAGGAAATCCATCCGATCCCGCGCTTCATCGCGACGGCCGAAATGCTCGGCCAGGGTGATCCGCTCGAGCAGAAGTATCCGCTTGAGGTCTACGGCTATCACGGAGCAGGCCGCACGCACTCGACCTACCACAATGTACCGTGGCTCCGTGCGCTGCATCCCGACGAGCTGATGATCAATCCGATCGACGCCGAACCGCGCGGCATCAAGACGGGCGACAAGGTCCGCGTCTTCAACGACCGCGGCTCGCTGGTCATTCCGGCCTTCGTCACCGCCCGCGTGATCCCGCATCTCGTGGCGATGCCTCAGGGCGCCTGGTACAGGCCTGATGAAAAGGGCGTCGATCAGGGCGCGTGCTTCAACGTCCTCACGACGCTCGAGGCCACGCCGCTCGCCAAGGGCAATCCTTCCCACACGAACCTCGTGCAGGTTGAAAAGATTTGATGCGGAGGCAGATCATGAAGCAATACGGATTCCATTTCGATGCGACGCGCTGCACCGGATGCAAGACCTGCGTGGTGGCGTGCTGCGACAAGAACGGGCTTGAGGACGGCAGGCAGTTCCGCCACGTCCTCGCTTATGAAAACGGCGGTTGGCGTCAGGACCGCATGACGGGCGCCTGGCATCAGGACGTGACCCACGGCTATGTCTCCGTCTCGTGCAATCACTGCGACGATCCCGCATGCGTGAAGGTCTGCCCGACCAAGGCGCATGCGAAGCACGACGACAAGGGCGGACTCGTGCTCATCGATCCTGCCAAGTGCATTGGGTGCGGCATGTGCGCGAAGGCCTGCCCCTACGGCGCACCCGTGCTCGACGAGAAGGCGCACAAGATGACGAAGTGCGACGCCTGCGTTGACCGAGTCGTCAAGGGCGAGCTTCCCGTCTGCGTCGCGGCCTGCCCGCAGCGTGCACTCGACTTCGGGTATGTCGATGACCTCAAGGCGAAGTACGGCGAAGGCGCGCACATCGAGCCGCTGCCGTCTCCCGCCATGACGAAGCCCAACCTGCTCGTGACGCACGGCAAGTCCGCAAAGGTCGTGAAGTAGGAGAGTCGGAAGGGAAGGGCTTCCGGAATGCGGAGTCCTTCCCGGGATTCTTTTGAAAAGAAGGCCCGCCGGAACTTTGATTCCGGCGGGCCTTCGGTCATTCAGGCGTGATGGGTGTCATCGTGCGTTGGTGCGCGCGACGAATCCCGTGAAGACGCACCAGCCGACGGGGAGCGAGGTGCGGTCCTGGATCTCGAAGTCGGGGCGGTGATGACCGTGGTGGTCGCACCCGAAGTAGAAGAAGGCGCACTTGCCGCCGTGTGCCTGGATGCGGCGGATGAGCATGGTACAGTCTTCGCTACCGACCTTGGCGTTCATGTCGGTGACGAGCGTCACGCCTTCGGCGTCGCGGGCGGCGGCCTTGACGAGCTCGACCGCCTCCTCGTCGCCCTTGTAGGTCACGGCCTCGCCCATGCGGGTGAGCTTGTACGTGCACTCGTAGGCTGCGGCGAGGCCCTTGACGGTCGTCTCGACGTTGGCGGCCATGTAGTCGTTGATTTCGGTCGACTCGCTTGCAGGCGCACATGAGGGCGCTGTGGCCCTTTTCGGGACTGCCCGCCGCGCAGTGAAGGCCGAAGATCTCCAGGTCGAACTTCGTGGTGGCGAGATAGCCTTCGTGAGAGACGCCGACCTGGCCGGGTTTCGCGTCGCAGCCGATGTGGCCGGCGGTGAACCAGTCGACGTCGTCGAGAACGCCCGAAGCGGCGATGGCGGCTGCCCCGCGAACGCCTTCCTCGGCGGGCTGGAAGACGAGTTTCACCTTGCCGCAGAGGGTCTCCTTGTTGTCGGCGAGCCACTGCGCGACGCCAAGGCCCACGGCCGTGTGGCCGTCGTGTCCGCAGGCGTGGGAGAGGCCGGGACGCGTGGAGGCGAAGCCCTCGCGGTTGGGCAGATGGTTTTCGTCCTTCGTCTCCTCGATGGCGAGGCAGTCGATGTCGAAGCGAAGCGTGGTGACGGGACCGGGACGGCCCGTGTCGAGCACGCCGACGCAGCCCGTGTAGCCGCCCATGCGCTCGAGGAGGGCTTCGGAGACGCCTGCGGCGCGGGCGAGCTCAATGGCGGCCTCGACCTCTTCGGGCTTGCGGGCCATGACGGCGTCGGGATTGATCACCTGAAGGCCGTCGTTTCGAATTCGAGCCAGCCTTGTTCCGGATTCATGTGGAAGCTGCGGCGGTCCTCGACCATGCGGTCAACGTATTGTTCGGTATGTGCGGTCATGTTGATGTCTTTGAGACCCCGGTTCACGCGGATAATAAAACTCAATCGGTTTTGACACCTGTCGATTTTAGGCGGCACATGCTGAAGAACTGAATCGGATTAACCCTTTGGGCGGGCCTTTGTGAAAGGTTCGGACAAATGGATGCTGGGTCTTTACGTACCCTATCCCGACGAAGCCGCCTGAAATCGATCGATTGCAGCACACAATGCCTGATTCGGGACGCAACCTTGGTTCAAGGTCTTGCGGCGTAAGGGTTCGGGGAGCGGGGAGGGTGTTTTCGGCAGTCAGCCTGCGGGAGCGGCGAATGCACGATTTTCGGGAAACGGAACTCAGGGAAAATGGGGAGATTACGTTTTGCGCGAGCGTGAAAACCCGAGTAGTCATATTTGAGCGACATGGGTATGCTCACTTCAGCCGGCACGACCAGCCGGTTTGAAAGGAGCTAAAAAAATGAATTTCATGAAGACTCTGGTGGCCGCCTCCGTGGCCGGTGCGATGATGGTAGGTGCGGTGTGCGCCCAGGAAGACTCGCTGCGTCCGCGCGAATACGGCATCCAGTTCGGCGTCCTGCAGCCGGGCCAGAACAACGCCATCACTGACGTTGAAGGCGTGCTCGTCGGCCAGGTGAACGTGCATGACGACAAGAAGGGCGCTCATACGGGCGTGACCGCGATTCTTCCGCACGGCGGCAACCTCTTCAAGGAAAAGGTTCCTGCGGGCATCTTCCTCGCGAACGGCTTCGGCAAGATGACGGGCTATCCGCAGGTGAAGGAACTCGGCAACATCGAGACGCCGATCGTCCTCGTCAATACCCTCAACGTGGCCGCTGGCCTTGACGGCATCATCGACTATACGTTCTCCTTCAAGGAAAACGGCGACTGCCGCAGCGTCAACGGCGTGGTAGGCGAAACGAACGACGGCGGCATCAACGACATCCGCGCTCGCTTCCTCACCTCCAAGGACGTCCTCAAGGCCATCCAGACCGCCAAGTCCGGCCCCGTTGAAGAAGGCGTCGTGGGCGCAGGCTCCGGCACGAAGGCCTTCGGCTTCAAGGGCGGCATCGGCACGTCGTCCCGCAAGCTGCCCGCGAGCATGGGCGGCTACACGGTCGGCGTCCTCGTTCAGACCAACTTTGGCGGCTTCCTCAATGTTGACGGCGTCGCCGTGGGCGAAAAGCTCGGCGGCTATCCGTGGCAGAAGGAAATCGAATGCGCCGACGGCTCGATCATGATGGTCGTCGCCACCGACGCTCCGATTGATGCCCGCAACCTCGAGCGCGTCGCCAAGCGCGCCTTCATGGGCCTCGCCAAGGCGGGTGGCATCGCCTCGAACGGTTCGGGCGACTTCGCGATCGCATTCTCGACCGCCAAGGAAAACCGCGTTCCGCACAACACTAAGAAGCTCGAGAAGCTCCAGAACGTCAACGTCGCCAATGACGACATGACGCCGATCTTCATGGCCACGATCGAGGCCACCGAAGAAGCCGTCGTAAATTCGCTCTTCAAGGCGAAGGACGTCAAGGGCTACAACGGCAAGGTCACCAAGGCGCTTCCTGTCGACCAGGTCCTCGAAATGCTCAAGGCGGAAGGCAAGATCGTCAAGCAACCGCGTTAATACGTAATCAAGCCCTCGTCAGGGAATTGAACGCCAGTGAAGGCTCCGACAAGCGTCGGGGCCTTTTTCGTCATGTGGAACAATGCAGGTGAATCTCTGTTCGGCCGGGCGCTTGTGACGTGCAAAACCGCCCGAGCTCGTTGCTGTGAGCTCGGGCGGTTTCTGAAGCCGACTGTCCGTGATGAGCTAACGGGTCATCATTTGGAAGTCAGTTGATGCGGGCTGGAAGTCAGAAAGCGTGGCGCACGCCCACGGTGGCGCGCCAGTCTTCGTCAAGATAGCCGCCGCTCGTGCGTTCGACATCGGCCCACACGTAGGTCGAATCCGTGAGGTTGAAGTTGGCTCCGAGGCCGTATTCGACCCACGTATCCTTGCCGTCGATGTCATAGACCTTGCCGTTGCCGCCTATAACGGCGTTGTCGCCCAGAAACTCATGCACTGCGGAGACGCGCAGATAAGCCGTGTTCCCGTTTTCAGGACAGCGCATGCCGAAGGCAAAGCCCGCACGTCCCATCAGACTGTCGGCGTCATCGAAGCGATAGGTCGAGCCGTCGGAGAGCGAGAGAACGTCTGCATCCACATGCGTGTAGGCGAGTTCAACCTGAGGTTCAAGATAGAAGGACTTCGAAAGGTCGAAGCGCCAGCCGAACTCTCCGGAGAGCGCGGTGACGATGTTGTCCATCGAACCCTTCTTGTTGCCGTCGACGGTCATGTCGGTTTTGGCCGTGCCGAGACGAGCGACGACGTCGGCAAACTGACCGTTCTCACCCATCCAGAGACCGTAGGCCGCAAGGCTGTAGACGTCCATGTCAGCTTTACCGCGCCTGTAGTCGGCATCGCTCATCGTGTAGGAGAAGGCCACGCCGAAGCGGGGAGCGCCGGCGGTCGGCACGATGTCGACGCCCACCTGGATCGTGTGGAAGTCGTTTTCGAGTCCGCTTTCGGCGGAGAGCCTGCCGCCGTTATAGCGTGCCCAGGCACCCGACGTCTGCTTCATCGAACGAATGTCGCCCATGCGCTTGTGAACATCATTCGTGAGGATGCGGTTAAGGGCCAGCGGAGCAATAGTGGCAAGTTCGAGGGTGGACTGCATCACGGAGTTCGGGCCTGTGGAGTGCACCTTGGCTTCGCTGTCGATGATGAAGCCTTCGTTGTACATGCCTTCGTCAACCTTCATGGTCGTCTCAACGCCCTCAGCGGCGACATTGCCGAGAAGTTGCTTCGCCTGGTCGCTTGTTACGTCGTCGGATGTAAGGTCCTTCGTCAGGTCCTCGTTGGCGAGCTTCACCGTGAGGGAGGAGTCGGCGTCGGCAGAATCAACCGTGAAGGTGCCGGCCTGCTGGCCTTCGTCAGCGGTGAGATCCGTGGCGAGGCGAACCGTGCCGGAACCCGACAGCTTCTCAACAGTAGCGTTGACCGACTTGTCGGTAATATTCACCACACCGCTATCGAGCACAAGGCTGTTGAGCGCAACAGCACGCTGACCGTTCTGAGCCGTCGGATCGGTCGAAACAATGGCCGTCGGCGTCCACTGTGCGCCGTTCTTGACGGTGAGCTTCATATCGGTCACGGTCAGTTTGTCGCTCTCAACATTGTCAGGAAGACCAGCCCAAGCGACAACCGTGTTGCCGATCCAATAGGAATTGGCTCCCGCAAGAGTCACGTCGACATTGGCATTAACGCCCGTACCTGACGTTTCAGCATCATAGTCGAACACCACGTCGCCGTTGATCTGCGTGGAATACTTGCCGTCCTTGTTGATTTCGATCGATGCATCACCGCGAGCAAGGAGCGCATGGTCGGCAGTAATGACCGTATTGCCTTCGATATTGACCATACCCGTACTCATAACGGACAGTCCCATCGATTTCACACCTTCAATCGTCGACCTAGCCTCAATGTTAACGGCGCGCCCCTTGATGTTCAGAGTAGCCTTCTTCTCTGGATCCATTTGATTGGACGCAACCTGTACCGCTCTGACGTCCGCGCCGCCCTCTGCGTGTCTCCCCATTGAGATTCACCTCGCCAGCCTTCTTCGGAACAATCGTGGAGTTGCCGCCTTTGAATTCATTACTGAAAACCCAAACACCGATGGCTTTCTGGGCATCGGTGGACACCGCTCGAATCGAAACATTAGAACGACCATCTCCCACGTTGATCAGGGAATTTGATGCAGCATGAATGCCGACGGCATCGGACTTTGCCTGTGCATCAATGTTGATTGAAGCTGCCGTTAAATTAATTTCTGATATGTCATTCTCATCCTTGCCGTAAGCCTGCAGGCCCTTAAAGACATTTGTGACGGGTACGTTGGCTTTGGCTGAAGCATCGAGCGAGGCAATCGTAATCGAATTGGTGAATTCATTACCAATGTTCACCTTGCCGCCGTAAACGACCTCAACTCCCGCTGCCTCACTTCCCGCAGCAGTCAGCTGAATGTCTTTCGCCGCCAAGTTGATAATGGCGGTACCAGACTCACTACCTATCTTACCCCGAATAGCTGCAGTCTTGATCGCAGACGCCCCGCTCGAAACCGCGCTGATCTTTACAGTATTGGCATTAGTAATGGAGATTGAAGAATCGCGCTCATACCCACTTGAACCTGCCTCTACAAGCAGGCCATACGTTTCTGCCGTTGCCTTATCTGCTTGGTTTTTCACATCGATGACAACATCGTCTGCTGCGATATTGACCTCGGCATTGCGCTTCGTCTTAACGCCGTAGGCCGTAGAGCCAATGGAAGATATCGAGAGGTCTTTAGCTTGAACATCAACTGCGGTTTTTGCTCCTTCCGCAGCAATGCCGAAGGAGAAGTTGCTGCCGTCGGAAGAAATCTGCAGTGTCTCAGCAGCCGCCAATTCAACATTGACATCAGTTTGGAGCTTGACAGAGCTGTTCGATCTGCTTTCTGCGTAAATTCCTCGAGCCGTCCCGTTTGATTTCGTATCCAAAATGATGTTCTTGCCTGCTACACGAAGCAGATTGTTGTAATCGCTGCCCGTTTTACTTTCAACAGACATGCCGGCTACGCTCTGGTTGTCACTGCCATTTATGGTCAACGTGTTTCCAGCATTGATGATGACGCTTCCTGTTGTATTTTCTTTGATATAGGCGCCTGCTTTTTTGACTGTGAAGGTGAGGTCGCCTGCGGAATTGATGGTCGCGGTGTGCCCGTTTTCTGCTGCGACACCGTAATCTACGTTTTCAAACGTGTTTTGATCTTCAATAATCAGGTCTTGTGAATTCGCATGAATCCCATAGGTAGAGGCGCTGGCGACTCCCATTGGGAACAACGAAGCCAAAGCAACCGTTATTAGCAACGGCTTAAAGGGCAAATTATTGTGCATGATGAACTTCCTTTCAACCAACCCAGATATCATCCAGGCTCATAGTGGAAGAATGAACTGTTCACTGATGGGGGGGTAGGGTTATCCCTTAAATTTGATAGAAACGCAACACTACCCAACGTTTCCAAATTCTCGATACAAAGAGAGCGTCAGAAATTCTGGCTCTTCCGACATTTTTGGGAAATGAGAGTTTTTCGGGTCCCCTCATCATAGGGGTACGCCCCCTGACACCGTTTGTTACACGCGTAGGATCCGCCAAAATCAAGATCTCTTTTATCGAGATCAAGATGATCAATTGAACCGGGGCTCATACTGCCTACCTCAGCAGCGGCCTCAACAAAGCCGGCTTCCATCGCACCCGCCTGCATGAGTTCCTCGAAGCCGAAGATGCCCTGCCGGACCTCTGGGTGCTCTACCATCAGTTCCGTCGAATCGAGAAGCAAACGGTTACGTCCGTGCCACGCTCGAGCTCCAAGCTGATCAAGGTCGTTGGCGAACTTCGTTTCCCAGTCACTTCTCGTGTTCCTGCGAAAAGTCGGATTCCGCAGGTTCCGCTTCAATTGGAACTCCACGGTGGCGCACGTCTGAACTTTGCCACCGCAGCTCCTGAACAATTCGCCGCAGCCCTCATTCGAATGACGTCGGAGGTTGTCCGATGACGCCCTTCGACTTTTCCAAAATCCCCAATGTCACTCTGATCGTCTGTCCAGTCGACATGTGTTCCGGGTTCGATAAGATCGTCAAGATGCCCCGGTAATGCGTAATAAAGCATTCAATATTAATGCAGGCTCCGGCACGCGTCGGGGCCTGCATTGCTTTTGCAGCCAGGGAATCAAGTTTTGCTCGCACCGTCTGGCTGGAAAGCGGTACGGCGGGTGAGGTAAGGGAGAGGCTGAACACTGTTCAGATGGAAGCGCTCTATGTTTCAGGCTGCTGAGGCAAGAGGCGGCGTGAAAACCGGTTGGGGACAGCAAATAGAAGGAGAGGATGGTTGGTGCGCGAAAGCAGACTTTCAGTCAGCCGGGAAGAGATGCGCAGCCGCATCGAGGGTTGCAGTGGGAAAAAGTCAAGGGAGCGGAAGAAGGGAGCGTTCCTTCTGGTCTACTGAGGGGACCGATTACTTGGATGAACGCCTGGGGCGCTTGAGCGAGACGGTGGAAGTTCCGCACTCCTTCTCCTTTGTGTCGGACTCGTCTTTTTTACGGCGGGCCTTCGTAGAAGCCACCTCTTCCATCGCTTCTTTGCTGGGCGTCTCAAGCCTGCCCCGCACGAAGGAGCCTGCAGGCAGGTAGTCCTCGACGGTCGTGCCCGCGGCCCTGTTCACCTGCAGAGGCGTGTCGGGGGTGAGCGTCGGCGAGGGCCCCACACTGGGTGCGGGCGACGTCGGTGGGGCGGGAGGCGGCAGCGTCACCATCGCGAGCCTCGGACCCGAGACCGCCTGTCGCGCCGCCGCATGCGCTTCATCCGGAATCTTCACGCCGCCCGAGATGTCGGGAAGCGCCGGGACGATTGAAGAGGCGGGTTCGTTCGTGTTCCTGGCGGGATCGGTGTGAAAGACCTTTCCGGGAGTCTTCGAGCCGAACTGGGAGGAGAGCTTCGAGATGTAGGCCGCATCGTCGTTTGCCTTGAGCAGGCTCTTGATGCGGGCCTCGGTCTCCTCGGGCGTTTCGCCCGGACGGGGCGTAAGGCCCGCGCGTCCTGCGATCGCCTTGAGGTCCTTGACTTCGCTTGTCTGCGTCTCGAGCCGGGACTTCTGGTCGGCGATGATCGCGCGCAGTCGCGTCTCGGTGGCGGAGGCCTCGCGCTGCACTTCCGAGATCCTGCGGCTGAGCGCCAGGAAGTTCGCGTCATAGCGTGCGATGAGCACGTCCTTGTCCGTGCCGTCGGGGCGCAGCGTGATCATGGCCGCTTCGGTCGGAGCCTTGCGGGCGGGCTTGGTGTCGGATGCCTCGACAGCAATGAAGGCGATGATCGCCAGAGTGGCGAGGATCGTGGCGGCGAGCGCCTTCTGCTTGAACCTTAGACTGCTGTTCGAGGGCTGGGAGACGCCGTCAGAAGACGCGGAGAAAATGTCCTTCAGCTGCATGACGACACTCCGGGAAGATGGCCGGCGTCAGCGTTGCGCACGGTGCATGCGCAATCGTTCGTTCTGATCTCATTCACGGGCGTTCTCCACGAGGACGAGCCTGCAGCTGTCGCCCGGCTCAAGAGAGGTTTCGGTTGCGGCAGCAGCCCAGACCGAGCCTGAGAGAAGCTCGGGATTGATCTCAACGGGAAAGACCGTTCCGTTTTTGACGGTGAGTTCAACCGCCTCGGCATGGCGGGAGCGCCAGATGCCTTCGATGCGCACGCGAAGCGGTGCGAGCCTCTTCATGGCGGCGGCCGCACCCTGAGCGGGCTCGGTCATGGCGGTGCGGGAGACTTCATCGGTCTCTTCGCCCCTGAGGACGAGCGTCACAAGGCGCTTCATCTCGGCGGGGAAGCCCTCGGCGCGAAGGGGCGCAGCGGGCACGCGAACGGGAGCATTCGCCTGTTCGGCCCTGCGTACGATCTTTTCGAGGATGATGGTGCGGGGCTCCGCATCCGCGGTGAAGGTGAGATGCAGGGGCGCAGTCTCGCCCGACCTGCAGGTGACGTAGACCATGGCCGAGCCCTCCATCTTCGGGAGGACGTAGAGCATGCCGCTCGCGGCATCCGTCTGAACGTCGATCAGGTGACGGTCGTAGACGGCCGAGGCAATGGGGTCGGCCGGAATGGCGACCATGGTGGTCTCGTGCGCGGGCAGCGTGAATTCAAGGGGCGCGTCGCCTTCGCGGGCCGTGAAGACGGCGGCGTCGGACGACTGTGCGAAGGCCGAGAGGATCAGAATGGCTGCGCCTGCGAGCGCGAGCTTCGGGGCGAATCGCGTGAAGGACTCAATGTTAGAGCGAGTGACGATCATGAGGGCTCCGTGAGGGAAGGTTTTGTCAGGACCCAGACGACGGCTGGTCGGTGAGGGACGTGAGGAAGAGGCGTCCTGCGTCGTAGCGGAACGTCAGTCGCCAGGTCTTCTTTCTCGAGCTCGTGACGGTGCTGCCGACGAGCGTCTTCTGGACGCCTTCGACCTCGACGGAGAGGTCGGACGTGTTCACGCGGGCGCGGTCGGGATAGAAGATCGTGGAGGAGTGGTCCTTCTTGATGCGGTCGGCCTCAACGATGAGGGCCTCCTCGAGCTTTCCGTAGAAGCCCGGGTCAACGTGCTGAAGGACGACGCGGCGGGAGGAGTCGACGGTTTCGGGCGTGACGCTTGCCGCATGGGAGAGGACGGAGAGGGCCCAACGCTCGAGGTACGGCGCTCCGGGACCCGCCTCGTCGAAGGTCCAGACCTCGCGCTCGGCGGCGAGCGTGGGCGGAACGACGATGGTGCGCGTCTCGGGCTGCTGCAGGAGAAGCGCGAGGGCGAGGATGAAGTTGAGCGCAAAGCTCATCGCCATGATGACGGCAAAGCTTCGTCTCAAGCCGATGCGTTCGGCGACGATGGATGTGTAGAGCATGAGAAGGATCCCCGAGGCGGCTGCGCATGCGCGGACGTACGGCTGCGGCCCTGGGGAATGGGGGGAAGTGATTGACGTTCGGACCTGACCGTCGGCGGACGGGCTTCAGCGCACGAAGTGTCTGGCCGAGCTCGGGGGCGTCCGCCCGAAGGAAGACGCGCCGAGGTGCCAGTAGGCGAGCGCTGCGCCGTAGCCGCGGCCGTGAAGGCCCGAGACCTTGTGCCAACCGTAGGCCGACAGCGCGCCCAGAAAAACGCCGGCCCCAATGTGGTCCAGCACCGCACCGAGATAGGTCACGGTGAGGACCACGGCGACGAGGTCCGCATCGAAAAAGAGAAATCGAGGCGGATCGTCAAGGCCGGTCGGGACGCGAACGCCCTCGGGTGCCGCCATCAGACAGTAAAGATGCTGTCAATGACGGAGGGTGCGATCATCAAGGTCAAGCCGCAGGCGATGGATACAACTGCAGCATAGAGACTCCCCTTGGCGAGCCCGACAGCGAGGCCGACAAGCAGGAAGATGATGGCGATGGACTTCCCCAGGGAGCCCTGGGCCCAGCCCGTGAGCTGGGTGTACAGTTTGTCGAAGGCCTGCACGTCCCCCGCGGAAGCTGCTTGGGCGTACAGAACAAGAAGGCCTGCGGCGATCTTGTCTTTCTTTGATCCCACGGCGGATACTAGTTGATGGAAATTGATTTTCATATGATTTTCATCTGATTTTTTGAGAAAACCGCCGACGTTCGGTTGGTTCGAGACGGTTGGCGGGGTTTTTCGTTTGCCGGCGAGAGCAAATGTACGCTTCGGCAAAAACCTTTCGCCATACGGGACATTCATTAAGCTTCAGCCCCGTTGGGGAAAACCCTCGAATTTGGGTTTTCAGAGGAAGCGGTTTTTACTCCTGCAGTCGTTTCGAGCCGATCGACTGCCGTGCAAAGATGTCAAAACAGAGCGGGTGAGCCGCTCGGGCCCCTTCGGTGAGGGGGAGCGGAGCGGCTGAGCCGTAACCCATTCATGGGATGGCGATCGGTAGAAAAACGTAAAATTTCGGAAGAGGGCGGGCCAGGGCAGCCGCTTTGCAGGGAAAAGGTCAGGGGAATTGAGAACCGGTCCCCTTCAGGGTTAACGCGAATGGGCTACAATCGTGAAGCAAATGAAAACCCTAGGACGATGGTCGTTCCGGGATTGGAGGAAATTCTCGATGTCGCATCTTTTGCAGGCCGTTGTCGGCGCAGCAGTCGGCGACGCTCTTGGCGTGCCCTATGAAGGGAAGGAAAGGGACACCTACGTCTGCGAGAACATGCACCCCCTAGGCTGGCATGAAAAGCCCGTCGGTTTCTGGTCGGACGATACGGCCATGATTCTGGCCGAGCTCGACAGCCTTCGTGAAAGGCAGGGCTACGATGCCGAGGACGTGATGATGAAGTTCGACCGCTGGCTGCACGAGGGGGCCTACACCCCCGACGGCAAGGCCTACGGCTGGGGTCGCACGACGGCCAGGGCCGTCTCGCGCCATCGCAGCGGCACGCCCGCCGACATCTGCGGCGGCGGCGACATTCTCGACAACGGCGCAGGCGCACTCATGCGCATGCTTCCCTATGCGCTTCTCAACAGCCCCGACCGGCTCGAGATCGTCGATGCGGCTGGTTCGCTCACGCACAGCCACCAGATCAGCATCGTCATCTGCCGTCTCTACTCGTGCTACGTCGACGAGCTCCTTCAGGGGCACAAGCCCGCCGAGGCGCTTGAAGCGCTCATTGAGAACCACTTCGTCGAGATTCCGGACTACTACCTCCCGAAGCTGCAGCTCATGCCGCACCTCTCGCGCGTCTCCGTGCCGAACTCCGGCTTCGTCTCCGACGTCTTCATGGCGTCCATCTGGTGCCTCATCAACTCCGACAACTACGTCGATGCAGTCCTCAAGGCCGTCAATCTGGGCGGTGACGCCGACACGATCGGTGCGGTTACCGGCGGCCTTGCCGGCATCATCTACGGCCAAGACGGCGACAACGGCATTCCCGTCTGCTGGTCTCATGCGCTTTCCCGCATCGACTACATTGAAGAGCTCTGCACGGCCTGCGATGGCATGATGCGCTGACGACCGTGCATTTTGTGATCCATTCGACACTCAAGAGGACTGCCTGCAGGCGGTCCATTTTTTTTAGCTTGATCCTTGATCTCGAGGGTGATTTCAGGAAGACTTGATTTGAATCAAGAAATCGAAGTCTCGTCGATGCTCCTGATGAAATCCGGAAGTGAACATCGCCTTAAGGCCTCTGTCTTTCAGGCGTTGACGGCGATCACGTTCTATTGAAGCGGCAGAGATCTTCACCCTGATAAATTGATTTCAAAAGGCGAAAACCGCCTTGGATGCGCCTTGAGACGACATTTCCGTCATTTGCTCGGGTTGAAAACTTTTGATCTGCATGGCACGATGTTCGCGTCGCAACCGCTCAGGCGTTTCGACATTTCTTCGCAATAACACAAGCTACAGAAATGACACCATACATAAAAAACATGACCCTCAGGAAACCTGTCGTCGACGAGCAATGGCTTTCACTCAACCGAACCATCCATCAGGTTGCGCCACTCTGCAGGAATCCCGAACACCTTGAAAACGCCGCCCGCGTCCTTCAGGCCGAGGGCGGTCTCGAGGCGCTGGCGCGCCTGATCACCACCGAACAGACGGCGTTCCTTGTTCTGGCCATGCTGGAGAAGTGCGGAGCCTTTCAGCGTACGGCCGTCATTAACGGCGGTCCGTGCGTCAGGATCTCGGCCGGGGTGTCGGCCGACGCACCCAGGAAGGCGGGTGTCGAGCTCACGCGTCAACAGATGATGAAAATTCGCTTCTCGATTTCGATTTCACCTGAAATGCGCAGCATGTGTTATGACGGCAAAATACCGTATCCAGACGGTACGATCTTTGAAAAGGATTCCACCGGATATTTCCACACCAAGGGCTGCCGCCGGACCTAGTCCTGAGGGATTCGTCTCCCGCGACCCGGTCGTCACCGCTGAAGGATGACGTCGAGGAGACGTCAAATGGCGGGCTTGAGTCCCGAAATATGATCGATGATCGTTTCGATGGGGATCTCCAGGGCCGCCGAGGTCTTTTCCAGCGTTCTGTAGAGGAGCGAGGTCGTTTCGCCGGCCAGCATGGTGTCGGCCGTGAAGGAGTGCACGCCGCTCTTGTGAATGAACTCGGACTTCGTGAGCTTCTTGTGCTCCATCATGGCAATGACAAGCTCGCAGAAGCGCTTCGCACGCTTGGCTTCGGAGGCAGTGGTGCTCTTCGAGGTGTCGTATCTGAAGATGAATTCTTCGGGATCGATGCGCAGGGCCAGAGCAGCCGTGATCTTGAGGTCGGGATCGAGCGGAAATCTGCCGACAAGGAGCCTGTAGGCGTTCTCGACGGAGCAGTTGGTCATGGCGATCCAGTCTCTGAAGCAAAGTCCCCGCTTCTGGAGCTCGGAGAGCACGATGGGCGTCCTGTCCTTCGTGCCCACGAGACTGGTGGCATGTTCACGGATGGCGTCTTCGCCGACGTCAAAACCCTGTGCAAGGGCTGCGACAAAGGCGTCGGAGGGCTTTCTCGGGGGATACATGAGCTGATCAAGAGGAATGCCCGTCATCTCCGAGAAATCGGTCATCGGAATGGACCTGTAGGTCAGGGTGTTTTTGATCATCATGGCGAGCAGGGCGGTCTCGCCCTTGGGCATCATGCCGATGACGTACTTCGTGCGAACCTTGCCCTGGCAGCGCACGCGCGTGTAGAGGTCGCGAAGCACCGCATAAGGAACGTTGAGCTCGGCTGCGAACTTCTGGATGCTCTGGGGCTTGATGGGCTTGCCGGGGAGGTTCAGATGGGTGAGAACCGTGGGGAGCGCAATGCCCGTGTTTGCCGCGATGGTCTTCGGATCGAGACCGAGCGCGGACATGCGTCCCTGAAGATAAAGGTTGAATTCGTCGGGCTTCTCACCGGTGGGCTTGTAGGTGGTCATGTGAATCTCCATGAGGGTCGGCGTGCTGCGCGGATTCATGTCGCGCATGAACCTGCCGACAACGTCGAGCAGCCGGAAGGTCGCTGGTCTTTTTCTTTGTAATGGACCGGCTCAATCGGCATCGTGTTCAGGCGGGCTCATTTCCTCTGCGCGGCCTCGGCTTCGGCCTTCTGCTTGTCGGCGAGGCGGGGCTTCTGCTTGCGGTTGGCGACGATCTTGTCCCAGAGACAGTTGGGCGCAATGCGCATGGCCTTCGCGAGAAGGCCCATCTGCCAGGGAATCGTGCGGTAGGAGGCGTCGCTGTCGATGGTCTTGACGGCGCGCTCGGCGAATTCGTCGGGCGTGAGTACGAAGGGCATCTTGTAGGGATTGGCGCTCGTGAGAGGCGTCCTCACAAAGCCCGGACTGATCGTCTGGACCTTGATGCCCGTCTTCCTGAGGCCGACGCGAAGGCTTTCGTTGTAGGTGATGACGGCGGACTTGGATGCGCCGTAGGCTTCGCTGCCGGGAAGGCCTCGAATGCCGGAGACCGAGGCGATGCCCACGAGCTTGCCGCGGCCGCGCTTCGTCATCGGCTCGATGAAGCCGTGGAAGGTGTAGGCCATCGCGAAGACGTTCGTCCTGTAGATGGCTTCCATCACCTCAAGGTCCTCGTAGAACTCGGTCTTGCAGCCGATGGAAATGCCCGCGTTGGCGATCACGATGTCAGCGCCCCCGGAAAGGGCCTCGAACTTCTGTGCGGCCGCAATGATCTCATCCTTTTTCGTCACGTCGGCGGGAATCGCGTGGTAGCGAGACTTGTCGCCGGGAAGCGTGTCGATGAGGGCCTGCAGCTTTTCGGGATTGCGGGCGACGAGCCCGAGGACGTCGCCTCGCTGCGCATACTGGCGGGCAAGTGCCGCACCGATGCCGCTTGAAGCGCCGGTGATGAAGACGTTGGACATGTTCCTGATCTTGCTTAAATAACGAATGAGCTCAAGTGTACACGAGGGAAAGCCAAAAAATACGAAGAAAACGCTCGAATCGCCGGAAATGCATGACGGCAGGCAAAAAATGCGGCGGGTCGGGATGAAATCCGGTCTCCCACTCGTCCGCGATTGTCTTCAAGCGCCGCGTCGTTTGGCACGAAATCAAATCGGGTGACGTCGAAAAGTCCCTTCGTCGTGAGCTTGAGGTACGGAATAACGGGGAGCGCAAGGAACGAGAGGGGCATGAAGGCGTTGCTGTCCTGCGAAATGCCGTAGTGCCCGTGGGCGAGCTTCGTGAGCCGCCTGATGGTCGCCGCCGTCTCTTCGGGTGTCCCATCGCTTATGAGGCCCGCGACGGGAAGCGGCAGCGCGTCGAGTACTTCTCCCCTCGCAACCATGATAATCCCGCCCTGCATTTCCTCAATCTTTTGAACGGCGAGCGCCATGTCCTCTTCGTCGTCACCTGCCACAACGATGTTGTGCGAGTCGTGGGAAACCGACGTGGCGATCGCGCCACCTCTGAGCCTATAGGCGGGATCAAGAAGACACGTGCCGATGCGGCCCGCGCGCCTGTGCCGTTCGACGACCGCAAGCTTCACGAGTCCCGGATTGTCGGAGAGCCTTACCGTACCGTCGCGAAGCGTCTTCACCGAGGCAATCTCCTCCTCCGTGATGAGGCTGTGAGGCAGAAGGCCGATCATCCTGGCTTTCTCGGACGGGGCTTTGAAGTCGAAGGATTCGGCCGTCACGGGCGCAATCCTCACCGTGTCCGCGTTCTGCTTTGGCGCACCGATGACAAGGCTCCCGTTGCGGGCGACAAGCCTGCCCTTCGTCCAGACGGCGAGCGGACTGAAGTCATCAAGGTTGTCGAGAAGCAGCAGGTCGGCTCTGCGTCCGGGCGCAATCACGCCGCGGTCCTGAAGGCCATAACATTCGGCGGTATTGAGAGTCGCCATCCTCACGGCGTCAACGGGATGGATGCCCGCCTCAACGGCCATCGCCAGCATGCCGTTGATGTGACCGCGCTCGACCGTGTCGGCGGCGTGCCTGTCGTCGGTGCAGAAGCTGCAGCGCCGCGAAAGGTCGGCAATGAGGTTCTCGATCAAGGGAAGACGGTTTCTCGCGAGCGAGCCTTCACTGATCGAGACGTACATGCCAAGTGTAATGCGTTCCCTAAGCTTTGAGCTCGTCGTGCATTCATGGTCCGTGCGGATGCCGGCACGGGCATAGGCTTCGAGATCCGCGCACGTGCAAAGCGGCGCGTGGCCGTCGACGGGCTTGTCGAGATTTAGGGCAGCCGCGACCTTGCTGCAGGCCTTGGGGTTGCCATTGAGGATGCCGGGCACGTTCATCATTTCGCCAAGACCGAAAAAACTCGGGGTGTTCGAGCAGCGCCTGTGTCTGCCCGGCATCAATGAAAACGCCTTCATCCTCGAAGGGCAGGGCCGGAACACAGGACGGCACCATGAGCTTCACGACAAGCGGGAGGTCCCGGCAGGCCTCGACGAGCCCGTGCATGGCGTACGTTGGTCATTTCATGAGGGTCGGCGGTGACAGTCGTCGTACCGAACGGAAGAACCAGTGAGGCGAAGCTGGCGGGGAGAGCATCGGGCTCTCGATGTGCACGTTCGAGTCGATGAGGCTCGGCAGAAGCACAGCGCCCTTTGCTTCGAAAGTTTCTTTTGCGGGTTCCGAACCGAACCCGTGGATGAGGCCGTCTTCAACAAGTACTGTCTTCGTATCGAGCGCTCCCGTGAAGACGTCGAGCACGCGGGCGTTGAGAATGGCAAGGTCATGGATCTTAGGCTTCGGGCTCTGCTTGGCGTCCTCTACGAGATTTTTTGGATGCAGTCATTCTAAGGCGAATGTCCTCTGCAAAAGAAGAAAACGTGCATCGGCGAGCCTTCGTCACGGACGAGGCGGCGGGCGAGGGCGGCGCGGCAATCGGATCGGCTTCAACGGCGCTCGTTCCGTAGGACTACAATACTGAATCCTTTTCCAACCACAAGAACCTGACTGAAATCCAATTATGAAAGACAGAATCGGCACTGCTCTCTGGGTGGCCGGCGCGATCATCTGCGCCTGGGCCCTATCGGTCTCCCTCTCGATGATGTTCGACTTCACGATCGAGGAGGCCCGCCAGAACTTCCGCCAGGGCTCCTTCATTTTCGGCGCAGCCGTGGTCTTCGCCTTCGTCTTCCGCTCGAAGGTCCAGACCTGGGGCGCGTTCGAGAAGTTCCTCATCTACGCGCTCGTGCCCGTCGCGGGCATCCTGCTCACTGCCTACGGCTGGTGCCAGCAGTTCGCGCCCGAACTCGTCGCGAGCCTCGGAGCCTGATCCCGAGTTCCGCCCGTTCACGACTCCCCAAAAGGCCGTTTCGCCGTCATCGCGAAGCGGCCTTTTTGCCGGCCGAAAAGCCGTGTTTTGATATAGAAATTTTTATCCTTATAGGACTGTTTAGTCTGGTAAGAACCCACAAGTCCTTCGGAGAACTGGAGAGGGCGGGCAAATGCAACCAAATCCTTCAGATTGTTCGCCTTTTCACGACAATCGGGTCGAAACACCGCTCCTGCAGAAGTCTTCAGGACTAGAGAATCAGTCTCATGACGCTTGGGAGAAACCTAAAGACGACAACCAAACGCCGTGCTCAATCATCGGCGAAAAGGTTAATTTTGGGAAAAACCCTTGATCAGGCGCAAGAAATTTTTTCTTTATGGGCCCGACTCAGGTGTTTGTCGTAGACAGCAGGGGGCGGCGCGACTGTATCATATACGCGAATTTAAACACGGCCTGACGGTCCCTCGGATTCGAGACTGTCGCGCCTGTCGGGGATACGCACAATACCCCTCAAAGGCAGGAACGACAGGGCCTTGCGTCAAGGAGCCGCCGCTGAAGGCCGAATCTCAACTCGAAAATATACAGAGAGAAACTGATGATCAGAATGAATTCGCACAAGACGGTCCTCATGCCCAAGTCCCTCGAGGATAACCAGGTTCAGATGGACAACATCTGCAAGGCCTTCAACAATGGATCCGCCTCCGATGCCGCTGCGAGCATCGGCCAGTCCGGCAATCCGACGCTTCAGGTGCTGCTCGACTCGTTGCGTGCAGTCGGTCTCACGCTCGTTGTGGCGGAAGCCAAAGACAGGTAAAAAAGACCCGGTCCAAACAATTAGGAGCCGTCGGAACGAAAGCTTCCGGCGGCTCTTTTCCTATGCGTGTCTCGTTTCCTGCATGACCTTTGGAGGGATTTTGCCGTGTAAAGACGGCCCGTGAAGGAGGGCGGGGTCAAGGGGCGCTCACTCGTGACGCAAAAGTGCTATCAAATAGGGGGTATATGTCGATTTTTCCTCCCGAAGGTCCGATTCTTTCTATAAGATAAGGGGCACAAGGGTGTTATTCGACGCCTCCCTTTCGTTCCGACCGTTCCGACGGACCCTGCGTCGAGGAGCACCTCTGAGGAGGACCAAAAATGAAGATTCTTATTCCCATCGACGCGTCCGAATGCAGCAAGAACGCCGCCTTCTGGGCGACGGGCAAGCCCGCTCTCTTCGGCAAGGATCCCGAGATCCACATTTTCTACGCGCAGGAGCCCGCTTCGGACCGCATCCGCTTTGCGACGGACCCTGACACCCTTGACGAGTTCTACCGCGAGGAGGCGAAGACCGTCTTCGACTCCATCATTGACCGCTGCGGCACGCTTCCCGCCAGCGTGACGCTCGACTACGGCGTCGGCTCTCCCGTCCAGACCATTGTTTCCGCCGGCGACAAGCTTTCGGCCGACATGGTCGTGATGGGCACGCACGGCAAGGGCCCGCTTGACAGCCTGCTTTTCGGCTCCGTCTCGAACGACGTCGTGGCGCACTCTCATCGTCCCATTCTGCTCATCCGCGAACGCATGCCGACTTCCGAGTCCCTGAAGCGCATCGCGATCTGCCTTGACGAGTCCGACCAGTCGCTTCGCGTCCAGGGCTTCTTCACGGAGCATGTCGACCTCTTCGAACAGGGCACGTCCTTCACGCTGATCCACGTTCAGAAGAGCGCTGAGGACGAACAGGCCAACGGCTTTGCCGAAACGGGCACGATCGCCAACGAGGTCGAGTCCATTCTCACGCGCGCCGGCATGAACGTCTCGACCAAGACGCTCTACGGCGACGTGGGTGACGTCATCGCCGAACACGCCGAGGAAGAGAATTACGACATGATCGTCATGGGCTCCCACGGCTACAGTTCCGTCTCCGCCACGCTGCTCGGCTCCGTCACGATGACGGTTGCGAGCGAGTGTGACGTGCCGCTCCTGATCGTCCGCTGACAAGTGGATCCCCTCTCTTGAGGGCACCAGACGACAAGACCGTCCTGCTTCACGCATGGCGGTCTTTCTTTTGAGCGGGTGCTTTGTCGGATGGCGGCGCGGTCCCGAATCGCGAAGCTTGTCGTTGATGAAAGGGAAGGGAAAGGCGCACGAAAACGGCGGGCGTGAAAAAGGCCGGCGGCTCCTTTCGGAGGCCGCCGGCCCTTGCTTCATGAGGACTCAGTGCTGAGGATCATTTCCGAGCACTGAAGGATCCGGTTAGAAGCGGTGCGTCAGACCGAGGTAGGCCTGGGTCGTCTTGTCAGAGCCTTCATCGTCATACTTGACCTGGGCGAAGCCGGCACCCGTGTAGACGGACGTGCGCTTGGAGAGGTAGTACTCGTACTTGGCACCGAAGGCGTAGCTCTTGGCATCCTTGTCGCCGGTAGCATATTCGACGGCGAAGTCCGTGAAGTAGGCTGCAACCGTCAGGTCGCCGCCGGCAACCGGGACGATCGTGCCGAGGTGAAGGCCGTAGCCCTTGACGCCGTCTGCAGAGTAGCCGTTAGAGTTAGCGGTGTCGAAGAGATCGGCATCGTCTTCAGTAATGGCGGTGAGCTGACCGGCCTTGATGCCCTTGAAGTACTGGCCCATGACGAAGGTCTTGGCGAAGCCGCAGTCGTAGTTGCCGCCGAGGTAGACGATCTGGCCGTCGTCATGTTCGCCAGCAGCACCGAAGGACTTGTAGTTCTGGAATTCGTAGGCGAGGACCGTCTGGAGAGCGCCGAAGTCGCCGGTAAGAGCGGCGGAGCTGTAGCGGTTCACGGCGGAGGAGCCTTCACGAGCCGTTTCCTCGACGGAGTCTTCGTTGAAGGAGTACTGGACCGTAGCCTGAAGACCGGCGAACTTCGGGGTCTGATACGTGACCATGTTGTCGTAGCGGTCGGAGGTGGCGAAGCCGAAGACGTTGTTGTCGCCGCCGTCGAAGGCATCAGCCGTGGCGAGGACGAGGTCATACGTGCCGGCACCGGAGCCAACGCCGCCCATGCGGCCCATGGAGAGCGTACCGAAGTCGGAGTAGAGGGAGACGGAAGCTTCGCGGTCGAAGATGCGCTTTTCGGACTTGAGTGCGCCGGAATCGGACTGGAAGCCGTTTTCGAGCTTGAAGCCGACCTTGAGGCCGTTGCCGAGTTCTTCCGTGCCCTTCAGGCCGAAGCGGGAGGCGGAGGAGACGCCGGAGTCCATGGCGAAGTTGTTGACGTCAGCCTTGGAGTCGTCAGCAAAGGTCTGGTGCGTGTAGATAAGGCCCGTGTCGACGACGCCGAAAAGGGTCACGTCAGCAGCGGAGGCATAGCCGGCGGCAGCGCCGAGAACGGCGAGCGCGGCGAGAGACTTCTTGAACATTTGTGTATTTCTCCAATTTCCTCCGTTTCCGGAGGCTCAATGGGTTTGAATTGATCGCAACATAAATCTAGTGCCGATGCGGGCGGTACGCAAACCCATCTCAACGACGTCCGGGCAATTGAAAACGCGCGTCTGCGAGCGACGTAGGGCACTTCGGGAAGACTTATGCGGATCCGGACGAAATACGCGCTCCCCTTGATGCGCGAGGGTTTGCGGGCTTCTTTTCGCGAAGAAAGGGTATTCCCGAAGGGCGGTAAGAGTGGCCTTCAGAAAGGGGCGATCGTGACGTCAGGCTCGGTTGTAAAAATATGTGTTTTGCGTGCGGAGTGTTGCTAATTTGCAACAACTGGCCCAGGAGACTGACGTTCAAGGGCGGGGGAGGGTGTCTTGTAAAGGGCTCTCCTGCAGGTGTTTGTAAATGACACCCAGCCGTACATCCGCATAGGGGATGCGCCTCAATGAGTGTTGGTCGGCGCAAAGGAAACGGGCGACTCCTCACCGGGAGCCGCCCGTCTTGTTTTTCAACCCTTAATCCCGGTCGGCGGAACCGATCTTTCCCATGCGGACCGAAGGATCAATGCATGAGCCTCATCAGAAGCAGTGCGTGAGGCCGAGGTAGGCCTGGTAGGCCTCTTCCTTGTAGACGTCGTCGGCGGAGTAGTCGACCTTGGCCTTGTACCAGCCCGTGCCGCCATAGACGGAGGTGCGCTTGGAAAGCGGGTATTCGTACTTGAGGGCGACGCCGTAGTACTTGCCGTCGGCGTCTTCCTCGGCGTTCTTGACCGTGGAGTCGACGTAGTAGAGGCCGCCCGTGAAGTCGCCGCCCGCGACCGGGACGATCGTGCCGACGTGAGCGCCGAAGCCCTTGACGCCTTCACCGTCAACAGGATGTCCTTCGAAGGCGTCGGCTGCGAACGGATTTTCAGCGAGGCCCTTGAAGTACTGGCCCATCACGAAGACCTTGGCGACTTCGAAGTCGTAGTTGCCGCCAAGGTAGACGACCTGACCGTCTTCGGTGTTGGCCTGAGCCTTGTCACCGAAGGAGGCGTAGTTCTGGGTTTCATAGGCGAGCACGCCCTGCAAAGCGCCGAGTTCAGCAGTAAGGGCAAGGCCGAGGTAGCGGTCGACCTGAGAGGAGTTTTCGCGAAGCGTGTTGTCGACGCTGCTTTCGTTGAGCGAGTACTGGACCGTGGCCTGGAAGCCGGAGAAGTTCGGCGTCTGGTAGGTGACCATGTTGTCGTAGCGGTCGGAGGCGGCCATGCCGAAGACGTCGCCGTCACCGCCGTCGAAGGCGTCGCCGATGGCGAAGGCGGCGTCAAAGTCGCCGGCGGCGGAACCGATCGCACCCATGCGGCCGAAGGAGAGCTTGCCGAAGTCGCCGGAGAGCGTCAGGGAGGACTCGCGGTTGAAGAGGCGGTCGTCGCCGAAGCTGCCGTCGTCGGCGTTGAAGCCGTTTTCAAGCTTGAAGCTCACGGTCATGCCGTTGCCAAGATCTTCGGAACCCTTGATGCCGAAGCGGGACGGGGAGGAGATGCCGCTCTCAAGAGCGAAGGAGTCGGTCTTCGTCGAAACGCCGTTGGTTTCGACCTTGGAATGCTTGTAGAGGAGGCCGTTGTCGACGATGCCGTAAAGCGTGACTTCAGAGGCGGAGGCAAGGCCAGCGGAAAGGCTGAGAACCGCTAGGGCGGCCATGGACTTCTTGAACATGATAATGCTCCTGATGGTTTGTCGCGCTCCCGAAGGAGGGAGCAGCATTGGAATGTCGGCTTAAACTATAATGCGATTCATTCTCATTTCGCAAGCGTCATCACGAACTCTGGAGAAGGGTCATCAATGACTTTCCGCTCGATTCGAACCCTCGTCCATAAATGGCAATGCGACCCATTCTCATTGCGAGAGAGGACTTGCCGACAATCGTTCTCATTGAAAATGGCAATGATGAGGACGCGTGGAAGGGGGATCGGGACGCGTTCCGAATACCGCAAACATGGTATTTGTGAGAGCCTTTTTCGTTGCAAACGCGCCACACGCTGGCGATTCAGGAGGGCTGCCAATGGCGGCGCTTGAGCTCAAGGCGCCTCTCGGGACGGGGTTATGCGCCCTGCGCCCCGAGGAAAATTTCTTCTGACGGGAAATGGCGAATTTTCAGGTTCCCTTTGACAAGACGGGGTGGGGCGGTGCATCATGAAGGTGCTTAACAGCTGCAACGTGCATGCTGCAGACTCCGGTCAAGCAAGCACAATCTCCGCCGCCTCTTCATCTGAAGAAGGCGCGCGTCACATCTTCAACCCCACGAGGGCGTTTGCCCTCGGGGCCCTGCACATGCGGGGTACATGGGGTCGGGCGTCCTCGTTTTCTTTTTTCAAAGGAAACAAAATGACTCCCGACATCAATCTCTCCCATCTCACTCCCGCAACCCGCACGGTCCCGGCCTCCGTCTTCGGCGAACATCTCGCCGGCGAACGCGACTGCCTGGGCTACCAAGTCGAAACGCTTCCTGCTTTCGCCCGCACCCGCATCCCCGTCCTGAACCCGTGCCACTTCTTCAACGAGGCGCACTACCGCACGCTCGCCGCGTGGTGGAACCTCGCTCGTCGTGAACCGATCTACGTGTCGGGTCCGTCGGGCTCCGGCAAGACCAGCACGGCCATGCAGTTCTGCGCCCGCCTCGGCATTCCCGTGGTGAGCGTCACTGCACGCGCCCGCATGGACCGCCGCGAGCTTCTCGGTCACTGGGCTCTTCAGGGCGGTGAGACCCGCTGGATCGACGGTCCTGCGCTTCTCGCCTGGAAGCACGGGTGGACGCTTCTCATCAATGAATTCAGCGCAGCACCCGCAGACATGTGGGTGAGCTGCAACGACATTCTTGAGGGGCTTCCGCTCGACAACGCCGCAACCGGCGAACTCGTCGTTCCGCATTCCATGACCCGCGTGATCGTCACCGACAACACGCGCGGCCATTCGAGCGAGATTGACGAAGGGTTCTTCGGTCGTCAGATCCAGGACAGGTCGGTCATCGACCGCTTCTGGCACATGCGCATGGAAGGTCTCGGCGAAGCCGAGGAAGCCTCCCTGCTTGCAGCGACGGCCGATCAGGACTGGCTCGCCGAGTTCGAGCCCGAGGTCCTCGACAGGCTCTTCAAGGCGCTCGCGCGTCTTGGAGCCGACAGCAGGGCCGCGGCTCAGGCTCAGGCCATCGGCTTCGAGTCCAGAGCCGTCCCGCTCAGCTTCCGCGTCCTCTCGAGAATGCGGAACATGATGCTCGATGCCGCAAGGATGCCCGCAGCTTCCGACGATGATCCTCTTCGCAGGATCATCAGGACCAGTCTGACCGAAGCCCTCGACTCCACCGCTCGCGAAGCGGCGGAGACGCTGGCGGTCACGGCGATCGGCAACCTCATTCACGAGATGAGGGTGTCGCGCGCCAGAATGGTCCTCAAGAACGCCGCGGGCTCTGCGCTCAAGGCAGCGTCCGTCTGACAATCGTCGGAAGGACCTTTTCATCAACCCCGAGGGGATGCTTCATCCCTCTCAGGGACGGACGTCTCCTCATTCATTTGAGAGACGACCGTCATGAAACGCAGTCTTGACATGCGCGGGAATCAGGCCCCCGCTGCGGTTGCAGTGCAACATCCGTTCAACATCCTTTCCGAAGGAGGCGAACGATGCGCACCGTAATCGTGGAAGACGTCGAAACCGCCGAAGCGAAAAAGCAGAGGCTCGCCACCACCGCCGTGGATGCAGCGCTCGAGATCCTCCGCACGGAGGCCTCGGGCCTCGTCATCGAGGCTGCAGCGCCCCTGGTCTTCCAGGGACTCTGCCGCCGCGACAACATCCGCGTCGAGTTTACGCAGACCCCGATGACGAACGGGCGCGTGATCTGGCTCGGTCCCATCGACCTCGGCCACAAGCTCGCGTCCATCTACGTCTACGGACACGGATGCCACGAACGTCATCACGTGATGTACACCAACTTCGCGGCGATGAAGGGGATCGGCGATCCCGGCGTTCGCGACCTCGCGAACGTTTTCGAGGACATCCGCGTGGACAAGCTCGGTGCAGCGGACTACGAAGGCTACCTTCTCTGGCGACTCGTGCTCTTCAAGGCGCACGAGGCGACGGGGACGGCCGGCTGGAGCAATCCGAACGACCTTGAGCCCGCACACCTCTTCGCAATGATGCTGCTCACGACCCTCGAATTCGAGGTGCTCGGGATCGACATGTTCGAGGAGATATCCGCGAACCTTCGCGGGGAGTGCGACCGGCTCTTCGGACCAAGGCCCATGGCCCGCGTCCTGAAGATCGTGCGCACAAGCTTTCCCCTCGACTCCACGGAGGCGGCGGTGGAACTTGCGCACAAGGTCATGCGGTGCATCCGCGCCGAGAAGAACAAGGCGCTCAAGGCTGTCGAGGAAGCGGCAGGCGAAGGCTCTACGGACAACTTCGAGTTCCGTCAGGGCGAAGGCCAGTCGCTTCTCTTCGACGACGACGGCGCGGTGACCCCCGAGGGTGATCCGCGTCTGATGCACCCCGAGCTTGAGGCGATCAACCGAAACGCCCGATGCCTCTCGGTCATTTCCGACCAACGGCAGTGGCCCGATCGCGAGCCCGAGGAGGAAAGCTTCCGCAAGCTCATCGGCAACGGTGAATCCGGCAACGGCGATCCGACCTTCGCTTCGCCCGAGCGCCACTTCGCCAATGACCGCGAGTATCCGACGCTGCAGCCTGAGAAGGCGGCGATGAACCGCCGTCTCTTCTACAGGGCGCTCGCCAACAGCGCATCCCTCAGAAGGCTCCTTCAGAGCGCGCTCATCCACCCGCAGTCGAACCCCGACAGGCTCGACGAACGTGGAGAGGAGCTCGACGGAGATGCGCTTGCGCTCGCCTCCACGGGTGAAACGGCGGTCTTCCGCCGCGAGCTCGTGCGTCCGGGTCGCGAAGCGGTCGTCGAGATCATTCTCGACGCTTCGGGTTCCATGGAAGGCGAGGCGATCACGCTTGCCAAGGTCGCCTGCATCCGCCTCCTTGAGGCGCTCCGTGCGGTGACCGGCGTGAAGGCATCCCTGACGATCTTCCCCGGCCCGAACCGTCGCAGCGTCACCTGCGCGGCGGACTTCAACACGCCGGTGAGCCGTGCGCTCAAGCACGTCGACTTCCTTCCGGGGTTCGGTGCGACGCCGATCCTTCAGGCGCTCTTTCACTCTGCGATCGTTCTCGATCAAAGACCGGAGCCCGCGAAGATCGTCTTCGTCATCACCGACGGCTGGTTCCCCAAGGGGCCGGTCGACAACCTCGTCAAGGCACTGGAAGACCGCGGCATCGCCGTCGCAATGGTCGGCATCGGCAGGCACAGCACCCCAAAGGGGAGCATCATCGCCAAGGCCGAAAAGATCGCCGACCTTCCGCGGGCCGTTGCAAAGGTCCTTTCGGGCCTTGCGGGCAAGCTCCGCGGGATCGCCGCATAGGCGAAACCCAAGGGGCATCTGAAGGCACGCGTCTTCGACTTTTCGACACGACCGGGATCGACGGAGGACTTCTCCTCCGTCGTCCGGCCGCCGTCGATTCTTCAATCATCTCCCTTCGCTTCAGGCTCCCTGCCTGAGGCCGCAGTGCGGCGTCCTCTTCGCGACCGTTCCGTCTCCCGCCCATCATTCTCCGCATCATCCTCACACGAAGAGGCCGGCGCACTGCGAACCTGTTTCACCCATTTCACCCCGCATCCAGCCTTGCGTCCTTCCTCTCTCCAATCTCCCATGCAGCCCACAGAAACACGATTCCTCACGCGCGCCTCCGCAGGCCCCGAGCAGTGGCAGAGCGCCGTCTAGGGCTACGCGTCTGACCCGATGCGCAGGCCCGTGCCTCTCTCCGACACGGATCCCGATGACTGTCTTGTCGCGCATCCCGCCGACGGGCGTCTTCGCACGATCCTCGCGCCTGAGGATCCCGTCCGCATGCTCCTTCGTCACAGGGCCGCCGTCGAGCAGCTGAGGATGGCCGTGGGATCGCGCAAGCTTTTCGAAGCGCACCTCATGCCCGCCATGGCGGGCTGGGCCGCGATGGTCCAGGGACTTCCTCGAGACGAAAGGGGTCTCTGGTCGGGGCCGGACGGCCTCTTCGAAGCAGGCCTCATGTTTGCAAGAGGCGCGATCAACGCGGTCGACGCACGCGTGATCGGTCCCGAACTCGCGCCGGGCATTCGTGACGACTGGACGCTTCGCCTTCGAATCGCTTCCGCACTCGCCG
>ERZ827088.1371-NODE-1371-length-30542-cov-5.901663_pt1 | contig 30542 bp, 23 predicted proteins | sample MGYA00519922_ERZ827088 | MGnify/ENA primary metagenome ERZ827088 (study PRJEB31778, sample SAMEA3449254) | human gut metagenome | biome: human gut; feature: human-associated habitat; material: faeces | place: United Kingdom | collected 2010/2012 ...
GAGTGTGCACTGCGAAGGGGTCGAGGGGGCGAGCGCAAAGCCCCCTCGTCGCTCCCGCAGGAGCGAAACCCCGTCACACATACAGCGGGAACCCCTTCATGAACGCTTCCACCTCCGCCTTCACCGACGGAACAGCATTTTCCCCTTCGCGAACGACGCGCGCAATCCACTTTGCGACCTTCGCCATGTCCGCTTCCTTGAAGCCGCGGCTCGTCACGGCCGGCGTGCCTACGCGAACGCCGCTGGTCACAAACGGCGAGCGCGTCTCGTTCGGCACGGTGTTCTTGTTCACCGTGATGTTCGCTTCTTCCAGCAGCGTCTCCAGCAGCTTGCCCGTCATCTCCGTGCCGGAAAAATCAAGCAGCAGCAGATGGTTGTCCGTGCCGTCCGACACCATCTTGATGCCTTCCGCCCGGAACGCGGCTTCCAGCGCCTTCGCGTTCTTGATAATCTGCGCCTGATAGTCCTTGAATTCCGGCTTCAGCGCCTCGCCGAAGCAGACCGCCTTGCCCGCAATAACGTGCATCAGCGGGCCACCCTGCGTGCCGGGGAAAATCGCCTTGTCAATCGCCTTGCCATACTGCTCGCGGCACATAATCATGCCGCCGCGCGGGCCGCGGAGCGTCTTGTGCGTCGTCGTCGTGACGAAATCAGCGTATGGCACGGGCGACGGATGCTGCCCCGCCGCAACAAGCCCCGCAATGTGGGCGATATCCACCATCATCAGCGCGCCGACCTCATCGCAGATGGCGCGAATCTTCTCGAAATCAATCGTGCGTGGGTACGCCGATGCGCCGGAGACAATCATCTTCGGCTTGCACTCCAGCGCCAGCGCGCGCATGGCGTCATAATCAATATAGCCCTGCGCATCCACGCCGTAAGGCACGAAATGGAAGTACTTGCCGGACAGGTTGACCGGGCTGCCGTGCGTGAGATGGCCGCCGTTGGACAGGCTCATGCCCATGACGGTATCGCCCGGCTGGAGCATGGCGAAGTACACCGCCGTATTCGCCTGCGCGCCGGAATGCGGCTGCACGTTGACGTACTCGCAGCCGAAAAGCTGCTTAGCGCGGTCACGGGCGAGGTTTTCCACCACATCCACGCATTCGCAGCCGCCGTAGTAGCGGTGCGCGGGATACCCTTCCGCATACTTGTTCGTCAGGCACGAGCCCATCGCCGCCATCACCGCCGGGGATACGAAGTTCTCCGACGCAATCAGTTCAATATGCGAGCGCTGACGGTTCAGTTCCGCCTCAATCGCGTCCGCCACCTGCGGGTCTGCCTGTCGAATCACGTTCAGTTCCATCTCTGCATGACCTCCTTGCTTTTCCTATTATTATACCTTGCTTTCCGTTTTTGTACAGTCGGAATACACAATTTGTACAAAACACACGCAAAAAAGCTGCGAAGGAATGTCCTCCACTCCTTCGCAGCCCTTGCTGACTTTTTGCGCTTACAGCGTCTTCTTGAACCAGTCGATGGTATCCTGCACCAAGGTCTTCAGCACCGTGTCGTCATTGCTGAAGACGCAGAAGGTGTGATCCGCGCCGTCCAGCAGCAGCACTTCCGCATCCGGGGAATTCACCGCCGCATCCACAATCTTCTGCGCGGTTTCCGGCACCACGGTCGTGTCCGCCTTGCCGTTGATGGCCAGAAGCGGCACCTTGATCTTAGCAACTTCCGCCAGATAATCAATGCTCATCGCGCATTCATAGTAGGCAGGAGACTGCTTCAGCGGTTCACGCCAGTCATAGGTCACTTCGTAATAGCCGTTTTCCTTGGCAATTGCGTACTGTTCTTCCTCATTGCCCTTCTGATCGTAAGCGCCTGCCCACGTCAGCACAGAGGTGAACACCTCGTTGCGCGCAGCCGTCAGCAGCGCCAGACGGCCGCCCTGGCTCCAGCCCATCACACCCACATGATCCATGTCGATGGTGCCCAGCGTCTTGAGGTATTCGTAGCACTTCATCGCGTCTTCCACACCCTTGTCATAGGTGAAGTCGATGTAATCGCTGGTGCTGTCGCCATTGCCGATGTAGTCGAAACGAATCGTCGCGATGCCTGCCTTCGCCATGGTCAGCGCGGCATAATCATAGGCATTGCCCGCTTCGTGGCGGGTAGAGCCATTGCCATGCAGCATAACAACGGCCGGGAACTTTTCCCCTTCCGCGCCAACAGGCACGGTCAGCGTTGCGGGAATCTGGTGATCACCCGCGTCGATGGTGATGTTTTCTTCGGTATACTGCATTGCTTCTGCCGTATCCTCCGCCGCTGCCAGCGTGCAGCAGGCGATGCTCATTGCAAGAGCCAGAAACAAGGACAGGAACTTCCGCATAATTGTTATACCTCCCAACTTTTTTGCGCTTCTGCGCGATGGTCAGTATAGCACACATACCGCACAGAAACAATAGTTTCGCGGCGTTTTTTGCTTTGTTTGCCATCCACCATTTCACAATCCCGCGCCGATAAAAAAGCAGGCTGCCATGAGAAGTCACTTTCCCATGCAGCCTGTCCATTGATATTCAAGTAGAAGATACCGCCGCTCAGACTGAGCAACCCCGCAGCACATCCGCCCAGCGCTTATTGCTGCTGCCTCTCGGCCCTGACAAGGTTCACACCGACAGATCGCACAGGACCCGGTCGTCATTGCAACGGCTTATGTAGTATAGTGGATTTTTTCCGCAAATGCAAGAGAACATTCGTTCTTATCGTGATTTTTCCCGAAAAAAATACAGAAAAGATGCAAAAGCCCTTGACGGACGGGCAGAATTGTGGTAGCATATCGGATGCAAAAGTAATACCCCTTATCACGAGTGGCAGAGGGACGGGCCCAATGAAGCCACGGCAACCGGCACGCAGGTGCGTGGTGCCAATTCCCACAGTGCGCACACAGGCTCTATCCAGAGCAGCACTGACAGATAAGGACAATCGCTTCTGATTGATTCCCGGCTGCCTTGTGTGCAAGGACGCCGGGTTTTTTGCAGCTCTCAACCATCCCCCTATTGGCTTAGCTGAAAGGAGCTACAAAAATGCGGAAACTCTTTACCTCGGAATCGGTCACGGAAGGTCATCCGGACAAGCTGTGCGATCAGGTGTCTGACGCGGTGCTGGACGCGCTGCTCGCCCAAGACCCCATGAGCCGCGTCGCCTGCGAAACCTGCGCCACCACCGGCATGGTGATGGTGATGGGCGAAATCACCACGACGGCGAAGGTGGATATTCCCGCCATCGTGCGCGACGTTGTGCTGGACATCGGCTACAATGATTCTTCCCTCTGCTTTGACGGCAACACCTGCGCCGTGCTGACAAGCATCCACGCGCAAAGCCCCGATATCGCCATGGGCGTTGATGACGCGCTGGAAACCCGCACGCAGGATGCCAACGAAATCGGCGCGGGCGATCAGGGCATGATGTTCGGCTTCGCGTGCGACGAAACGCCGGAATACATGCCGACTGCGATTGCCTTCGCGCACCGCCTGACCCGCCGCCTGACCGAAGTGCGCAAGAATGGCACGCTGCCGTGGCTGCGGCCCGACGGCAAAGCGCAGGTGACCATTGCCTACGAGGACGGTCAGCCCGTGGCGGTGGATACCATCGTCATCTCCACCCAGCACAACCCCGAAATCGCCCACGCGGACATTTACGCGGCGATGATGGAGCACGTCATCCGCCCGGTGATTCCGGCGGAAATGCTGACGGCGGACACCCGCTATCTCATCAACCCGACCGGGCGCTTTGTCATCGGCGGGCCTGCGGGCGACTCCGGTCTGACCGGGCGCAAGATTATCGTTGATACCTACGGCGGCTATGCCCCGCACGGCGGCGGCGCGTTCTCCGGCAAAGACCCGACGAAGGTTGACCGCTCTGCTGCCTATGCGGCGCGCCACATTGCGAAGAACATCGTCGCGGCGGGGCTGGCGAAGCGCTGCGAAATTCAGTTGGCGTATGCCATTGGCGTCGCGCGCCCGGTGAGCCTGTTCATCGACACGATGGGCACGGGCGTTGTTGCGGACGACCAGCTGGCAGCAGCGGTGGACAAGCTGTTCGACCTGCGTCCGAACGCCATCATTCAGCGGCTGAACCTGCGCCGCCCGATTTACCGCGCAAACTGCAACTACGGTCATTTCGGCAAGGCGAACATGCCGTGGGAGCAGCTGGATTATGTCAATGCGCTGCGGCGTGAGATTTTGGGGTAATCGCTATTATCCTGATTTGCTGATTTGGGCTTTGGAAGCCGTCTGTTTTCGCAAGGGTGCGGGAACAGGCGGCTTTCTTTGCGCTTTTTTCGTGATTTTTGCTTTCGATGTGACTTGATTTTTCTGGTCGCAGAGGGCTTCGCGTCTGCGGACGCGACGAGGGGGCAACGAAAACAGACGAATGTCTGCGATCGCCCCCTCGCCTCCCCTTCTTCCCGAAAATTTCGCCAAAAATTGCGGAAAAAATGGATTTTTCCCTTGACAAGGGCTGTTTTTTGTATTATTCTTGTATACAAAGTGCAAACAAAATGCACTTTGCGTCCGCGGACGTGTTGACCAGAAAGGACACAAACGCGGCGGATTCTAAGCCACTCACAAGGAGTTGTTCGCTATGGCAGCCATCCCCTTCCAGCCCATGATGGAAAGCCGCCCGATTCGTGAAATTGCCTACGAAGTGCTCAAGCACGCCATTATCACCGGGGAAATTCCCGCTGGCGAGCGCATCGTCGAAACGGAATATGCCGACCGCCTGCACATCAGCCGCACGCCGCTGCGTGAAGCCCTGCGGAAGCTGGAGCGCGACGGGCTGGTGGAGTATGTACAGCGGCGCGGCGTAATCGTCCGCGCGTTCACGATTGCCGACGTGGAGGAAATCTATACCATCCGCAACGCGCTGGAAATGCTGACGCTGCCCGCGATTATCCAGAAGGCGACGGCGGATGATATCGCCGCCCTGCGCGACCGGCTGCACGAGATGGACGGCGTGATGGCAAGCCGCGATTTCGAGACGCTTTCCCCCATGGCGCGCGCCTTCCACCGCCAGATGACCGAAATCTGCGGGCAGAACCGCATTCTGCGCGTCATCGAGGGGCAGGACCAGTACATCACGCGCTTCTCGTCGATGGCGATTTCGCAGGAGAACCGCCTGCTGCAGGCGCACGAGGAGCATTACAAGCTGGTGGACTATATCGAGCAGCGCGATTTGGAGCATTTCCAGAAGCTGATGCACCGCCACATTGAGCGCAGCAAGGAGAAGTGCCTCGAAGCGCTGAAAACCCAGCGCTATCTGCAAAAAATGTAATCAGACAAAAGATGCACCGCCCACATACGCCGGTGCATCTTTTTGCAAGGAGCAATTATGAAGCATAATTTTCACACGCACACGTCCCGCTGCCAGCACGCCGCCGGCACGGATGAAGCCTATGTCGAAGCCGCGCTGGACGCCGGGTTTGATGTGCTCGGCTTCGCTGACCACGCGCCCTTCCCGTTCGCAAACGGCTTCGTCAGCGGGATTCGGATGCCGCTTGACCAGCTGGCGGACTACATCCATTCCGTCCACGCGCTCCAGCAGCGCTACGCCGGGCAGCTTGAAATCCGCCTTGGCTTGGAGAGCGAGTACTTCCCGCGCTATCACGACCATCTGCTGCGGATGCGCGAGCAGGGCATCGGCTACTACATCCTCGGTCAGCATTACGCCGACAGCGAGGAGGACAATCCGTATATCGGCTTTGAGTGCCAGACGGACGATGGTGTGCTGCGTTATGCCCAATCCGCAGTCGCCGCCATGCGCACCGGGCTGTTCTGCTACATCGCCCACCCGGATTTGTTCATGCGCCACCGCACGGACGACCAGTTCAATCACGCGTGCGAGGAAGCGGCGGACATGCTCTGCCAGTGCGCAAAGGAACAGCACATGCCCATCGAGTACAATCTGCTGGGGCTGAACAGCCAGATGGAGGGTCACACGCGGGGGTATCCGTCCGCGCCATTCTGGGAATACGCCCGAAAATGGCATAATGACGTCATCCTCGGTGTGGACGCGCATGACCCGGAGCACCTGAAAAATCACCGCGTATGGCAAGCGGGCATTGACAATGTTCGCGCTTTGGGGTATCATCTTGTTAATGACTATATCTTTTAAGGAGGCGTAACCCCCATGAACCCGAATTGGGATTTGTCTTACCTTTACAAGGGCTTTGATGACCCGGCTTTTCTGGCTGATTTGAAGCGTTTTCCGGAGGAAATCAAGGTCGAGCAGGCGATTCTGGACGGCGGCGACGATCCGCAGACGAAGCTGGAGAAGCTCACCGACCAGCAGGAGGTTCTTGGTGCGCTGTCCGACCGGCTCTCGTCGTTCTGCAGCCTGACGCAGGCGGTGGACGCGAACAATGCCGACGCGACAAAGTACCTGAACGTGCTGGACGTGATTTTCAACGACAGCCGCATCGTCAGCAGCGCCATTACGCGCTATATCGGCAGCCTTGCAAACCTCGAAGACCTGATTGCCGCGTCCCCTAAATTGCAGAAAGTCGCGTTCCACCTGCGTGAATCCGCCGAGAACGCGCACCACACCATCCCCGAAGCGGTTGAGCCGTGGATTCTGGAGATGAGCCTGTCCGGCGGCAGCGCGTTCAGCCAGCTGCGCGACAAGCTGGATTCCACCCACACGGCGAATTACCGTGGGCAGGAGATTCCGCTGTCCGCCGTGCGTGGGCTTGCGTATGACGCGGATGCCTCCGTCCGCAGGGATGCCTACGAGGCAGAAATTGCTTCTTACAAGAAGATGGAACTGCCCATGTCCTACTGCCTGAACGCCGTCAAAATGGAGGCGCGCACGCTGAGCAAGGCGAAGGGGTATCCTTCCGTGCTGGACATGACGCTGAGCGACTCCCGCATGGACCGCGCGACGCTGGACGCTATGCTGACCGCCATCCGCGAATATCTGCCGCACTTCCGCCGCTACATGAAGGCGAAGGCGAAGCTGCTGGGGCATCAAAATGGCCTGCCGTTCTACGATTTGTTTGCGCCGGTCGGGCAGAACGTGCACACCTACACGGTGGAGGAAGCGCGCGAAATGCTCGTCCGCCTGATGGGGCAGTTCACGCCGGAAATGGGCAAGTTCATCGACAACGCCTTTGAGCAGCGCTGGATTGACATCTACCCGCGCGAAGGCAAAACCGGCGGCGCGTTCTGCTCCCCCGTGCATTTTGCTGACCGTTCGCTGGTGATGACGAACTTCACCGGCAGCTTCTCCGATGTGTCGACCATCGCGCATGAGCTGGGTCACGCGTGGCACAACCGCTGCTTGGCAGGGCTGCCGTACTCGCTGATTGACACGCCCATGCCGCTGGCAGAAACCGCGTCCATCTTCAACGAGCAGCTGCTGGCGCACATGGTGCTCAAGGACGCAAGCCCTGATGAGCAGCTTTCCCTGCTGGAAGGCAACCTGATGGAAACGAACCAGACGATTGTGGACATTTACAGCCGCTACCTGTTTGAGACGGAAGTCATCGACACGCGCGCCGACCATGCCATGAGCGTCGATGAGCTGAAGGACGCCATGCTGCGCGCGCAGGAAGCGTCCTACGGCGACGGGCTTGACCCGGAGATTCGCCACCCGTACATGTGGGCGTGCAAGAGCCATTATTATTCGTCCGGCTACAACTTCTACAACTTCCCCTATGCGTTCGGCGAGCTGTTCGCCAAGGGCGTGTTCGCGCAGTATCTGCAAAAGGGCGCGGCGTTTGTGCCGGATTACTGCCGTCTGCTGCGCTCCTGCGGTTCGGGCACGATTGCCGACGTCGCTGCCAGCGTGGGGATTGATGTACGGAATCCCGACTTCTGGCGCTCCAGTCTGGAGGTTGTCAAGGGGAACATTGACAAGTTCTGCGAGCTGGTTAAGTAATCGGAAAAGAGCAGGTGGAGGTTGCAAGTCCACCTGCTCTTTTTTCGTGCAGTTGATGGCAACTTCATGCTTGATTTTGATTCTCGCAAGGGGAATTGCGCCTGCGGGCGCAACCAAAGGGCTTTCCGCTCGCCCTTTGGAAACCTTCGGTGCGCACCCATGTATATTGGTTTATAGCGAAAGTTGCTATAGTTCGTGTACTATTCGTCCACTAAACAAAAGCAACCAACATAACCAAATTGTAACTTCCGAAGGGCGTGCGAAGGAGTCAAGGGGGCGATCGCAAAGCCCCCTTGTCGCTCCCGCAGGAGCGAAACCCCTGCAACACAATCGCACTGTTCGCGAAGAACGTACATTTCCATCAACGACAAAAAGGGCTAAACAGTCTCCTGTCAGCCCTATTTTGTCATGCGAAACCGCTGATTACTTGACCAGCAGCATCAGCAGGGAGCAGGCCACGAAAATCGCCGCAGCAATCTTGGTGCCCAGCGCCAGCTTCGCTTCCGCGCTCTTGGCCTTGTGCTTGTCAAAATAGCTGTCGAACGTGCCGGCGATTGCGCCCAGACCCTTCACGTTGCTGCTCTGCATCAGAACCGTAAAAATCATGAACAGAGCGGAAATCGTGATGATGACCGTCAGAACCACACCAAATGCACTCATGCTTCAAACCTCCTTGGGGAGAAATCAACGCTTTACAGTCTATCACATTTTTCGCTGGAACGCAAGGGGCTTTTGCAGAAAAAGCGGTTTTTGCGCGCATTTCTTCCGCAAAACTCCCCCTTGCGGGCGGCATTTTCTCCCCTATGCCTGCGCATCCGTTAGGGCTGCTTGCCAATGTACGCCAGAATGCCGCCATCCACATAGAGGATGTGGCCATTGACGAAGTTGGACGCGTCCGACGCAAGGAACACCGCGGGGCCGCCCAAATCCGCCGCTTCGCCCCAGCGCTCAGCAGGCGTCTTGGCGATGATGAACTTGTCAAACGGGTGACGGGAGCCGTCCGGCTGAATCTCGCGCAGGGGCGCAGTTTGAGGCGTGGCGATGTAGCCCGGGCCGATGCCGTTGCACTGGATGTTGTACTTGCCGTACTCGGAGCAGATGTTGCGGGTCAGCATCTTCAGGCCGCCCTTCGCCGCGGCATAAGCGGACACCGTCTCGCGGCCAAGTTCGCTCATCATGGAGCAGATGTTGATAATCTTGCCGTGACCCTTCTTAATCATCGACGGAATGACCGCCTTGGAGACGATGAACGGCGCATTCAGGTCAACATCAATCACCTGACGGAACTGTTCGGCGGTCATTTCGCACATCGGAATGCGCTTGATGATGCCCGCGTTGTTGACAAGGATGTCAATCACGCCGACTTCTTCCTCAATCTTGGCGACGAGGGCGTTGACGGCGGCTTCGTCGGTCACGTCGCAGACATAGCCGTGCGCCTTGATGCCCTTTTCGGCATAGGCAGCAATGCCCTTATCCACCAATTCCTGCTTAATGTCGTTGAAGACGATGGTCGCGCCAGCGTCGCTCATGGCGCATGCGATGGCGAAGCCGATGCCGTAGGACGCACCGGTGACGAGGGCGATTTTGCCCTCCAGAGAGAACATATTGCTCATGGGAAATCTCCTTTCACTTATCGCGGATAAACACGCGGAAACTGCCTGAAAGTGCGCTCAACTCAATCGCGAAAAGGGAGTCCAGAGGGTCGAAGACCCTTTGGCGGGTCAAGGGCAGCGCCCTTGCGTCACTCCACCGTCACCGATTTTGCCAGATTGCGCGGCTTGTCAACGTCGCAGCCGCGGCTGACCGCCATGTAGTAGGCGAACAGCTGCACGGGGATAATCGCCAGCAGCGGCAGCAAGTCCGACGCAGCGTCCGGGATGACCCAGAGTTCGTCCGCATCCTTCGCGGCGCGGTCGCGCAGGGCTTCCGGGCAGACGATGAGGACTTTCGCGCCGCGGCTCTTTACTTCGCGCACGTTCGACAGCGTTTTATCTGCCAGATGCTCCTGCGTCAGCAGCGCGCAGACCAGCGTGCCCTGCTCAATCAGCGCGATTGTGCCGTGCTTCAGTTCCCCCGCCGCATACGCTTCGGACATGATGTAGCTGACTTCCTTCAGTTTCAGCGACGCTTCCATTGCCAGCGCGTTGTCCAGCCCGCGCCCGATGTAGAATACATGCTGCCGGTCGTGGTACAGGCTGGAGAAGCGCTGCACCGCGGGTTCGAGCGCCATCACCTGCTCCGCCAGCGCGGGAATGTCCGCCATCTGCCGCAGAAGCTCCGATGCTACGCTCTCCGTCAGATGTCCGCGCTTCACGCCGAGATCAATCGCCAGCAGCACCATCATTTCCACTTGCGTGATGTATGCTTTTGTGCTTGCGACGGCGATTTCCGGCCCCGCGTAGGTGTACATGACGCAATCTCCAGCGGTGCGGGCAATCGACGAGCCGACGACGTTCGTCAGCGCCATCACTTTCGCGCCCAGCCGCTCCGCCTCGCGCATGGCGGCCAGCGTGTCCGCCGTTTCGCCGCTCTGCGAAATGGCAAGGAAGCAGTCGCCTGCGCCCAGAATCGGGTTGCGATAGCGGAACTCGGATGCTACATCCACCACCACGGGCAGCCGCGCCAGCTTCTCGATTACATACTTGCCGACAACACCCGCGTGGTACGCTGTGCCGCAGGCGACAATCGTCAGCGTGCGCAGGGAATTCGCTTCTTCCGCCGAAATTGGGAACGCGCCGGGGCGAATCGCCATTTTTTCTGCGTCAACGTGGGCGGAAAACGTCTTTTTCAGCGCGGCGGGCTCTTCGTGAATCTCCTTGAGCATGAAGTGCGCATAGCCGCCTTTTTCCGCCGCTTCCACGTCCCAATCAACGTGAATGGGCTTGAGCGCACGTTCGTTGCCGAAATGGTCGTACACGCGTACACCGCTCCGGGTCAGCACGGCGACTTCGCGTTCATCGAGCAGCTCCACCGTCCGCGTGTGGCGAATCAGCGCAGGAATGTCGCTGCCGACGTACTGTGCGCCGTCGGACAGCCCGACGACAAGCGGAGAATCCTTGCGCGTGCAGTAGAGCGTATCCGGCGCTTCGGCGTTCAGAACGCACAATGCGTAGCTGCCTTCGAGCATTGTCTGCGCGCGCAGAATGGTCGAGAGCATGTCGCCGTCGTAAAGCGTATGCAGCAGATGGGCGATTACCTCCGTGTCCGTTTCGGATACGAACACGCAGCCCTTCGCCTTCAGCTGAGCGCGCAGCTCCTCGTAGTTCTCGATGATGCCGTTGTGGACGACGGCGATATGCCCCTTCATGTCCGTGTGCGGATGGGCGTTGATGTCGTTTGGTTCGCCGTGGGTTGCCCAGCGCGTGTGACCGATGCCGATGGTGCCGGGCAGGGGATTCGATGCCACGCGCGCGGCAAGGTTCGCCAGCCGTCCCTTCGCCTTGCTCAGCCGAATAACGCCGCCGTCCATGACCGCAATGCCCGCGCTGTCATAGCCGCGGTACTCCAATCGGGAAAGTCCGTCCAATAAAATGTCCTGCGCCTGCTGCGCGCCAATATAGCCAACGATACCGCACATAGGGAATCGCTCCTTCCGAGTCAAATAAGACGTTATAATACAAGTTCAACCTGCTGTATTATACGCCGATTTCGATGAAAATGCAACACCCATGTGCGTCTTTTTTTACGGGTCAGGAAAAATGCCGTTTTGCAGCACTTTTTCGGGGTCAACCGCCGTATTGCCGACGACAATCCGCAGGTGCAGGTGTGCAGGCAGGTCACATTCCTCCGGCATCGTGCGCCCGATGAAGCCAATCGTCTGCCCAGCGCGAACCGGATCGCCCGCGCGAATCGCGTAGAGCATCGACAGGTTCGCATAGCGCACGAGGACGCCGCCGTGGTCGATTTCCGCGTACGCGCCGAAAACGCCGCTGTCCGCGCAATTGATGACGGTGCCGTCCGCCATGGCGCTGACTTTCGCACCCTCCACACCAGCGTAATCCGCCGCATCGTGCAGCGCCCACAAGCCCGTGGCGCTGCTTTGCCGCATCCGCGTGTTGTCGAAGGGACGCAGCAGCGTCATGCTTTCGAGCGGCATGGTAACGCTGCGGTTAGTGGGGGCGGTCGTCGGCGCAGGCGTCGCGGTCTGCGCACTGTCAAGCGACTGCTGGAGCAGCTGCGCGGCGGATATGTCGCTGGAGATGGGCGGAGTCGGCGTGACGCGTGCGAATTCCGCCTGCCGCGTCCACAGCGCCGTGCCGACAATCACCGAGACGCACAACAGCGCCATCAGCAGAAATGTACACTGCTCCCGGCGCAGATGCAGCGCGCGGAAAAGAGAACGAAAGTGACGGTCAGCCATGAGAAAATCACCTCAACCATGCCGTGTAGGGCGTTTTCTCCTATTATGAGCCGGAAAAACCTGTTTTATCCATCCGCGTCAGCTGCGTGCCGGGGTAGTAGTGCGCCAAAATCTCCGCGAAATCCGCGCCATCCGCAGCCATCGCCTGCGCGCCTGCCTGCGATAAGCCGACGCCGTGCCCGTATCCGACGGTGTGGAAAACGATGCGGTCGCCATCCGCCTCCCAAGTGAAGTAGGTGCTTCGCAAGGAGAGCGCTTTGCGGAAATCAGCGCCGCGGACAGTTTGACTGCCGACCAGCAGCGTCGCGACGCGCCCGGAAGCAGTCGTGGATTGCAGACGAATCGCGCTGGGCAGCGTGTCCGCCGTCACGCCGCAGCCGGGAAAAGCGCGCAGGAGCAGATCTGCCGCTTCCTCGCAGGAGAAGGACGTGTCAGCGCGGAATCCGGCGTATCCCTCTTCGCCGGGACTGTCTACGCTGACCAGATACGGCTTGGCGGACGCGAACACGGCGGCGGCATCTTCAGTCTTTCCGCCGGAACAGGCGTGGTACAGCACCTCGATGGGCAAGCCGCCGCTGGTGAGCAGCAAGCCGTCTGTTGCGCGGACCGCGCGGTCAATGCGCGCGCGGAGGACGGCGTACTCGCTGCCCCAGCGGGCTTGCAGCTGCGCATCCGTCTGGTACGCCTGACAGCACGCGCTGTCCGTGCAGATATCGCAGTCCGGGTGGCGGACGCACCCGTTTCCGCCGAACGCGCGGCTCTGCGCGACGGCACGCGTCCGGGCGGCGATGGCTTGACATTTGAGCGCTTCCGGCGCGTAATTCGCGGGCATCTCCGCCGCTAATGCGCCGAAAACGTAGTCTTCCAGCGGCAGCAGACGGATTTCCTCCGCATCGGCGAAGTAGACCCGGAGTGTTAAGCCGCTGTCAAGCGCGGAATCGGTCGGCGCGGCACAGGAAGAAAGCATCAGGATACACACAAGAAACGACAACAGCTGTTTTTGTTTCATGGGCACACAACCTTTTCGCAGAAATTTCGGGAAATGTTCGGATTGCACAAATCGCCGCACGGGGAAAACAGTTTTCGCTCCGACGGCGCAAAACCAGTTTATGCGCGGAAAATTTCGTGCATGAGCAGGAATTTATGTCGGCAATGGCGAAATACTTACCGCATCGTCTACGGTCAAAATGAACGCACTTTCCGAAAATCACAAAAAATGCAGGAGAAAATGCTGAATATGACTTGACGAAAATGCATAAAAGTGATTCAATAGTAAGTGAAAAGAGTGAAGAAAGCAAACGCGGCTCTCCGTGATTGCAGGCGGAGGAACGCAACGCAAGCAAAGGCAGGTGTAACTATGCGCTACAACGGCCCGACCGCCGCGGTGCGGGACCAGTTCCATCAGGGAACGAACCGCAGAGCCTATGAGATGCTCGGCGCGCACCCGGTGACGCAGGACGGACAGGAAATGTGGCATTTCGCTGTCTGGGCGCCGAACGCGCGGGCGGTTTCTCTCATTGGCGAATTCAACCAGTGGGACAGGAAAAAAACGCCCATGCAGAAGGTCTACGACGGTACATGGGAAGTGCGGCTGCCCGCGAAAACCTTCGACGTGAAGAGCGACCCGAAACGCTATGATTATCCCGACGCTGCAAAGAAGCTGACAACCTACAAATATTGCATTCAGGCGCAAGACGGAACGTGGCAGGACAAGGCTGACCCCTATGGATTCGCCATGCAGATGCGCCCCGACACTGCCAGCCGTATTTACGACCTGAGCGGCTACCGCTGGGGCGACGCGGACTGGATGGAGGCACGCAAATCCTACGACCCGTACCACAGTCCGGTGAACATCTACGAGATGCACCTTGGCTCGTGGCGGCGGCACAAGGATGGCACGTTCCTGACGTACACGGAAATTGCCGAACAGCTCGTGCCGTACCTCAAAGAAATGGGCTACACGCATGTGGAGTTCATGCCGGTGATGGAGCATCCGCTGGATATGTCGTGGGGCTATCAGGTGTCCGGCTACTATGCGGCGACGGCGCGCTTCGGCGAACCGAAGGAGCTGATGGCGCTCATTGACGCGCTGCATCAGGCGGGCATCGGCGTGCTGCTGGACTGGGTTCCCGCGCATTTCCCGCGTGACGCAATGGGACTGCGCCGCTTTGACGGTACGCCCTGCTATGAGCATCCCGATCCCCGGCGCGGCGATATGCCACAGTGGGGGACGCACATGTTCGACTATGCGCGCGGCGAGGTCAACTCGTTCATGCTCTCCAACGCCTGCTTCTGGCTGGAATGGTATCACGCCGATGGGCTGCGCGTGGATGCGGTCACGTCCATGCTGATGTACGACTTCTGCCGTGAGCCGGGGCAATGGCTGCCCAACAAGTACGGCGGACACGAGAATCTTGATGCGATTGCCTTCCTGCGCCGGATGAATGAAACCGTCTACCGTGATTTTCCCGGTGTGATGATGGTGGCGGAGGAATCCAGCGCCTATCCGATGGTCACGCGCCCGATTTATCTGGGCGGGCTGGGCTTCGGGTTCAAGTGGAACATGGGCTGGATGAATGATATGCTGGCGTATATCAAGCTCGACCCAGTCTACCGCAAGTATCACCATGATAAGCTGACGTTCTCGCTGATGTACGCCTTCTCGGAGAACTACATCCTGCCGTTTAGCCACGACGAGGTGGTACACGGCAAGCACTCGATGCTGGACAAGCAGCCGGGCGACTTGTGGAAGAAGTTCGCAGGACTTCGCGCGCTGTACGGCTACACGATGGCGCATCCGGGCAAGAAGCTGCTGTTCATGGGCGGCGAGTTTGGGCACTTCATCGAGTGGAAGTATGACGACCAGCTGGACTGGTTCCTGCTGCTGTACGAAAATCATCCGCAGGTGCAGCAGTGCTGCAAGCGCCTGAACGAAATCTACCGCACGACGCCCGCACTCTACCAGATTGATGACAGCTGGGACGGCTTCCAGTGGATTCAGGCGAACGACAGCGATAACTCCATCGTTGCGTTCCTGCGCACGGATAAGCGGGGCAACTCGCTCCTGTGCGTGACGAACTTCACGCCCGTGTTCCATCCGCAGTACCGCATCGGGCTGCCGCAGATGGGTACGCTGACGGAGTGCTTTAACACCGACCGCAAGGAATACGGCGGCTCGAATCAGTACAACAACTGGGCGATTCGCACGGAAGAAGAGCAGCTTCAGGATTTCCAATACAGCTGCGATATCTGCGTGCCGCCGCTTGCGACGGTGTACTTCACCTATCAGCGCGACCCGCTGCCGGAGAAGGCGAAGAAAGCGCGCGTCGTGCCGGAAATCGCGGATGTGCCGCTAAAGAAAGCATCCCAAACGGCAAAGAAACCGCAGCCCCTGCCGGAAAAGTCCGCCGGCAAAGCCAATTCCATTTCCATCGGCTGAATCGGCGCTCGCCGCAATCAGGGGAGGAGCGAAAGCGCTGTTTCACATACATCACCGTGCCACCTGATGCACCGAGGGCGGCGCGAATCCTGCACGGTCGGTGCGCTTCGCAAGAAACAAGGATGAAGGAGCGTGTTCTCATCATGAAAAAGAAGACCTGTGTTGCCATGCTGCTGGCAGGCGGACAGGGCAGCCGTCTGGGTGTCCTGACTAAGAAGGTGGCAAAGCCGGCTGTTCCCTACGGCGGCAAGTACCGCATCATTGACTTCACGCTGTCCAACTGCACCAACAGCGGCATTGACACCGTGGGCGTGCTGACGCAGTATATGCCGCTGGAACTGAATTCCTACATCGGCTCCGGCGCACCGTGGGATTTGGACTTGTCCACCGGCGGCGTGTTCGTCCTGCCGCCCTATCAGACGGGCAAGACGGGCGACTGGTATCGCGGCACGGCAAACGCCATCTATCAGAATATGGCGTTTATCGAGCAGTATGACCCGGATTACGTCCTGATTCTCTCCGGCGACCATATTTATAAGATGGACTACAACGCCATGCTGCAGTACCACATCCGCAAAGGCGCGGATGCGACGATTGCTGTGCGCCCTGTGCCGTGGGAAGAAGCGAGCCGCTTCGGCATCATGAATACGGACGCGGACGACAACATTGTTGAATTTGAAGAAAAGCCCAAGCAGCCCAAGTCCAACAAGGCGTCCATGGGCATTTACATCTTCTCGTGGGCGAAGCTCCGCGCGTACCTGACCGCGGACGAGGCAGACAAGACATCCGCCAATGACTTCGGCAAGAACATCATCCCCGCGATGCTGAACGACAAGCAGGTCATGGTGGCATACAACTTCGAGGGCTACTGGAAGGACGTCGGCACGATTGAGTCCCTGTGGGAAGCGAACATGGACTTGCTCAGCGTGCCCATGCCGATTGACCTGCATGACAAGAAGTGGCGCATCTATGCCAAGAATCCGGGCCTTGCGCCGCACTACATCGCCAAGGGCGCTGTCGTGAGCGATTCGCTGGTTACGGAAGGCTCGGAAGTCTACGGCTCTGTGCAGCACTCCGTGATTTTCGCAGGCGTGACTATTGAAGAGGGTGCAAGCGTCATTGACTCGGTTGTCATGCCCTATGCGGTCATCAAGCGCGGTGCGGTTGTCCGTCGGGCGATTGTGGCGGAGAACGCCGTGATTGGTGCGGGCTGCATGGTCGGCGAAGAGACGGGCAATATCGCCGTCGTCGGTCAGGGTGTCACCCTTCCCGCCGGTGTCAGCGTGACCGCGGGTCAGCAGGTGGACGAAAACACCAAATTCTGATAATCACAGCAGCGGAAAGGATGTAAGAAAATGAAAAACGTAATGGGTGTTATCTACACCGGCGAAAATGACGCCAATCTGCGCGAGCTGACCCTGACCCGCGCCATCGCGGCGCTGCCTGTGGGCGGTCGCTACCGCGTCATTGACTTCCTGCTGTCCTCGATGGTCAACGGCGGCATCAAGAACGTCGGCGTCATCATGCAGAAGAATTATCACTCCCTGATGGATCACATCGGCTCCGGCAAGGAGTGGGATCTGCACGGGAAGAATGACGGCCTCAAGGTGCTGCCGCCGTTCCTGACGCGCGAGAATGTTGGCGTGTACTCTGGTATGCTGGATGCGCTGCGCTCCAACACCAACTATCTCTCCCGCTCCAAGCAGGAATATCTGGTGCTGAGCAACTCCAACATCATCTACAACGCGAATATCGCGGAGTTTGTGGCGTATCATCAGAACAGCGGCGCGGACATCACCATCATGTACACCGCTGATCCGAACATGCAGCGCGATGAACTGGGCTGCTATCTGGCGGTGGATGAAAGCGGCATGGTGACGGACATGGAAGTTGATCCGACGCATCCGAACCTGCCGCTGACGAGCATGGAGGTCGTCGTGATGAAGCGTGAGCTGCTGCGCACGCTGGTGGACAAGGGCGTGGCGCACGGCTATCATGACTTCAACCGTGATGTGCTGCTCCGTCTGGTGACGGAAGGCACGGCGCACGTGAATGCGTGGGCGTACACTGGTCTGTGCTGGCGCATGGACTCCGTGCAGAGCTACTTCAAGTTCAATATGGATATGCTGGATACCCAGATTCGCCATCGTCTGTTCACGGCGGAGCTGCCTGTGTACACCAAGGTTCGCGACGAGATGCCCGCCCGCTATGGCGACAATGTGACCGTCGTCAACTCGCTGGTGGCGGATGGATGCATTATCGAAGGCACGGTGGAGAACTCTGTGCTGGCGCGCGGCGTGCGCATTGCCCCCGGTGCGCATGTGAAGAACTGCATCATCATGCAGGATGGCCAGGTGCACAACGACGCTTCCATCGAAAACTGCATTCTGGACAAGCAAACGGTCATCAAGCGCAGCGCGCGGCTCATCGGCCCGGCGGCATACCCGATTGTTATCGCGAAGAATGTTGTCATTTAATCCACGAATCGCCTAAATCGAATTGACGCGGTTCGGATTTGCAAACCGCGCCAATATGTGCTATACTATTGGTGCGGTTTGTTATTTCCCGTAATTTTTTCCCTTGCCCCCGGCAGGAAATATTTCTGATGGAGGATAGAAACGATGAAGATTCTCTTTACGGCGAGCGAGTGCGTCCCGTTTATCAAGACCGGCGGTCTGGCGGATGTTGTCGGCGCGCTGGCGCCTGTTCTGGCGAAGCAGGGTCACGACGTGCGCGTGATGCTGCCCCTGTATGCGGCGGTGCCGAAGCAGTATGTTGACCAGATGACCCATGTGACCGACTTTGAGGTCGCGCTGGGCTGGCGCCGTCAGTACTGCGGCATTGAACTGCTGGAAAAGGACGGCGTGAAGTTCTACTTTGTGGACAACAAGTTCTATTTTGGCCGTCCGTATATCTACGGCATGGGCGGCGACGAGTACGAACGCTTTGGTTTCTTCTGCCGCGCGGCGCTGAACGCCCTGCCGCTGCTGGACTTCCAGCCCGACGTGATTCATGCGCATGACTGGCAGTCCGGCATGGTGCCCGCACTGCTGAAAATTCAGTATGCCCACCTGCCGTTCTTCGCAAACATCAAAACCATGTTCACCATCCACAACCTGCAGTATCAGGGCGTGTTTGGCATCCGCGAAGTGCAGGACGTGCTGGGTCTGGGCGACAGCCTGTGGACGGACGACAAGCTGGAGTGCTACGGCTGCGCGAACTTCATGAAGGCTGCGCTGGTGTATTCCGACATCATCACCACCGTCAGCCCGTCCTATGCCGAGGAAATTCAGACGGCATACTACGGCGAGCGGCTGGATGGTCTGCTCCGCGCGCGCAAGCGTGAAGTGTTCGGCGTGCTCAATGGCATCGACATGGCGGACTACAATCCCGCGACGGACGCGCGCATTCCGGCGGAATATACCGCGGATGACCTGTCCGGCAAGGCAAAGTGCAAGGCAGAATTGCAGGAGAAGCTCGGTCTGACTGTTGACTCGAATGTGCCGATTATCGGCATGGTGGGCCGCCTGAGCAGCCAGAAGGGGCTTGATCTTGTGGACTACATCATCGGCGACCTGATGAGCGAGAACGTGCAGCTGGTTGTGCTGGGCATGGGCGAGAGCCGCTATGTCAACCTGTTCTCGTGGGCAGAGGGCGAGTTCAAGGGCAAGGTCGCGGCGCGGTTTGCGATGGACCACGCGCTGGCGCATCAAATCTACGCGGGCTGCGACATGTTCCTTATGCCCAGCCAGTTCGAGCCGTGCGGCTTGAGCCAGCTGATTGCCCTGCGCTACGGCACAGTGCCGATTGTCCGCGAGACGGGCGGTCTGCGCGACACGGTGCTGTCCTACAACAAGTACACCGGCGACGGCAATGGCTTCACGTTCTTCAACTACAACGCCAATGACATGCTCAATGTCATCAACCGCGCCATCGATTACTACGAGAACCACAAGGATGTGTGGCACACGCTCCAGCAGCGCGGCATGACTGGCGATTACAGCTGGACGAACTCCTCCAAGAAATATATGGAACTGTACGAAGGCTTGGTGAGCGGGCGTTTCGACCATGACTCCGCATCGAATCAGGAGAAGGCATCTTCTGACGACGACGCGGAGGCAAACCCAGTGGTCGTCCCGTATCCGTATGAGAAGGAAGAACCTGAAGCGCCCGTGAAGCCCAAGCGCGTCCGCCGCACGAAGGAGCAGATTGCGGCCGACAAGGCGGCGAAGGAAGCGGAGAAGGCAGCCAAGGAAGCCGCGAAAGCCGCCGAAGCGCCTGTAAAGCCTGCCCGCAAGCGCCGCACAAAGGCGGAGATTGAAGCGGAGAAGGCGGCAAAAGCTGCTGCGGCGGAAGTGACCGCGGAAGCTCCCGTGAAGCCCGCCCGCAAGCGCCGCACGAAGGCGGAAATCGAGGCGGACAAGGCGGCGAAGGAAGCGGCAAAGGCAGACAAACCTGCCCGCAAGCCGCGCGCGAAGAAAACGGAAACGCAGGAATAATCCGCATCATCCGACAGGCGTTCTGACCTGAACCCAACAGGTCGGAGCGCCTGCCTTTTTGTGCGTGACGGAAATTTCCAGCGCGGTTTGTTACAATCTGCATGACACGCCGGGCACTTTCTGCTACAATGGAGGAGAAGTACCACCACAAGGAGGATTTTCCCGTGCAATTTCGATACCAGCGGGCGCTGTGCCTGCTTCTGATGCTTTTCCTGATTTTGTCGACTGTACCCGGAACGTCCGGCTTACCCGCTGCGCTCGCCGAGGATACAGCGGATGTTGCCGTGCACTCCGCGCCGCTGGAGCGGAGCGCTGCCACACGCAACGGCATGGTGCGTGTGCGCCTGCTGTCCATTGGCAGCAATCCCGCGTCGCTCACGGTGACGGCAGTCGGCGCAATGGCGGTCAGCGGCGGGCAGACGATGGCGCTGTCTGGCGGCGAGCAGATCAGCATCAGCCACAGCAGCGCGACGGGCGAAATCCGCCTGACGCGGGGCAGCGAGACGGTCAGCATGGGGCGGGAGATGGCGCTCAGGCGGCGGCAGACGGACGGCGGATTCCGCATTGCACAGGCAAGAAGACCGCAGAATGTCTACCCCGGTGACCTGCACCTTGTGTCGAAGCTGGAAAGCGGGGCGTATCGGCTCTATGTCGTGGCGAATGTGTACATCGAATCGTACCTCTATGGCGTCGTGCCGTATGAAATGGGGTCATCATCGGCGCTGGAAGCATTGAAAGCACAGGCAGTCGCGGCGCGGACGTACACCCTGCGCGCAATGAATGCGAACGCATCGAAGGTCTACGATGTTGTGGACACGACCGCCGACCAAGTGTACAACGGCAGTCCAGCGGAGCGCGACCGGGCGGCGGAGGCGGTGGACGCAACGCGCGGCATTGTCGCCATGAACGACGGCAAGCTGACCGGGACGTACTACACCGCGTCCAACGGCGGACAGACCGAATCCGCCCGCAACGCGTGGGGCTCATCCGGCGTGAATTACCTGACGGTTAAGGACGACCCGTTCGACCGCATGAACCCGTACAGCAGCACACGCAAGATGACGATTTACGCTGCATTTTCCCACGCGAGCCAGAATCAGACCCTGACGCGCCTATTGCAGGCGAAAGCGCCGAATGCGACGATTCTGCGCATCGAGGCCGTTACGCCGCACACGCCGAAGTATGCCGCACCCAGCCGCTTATATACGAAGCTGGATTTTGACGTGACGGCGCTTGTGGATGGCGAAACGCGCCGCCTGACGCTGACGTTCGACATTTTCAGCGAGCTGGAAAGCGCCCTCAATCTGTCCATTAACACGACGAAAAACGAACTCTGGTCGGTCAAGGCAGATGGGGAGACGTTTGTGCTGACCGTCAGGCGCTACGGACACGGCATCGGCATGAGCCAGCGTGGGGCGCAGCAGATGGCGAACCTGGGCTATACCTACGACCAGATTCTCGGATTCTACTACGAGAACTGCGTGCGGATGCAGTACACCTTCACGCACACGATTCTGCCGCCCGTGGGCGACGCGCCCGTGACGGCGACTGAAGCCCCCGCGACGATTTCGCCCGCCGCGCCTAATCAGGCCATGGTGACGCTGGTGAATGTGGAGGATGTCCTGAACGTGCGCCTGACCGCCTCGGACAACGGCACACTGCTGACGACGCTGCCCGCCGGAACAGCCGTGACTGTACTGGCGAAGGGCGATAATTGGACGCTCATCCGCTTCGGGCGGATTGTCGACTACGTCCGCACGGAAAACCTGACGTTCACCGGCACGCCGCCGACGCAGAGCGACGAAAACCCGACACCCATCACCCGCTGGGCGACCGTGACAGGCACGAATTCACTGAATCTGCGCGCGTCCGGCAGCTACGATGCGGCGGTGCAGTCCACCATCCCCGGCGGCGCGGTGCTGTGCGTGTTCGCGGTGGAGAACGGCTGGGCGAGCATACAGTATGGCGCGAAAACAGGCTACTGCGCGGCGGGGTATCTCACGTTCAGCGATACTTATCCGGGCAAAACGAGCCAGACCGGGCGTTCTGCGATGGTCAGGACGGCGACAGCGCTTCGGGCGACCCCGTCCACTGCTGCGGTGGTGCTGATGAACCTGCCGCAGGGCGTTCAAATTGCCGTGCAGAGCAGCGACGGTAGCTGGTGCCGCGTGACGGCGGGCGGCATTGACGGCTATGTGCTGGCAAGCAGCCTTGATTTCAGCGCCGTCGGCATCGAATTGACGCCTGTGCCGACGACAAGCGGCGAACAGACCGCGATTGTCAATTCCACCGCCTCGACGCTCAACCTCCGGCAGGGTGCGGGCACAGAATACCCCGTGCTGGCGGAAATCCCGAAGGGAACGAGCATCATCGTCACGGCATACGGCGAAACGTGGTGTGCCGTTCGCTGGGGCAGCCTGACCGGGTACGTCATGACGCAGTACCTGCGCTTTGATGTGCCGACGGCGACGCCCACACCGAGTGGGACGCCCACACCGAGTGGGACGCCCACACCGAGTGGGACGCCCACACCGGGCGCAACGCCCGAACTGACGGCATCCCCCGAACCAAGCGAAGCGCCAACGCCTGTCCCAGCTGCGTCCGAACCGCCTGCGAAGGTGGAGGATGACGTGTCAGCTGGCAGCTACGTTGCGTGGGTGAGTGCGGACAATGCGCCGCTTCGTCAGGCGATGGCTGCGGATGCGGCAGTGCTGGCGACAATCCCGCGCGGAACGCAGGTGACGGTGCTTGCGCAGGACGGCGGCTGGTGCTATGCCACGGTCGGGCAGATGACGGGCTATTTCACGGCGGATGCGCTCTCCTGCGAGCAGCCGGACGCGCCGCTGGGGCAGAAATACGTCAGCACAAAGTCGGATTCGCTGGCGATGCGGCAGTCGCCCAATACGGGCGCGGCGATTGTGCAATGGCTTCCGCGCGGCGCACTGGTGACATTCATTTCGCAGGAAAACGGCTGGAGTTACATCCGCTACGGCGGCAAAGAGGGCTACTGCGCGTCGCAGTATTTGAGCGACAGCGCGCCCGGTGCGGTCGTCATCAGCGATACGCCGATTCTGGACGTGACGCTGGAAAAAGTGACTGGGTGGACGGCGAGCATCCACCAAGCAGAAACACTCTACCAGTGGTGCAGCGCCGATGCGCCCGAAACGGCGAAAGTCGAAGCGGATTTGGTGCTGACCGTGCTGGAAAAGGGCGAAATCTGGTGCCGTGTGCGGACAGAAGAAGGGGAGGAAGGCTATTGTCTGACAAGCCGATTGACGCTGATTGCGCCGGAAAACTGACCATCCTGCCCGGCGAACGGGTGGACGAATTGCAGCAGGCGGGGCTGCGCATCCTGCAAAAGGAACAGGGTTTCCGCTTCGGCATGGATGCCGTGCTGCTGTCGAGCTTCGTGCGGGCGGAAAGCCGCGACCGCTGTGCTGATTTTGGCACGGGGACGGGTATCCTGCCGCTGCTGCTGGCAGGCATGGGGCGCGCGAAAAGCGTCGATGCGTTTGAAATTCAGCCGGATATGGCGAATATGGCGCGGCGGAGCGTGCTGCTCAACGGGCTGGAACATATCATCCGCATCCACGCTCTGCCGGTGGAGAGTGCCGACGAGGTGCTTGCGCCCGGAAGCATCGACGTCATTGTCTGCAATCCGCCGTATGGGCATCATGGCACGACACTGCCGAATCCGGCGCAGACGCTGTCCTTGGCGCGCCATCAGCAGAAAAGCGGGCTGACGGCGTGGTTCAAGATGGCGTATCATCTGCTGCGCGGCAAGGGGCGGATGGCGGTCATCTATCCGGCGGCGCGGATGCTGGAAGTGATGAAGGACATGGAGAAAGCCGGACTTGCGCCGAAGCGGTTTCAGCTGATTTACCCCTCGGCGCAGAAGGCGGCGAATCTGGTGATGATCGAGGCGCTCAAGGATGCGCGCCCGATGCTGCACCCCGAACCGCCGCTGATGATTTACGAGCCGGACGGCACACTGACCGCGCCGCTGCGGAAGATTTACGCCATGGAGCGTGCATCAGGGGTTCATGCGGGCGACGGCGAAATTCAGCACGCCCGCGAACGTCACCCACAGCAGGTACGGCACGAGCAGCCATCCGGCAAGGGGCTTCTGCTGCCCGAACTGCACCGCCATGATGAAAATCAGGCAGAGCAGGAGAATTAGCCAAAAGAAGGAAAGCCCAAGCGCCTTCAGGATAAAGAACAGCACGGGCCACATCAGGTTGACGGCTAACTGGGCGATATACAGCCCCAGCAGCAGGAAACGGTCGCGCCCTTGTGCGCGCAGGACGAGCCACATGCAGTACGCCATCAACGCATAGAGGATACTCCAAACGATGGGGAAGAGACAGCCCGGCGGCGCAAAGCTGGGTTTGTTCAGAGCGTGGAAGAAGTCCATGCCGTCGCGGGTGAGGTAGCCGACGAGCGCCCCTGCGCCAAGCGTGGCGGCTTCCAGCGCGACGAGTGAGCGCCAAGTGGCCTTTTTGCCTTGCTGCGTCAAAGTTATCGCCTCCTATGACACGGATAGCCTATGTCATCAGGCAGCGCGGCATACAGGAAAGAAGCGGAGGAAACACAGATTATGGGAAGCGTTTTGGTCATCGGCGGCGGCGCAGCGGGATTGGCGGCGGCGATTGCAGCGGCGGAATGCGGCGATACGGTCACGGTAGCGGAAAAAATGGATCGCGTTGGCAAAAAAATCCTCGCGACGGGCAACGGCCGCTGCAACCTGATGAACACGGGTGCGCCGCGCTATCCGGGAAATGCGGCGTTCGCGGCGGATGTGCTGTCTCACTGCGGCGCAGAAGAACAGAAAGCCTTCTGGGAGCATCTTGGACTGCGGCTTCGGCAGGAAGAGGCGGGGCGCGTGTACCCCGTCAGTTCGCAGGCATCAAGCGTGCTGGATGCGCTCCGCCTGCAATTGACCGCCCTACATGTGCGGGTGGTGACGGGCGTATCCATCACAGCGCTGCACCGCGAAAATGATGGCTGGACGGCGCTCTCGGCGGACGGGCAGAAATTTCGGGCGAACCGCGTTATCATCAGCGGCGGCGGATGCGCCCAGCCCAAGCTCGGCAGCGACGGCAGCGCCCTGCGTCTGCTGACGAATCTCGGCTGCCCCGCGACGCCCTTCGCGCCCGCGCTGACGCAAATCATCACAGATAGCACGCCAATCAAGGGGCTGAGCGGTATCCGCGTCAAGGCACAGGTGGCGGTTATCGACCGGAAAAGCGTCCTGCATGAGGAGGATGGCGAGCTGCTGTTCGCGGATTACGGGGTCAGCGGCGTGTGCGTGATGCAGTGCGCACGGTATGCAAAGGACGGGCGGGTGCTTCGCGTGTCGCTGGTGAAGGGCATGGGCTTTGCGGATGCGGGCGATTTCCGCCGGGAACTGCACCACCGCCGGAAAAACTGGGCGCAGCGCCCGATGGCGGAGCTGCTGACCGGGCTGTGCGTGCCGCGACTGTCGGCGGCGCTGATGCGGCAGGCGGATTGGCGCGTAACCGAAAGCAGCCTGTGCGGGCAGATGACAGCGGACATGGCGGAGCGCCTGACGAAAACGGCGGATGCGTGGCTGCTGCCGATTCGCGGCGTGAAGGGCTTCGAGAGCGCACAGGTGGCGTCGGGCGGGGCGTCGGTCGCGGATTTTGACCCGGCGACATTACAAAATCGCCGTCTGCCGGGGCTGTACGCGGCGGGCGAGGTGCTGGATGTGGACGGCGACTGCGGCGGCTTCAACCTGATGTTCGCCTTTGGAAGCGGCATTCTGGCGGGTCTGGACGGGCGAAATGCCCCGTGGACACATGAAAATGCGCAGAAAAGCTGATTTTTCTCGAAAAAAAGTGATTTTCCCTCTTGACAAATCGCTGAATCGCGCTATAATATTATCTGCTGATGCAAACGTCGCTCATAAGGTAGACGGATGCTTCGCAGATGTGCACCATTAGCTCAGTTGGTAGAGCACCTGACTCTTAATCAGGGTGTCTAGGGTTCGAGTCCCTAATGGTGTACCACATACCGAATCGCAATCGCGGTTCGGTATTTTTGTGTCCGGAAAACGGCACGCACGACAAATTTTCTTCCCCAAAGGTGCGGAAAACCCTTGTCGGACAGGGCGAAAATATGGTATAATACACTGGTTGTGTCTGTAAAGGACGCTTCATTCGGTATGCCTGTCTTTTTCGGGCATATGAAGGAGGAAATGCCTTTGACCCTGCGCGAAGAAGCGCCGATGACCAAAGATGATGCACGCCGCCTGAATCCACTCCAGCTGGCGTATATCGGGGATACGGTCTATGATTTGCTGACCCGGTCGCGCCTGCTGTACCGGGGGTATAATCTGCATCACTGCCATCAGGCGGCGGTCACGGTCGTCAATGCACACGCACAGGCGGAGGCTTTGACACGCATCGAGGGAGCGCTGACCGAGGAAGAAAACGCCATTGTCCGCCGTGGGCGCAATACTCACGCGCACCACGCTGCCCCCAGAAATCAGACCGCCATGGACTATCAGGCGGCAACGGCGCTGGAAGCCCTCGTCGGGTATCTGTACCTGACTGGGCAGGAGACGCGGCTGCTTGAATTGTTCCGAAAAAGTCAGGAGGTTGCATCATGCCCCGCTCAACCATGAAAGTCGCACTGATTCGCCATACGCTTTCGCCGGAGGAGGTCGTGGCGCTCGGCGCTCGGCTGTGCTACTCCCGCGCGACGGTGGACAGCTTGCAGCAGCGCGTCAGCCGTGACGACCAGAGCGAGTTCGTCAGCCGGATTTTGTCGATGGGGCATGAATCCGTGCTGGAACACGCCAGCTTCACCTTTGCGATGGAGGGTGTTTCGCGCGTCCTGCTGGCGCAGATTACCCGCCACCGGCTCGCCAGCTTCTCGGTGCAGAGCCAGCGCTACGTCAGCTACGAGAAGGGCTTTGGCTACATCGTTCCGCCGAAAATCGAGGCGCTGGGCGAGGACGCCGTCGCGGAGTTTGAGCGGCAGATGGACACCATGCATCAGTGGTATACTGGGTGGCAGGAGAAGCTCGGCGCGGGCGAGGGCGGCAATGAGGATGCCCGGTTCGTGCTGCCCGGCGCCTGCGAAACGCGCATGATGGTGACAATGAACGTGCGCGAGCTGCGGCACTTCTTCAGCCTGCGCATGTGCAGCCGCGCACAGTGGGAAATCCGTGCGCTGGCGACGGAGATGCACCGCCTGTGCATGGAAATTGCCCCGGCGCTGTTTGCGGATGCGGGGCCCGGATGTCTGCGCGGCGCGTGTCCGGAAGGCGAAAAATCCTGCGGCAAGGCAGGGGAGATTCGCCGGACAAGAAGAGAATGGCTCGATTCGCTGGCAGACGAACAGAAAAAGCAGAATCAATCAACCGACAATGAATAAGAATAGAGGAATTTGAAATATGGCATACTATGACAATGCACCGTCCCACAAGCCGCAGGGCAAGAAGTCCTTTGGGCGCGAAAAGTGGGTGGAAGAAGGCTCGGAGTACCGCGGGGCGCGCCACGGCGGCCGTCCCAGCGGCAAGCGCGACGACAACCGTGCGTATGGCGAAAAGAAGTCGTTCGGCGACCGCAAGCCCTACGGCGAGAAGAAGTCTTTTGGCGACCGCAAGCCTTACGGCGAGAAGAAGTCGTTCGGCGACCGCAAGCCCTATGGCGAGAAGAAGTCGTTCGGCGACCGCAAGCCCTATGGCGAGAAGAAGTCCTATGGCGACCGCGAGCCCTACGGCGAGAAGAAGTCTTTTGGCGACCGCAAGCCCTACGAGCGCCGCGACCGCTATGATCGCCGCCCGGAAATGGCCGACGAGCGTCCGGCACCGTCCTATCGCGATTCGGAGTACCGCCCGGTGGCTGTTGCGCCCGTGATGGCGCAGCCCGTGGCGGAAGAAGCAGTGCAGGAGAACCTGCTGGCGGGGCGCAATCCGATTCGTGAGGCGCTCAAGGCGGGTCGTGATATCGAAAAGCTGCTGGTGCAGAAGGGCGAGCTGACCGGCTCTGCGCGCGAAATCGTGCAGATGGCGAAGGAAGCGCACATCCCGGTGCAGGAAGTGGAGCATCAGCGCCTGAACGAGCTGGCGAAGAATCATCAGGGCATGGTGGCGTTCGCGTCGGCGTACCAGTACAGCACGGTCGAGGCGATGCTGGCGGAAGCGGAGGAAAAGGGCGAAGAACCGTTCCTGATTCTGCTGGATGGCATCACCGACCCGCACAATCTGGGTGCGATTATCCGCAGCGCCGAGTGCGTGGGCGCGCACGGCGTCATTGTGCCGGAACGCCGCGCAGTCGGGCTGACCCCGGCAGCAGTCAAGGCATCCGCGGGCGCGATTGAGCACATCAAGGTTGCGCGCGTTGTGAACATGACCCGTGTGATTGAAATGCTCAAGGCGCGCAACATCTGGACATACGCGCTGACGATGGACGGCACGGACTATGAGAAGGTCAACTTCAAGGGCGGCGTGGCGCTGGTTGTCGGCAGCGAGGGCGAAGGCATCAGCCATCTCGTACTGGAAAACTGCGACCAGAAGGTGTCCCTGCCGATGGCGGGACATCTGGACAGCTTGAATGCGTCCGTTGCGGCGGGCGTGGTGATGTACCGCGTGCTGTCCAGCCGCCGGGCATGAAACCGCTGCTAATTGTCGATGGCTACAACGTCATTGGCGCGTGGAGCGAGGCGGAGAAAAATGGCTGGTCGCTGGACGAATCGCGCGACCGGCTGATGCGCCAATTGGAGGACTACGCTGGATTTTCGGGCGAGGAAATCCTGCTGGTGTTCGATGGTTACCAGTCTGAGCGCACGACGACGACCGAGGAGAAACACGGCGATTTGACGCTGGTTTTCACCCGCCACGGCGAAACAGCGGACAGCTACATCGAGCGCGCCGCGGCACAGACCCCGCGCTATCGGGAACTGCGCGTCGCTACATCGGACGGGCTGGAGCAATCGCAGGTGCTGTCCAGCGGCGCGATTCGCATGACCAGCCGGGAACTGCTGCGCGAACTTCGTGAAATGCGCAAAAGCGGCATGTCGGCGCACCAGAATCAGCCCAACATGAACCGAAACACGATTTTTTCCCGAATGCCGGAGGACATCCGCGCACGGCTGGAAAAGCTGCGGCGCGGAGAGTGAAGCGGGAGACGCGCCCTGCGCCGCCCGAAAAGCAGGTGAACAGTTTGTCAGACGATCGAATGAATGCAATGAATCAGGACAATGACCCGATGGAGCAGGAAGAGCCGATGCTGCCGGAAGACGATGCATTTTTGCTGGATTTTCCGTTGAGACAGGCTGTGCCCGGCGAACCGGAACAGCCTGCTTCCGTGCCGCTGCTGAGCAGCAGTGCCGCCCATTCGGTCTATGAGGGCATGACGGACGAGGACGTGGTGTCGCTGTGCCGCACGGGGGACTCGGTGGCGGTGGAATATCTGCTGAACAAGTACAAGAACTTCGTCCGTTCCAAGGCGCGCAGCTACTTTCTCATCGGCGCGGATCACGAGGACATCGTGCAGGAAGGCATGATTGGGCTCTACAAGGCGATTCGCGACTTCCGGCCGGAGAAACTTGCGTCCTTCCGTGCCTTTGCCGAACTGTGCATCACGCGCCAAATTATCACTGCCATCAAAACCGCGACGCGACAGAAGCATATCCCGCTGAACAGCTATGTGTCGCTCAACAAACCGCTGTACGACGAGGAAAGCGACCGCACGCTGCTGGACGTCTGCGCGGAAGGGCATTCGTCGAATCCGGAAGAGCTGATAATCAGTCAGGAGGATTTGCGCGGTATCCATCAGCGCATTGACGAGGTGCTGTCGGATTTAGAACAGGAAGTGCTGGCGGCGTATCTGGACGGGAAAAGCTATCAGGAAATCGCGGACAACCTGGGTCGCCACGTCAAGAGCATCGACAACGCCCTCCAGCGCGTCAAGCGCAAGCTCGAACGCTATCTGGAGGACATGGAAGCGCAGAACAACGACTAATACTATTTCCTGCATTCGCCTGTGCCATCTGCTCGCGCCTTGGCGCATTCTCATTTGGAAATAGTATGAATCCACATAAAAATATGCAGAAAAGCAGGAGAGAAACAATTTTCCTCTTGCTTTTTTGCGCTTTTTGCGCTATGATAGATGCCAAGAACAGACGAAGGGAGCAGAAACGCCATGCTGAACCGTTTCGCGGTTGGTTATTATTACGCGCTGCATCAAGAAAGCAGGGCGTGATTTGGCGTATTCTCCCGGAGATGAGAAAAGCGCCCTGCTGGCCAGAACATTGGCGGCGGGGCGCTTTCGCTGTTTTATACTAATTCTCATCTAAAGCATGTCATTCGCACAGCATCTTTTCCGCCCCGGCT
>ERZ827088.1373-NODE-1373-length-30487-cov-4.321734_pt1 | contig 30487 bp, 45 predicted proteins | sample MGYA00519922_ERZ827088 | MGnify/ENA primary metagenome ERZ827088 (study PRJEB31778, sample SAMEA3449254) | human gut metagenome | biome: human gut; feature: human-associated habitat; material: faeces | place: United Kingdom | collected 2010/2012 ...
AAGGCAAATCCCTTCCCGAAGCTATCGATATGGCGCGCGAGGCCATAGGGCTTTGGGGAATATCGCAACAAGATTTAAAACTTCCTATACCTAAACCGAAAACGTTAAAACCCGCTTGCGCCCCCTCTGATATGGTCGCATTAGTCGATATAGATTTTAACGAGTTCAGGATAAAGGAAGATAACCGCACCGTTCGCAAGAACTGCACAATTCCGTTATGGTTAAACCGCAAAGCGGAAGAAAAACACATAAATTTTTCCGCCGTTTTGCAAGAAGCTCTTAAATCTATGGTTTAATAGGAAAGGACGATTAAAAATCGTCCTTTTTTATTGCGTAGTCCCTCTTCTTCCCTGTACGCCAGCTCTTTCATTCTGCATATTGATAGAAACGTTTTCGACGGTTTGTTGAGTATCGATAGTCCGTTGTTTTTGGGCAATCGATATCGCGCTGTTGAATACAGACGTAACGGCGCCGATCGCAACGAGAGGAAAATTTCCCGTAGCAAGACCTATTCCCAATGCCACGGTGGTATTTAAGGCTTTTTTCCCGAAATTATAAACCGTCTGCATTCTCTGCTCCATTTCGCGGGCACCCGTTCTCAATTCCACTTGATTTATTTCGTAAGTAATAAGATTGTCGGCAGTAGACGAAACGGCAGAATAGGATACCAAACCTTTCAAGCCCTTTTCAAGGCTGTTATTCCATTTTTCCTGATATTTTTCCTCATCTGTTTTTTTAGAGCCCGAAACAGGGCTTTTGGAGCCGCCCTCCGTTTTAATTATGATAGTTGTTACATATTTTCCCGTATCAGGCATTTTCCCCCTCCTGCACAATCGTTATTTCGGTAAAAGAACTTCCCGCACTTACGGGGCGCGTAGAGATAAAGTAGGCGCTGTAAGTATCCGTTGCTTCGTCATAAACCATATCCTCCTGCCGCGGCATTTTTACAATCTGCGATCCGCCCGAAGCCTCGGCTATTTCTCCCGCAAAGTAATAAATGCAATCGGATTGCGTAACCAATACGGCCGGGTTATCGCTTGTCAGCCTTATCTTTGCGACAAAGAACGAAGCGGGGTAATTCATCATTTCAACATTGTCCGCTACTTCGATCAATGGCATTGTCAGCCCTGCAATTTCAACGCCCGAAATACTTGCGCTTATATCTTTCTGTGTCATTAAAAATATTTTTTCATCAACCCCGCCCCAATTTACCTTGACGAAATGCGCCGTATTCGGCGCGCCGTTCAGTAAATACGAAAGGAACTGCGCGGTAACTTCGTTCGTCGTACTGGGGATAGTGCAATCTATCGAAAACGCCGTCGAAGTTACTATGTTTTTTGCAGTTGAATTTCCCGCATAAATATCGGTTGACACCGTAGCTGCGCGAGAGGGATTAGCTGTTTCAAAGTTGATAGGAACGCCGTCAAACTGAATGGTTATATCCCTTGAATTTATCCCGTTTTCGCCGTAAAGCATTGTAATATATACGGATAAACCATAGCTTTTGCCCAGAGGCGAATCGATACCGGGTATCCCGCTAATTGCCGTACCGTAAGCCATGCTTACACGATACGTAACGCCATTGTCCGTCAAACCAAAAACTTTGTTGGCGTCAAAGTAATTATCCAGTAATTTTCGTATGTATTTTACGAACTTATATCCGCCTCTCTGCGCGGTATCCGGCGTTGTCCTGGGAACAAGCTGCGGTATTCTAAATTCAAGCGTCATAGACTGCATTCCGAGCACGAGGCCGCCGCTTGCGGTAGTATTTGCGCTTGATGTAGCGGTCAAACTGCCAAGCAATGTGTACTGAACAGAATTTCCCGTTCTTTCAGGCGGAATATACTCGCCTAAATCGCTCCATATTTTGAATTGAAGATTTTTATCCGTCAATGCGGCGTTCAAGCCTGTTTCAAACATTTCCGCTATCGTGCTTAATTCAATCATTTTTTCTCTCCCAAATTTTCTGCGAGTTCGATTTCCCCGCCCAATTTCCTCGCTATTCGTTCGTTTAATTCTTTTACAAATTTATCCCACCAACCCTCGTTCGGGTTTTGTTTTCCGTTCCAATACGGCGAAAGCCACGGCTCATTCGTATAAACGACGTATGGCGCGATTTTTTCATTCATCCAAATTTTAATATGGATCTCGTTTTCTTTGTAAATGACATCTTTTCGCAATGAATTAAAAGCCATATTTCCCGTGCTTGTTTTTCCTCTTGTGCGAGGGTTAGGAACGAAATACGGCCGCATTTCTTCCACCGTTTCGAGGACGATGTTTTTCACCTCTTCCGCCGTCATTTCACACCCCAGGGGTTATCCCGTTTCACAAGCCGAAGAACGTATTCTATGCCCGCGCTGCAATTACCGAGCCTGAACACCTGTTGCGGCGCGGTATTATAGTCCTTGACTATATCTTCGATAACATACATTTCGCCGCTCTGAAGCACTACACAACCGCCAGGCTTAAAGCCGACGTTCGTATTCGTTCTGATTGCCGTCGTGGTAGAATCGAAACTCTGTACGGTCGAAAACAACGTGCGGTATGTGGTGCTGTGCGGGTTTTCGAACTTATATCGGATAGCTTTTCGGACGGGGTGTTTCCCCTCTTCAAACTCTTCGTCGTAATAACTGCCCGTAAAGGTAAACTTGCTTTTCGTCGGGTTCAATATATCTCTAATATCCATCAACAAATACCGCAGTATAGAATACTGTGTCCTCCTAATTCGGGCAAACAAGTGTTCAATGTATCTTCACAATCCACGCAAACGCTTGATTTTATCGCTTCGTCTTTTTTCGGCAGTAATCCCAGATCGCCGTTTATCCACATATAAAGAGCCTGGGACTGCAACGCTTCGAAGATAATATCTCTCATTTTAGGGATAGTTGCGATCAAGTAATCTTGTTCTTTATTGTCGTAGTTATGTTTATGGATAAAATTATAAACTCTACGGCTTACGCGTTTTCTAAAAGATCGGTTTACCGTTGCGGAATAAGGCGTATCGTCTAATTCATCCCTCACATTTATTCCGTTTTCCAAAAGAGCGTCATTCGTCAAAATATATTGACACAAGACTTCATCGAACTCCATTTTTTCGTCGTTGTAAGGATATTTCGTCATAATTCTCTCCTGATAAATTTTATAATGGAAAGGGGTTTGACAGGCTCAAGCCCCTTAAAAAGCCTACAAGGAGATTACGCTTTAATGGTATACGTAAACGTAGTGATGTTCGAGGGAACATAACCGGCCTTAACCGCAAACGCCTTGATGGTCGTAGCAGCCGATATAGTGATTTGGTCGGTGTATTTCGTCGAAGCCGAGGTCGGATCGGTCCCGTCCGTGGTGTAATAGATTTCTGCGCCGCTCGTTGCGGAAGTTAACGTAACTTTAGAGCTCGTAGCGACCGCTCCGCTTTTCGGGTTGGCCTGTACGTCAACGACTTGCGGCAAGCCCGATTTGATGTTATCGCCGTTCGGACGAGGCACGGAAGCAATTTGTTTATATCCGATAATGGTTTCGTTCTCGTCGTAGATAGGCACGGAAATCTTATCTTCCGCATTTGCCTCCTTCGGAGCGACGGGATATCTTCTCACATCCGCCGAAAGTCCCAGCGTGGTAGTGAGATAATCGTTCGTCAAAGTCGATTTGCCGATTACATACGATTTACGGAACGCTTCGTGTCCCCACATATTGAGAGGCTGCGCGAGCGAACCTCTGACCATCTGCGCGTCGATGACTTTCACGCCGAGGTCTACGCCCGTCGCTTTCGCCGTCGCGTCGAAAGATACGGCGATTGCATCCACATTATCCAAAGCCCCCGCGGGAAGCTTGCCGTATTTTTCCGCAAGCGTCCAAATATAATCGGGCGCGCTCTGATAATGGAACTGCATCGCATAGCCTTTATATCCCGTACCGACGAAGTTTCTGTCTGCCATTCTGACGTCGAGGTCGTAATTTTTCAGCATTTCCTGCGCCATATCGCCGCCGAGCATAATCACGCCAGATTTTCTGCTGAAAAGATTGTTGATAAATCTCGGACGGCCGATAATCGTGCGCCCTTCCGTCGGGAAAGTCAACGCCGACCTTGCGGGGTCGCCGTTATCGAGCAAAGCGTTCAGATTGTTGATAAGATCGGCATATGCGTTTTCCTGCGTCAAATCCCCTTCGTTTACGAGGTTATTGCCGTCATTGAGCGAACGGAAAAACGCGTAAAGGATAATTTCCGCAAGCGTGGACGCCGATCTGTCCATAGCGACGCGGTTCGAATACGCCGCAATCTTTTTCGCCATGATATCCATCGGGATGTATTCTCTCGACAAGTCGGGGAATATCATCATCTGGTCGTTGACCTGGTTGAGATAAACGATAAACTCGTCATTTGCAGGCATAAGCGGCGGATTAATGTTAATAGCCCCGCCGTTGCCGTCCGTACCTTCACGACCGCCGAAAGAGGTAGTACGCGAATTGAAGGGCAAAAGCGAATCGAGCATTACTCTGACCGCGCCGTTTCTCGTCGGGGAAGTAGTATAAGCGCCCGTTACCGACTGCCCTTCCCTGAAAATTTCCTGAATGTAGATCGCTTCCGCAATTACACGGGAAAGTTCTACATTCACCATAGTGCCATCAAGATAAAATCTGCCGTTTGCATCTTCCTGCGTAGCTCCCAAGCCAAGGAGCGCCGACGTCGTGAATTTGCTTGCGACGCCATAAGTGTTAATTACGTTCATTTTTTAATTCCTCCGTTTAGTTATAAATTTTTTCGATTTTGGAAAGCTCTTTCGCTTCCGCTTCACTTGCTTCCGTTGCGGATCTGTCCCTTTCTCCAAAGGCTTTCTGTACCTCTGAAGCTATCATCGGAACGACCGCGTCTTTTACGGCTTCCGACACGGCGCTGCGGATTAATTCCTTTATATCCTCCGCGCGTTCTTCATGCCGTTCTTCGTGTGTTTCGCTCTTCTCTTCGCGTTCTTTGTCCGCTTTTTCCGCACCTTCCGATTCGTCTATCCGATCTTTCGCCGTCTGACTGTTTTCATTGCCGCTCTCACGTTCCTGTGCGGCAACGCTTTCGTCTATCCGATCTCGTTCGGTCTGGGAATTTTCGCCTTTTTCGGCAATGTCCTTCTTTGCCTTTTCGATTTCCTTTTCGTCAACCGTCATTTCACCTTCTCCTTTTTCTTTTTTCTTTCGCCAACCAAACATTTGATTGTCCTCCTTTTTGGGTATAAAAAAAGCAGGGCGATTCCGCTCTGTCTGTTTTATAAAACTTTTGTTCTCGACGGGTAGTAAGCCCGTTGATGTTTCATTGAATACCTTATATACGCGTTATTCCATTCCTGCGCCTTTTTACGCGCTGTATTATACCGTTCTTTATTTACGCCTTTATTTTCTACGGCATCGATTTTCCATTTAATAACATTCCTTTCCAGTTGCCGCTGTTTCAATGTTATAGCGTATTGCCGCCGTTCTTCTGCCGCATTCGGTTTAGGAAAAGTATATCCCGACTTATACGGAACAAGATAATGACGGCAATTAAAGCCGAGCAATCCGTTTTTATAGGTTTTCCCCGCCTTTGTCGTATAAAATATGTCCGTTGCGGTTTCTAACGGCACGTAGTTTCTTCCGTCGTCCGTTGTTCCGCTCGTCCCGTCGAGGCTGTAAACCCGCCCCTGCCACGGCGCGCAACGCTCCGAACAGTCTGCATGTGTTGAAGCTATAACCAGTTTAACGCCCTGCGCCTTTAAGCTCGTTATCTGCTCTAAATGGTCGTTATATCTGACTTCCATTTCCGCACGGTTCCGCAAACTGTTTCTGCCGCTTACGTCGTCGGGATCGAGCGCGAACTGCTTTGAAAGCCTGTCGATTACAGGCGCAATGTTTTCGTTTATGTAATCTTGCGAATATTTTTGTAAAGGTACTCCGTATAAATTAATTTTCGGTACGCCGTGATATTCCAACGTTCGCCGTGCCATCGCCTTTACAGGCGCCGAAACAGTTCTGTCGTTAAGCTTTTGCAACGAAAGCAATATAGCAACGCTTACACCGCTTATACGCCTTATTTCGGCATATTGGCGGGAATAGAAATTTAACAGGCTCCTTATTGCCGCATTTCTTAACGCCGGAATAACGATATTTTGCACGGCCTCCCGTATAATCTTTTTTACCTTTTCGTCTAAGGCGGTCTTGGGTGTTTGTTTAAAATATTCATCCTTGACTGTTCTCCTTATTTCTGTTTCCGCTTCCTCCAACGCTATCGCCTGCATATTCAGCGGCCTGTTCGCTATTATCATTGTTCTCTCCGAAATAATCGCGTTCGTCAAACATTATCTGATTTTTCTTTTGCTCTTCTTCTATCTCTAAAGCAAGCTTTTCCACATCTTCCTCGCGTAAATCCGTCCACCTGCGTCTAAGATATTCGCGGAGCGGCAACGTCCCCGCCTGATAGTCCTGCATAAGTTCCTGGTTTTCCCTTGCGCTGTTTGCCGCGGCTCTGCCCCACTGAATATCGACGTCTTCGGAATATCCGTAAAAGTAAGCCACATCCGCCAACATTTCGTTTATTGCCGTATTCGCTAACGCTCTCTTATTATTCACGCTGTTTTCTGTGGTATTGCCTTCCTGGACTATTTCGTCATCGGTCTTTGTTCCGCTCGTGTGTCCGTTCAAATGATTTGCCAAATCCGACGAAGAAAGCCCGGCCTTTGCCGCAAGCAGCTCTAAATCGGCGTCGCGGATGTATTTATGCACATCACCTCTTAAATCGGGCTGAATAAACGTCGGCTGAACCTTGTCCCCGTTAATATTGTTGTCCGGAATTTCAGTGTAAAACGTATCGTCCAGCGGCGCCTTGTTAAAATTCACGGCCTCTTTGAACGACATGCCGTCCGCCAGCGTTCCGGGTTGATTAATAAGCCTTGTTATCCCGAACTGTTTGGGGATGAGCGTCCGCCCGCGGCCGAGATACTGATCGACCTGCGACTGCGTGTAGTTGTAATCTATCGAATAAAGTATGTCGAGCGCCGTATGGAGCGTACTGTCGGAATATCCCGGTAAATCCTGTAACGCCACGGCAACCGACTTGTTCCGCACGTTGTAACAGCCGAGATTTCTCATTTTTTCAGGCATTTTATACCATATACCGGGCTTTAAATCGCCGTAACAATATTGCCATTGCGATAAAATTTCAAGAGGTACGGCTTTTAACTCTCCCCCGTTCCAAGTCGGCGCGGTAACGAGCGTGCCGTTCGCCAGCTCTACTTTCCAATACGGTTTGCCTTTGTGCATTACGCGGATTTCCCTGACGTAATAAACCGTTTCCCCTGCGATAAACCTGTTCAATAGCAGGATTTGCGAAATTTTCTTCGTTCTGCCGATCTGAAATACAGCCCTGTTGATAGGATACACGCTCGGATATAAGTCCCCGCCAACAGGCGTGTTGACAAGTATTGAGTTTCCGCCCGAGTTTGAGAAAAAAAACATCTTGTTTAATGTGTTTACAAGGTCATTGTCCTCCCCCCACTGCTCCATCATTTCTTTCGTAACAGGATCATTCGAATGAATGCGAAAACCTCCCGACATGCATTTTTTCGTCATAATGTCGCAAACCGTGTATCCCATGCCCGTTGAAAAGAAATCGGAAGAGTGAAGCTGCAGCACAAACCCTTGCGCCCACTGTTGCCATTGTCTTATAAACGCCTGATAATACGTCTTATATCCCGCAGGAATAAGATCTATGTAAACGCTGTCGTTCACGATATTTTGGCAGTTTTGCCACCGCGCTTTAAACAACGGTGCAAATATCTTTCTCGACGGCGCATTTATTAATGCTGTATTAGCCATTTATCCTCCTTCTGCCGTTATTTATAGCGGCATATTGTAATATAATTTCGTCGCATATTCGAGACTGTCTATCGTATCGTCCCGTTGCTGTTTCTTTATGTCCCCTGTTTTCTCGTCGAACACATAATTTTCAATGTCCTTTACGAGCTGTTCAGTCGTTACATTGTTGTCCATATGGAAAAACAAGATATTTTCCGATAACATTGACCGAACGCGTTTAATATCGCCCATAACGCTTTTGTTCGTAACAAGATAGGTATCTTCCCCTGCATCTTCGTTAAATTGCAATCTAAGCATTTGCCCGCCTTCCGCGCATTCGAAAATCCACCGCCGAGGCACATAGCGCAGAAACGCAAATTTTCCCAGCGTTTCCGTAAGAAACTTAACAAGCAGTCTGGATGTCTGCGCCGGGGATTGTTGTCCTATCTTCTGCGGATCTATTTCCAAACAGTCCAACACTACGGCAATCCCGCTCGCAAAGATTGCAAGCACTGTAACGCAGGTGCTGTCGTTGACCGTGCCTTCGTCCAGCCCGAAAATCACCTCGATCACTCTGTCATTCGGTCTTTCGGCCAACAGCTTGTAAACGTTGACGCAGTGCTTTTCCCGCCTGAACTGCGGATAAACCATGCCTTTGAAATTTACAGGTTCGCCTAAATACCAATACCGATAGTATTCCGGATCGTCTTTCTTGAACTTCTCGATAATCTCGATGACTTTACTGTTCAGTATTCCTTTGATATCCAACCATGTAGCAAAAATTTTAGTAGCCCCGTTTGTTACTTTATCCCCGAAAAACTTAAATGACCAATGCGAACGCGTCATCGGCGGATTATATGCATACACCATTTTCCCGTAAGGCAATAAAAAACGCGCGGCAGTGCTCTCCCACGCGGTGATATGGTTATAATGCTTGACCTGGTCGGCTTCGTCTAATATACACATCGCAAGCGTTTTTGTAAGCGGCGTAAATCCCTTCGTCGCAGTTAAATCATCGTCGGTTTTTCCGTTTATTCCCGAAAAATAACATATAGCCCCTGTCAATGTGCATGTAATTTGTATAGGGCTTAACGACCAAGAAAAATACCGCTCAACTTCCATTAGCTGAACGGTACTTATAAAACTGCTGAATATTGTCTGGCGAATATCTCCCGTTTCCGCCCTACAATACCAAATATTATTTAGTCGGCTTTTCATCATAAGGCTAATAGCGGCAATCTCGTTACTCGTCGTTTTTGCAGAACATCGTCCCGACGGTTCTACGATCTCACTTATCTTAGGATCAAATAAAGGCGCATACTTTTCACATACATCAACCATCTTTATTTTCTCCCGAAGTATCTTTCAGGTTTATTACCAAATTTATTTTTTCCTGTTCATTTGGAATTTTATCCACGTCTTTAAATGCCTCCATCAACGCTTTGATTAAAGCCACGTTTTCTTTCACCGAAGCCTTTTCGATTTTATTCTGGATACTCTTCAAAGCGTCGTCTAAAAGACTTTGCGCCAAGCCTAATCTGCTGTTAAGGTATTGCGCCATTGAAAGCGTGTTTTCTTCAATTTGTTTTTTGAAACTTTCTGAAACTTTTTCGTCGTTCAATATCTTCGATATTGCCGTGTGAGATACTTGAAACTTTTTCGCAAGGCTCGCTTTACTTTCTCCGCTTAAATATTCCGCTTTTATCTGCTTGCGCTGTCTGTCCGTTAACTTCACATATACCACCTCATTTTGAATATAAAAAAGCGCAACAGATTAACTGCTACGCTTTAAAACTCCATTTTGACTACCGTTCAGGATTACACCATACTCAAACCAATATTCAAAAACATGCTCAAACTACTTAATTGTTATAAATTTCTTCCGATTTACTTATTTTAAATTCTTTCTCTTCCTTTTTTTCGTCCCTTATAATATCTGATGGCATAAACGCCGGATTGTTTCTCAATGCCGCATATAATTCTGGTTCTTCACGTTTTAATCGCTCTATTTCTTCTTTACCAAAAGTTTCTATTAACGGCTCTTCTCCTAACAGAAAATCTTCATCGTTGATTTTTTTCATTCTCCTAATACTCCTTTTATCATTTTTTCTATATTTGCCGGTAATTTTTCTTTTCCGATTTTATACATTGTAAAACATTCTGCAAAAAATTCATCGGGATTTTTTGCCGCATATGCCGATACTTTTTTTATGTCCCCGTTTTTTAAACTTTCGTTGAAACAATTGTTTATAAGTTCATTTTTGCCTTTCGTGTTTACAACCGTATTTCCCGCACTTATAAATCCGAATTTCTGACCTGCCAATACATGCCCCATCTCGTGCGTTATAACACACTTTACTTCTTCGCCTTTATAAATCACGTTATGGCGGTTATACTCGGCTTGTTTTTTTAAATCTTTTAACCTTTCTTCAAGTTTTCCCCTCTTTGCGACGTCTTTCTCTTCTCTAATTAAACGCTCTGTATAGGTAATCGATTCTTGATTGTTTTTGTTAAAATCTTCTGTACATATTCTATAAGCGGCATTCGGATTCCGTAATATTCTACTTCCGATATTCACAATGCTTGAATTTGCACTTGCCATTGTTCCGTTCGCTAAGTTTTTAACGCGTTCATAACTCAACTTTTTTAAGCCATATTCTTCCATTATCCCGTTGATTGCGTCGACAGCGTCTTTTAGCGCGGCAGTATTCCCCACCCCAGTAAACATGACATTCGCGGCGTATTTTTCTGCAGCTCTTTTTATGGTTTCTATATTTTCCCCGCTCTCTTTCAATGCTTTATTTTTTCTGTGATCTCTTTCTTATCCTCTTCCGTCCGCTTCCATCGTTTGCTTTCCATTAAATTCAGTTGGGACACTAATTCCCACGCTTGAGAGGGCGTTAAGCCGGAAGTATTTACTCCTGCACCCTGCAATAGGCCGTAAGCTATTGCATTCTTATTTCCGCCACCACCACTTTCTATTTCTTCATCTTTTTCTCTTGCTTTAATTTCCGCCATAATGATACCACCTTTCTTTTATTCTGTCAAAAAGAAAAGCGATACCTCTTGGCACCGCTTTTCATATTCTTTCACGATACCATTATAACACAGTTATTTAACCAAAAAGTCGCAACTTTTGCGACTTTTCAAAGTTTTTTACGCACAGTTGCTTAATAATCGGTATTCCTGCGCCCACATCAACGCTACCAGCAGTATCTCTTCCCGCCACCGAAAAAACGTTGCTCTGTCGATATGTAGCTCTCTCGAAACGACGTTTACTTCCTTGTGTTCGAAATACCTCGCATTTATAAGCCTGTCCTTATGCTCGCCGTAAAACCGCTCCAAGGTTTTTTCAACCACCTTGCACCACTTGTATCGCTCCGTATTTGCGTCCAACAGCCGAATAATAGAATCCTCCGCACAGTTTATTCCCGAAGATTTCACGGGGATTTTATCGTAATTAGTCGTTAAATGCTTACTTGCTATGCAGTTTAAAGTTTCGCAAATAGATATATTTCTATTCTTTTTATACTCGTAAAACGCGTTTTCAAGTTTTTTTCTCGTTTCTTTCGTCATCATGTATTCCCTCCAATATTCCCTCCAAATTTATAGGAAATAATTCATTAATTTCCGCCTCTACTTCTTCCTCTGTTTTTGGTATGTCTCTTTTGAAAATTGATAAACCTACATCTTTGAATATGTTTTCCATTCCGCATGTAATTACAAAAGGTACGCAAAACGGACAACATCCTTGATCCGGAGATAATATTGCCCCGCATTTAGGACATTGCCACCCTTGTCTTATTTTTTTATTTTTTGTTTTCATTATTTCCCTCCCGTTATCTTTCCCCAGTCTATCGGAATTTCCATAAATACCACTTCTCCGTCTATGTACCAGCTTTCTGCCGTCATAAACGGCGTCGGTTTCATTTCAGTCATTCTTTCACCTCACTTCACCTATCTTAAAATCAACCACGCAACCCACAGCAGAATATCGCCAACAGGCACGTTGGCATATGTAATATTTGCCCAGATTACCCCCGCAATCATTGCTATTGCAACCATGACCACAAGGACAAAACCTATGTATAGCAATACGCCTATTATCTTGTCTTTTTTTGAAATTTCGCCTTTCATTCTTTCACCTCCGCCTTAAGTTCTTTTTCAGCCTGTCTTAAAAATTCAGGCACGGTAATTTCGCCGGCGAGAATACTTACATCTTCGGGAAGATACCCGAGTTTTGCAATATATTTTATCGCTAAAGATTTCACTGCCCTCTCAGCTACTTCCGCGCGGTATTCAAGTTCTTCCGCGTTCTCTTCCAGCTTAGCAAGATGTTCAACAATGTCCGCCGTACTCCCCGCCATATATCTCGGATCTAATACCGCTTTTCCGTTTTCTAACCGCATCGTAAATCTTCTTTCGCTCATTTAAAATCCTCCAAATCAAATATAGTTTCGCCCAGCGGCAGTTTGTTGTATAACCAATATTCGAAGTATTCTCGGCCACTCTTAAAGCCATATTTGTTTTTCAGTCCCTGCGCGTTTCTAAGCTCGATTATCTTATCACAAAGTCGTATATACATTTTTTCGTATGCCGGCCAGCGTTTAAATTCTTCTGCGCGGTGTTTCCCCGCCATAGGGCAGCCGATATAGCCCACACGGCAAAAGCCTTGTTCATACAGCGGATTTATTTCTACATTTTCAGCCCGGATATATTCCCAAAGATAGTTGTCGCTCCAATACGCTAATGGATTGATGAATAAATAATTTTTTGTAAAACAAGCGTCGGTTTGCTTAACTTCGTCTGTGTTATCGAAATGAAAACGTTGGGTATCCGAGTAGTTCGCATGATCCCGCAGTTCAATTGAATCCCGAAACTTCGTTCTTTTCGTGCTTTCGGCTTTTCTCACGCCGAACGAATGCACGGCGAATTTTAGTTCGTGAACATCGCGTTCTTTCAGTGCACTGCAACAAAATCTCATATTCCGCGTCGGCAAAAATTTTTTATGTAAGCACAACCGCCAAAACGATTGATCCGGATAGTAGATTTTACAAGGGATTCCCTGCTCTGTCCACTTGGCGAATTTTTTCCGAATGTAATATACCGTTTCTGGTGCGTCAATGGTCGTGTGATTGTGCATTACCATAAATTTCACGCCGGCGTGGCGGAAGAGGGAAACGAGGACGTCGCTGTCCTTGCCGCCCGAATATCCTACGATATACCCGCGGGGATTGCGTTGTAATGCTATTGGTTCAAACTCTTTTATAAGGCGGAGGCTCTGTTCGAGCATTCCCGCGCTCGTGCCGTCGAACACCGACGGCTGGTAATATGCGTCCATTCTTCCTCCTCAAAACAGCAAATCGTCGTCCTCTATCGGCTCTAATTCAGGCCTCGTCTTTTTTACTCTCGTAACCTCTTCGGGTTCTATATCCTTTTTCTTCGGCGTTAAAAACTCTACGTCTTCCGCGATCACTTCCGTTACCGTCCTGTTGTACCCGTTCTTGTCCTCATACGTTCTATTTTGCAAGCGGCCTACAATACCGACCTTATTCCCCTTAAACAAATATTTCGCACAATTAACGCCTTTATCGCCCCACACTGACACGTTGAAGAAGTCCGTGATATAATTCCCGTCCGCGTCCTTAAAACCTCTGTTAACCGCGATGTCGAACTTTAATACCGATTTCCCGCCCGCCGTTTCGTGCAGTTCCGGATCTCTTGTTAAATTTGCAATTAAAAACACTTTGTTCATACCATTTCTCCTTTCTCTATCATTTTCATTTCTTTCGCTGTTTCCAAAAATACAGCAGGTATTTCTGCCTTTGCTTTTATCCTTTTACGGCAGTTCTTTATGCCAAAATAAAAACGTTCTTTTTCCTGTCTTAAATCGTCCGTTTTGCAAACGTCGACCAAATTCCCGACCGAGCCAATAAAGTCCTTTATACGCTCGTCTACGCCCTCAAATGCCGCTTGCAGTTCCTCCCGTGCCCTTTCGCCTTGCGTCTTGCCTTCTTCTTTCGCCGTGTAATGAAATCTGCCTGTCAGGTCTTTCGCAATGTAGATTAGGTTTAGGTATTCGTTCCACAGTTCTCCGTCCGATTTGTCCCGTGCGCCTTGCACCCTCTCTATCTGCTCGATCACGTCCGCTATCGTCGGCGGCATCTTACATGCCTTTATTGCATTCTTAAACGCGTATTGAACTAAATCCTCAGGATAGTCAGACAATGCCTCCTGCCAAGTGTCCACTGCCAGCTTAAGCTCTTCCTGCGTTGCGTTCTTGAACGTGTACGGATACACCGCTTTTATCCGCGTTATCATCTCTACCACGCTTTTTTTCGTCATTTCCTTTCCTCCACGTAACACCACGATTGCGGCGGACGTGATACCGTATTAAAACATTGTATCAGATTGTCGTTTTCGTCCCTTTCGCAACTTGGGCAATTTGAGCATGGTAATTCTCCATACGGGCAAGGTTTCAGGAATTCTTTTATATTTTTCGGCTTTTCGTAGATTTTCATATCGGTGATATGCCAGCCGTAGAGCGGTTTTCCTTTTGCATATTTCTCAGCTTCTTTTATACTTAAACAAGACTGTTCCATGGCATCAAGACCTTTTTCGTACTCTATTGCAAAAGTGTCCTCTTTTTCTGGATATGCGATAATTTTTATTATTTCATCACACACGAACTCGCCAATTACTTTTTGACTGCCGTTCAATATATCTCCCTTTCTATTTTGATACGCCGTTATATATTCCCAATGCCTACAACGCTCTTTTGTCGCCGTCATATAGATATAGCACTTAAACGGCATATTTATTTTTGGCCGAGTTTTCCGCACCTCTATCGTCTTTTTTCCGCTCGCGATCAACTCGCACCATTTCGGCTGTACACTAATTAAAACCGCTTTCATCCTTATCCCTCCTCTTTTTTGGCATCGAGCCACATGTTTTTCAAAATATCCATTGTTCCGTCTTTCTTCCGGGGCGGCGCGTCGTCTATGTAATTCCCGTTGATTATTTTCGGGTAACTCTTGACTATCCATGAAAGCGTTTTCATCCACTTGCCGTATTTCTCGCTGTTAAGACACTTGCTCGACTTGGAATAAATATCCCGCAGCTTCGCGTAGTCCAACTCTCCCACCCTGCAGTCGCAGGTGTCTACCAAGATGTCGAACTCTTCCACGAACGCGTCAAACGCCGTCCGAAACTCTTCCTCGCGCGCACGCGCTATTGGGGGTTTATTATTTTCTTTACTTTCCTTTACTTTCCTTTGCGAATAATTCTCGGAATTAAAGTCTTTTTTCTCGGAAGAAAGCGTTTTTTTCTCGGAAATATTCTTAAAAAGGGTGCGTTTTATAAAAGCTACGGTTTGCTCTTCGTTCAAAAGCCAATATTCCGTAACTTCTATCGGGGTCTTTGAGGCGCGGGTCTTTACCGCCTTTTGCCACCGTTCTTGTATTCCGGTGCTGGTCAAGACAGCGTCCGACTTGAAAAGCTGTTCATCGAACATCGACCGTTCAAGTAAGAATGTCATGATCTGCTCTACCTTGTCGGGCGACATGTTCAAATCGTCCGATACCATAAACTTAAAATCTTTATCGACCCTTGTGTAATACCCTTCTCGGTATATCTGGCACAATAAATACAGATATACCGTTATTCCGTCCGCGCCGTAGCGCGCTTTCAAAACCTTACTTTTTTTATCCGAGAAAAAATCGACTTCAAAGGGAAAATAATCTATCCCTTGCGATTGTTTTCTCAATTCACGCCTCCTTTAAGTAATACACCGCCCAATGCGTTTCTTCGCCGTAGCGGTTTATGCCTTTTTCCATCTTCACGCCGATCTTCGTCCCGCGCTTTTTAAGTTCGGAGATCCTGCTCGCCAGCCTCATAATCCCGTATTCCCTTATGGCTTCCAAACTCGATATGCTCCCGTAATCTTGCAGGTGCCTTAAAACCCTTGCCGCCTGCGTCGGCTTGCTGTGTCCGCTCATTCTCTTCCTCCTTTGCTTTTATTTCCATCTTCACGCCCGTCGCGGTGTAAAATCTTATATACGTTCCTTTCTTTTTCTGTCTTTTCTGCATTTTTTATCCCGCGGAATATCATATTTCCCGCTCCTTATTTCTTCCATAAATTCACGCGACTTAGCGTTTAATTTGTTCGTATGCCATGTCGCTTCGTTGTAGTTTGTTATTCTTCCCAAGGTACTTCCTCTTCTGCCATTTCTTCCAGCATCTGCGCTCTTTTAGCTTCCCTTTCTTTTAATATCAGCTCGGCCGCTTTTTTATGAGTTTCGCGGTTACAATTCAAAAATGCATCGAGCTGTTTGTTCGTCAGTTTGTCAAGTTCTATCCCGCTTCTCGTCCTTAACTTTTTAGCCTCTTCCAACGTCATTTTAATAGGCTCGACTGCCTCCTGCGGCTTGGTTTCCTGAATGCTTTTCGGCTTTTGCAGCGTATCACTCGCGGCCTTTAATTTCCAATTAAAGATTATTTCCTCCGCCCGCCTTGCCTTGTTATACGCAGTTATTTTTAATGCCGTAATTACTTTGTCCTCGATACTTATTTCCGAAACTTTGAAATCTTTTAAATCCTTTATTTTTTTATCCGCTGTTTCGCAATCGACGAATATTTTAGGCGAAGTATATAGCTCCCTGCCGATACCCCAATTCACGCACGCTCTCTTAAAGCTGTCTGAACTTTCGCCTTTTTCCTTTTCCGTGTTGCTCTCCGTTCCGCAGTCGTCTTTCCAGATCCATTCCCCGCCGCACTTAATGCCGACCGAGCAATACATATTTCCTTTGACCTCGTAATGGCGGCGCTGCCAGTTTTCGCTCCCTACTGTTTCGTCGAGAATGTCCATATCCACCCGCGCGTCCTTATACAGCAAAAGCGTTGCCCAACCGTTCCCGACCTGTCCAACTCTTACGTCGATTTCTTTTCTCGTTAAATCCCGAAATTCCATATCCTTTTCTCCTTAATTGTAATTTACCGCCTCATCACGGGTAATGAAAAAATGTATACCCGTCGAACACTCGTTCCATCTGTCTTCGTCAAAATCTTTGACTTCTAACGTCTTCCCGATTTTGTAAACAAAATTACTCATTTTATCGCTCGGTACGCTTTCTATCCCCGCGTCGCTTCCGTCAAGATTTGTAATTGACAGAACGGTCGCCTTTGAACAACGGCATTTACGCGATGTGGCCGAAGAGCGCTTCGCATCTTCAGGTATTAAGAGTTTGACGATTTTTCCGCCGGCTTTTTTAAAACCGATAAACGCACCTTCCTCCGGGCAAGATTGCGCAAAAAATGCAGTTTTTTCATCATATTTTACGCCGCTGAGGTTTGCGCCGCAGAGGTCTGCGCCACGGAGGTCTGCGCCGCCGAGGTCTGCGCCGCTGAGGTTTGCCCTTTCTGCGCCCTCTTCCTTACTTAACCATTTTCTATGCCTCCCCAAAATTTCTTTCAATTCTTTTTCCGTCATACCGCTTTCTCCTATTTAATTTGAAGATTTTTGTTTTCTTTCAATACTGCACCGGCAACGTTCTCGCCTTTCTTCAATGCCTCTTTTATGGCGGCCTTATCTACCTCGTACGACACTTTTATAAACTCTTCCGGTATTTCCTCTGCGCTCACGATTTCAACGCTTTGCGACCGTCTGAAACTGATTACCGCGTTTATAGTTTCGACTTTTTCCTTGTCCATAAGCTCCATAGCCGATTTAAGCCGTTCACGCAGTTTCTCCGCCGTTTTAGCTTTACGTTCCGCCCTTTCCTTGAAGCTTTTTTCTGCGTCCTTTAACGCCTTGCTCTCGGCTTCAAGCTCTTTGATCACGCCCGCGTAATTGTTCGCTTTTTCCGTAAAATCTTTGTCTATGCCGTCCAGTTCGGCAAAGTCCTCTTCCGTTCCCTCGCCGCCTTGTTCGCATAGTTTTTCCGCAAGCTCTCTGTACCGCTCTTTTATGTCGTATATGTTCATAGGCGCTCCCTCATTTGCTCTCGGCATTCCTCTTCGTAAAAATCGCCTATTTCGTCGTCGTACCTGTCCGCCAGCGCATCCGCCAGATCGTAATCGCTGATTATCCTTTTCGCTCTCTCCGACGGTATGCCGTAGTCTGCCGCAAATCTCATAATCAGCTGTTCCCGATACTCGTCCCTCGGCACGTCGTATTCCGTGCCTTCTATGTAAAATGTTTTCATGCCGCCAACTCCTTTTCCAACTCCTCGAACGCCTCTTCGAGGTTGTCCGCGTTTCCGAATAAATAAAAATCTGTGCAGCGCCCTTTACCGTTGAAGAAAAAGCTTTTCGTTTTGTTTATAGTGATTACTATATCGCCCTCGAACAGCCCTTTCTCGTAAAGCATTATTTCCGCGTTGACAGGACGGTCTTTTATTAGTTTTAACAATCTTTCAAGGTCGGTCATTTTGTGTTCTCCTTTTCGGAATATACCTTTAATTTCCCGCTGTTCCAATTCTCTACGCCTTTGAGAGCCGCATTTCGGATTACCTTGTATTCCGCTATGTCCTTACTCTCCGCCCACACCGTTTCCGCATAAATCATCTCTTTTTTAATGTTTACGTAGAATTTTCGCATTGTTCTTGACAACAATGTCAGATTGAGTTAAAATAGTCACAAAAGCAGTCGTCAATTGTACTGTTTAAACAACGCGCTATCCGATAGGCTGTAACAATGTTAGTCAACCTCTCACCGTTTTCTATCCTTATGTACTGCCTTTCGGATATGCCCGCTTGTTTCGCTATTTCCTTTTGCGTTAGTTTACACTCAATTCGTCTGTTTTTTAATGTTGTCATTCTACCTCCTTATAAGATTATCAAATGCCATTTATGTCATTTGACGCTCTTATTATACTTGACATGTATGTCACTTGTCAAGTGTTTTTTCAAAAAATTATTATGAATATTTTTTCCGTAAGATTAAAAGAATTAAGAGCAAAAAAACAGTTAATGCAACAAACTGTCGCGAACGATTGCAATTTGTCTGTTCGTCAACTTATCCGCTATGAACAAGGTGTTTCCGAACCTACTTTAACGGGTTTAATTATCCTTTCCCGTTACTTTAATGTATCCATTGACTACCTTGTCGGGGAAAGCGATAATCCTAAACGGAGGTGAAGTGATATGGATATGAACGAAAGAATGTTTTTAAACACACAAAATTTTCAAAAACAAGCCTTTGAGCAAAAAATGATTGAAAAGCAAATCCTTGCTTCGGAAGCTCAAACCCAGGAAATTGTTCGTACTTTAAAGCAGTACAACAATATGGTTGAAACTTTTTATTTCGAAACAAAAGAAGAATTACAAAAACAACGCGAAGAAACTGCAAAACTTGAAAAAACAAAAAAACGTTTAACTATAACGAGTATCTTCATCGCTCTCGCAGGTGTAGTAGCTTCCGTAATAGTCGGCATATTCTTCTGACTTCCATTTCAGCTCTTCAAGCTCTGCATTTAACTTTTCTCTACGCGCTTTTAATTCCTCTAACCGCGTTTGTAGTTCTTCGCTCCGTTGCCGCAGTTTTTCAGATTGACGGCGCAGTATCAGCGCCCAAATCGCTAAAACTATTGATGTTATTGATAAACAACAGCTAATTGATAGCATAATTATTTTGAATGTTGTCATATCTCTATAATATCGTCCTCATTTGCGCTGACCTGGTTCCCGTCTAAGTCTTTCAACGTGTAAACGTACCCGATATCATTATTATGGAATTCAACTTTCGTTATTTTTGCAATAACATTACCGCCATACCAACCAACGCTATTAAGAAAAGCGCCCTTAATCACCTTTACATTATCTCCCACCTCAAATTTAGGCGGGTGCGGAAATCTCCGCAGTAACCTCTTGATCTCATTCAATTCCCGCTGTTGCTTTTCGAGTATTTCGATTATCTGTTTAGTTCTCATTTCTCCTCCAAAAGACTTTCAAGCTTTTCTTTAATTTCCTTTAATTCAGCTTTCACTTTTTCCGCTTCCGTTTGCGGAGTTTCAAAAATGAAAAAGCTATATTCATCGGGAATATCGGCAGTGAATTTAACTTCAAGTCCTGCGATCATAGGGCTTTAGCGTCATATTATAGATGGACAAACCATCTCCCTTCAAGCTCTTGAATTAAGTATATTTTACCATTATTCCGCCGAACTGTCAATGAATTTATCCGTAATCCCTAAGCGGCGTTCAAAAAAAGTATTTCGGTTTTCGTAAATGTTCGTTTTAAAGTTGGTTTTCGCTATCGAACTGTAAAACCCGGATATCGCCGAGCCGAAGAACAGCACGGTGTTTGTTAAAAACGCCTGCCAAAAGTTCATATACGCAAACACAAACGAAATTACAGACATGATCACGCTTGTCCCGATAAAACTCACTATCTTGAATATGTTTCTTTTCGTTTCATATTGTTTATCGGAATAATCGAGCATTTCAGGACTGTTCGCTTTTCCGAGTTCTTTATCCTGCATTAAGTTTTCCGCCTGTAACGTTCTTATTTTGATCTTGCCCTCTTTTATCTTCTTAAACAGTTTACAAAAACGTTTCGTCGATTTTTCCCGTATCAAGTATTTTTCTAAGAACGGCATAAATTCCTCTTCGTTTAAGCCTATGATTTCGTCATACCCGAACCGCGAGGTTAGTTTTTGCAATTTTGCATTACACGCGTTTTTGTATCGGGCTTCGTTTTCGTCTTGTACTGCCTGCTCTAACTTTTCATATAAGTGATTTTTACTGATTTGGTCCGTACGTAATTTTACAGTTTGGAAGGCAATGTAAAAACGGCTGTTTTTGTTTGCGCTCCTGTTTCTTTGGTCGATAATATATATCATATTATATACGAAAATCATCAACACCGTACTGATAGATACTTGTATCCAGTATTCCGTCGTTTCCAGGATACTGAAATCCGCCCGTATTCCGAGCGTTACCAAAAACGTAAATACAAACATTACGATGCAGAATACAAACTGCAAAATCGTTTCAAGTATGTTTTTCATTTATTCACCTCGTGTACAGTCCTCATTGAGTAAATTTCAGCGATCCTAAATATCAAGCCGACTATGATAGATATCAGACAAAACATCAGACAGCCGAATAATTTTATCAAGCCCTCTTCCACTACCTTTATTGTAAGGATAGCTAAAATAAAGCATAGCAACGGGATAATGGCGGAAAACAACGTCTGCAATACCGAACAATTCCGCCAAGACCGTTTCATCGTCTGTATGGCGTTTTGGTCTGTTACGCTCAACGCGTTCGTTTCTATCCCGATTATCTTCGCGTCTACCTTTTTCAACCAACCGTTTATAAATATCTTCTTGAATGTCAGAAACACCAGTAATACGAGCATGATCGCCGTTACCGATACCTTATACTTCAACGTAAGATCGCCGTACTGCACCCAGATAAAGACGCAGGGAACTACCAGCATGAAAATCATTTGCAAGACAAAAAAAGTCCAGGACTTTCCGTTTCTTTTCATATCCTCACCGCCTTATATAAGCGGATAAGCCGCCGTTTTTTCTTTCGTTTCTTCCTCAACCGGCAAAAGCTCTACCTTCATCGCCTCTTTAGTGTCCGTAGGCTTTATATCCAATAATTTGCCTATTTCGGCCTTAGTGCTGTCGGGCATAGCTTTCAGGCTCATTAAAGCCTTTGCGACGGCCTGCGTGAGTTCGGTGTTCGCTTTGATCTGCGCCAAAAACTTCTCGTCCACAAGCGTTTTTATTTCCTCAACAATAGCCGTGAGTTCCTTTTTCGTAAGCGTTTCGACTTGCAGATAAAGACTTTCGGGGATCGCCTTCTTAAAGGCTTTTATCGCCTCGCTTTCCGTGCTCGAAAGCGCCGCCTTCGCCTGTTTCATAAACGACACGAACTTAAATATAAGCGTTAACACGGCTATTATTCCAGCCGCGATCGTCGTTGTGCCGAGATAAGGCGACACCGCCTCATAAATCGTATTCCAATCCATTTTCCTTTCTCCTTATTTATTCATAGTTCCGAGCACGCCTCTCTCGGCTCTGTCGTTCGATCTTTTTGCCATCCACATCAACGCTTCTTCTATATGCGTCAATGCACAGGCGTTTTCACGGGTAGCATATTCTCCTTTTTGAAAATACTGCAACCGATTGCGTACAATTTCCAAGAGGTCTTGATCCAATATTCCCGAAACAGAGTTTTCGTCTTTCCTCGCGCCGCATTGATATTGGATTTCGAGCAATACTTCTTCGGGATTATCCTTTTTGACAATCATATAGCTATGACGCCCGTTTCCAGGACCTACAACGTTATCTACGTAAATATCATTGAGGTTGTCGGTTCTTTGAATTCTAAAATTGATTTTTTCCTTGTTTTCCATTTTCTTTTACTCCTTTAATAATTTTCTTTTATTGCCGAAACAGTTTCGGCAAGCTCGTTATGCGCTTTTGCAAGCGCGTTGAAATTCTCCGCCAAGACGTTGTATTTCGCCGTTATATCTGCAAGCTGTTTCTTTGTTTCGGCGCTTTCGTCCTGCAAGACGGTTATTTCGTCAATGGATTTTACGCCGCTTTCCGCTTCCTTTAAGATAACGGGAACAACAGTCCAACGTTTCGCCACGTCGCCTCGCGTAATAAGGTCGATACCGATTTCAAGCTTACCCGCAAAGAGAAACTCTTCGGGTACGGTAAACTTACGGTCTTTTACGCGGTATTTGCCTTGCTTATTGCCGTTTTTAAGGCTTATAACGAGATCGAGCAGTAAATAATACGTTGAAGAAAATTCAAGCTCTAAAGTGTCGTTTACGCCCACGAGAAAAGGCTCCCCTTCGGAGAGCCTTGCCGTCGTGGATGATGTTAAGTTAATTTCTTGTTTCATACAACCACCTGCGGTTTAACGTTGAGCGTCTGCCCCTCTTCGTCTATGTAATGATCTTCAAAGCCTAAACGCTGGCGGCCGAGGGCGTAGATCTGCCCGTAAATGTCGCCGTGCCTGTCAATGACCGTGTTGAACTCCCGCCTTTCTTGCGGCAGCTCCGCGCCGTTGTAAAGGAACTTAAATATCCCCTTAGCCTTGTCCCCGTCCGTGATCACGTCCGCTTTTACGATAACTTTGTCGTAAGTTGCCTTTGCGCTTTCGCTCTTGTAATCAAACGCGATAAGCCCGTCTTTTTCTTTCTTTTCCATTTTTCTTTCTCCTTTTATATTTTTATCTTCCCGTTACAACATTGTAATAAAAATTCACGTTTGTAAAATCAGCTTTTTGCACCATATGCGCTGAACCGTCTTTACCTACTATGTATAAATTTTTTACACCATTGTCATTAGCAACATAAGCGGCAACCGCCTCGGAAGTGGTGTAATATCCACTCGCAAGATTTGCCGTTGCTTCATTTACTGCACCGCCCGAATAAATTATATCCATAATATCATCATAGTCGCCAGCCTTTACCGCTTGTTGCGAATTGCACGATATATATAATATTCCGCCGTTTGACTTCAACATAAATCTGTATAGATATGCTACCGGATAATTACTACCTGGCTCACCTTGCGGCCCTTGCTCACCCGGTTCGCCTTGCGGCCCCTGCGGACCAGTCGCGCCTGTAGCGCCCGTAGCCCCTTTCTCGGCGTTCACCATCCATTTATCGGGGTTAGATGCGGGTGTTGCGTTCGTATTTTCTTCAATACATACATAACTCGAACCGTTCAAGGACACTAAATCATTCTCGTTATACGTTGTGGTCGAGTTCCATTCTCCGCGAGGGGTAAATCCTCCGCCCGTCCCGCCTGCGCTGCTTATGTTCACCCAGTTACTTGACACGCTGCCGTCCGTATCGCCTGCGCTGCTTATGTTCACCCAGTTACTTGACACGCTGCCGTCCGTATCGCGTTCAAGCCTGTACGTTCTGCCCGCGTCATTCGCGGTATAAAGCACGACGTAGGGATATGTTCCCGTCGGTCTTTCCGCATAGGTTCCTGCAAGCGATACGGGTTTTGTATCAAGTTCATACCGCGTTGACTGCAAAAACTGCGTACTTACCGCCGCGCCCGTAGTGTTTGAGAAGATGTTCGTTACGCGGTCGTACTGCTCGACTTCGATTGTTTCTCCGACCGCAGCGGGATAGGTCATCCCCTCATATGAAGCGTAATAGGTTGCGGTTTCGCCGATTTCAAGCTGTACGTTTTCATAAGTTACAGAAGTTGAACCCGTTACCGTTCTGTTAGTATTACTATATACGAAAAATCCTAAATATTTAGCATTATCAGGTTTTTTAGGCACAGTTCCCGTAGCGGCTTGCCCGCTTATGTATGTTTCAGCTATTGTGTCCCCTACTGCAATCCCGTTCTGAGTAATCCATTGTACTCTTAAACCGCCTACATTACTACCGCTCGTAATCCATTCACCGCTTACCGTTAATGTTTTATTCTGTATCTCTGGAAGTATAAATTCTACTGCAATCCACGTTCCCGCTTGTCCCGAAACAGTAAATGTAGAACCTGCTCTTTCCGTAATGTCAGCGCTGCCCCAATATTTATCTGCATTCAAGTCAAACAAATTCTTTCCGCACGCCTGCACTTCCACCGCCGTCCCCTCAGAAAGATACGGTGTGTATGCGGTTGCGGTTTCGCCGTATTCGAGTTGTACATTGTAAAATTCAACTTCACGGTTTGCACCTGTACCGTCTTTTATATTTTGGATATGAACATATACAATCCCGTCCTGCGGCACCGTAAACGTTCTTGCAATATTTTGCCATTCTGATCCCGTAGTATCTAAAAATACACTTTGCGGCACTACGGAATTATAGCCTTTTAAATCAAAGGAAATTTGGTTATAGTTTTCATCGGGCGTTCTAACTGTTGCCGAAAGCGTTACTTTTCCTTTTTTTACCTTTATTGGAACATTTATAGCCCACAAATTGTTATACTGACTTACGGTATTACGGATTATATTTCCCTCAACAACTATTGCATTACTCAAAAGGCCGCCGTCATCAATTGCAGTATTGGCATTTGGTATAGCAGCTATATTGAACAAATTCTTGCTCCCAACGCTCACCTCCGCCTTTGCACCCGCCAACGTATTATCCCCCGAAATAAACGCCCCTGTTTCTTTTGCGCTTTTAGGAATGTCCGAGTTTAATATTTCTATATCCTCCGCCGCTTTTTCCAAAGGCGTGTTATCCAGCATAAGCCCCGCCGCGGATAACGTTAATGCATTGTTACTGCTCGGGTCGAGCTTTATAGAAAAAGTATTGTTGGCGAGCGTTAAACCGTTTCCCGCCTGATACACGTCCACAAGCGAGGACATATCTATCGGCGTCGGGACTTCTCCGTCGGAGGTAAGGAATATAAACGTAAGCACGTGCGTTTCGGGATCGTAACTGACAGACTTCAAAAACTGGTCTTTCGGTATGTTGATAGTGCCTTTTATCGTTTCATCGACCATAAGGTTGTACTCTAAGTCGTTGACCTTAACTATCTCTATCCCGTCCAGAATTTCGACAATCCTTTCGTTTATCACCATCTGCTCGTCGTTGCTCTTCTTTATCTCGCCGTCCACATACCCCTTATTTGTGGTGTCGCTGTCAGTTTCGGGCGGTTGCGTGAACAATGTCCCCCTTGAAGTATACTGCGCAATTCTGTCGTTCGGCGCTATGGTGCTTCCGTTGCTGACAGGTATTAACTTTTGAATATTGCCCTCAACCGCATACACTTGCGGATATGACGGCACGCCCGTCTGTTTGTCCAGTTTATTTGAAAACTGGGCTTCAATCGTGTTAACGCTTTTATCCCCGCTCGCCGTCGTATAATATTCCGCCTGCTCGGCTTTCTCCGCCTCTTTCGCCTTTCCGACTTCGGTCGTTCCGTCTTCCAAGTTCGCTATATCCTGTTTAATTTCAGAAAGCGCGGACAGTATCTGCTGATAAATGTCTTCGGGAGGTTCGGGCGTTACGTTCGGCACGCCTTTCTGCACGTTGAACGACGAGGAAGCCGTTGCAAGCACGGTATTCCCGTTCGTAACTTTAAACTGCGCCGTCAATATCCCGCTGTATTCCGTGTATGCTTCGGGCACCAAATATGTCCAAGCATTAAAGGCATTGCCCTTTTCGTCCTTTATCCCCGTAAGCTCTTTAACGGTCATTAAAGCCGCGGGAGTATATTCCCCGTTCGGTTTTATGAATGACACCGTAACAACGCTTACAGGCACGAACGGCGCGACGAAAACTACCTCGTTCGCGTAGTTGCTTCCCTGGTAAACAGGAGAGGACACGACTGCGTTTATCGTGCCCTCTGCATTACTAAAAAATATCATCCTCTATTCCTCCGCTATTTTTATTCCCGTCAAATTCACGTATTCTTCCAACAGGCTTCTTTCGTGGTTCAGCTCGTCGGATATCTTTTCTTCCGTTGCCGCCGCAAGCTTTTCCAAAGGTTCACGCCATTCTTCGTATCCGGGCGGCAGTTCGTCTATTACCTGCATAATCATTGACAGTTGCACGGTGTATTCTTTCACCGCGTCCGCCTCTTTCTGCTGGTTAATACTCAATTCCCGCCCCAATTCGAGCAACCTCTTTTCAAAATCTTCCATTTTTTCACCTCTCAAAAATTTTATGTTTTTTCGTCGCGTAAAAAGTTATCGTCTGCCCCGCCGTAACTTCTTCGTTTGCACCGATCAGCACGTCCCCGCCCTTGACCTGCACTTGCTCCGTTACTTCCCCCGTTTCGTCCTCGACCTCTACCGTTTCCGTCGTTTGCTTTGTAACAATAGCCCAGGACTTGCCCGAAACAGGCGCAACGAAGGATATAGTAAACTGTCCGTCCGTAGGCGGCGCAGCAGTTATGTCCGCAGGCGTAAGCTCCGCAAGATTAACGTTTATGCTACCTTCGACATGGTTGATAAACTTATTTAACCGTTCGTCAAACACATAGGCTTTCGGTTGTAAATTCTCGTCCGCGCCGCGCACCAAAGGACAGCACGACGCCAGCGCCGAGCCGATTATCATGTTTTTGCGGTTAGTTACATTCTCGATCTGCGCATTCACCTGCAACACCTCACGACTGTCTTTTCGGATAATATACGGCTTATATTCCAACGTCGATATATACCCGTTCGACGTTAATATCGGATCTGCGTTCGGCAACGCCGTTCCGATGTCCGTCTGCTCCGTTATGTTTGTCGGCGTTACGCCCTTTTGTTGCAGTAAGAAGTTATAATAGTAAATTTTTCCGTAATAGTCGCAGTAAGGCGTATTATCTTGCCAATAGCCGCTTACTTCCCCGTTTTTCGCGTAATTGACTTGCGCCCCCGCCGAATAATTATCTTCATACCTCCACGAGAACACCATTGAATTTCCTAACGCCGATGCAATAACGGGTAACTGTATGTTCGGCAACGGCGTACTTCCCGTTGCGGAAACATAGCTTGCGCTAAGCACGTTATAGCTTACCAACTCGTAAATACGTATAGTAAGCACGTCCTCCGTGTTGTTTTTCGGCGTGCGCGTAACCGTATCCCGCAAGGTATTCCCGCCTTCGGTTGCCGTGTAATAATATTCCGTCGTTACAGTAATTTTCCGCTGATCTGCCAAATCCGCAATATCTTCGTCGAACTTATATTCCATATACAAATTCCCGCCGCTCACATAGGCATAAACGTGCGTCTTGCTCCTCACGTCCACCGTCGTTGTGATTTTCGTCGGGGTTTTATACGTCCCGCCCCACGCCAATACGTTGCTCAGCGGGCTGTATATGTTCGCGTTTTGTAAGAACGTGTATCTTATTGCCGAAAGGGCTTTGGCGCCTATCAAGGACTTTCCGTCGGGCGTTTCTTCGTCCCCGTAAACCATATATTCCTTGTAAAGAATATTTCTGTCGTACGCCTGCCTTTCCGACACTTCGTAAAGGCGTTTATTCGAGCTTACGCCGACGTATTCCGAAAGCCTGTTGAAATCTTTCGATAATCCCAAAGTAACGCGTATAAGCGTTGGCATAAGCTCCCAACTGACGGCGGATATATAATAATCCTCGTCGTACATCTGCCCCGCTTTCGGCATCTGCGAAAGCCGCGCCAAATTAAACGTGTACGTCTTTTCCACCGTCCCCAATCGTGCGACAACGCCTTTGAGGTTCTCGCCGTAATACTGCGTTTCCATAAGGTTCGATTGCTGGTTGCAAATCAAATCCGCCTGCCTTTTGTATTCGGGATAATACGGCTTTGTCTGGCTCAGCCGCACCGAATAAATAGGCTTGTACGTTATTTGAAACGCCAAGATCGGAAATCCCGTTTCCGAGTTTATATTCAGATTATTGTTTCCCGTTGCTTTCTTTAAAATATTTACTATTGCATAATCCTGAAACGCGGGAGCAACCGCCCCGTCCACCTTAAAATTAAGACCGCCGATATTCTTTTGCCCCTGCGTATAAAAAAGCCCGTACGCTTTCGAGAACGGGAAATCTTTTTTATACGAGGATAACTGCGAATTGTATTCAGTTGCCTCAAATAAATACGGCGTAATATCAATGTCTTTCTGCGTTCCGTTCGGCGGAATATATCCACACATCAGCTTTTCGACGGCATAGATCGGATACTGCGTTGCGATAATTCCGTTGCTATCCCTTACCCTTATATAAAGTGTTTCTGTTCTTAATGTTTTATATCCTCCTGCATAAGGTTCCGTAAGCGTTCCCCCGCCTTGAGATGCATCAAGATAATTCAACTGGTTGACAAGGTTCTGAGCATTACTATCTATCGACGTACAATACCCGTTTATTGTTTGGGATACGGTTTTTGTGATATAAGGAACGACGTTGATATTACTTCTTTCGGTACCGCCGTACATATCATATGTCAAGGTATAAAAAGGAGCCGACGTCGCGCCCTCGATAGGCGTTAAACGCGGCTCTCCGTGAATTATACTTCCGCAGTCTTGCAAACATTCCCGCAACGTCTTTTGCGTGAACGACATTTCAGGCGCGTAGATCTTGTCGAACAATTCCGCTTGCGTTTCGTCAAGCGTGATTTCGGGAGTTTCCCCCTCGTAAAGGTTTTTTGCCAACATCAAAAGACGGTTTATTACGTCTTTCATTGTCAGGCGCTTGAGGGGGTAATAATTGTCAGCTACCGTAAAAATAAAATTACACGATCCCTTTCGCTCATCACTATCGCGCGAAAAAGAATATCCAACATCATAAATTCCAGTTTCCAAACTTGAAACAGTATAAGAATTATTATAAGGGTCGGGCGGATAAATTATCTCTCCGTTGGGGAAAGTTATAGACATGGCCGCATTTTCGTCGGCTATCGTTCCATATATTTCATTTACAGAAACAAAGGTAAAACTGTCGCCGCTTAACATTGGGGTTACATAAGTATCCGGAACATTCGGTTGATGTGTTCCCGTAACATCAGTAGGAGTAATAGGTTTAGGATTTTTAGCATAATTTCTCCCCAAATCATTCGTGAAGGTCAAACTGTCAACAATTATACATTCCGCCACTTTCGTTGTTTCTACTAAATAAATATCGTGATTGTACTTTCCCGAACCGACGGGACTTTCAACAATATTATTATCGTTTGCAACAACAAAATATAGCGTTTTATCTTTGCTATATGCCACATTTTCGTTAAAATGAACTTTATTATGTATAATGATTTTTACAGGCGTTAAAGGTTGAAAAACCTCTACGGGAATATGGCGTAACGGTAAATAAACTTCGTCAAGCCTTTCGTCTAAAAGGTTTGCACCTTTCAAGGGCATTACGCAATAATGCGTATAATTGATTTTTCCGATAATTACTTCATACTTATTTGTTACCATTTTTTATTATTCCTTGATTTTTAAAAAAAATTATGCTATATTAAGCAAAAAGGGGATTTCTCTAATGAAGAAAAAGATTTTATTTAATATAGCTTTTTTATTTTCAATAATTTTTATTATTTTCTTAATAATAAATCATTCAATTTTACTATCAGATAGTATACAAAATTATAACTATACAAAAAGCGTAATTTCGCAAGGGTTTGAAGTTGAACACTTATTGATTACTTACCGAAATGAAATTGTTAAGCAATCTATTATTCTGTTTTTTATTTTAGTTCTCTGTATGTTTAATTTATTTATGTTGATTTACATAAATAAAAATGATATAACTACTATATCGCAATCTTTTTCTGAAAGCCGTCAGAAAAAAGCCGAAGAGAAAAAGCAACAGCAGATACAGGAGCTTGAAGAAAAACTCAACCAACTAAAAAAGGACGATAAATAATCGTCTTTTTTTAATAAAACGCTTGACATTATGCGCATAAATGCGTATAATATATAATGTAAGGAGCGAGATATGAAACGCAAAGATTTGGTGAAGTTACTTGAAAACAACGGTTGGCGAATATTAAGAGAGGGTGCAAATCATACTATATATACAAACGGTAAGAAATGCGAACCCGTCCCCCGACATTCTGAACTTAACGAAATGCTTGCGAAAGCTATAATCAAGAGAAACATCGTAAACATCAATTAAATGTTTTTCAACAATATTCGCTTCTTTTAAAGCTTCAGCAACAGCTTGGCTATAGGCACGGGTCAATCCCCCTGCACCAAGTTTAATTCCACCAAAATATCTTGTTACGATGGCAATGATATTGGAAAGCTCTTGTTTTTTCAAAACATTAAGCATAGGAAGT
>ERZ827088.1376-NODE-1376-length-30434-cov-3.704335_pt1 | contig 30434 bp, 30 predicted proteins | sample MGYA00519922_ERZ827088 | MGnify/ENA primary metagenome ERZ827088 (study PRJEB31778, sample SAMEA3449254) | human gut metagenome | biome: human gut; feature: human-associated habitat; material: faeces | place: United Kingdom | collected 2010/2012 ...
TTCTCTGGGCCTGTCGAATCGGAGTTACCTTGGCAGATTTTGTGGAAGCAGCATCCTCCGGAAAATCATCCTCTGCGTCCTCGTCCTTCTTTTTCTTAAAAATGCTTTTCTTAGGCTTATCGTCGTAGTCGTCCTCGTAGTCGTAATCATCCTCATAATCGTCGTACTCGTCGTCACCGCCGAGCTTCATGACATCCAGAAATTTATCGATTACACTCATACCGCTGTCTCCAATCTATTCTTTTTAGATATTGTAATTTCTTTCTCCGAAAATGCCTGTCCCCACGCGCACCATGGTAGCGCCTTCTTCGATAGCTACCTGATAATCGCCGGTCATGCCCATGGACAAGACATCCATAGATACATTATCAATATTTTTGTTCTTGATGTCAACAGATAATTGCTTTAATCTGGAAAAATGTACCCGGTTCTCCTCCGGATCTTCCACATAGGGCGCTATGGTCATCAGCCCTTTTATCTGAATGGACGGAAGCTTGGCGATTTCACGCACCAGACCTTCCGTTTCCTCCAAAGTGACACCGAACTTGCTCTCCTCGCCGGCTACATTGACTTCGATAAGCACCGGAACCGTGACGCCTTTCTTCACGCCCTCTTCGCTGATGGTCTCTGCCAGCCGCATAGAATCCACGGAATGAATCAGGCAGGCTTTATCCACCACATATTTGACCTTATTGCGCTGCAGATGGCCGATCAGGTGCCAGTGAATATCTTTCGGCAGCATCTCGTATTTGTCCACAAGCTCCTGTACCTTATTTTCCCCGAAATCCCGTGTGCCGCCCGGAAGCAGTTCCTCAATCATCGACACGGGCTTGGTCTTGCTGACCGCAATCAGGGTCACCTCATCCCGGGAACGTCCTGCGCGCGCACATGCCTCGCATATATGCTTCTCTACCTCTGCAAGATTTTCCACTACCATACTCATATTTTGCTCCTCCTGGTATCTCCTAATAAATTACCTGATCCTCCGTGACAGTCGCCGCGTTCAGCACTATCCGATCGTACACGGACAGTCCGAAGCTGGTTCCCTCTTTCACAATACTGTACTCCTCATTTTCGTAGAGAACCTCCACCCGGCGGAAAATCGTGTAACCCTTGTTAATATTATAGACGCCTGTAAGCTTCGCGGTCTGCCCCACCTGATAAGTTTCCGACGAATCTGTCTTCACCAGCAAATCTCCACTCACAAGCTTCTTCTTGGAAGTGCTGAAGCTCTCCTCTTCCGGATCCACATAGGCATTTTCTTCATCCTGATAGTAAATCGTACAATTCACAAACTGCGCAGTCACTGCGCCGTCCTCTCCGGTCACCTGTTTCATGAAGCCGGTGTCATTTTCCACCTTAGTCAGATAAGCTGCAGGAATCACATAGAAATCCTTCTCCGTAATGGCCGTCTTCGGAATCTTCAGACCCGAAGTCTCGTCGCGCAGCACCTCAAAGCTCAGATATCTCTCATTTGCGTAGCGCACCATGGAATTTACAAAAGAAAGCACGCCATAGGACTGTCCGTCCCGATATTCCACAGTCACAGAAGGCCACACCGCCTCCCCGTCCTTATCAAACTGTATCTGTATGTAGGTGGTTCCCTGTGTTACCGTACCGTCCTCCGCAGTCCGCTGATTGGCCTGCATCTTATCCAGGATATAGCTTTCCATCTCTGCGTCCAGCGGAAATACCAGCTTCCAGTTTTCGTCCGTCACCAGCTTATAGGCCGGATCCCCGGAACTGACCAGTTCATTGGTCCGCAGATTCTGCCGCTGATATTTTGTCTCGTCAAACCAGTCCGCATTCAAATCATCGAGGCTGGCATCCTCATAGCCGTCTATATAATACTCCACCACTCCGGCCGTGGCCGCGTTGTACCGCGTGAACAGGGCGCTGTTGTCATCCGCAGCGCTGTCCAGCTTGTCAATCATATTCTGGTTGACAAGCTCCAGAATCGTGCTGTCTACATTCGTTTTAAAATTGTATACACTGTCAAATTCCATATCAGAAAAACTGCTCATATAAGTGCTGATCTGCGAACGAAGCTCTGCGTAATCCTCTTCACCCAAACTGATGTCTCCCGCGTTTTCCTGCAAAATATCCGCCATTTTGCCGCTCTCATCCAACGTATAAACCGTCGAGAGGACCGACACCTTCTCACTTTCCGACGCATAATAATTGATATAACCTGTCTTTTCCGTAGAATATACCTGCTCCGTCCGCAGGGCAATACCCGTATAGCGGTAATCCGTCGCAAGATTTCCCTCTATGACCTCATACCCGGAAATATGCGTCGAAGTAAAATACATATAAATACAGATAATCAGATAGATGGCAATAAACCCGAAGAAGACAACACCCACATTCAGGGTCCGCCCCATTCTGACTACCTTTTTTCTCTTTTTCCCGGTTTTTGCCACCAGTCAATTTCCTCCATACTTAACGAGAGGACGCCCTGAAAACAGGGCATCCTCTTATGTATTGTGCAGAAATAAAATCATTTAACTAACAGGAAATGATAACCTGCTCTTTCGCGAATTCAGGAAGCTGGTTCTCTTCAACGGAAATGCTCAGACAGAAGTTTACCTTGAACTGCTCGCTGATGGCGTTCAGCTGAGTCAGCGCGTCTGTCAGATCCTTTCCCTCCAGATGGGCGATTTTCAGAAAGCTGTCCAGATACATCTGCTCCAGGTCGTAATCCTGTGAAATAATACCACAGATAAAACCGATGAACTCATCACAGTTCTTAAGCGGATAATCAGCTACATTGATAAGACGAACCTTGTTGTCAAGCTCATGCATATGCTTGGTATTCTTATCCAGGTATACGATGTTGCCTGACGCTGTCTTAATCTGGTTGTTTACTCTGTCCAGCAAATGCTTTGTCTTTCCGTCTCCCTTACTTCCTACAATTAACTGCACCATAGCCGTGTCCTCCTTGGTTTTCCCATTTTTCTTTTAAAGGCTGTTCGATCCTTTTTTAGATAATAACAGTATAGTCGATCTGCCCTAAAAACACAACTATTATTTACTTTTTTTCCGACTAATTATACAATCTAGTTATATAATTCTCTCCATTCCATATCGCCACGGTCCAGAGCCTTGATCAGAAGCTCCGCGGTAGCCAGATTGGTAGCCAGCGGAATGTTATACATATCGCAGAGCTTTACCACGTTATTCACATCCGGCTCATGCTGCTTGGGATTCAGCGGGTCCCGCAGAAAGATCACCAAATCCATCTGGTTATGCTCAATCTGTGCCGCGAGCTGCTGCTGTCCGCCCAGATGGCCCGCCAGATACCGGTGTACATTCAGATTCGTAACCTCCACAATCAGTCTGCCGGTGGTACCCGTCGCATAGAGTTCATGCTTACTGAGAATTCCTCTGTATGCAATACAGAAATTCTGCATCAGTTTTTTCTTTGCATCATGTGCGATTAATCCAATGTTCATAGGAACACCCCCAAAGTTAGTATTTTTTCGGCTGCAAGCCGACATTTAACACAAATCCTATGGCCATAAACAGCGTCAAAAGCGACGTCAGTCCATAGCTCACAAAGGGCAGCGGGATTCCCGTATTCGGAAAAATCCCCGTTGCGACGCAGATGTTGACAAAACTCTGAAACCCGATATAGCCAGCCACTCCGCAACAGATCAGCGTACCCGAAAAATCTCGCGATTTCTTACCAATCCAGATACATTCTATCACAATTAACGCCAATAGTAAAATAATTGTTGCACAGCCGATAAATCCAAGCTCCTCCCCGGCCACCGCAAAGATAAAATCCGTCTGGGGCTCAGCAATGAAACTGCCGTTCTTTACGGAAGAAACCAGATTATTGTTCAGCCCCTTCCCTACCAGCTGGCCGGAACCGATGGCCATGATGGAATTCTGCTGCTGATAGGCGTTATCCGCGTACTGGGTCGGATTCAGCCAGGCCATAATTCGAAGCCAGGCGTAATGGTCGAGAAGCTTCTGATCCGGCTGCATAATCAGGCTGATGAAAATCACCGCTGCCGGGATTCCCACCGCCAGCGCTCCGCCAATGAGCTTGTAGCTTAAGCCCGAGATAAAAAGCAGGATAGCAAAGGTCATGCAGATGGAAATGGTCGTGGACAGATCCGGTTGGCTCTTAATCAGAGCCGCGGGCACCGCAAAGAGCGCCGCCATCAATCCCAGCACCTTCCAGGTATTCAGATTTTCTCTGTACTTTTCCAGCATTTTCGCGAAAAACAGAATCAGTAAAAGCTTGGACAGCTCTGAGGGCTGAAAACGGAAACCGCCTATCTTCAGCCACCGAACCGCTCCATTGGCGTCATCGCCCAAGGGCGTCTTTACCAAAAGTAAAAGCACCAGGTTAAAGGCATATATCAGCCAGTAAAACTTCAAAACCCAGGTGTAATCAATCAATGAGACTACAATCATGGCCACGGTTCCCAGAAATAGTCCCAGAATCTGCTGACTCTGTACGGATTTTTCCGCGCTTCCGATAACCAGGATTCCGATAATACTGATCGCATACACATAACACACAAGTCTGAATCTGTAATCCCTCAATCGATACTGTTTTAACATAATACTCCTCTTATACCTGAGATTATCCCTACCGCAGCTGATCCTTGTGCTTCAGATCCTTAATCGGAATATTGGCGCACAGGGCCGGTACATGGCCGTTCTGCCCGTCGGATTCGGTCTGGGTAATCTGGATGTCCAGATTTTCACAGTCGATCTCCATATATTTTGAGATAACCTTGATAATATCGTTCTTAATCAGTTCCATTACTTCAGGGGAACAGTTTGCCCGGTCAGAGATCAAAAGCAGCTTGAGTCTGTCTTTGGCCACGTCTCCTGAACTCTTTTTCCGGAAAAAATCCATCAATGCCATTTTCCTTCTCCCCCTTTACTTATTTAAACAGCTTGGACAGCTTTGCGAAGAATCCGTTGTTTACATCCAGATTCATAAGCGGCACATCCTCACCCATGATACGCTTACAGATGTTCATATAAGCGGTTCCGGCCAGAGAAGAATCGCCGGCCAGCGGCTCGCCCTGGTTGGTAGCCACTACGATGCTCTCGTCGTCCGGTACGGCTCCGATGAGATCGATGGCCAGGATATCAATAACGTCCTCAATGGACATCATATCGCCGCGCTTTACCATATCCATGCGCAGACGATTCACGATCAGATTGATCTTGTGGATGTCATTGGCTTCCAGAAGACCGATGATGCGGTCCGCGTCGCGGATAGCAGAGACCTCCGGCGTAGTCACGATAAGCGCCCGGTCCGCTGCGGCGATGGCGTTCTTAAAGCCCTGCTCAATACCTGCGGGGCAGTCCAGCAGTATGTAGTCAAACTCAGGCTTAAGCTCCTCGATAAGCTTCTTCATCTGTTCCGGATTCACTGCCGTCTTATCCCGTGTCTGCGCAGAAGGAAGCAGACAGAGATTGTTATACCGCTTATCCTTAATGAGTGCCTGCTTCATACGGCAGTTACCCTCTACCACGTCTACCAGATTGTATACAATTCGGTTTTCCAGTCCCATAACCACATCCAGATTCCGCAGTCCGATATCTGTATCGATCATTACCACACTTTTACCCAGCTTCGCAAGTCCCGTTCCAATATTCGCGGTGGATGTGGTTTTACCCACGCCGCCTTTCCCGGATGTAATTACAATTACTTCACTCATACCTTTTTTCCTCCAAGCTTTTATAATTTAATATCATTTAATACATCTTTTGTAATGGGTTCTATATAAATGTTCCCATCTTCCACAAAGGCAATCTTCGGCGTGTCATCTGCTTTCTTCTTCCGTACCGCCGCGCCGTCGGAGCTGCGGGCTATCACATCGCCAATCCGAATCTGCATGGGATCCATGGAAAGAGCCGCCACAAAGGCTGCTTCATTACCGGCTGCACCCACAAACACATTGCCCTTCAGAGTTCCAAGTACGATTACATTTCCCTTGGATACCACCCGGGCTCCCGGATTGACGTCTCCCAGAATAATGATGCTGGTTTCTGATTCCAGTACCTGGCCGGAACGTAAGGTTCCTTTATAGAAACGCCCATCCTGCAGATTGGTCAGGTCATGCTCCGACGGGCTTGCAGCTGCCCCTGCCACCTGATCCACCGCCTGCTTCATATGCTGCTCGGTCACCTGATTTTCATCCACCAGGCAGACCACCTGAATCTGGCAACTCTTCCCTATGACATCCGCCAGTTCCTGTTCCTCCGCCATGCTTAAAGTTCTTCCCTGAAAGCACAGGGCCATCTGGGCGTTTCCAAAAAATTTGGCGGAAGCGCTGAATTTCTCAGCTACTTCTTTCTTTATGGTCTCCCAGTCAGGCTTCTCATCCAGAATGACAATCAGCCCGTACCGGTTACTTTTGATGATAACTGATTGATTCGACATCACTTTCACTCCTAATCCCCGATTGTCTGTCCGCTGGAACCGCTGGCAGTTCCGCTTAAGATATCTTCCTCATCCGCAAGGTTAAAGTAATATTTGAACACATCCGCGCCCACCTCCGCACAGTTTGCGGATGTATAACCGTTAGCGATACGGACGGCAATGGCAATTTCCGGCGACTCGTAAGGCGCGAAGCCTACAAATAACGCATGGTTCGGATGGCTCTTACTCTGCTGCGCCGTACCGGTCTTACCCGCCACATTGAGTCCCAGATCACTCAAAGCACTCAAAGATTTGGTGTTCTCAGCCACTAGGCGCATACCCTGCTGCACTGCATTCCAGCTGCTGTCCGCAATCTGTACCTGATTGTGCAGCTTTGGCTGATACTCCTCGATCAGCGTACCATCTGTCTCTGTCAGTTTATCAAGGAGCGTCAGGTCATAGCAATTTCCCCGGTTCGCCAACGTTGCCACATAGCGGGCGATATGAGAAAGGGAATAGCTGTTGGTACCCTGTCCGATGGCGGAACGTACCGCGTCCTTATCAGAAATCCGCGGCTCGTACTCGGAAAGCTCCAGACCGGATTTATCTCCCAGCCCAAACATTCTGGCATATTTTTCCAGTGCCGTCAGACCTTTGTCCACATTGTATCCTCCGGCGCTCCGACCGCCTGCCAGACGGTAGCCCACCTCATAGAAGAACACATTACAGGAATCACGAATAGCCGTAGTCACTGTCTCATTGCCGTGATGTCCGCCATACTGGTTAAAAATCCAGCAGGTGGGCGACGGCGTAATCTCCGTAAATACGCCGGACGCATAAATCGTTGTTGAGGGGGTAATCACGCCCTCTTCCAGACCCGCAATCGCTGTAATCGGCTTGAACGTAGAACCGGGCGCCAGATTTTCCTGGGTCACACGGTTGACAAAGGGTGATGACAGGTCTTTTCGCAGGCTGTTGTAATAATCAGAATCCATCACATTGGTCAGACGGTTGTTATCATAGCTGGGATACGTGACACAGGCCAGAGTCTGACCGGTCTTCACATCCACAATCACAATGCCGCCGCTGCAGGGCTCCAAAGCCAGCTGGGCCGGCGTGATCTCCAGATTCCGAATCTTGTCCAGCATGAATGTGTAGGCGCTGAGCGCTCCGGAATTCAGCCTGGATACGGTATCCTCATCATATTCTAACACATTCTGGTCGTATAATAAAAGGCAAATTTCTCTGCCTGAGAGCTGATCGTCCAACAACATATACTTGTACAGCATTTTCCCGAATTCCGCGTCATCCATCAGGGTGTCCCGGATATATTGCAGTACTGACTGATAGATCTCCGCCGAGTCCAGATAAGGATTATCACCGGAAATCTTCGTTACGTCAATCCAGTTTTTGGAAATTGCGTACTGCAGATATTCCCGGAGACTGATGGTCTCGTCAGTGGTCCAGGCGATATAGGTGGCATCCGAAGTATCCACAGCATCCTTCATCAGCACCTGATTATCTCCCATCAGCACATTGGCCACGATATAACTCATATAATTTTTCATCTCTTTGGAGAGGTTCTGATAAGCCGCCGCGTTTTGTGAATTCAGCTCCGCAATCAGGCTGTCCACCGTATTCTGCAGCTTCACCCGGAAACGGCTGTATACGCTCTTTTCCAGATCCGTGGCGTCGTCCGCGTTAAAATGAGTCGTATCAATAATATAATTGTTGATCAACGCATAGTATACATCGTAGATCGGAATCATAATCTTGGCAGCGCTGGCATTGGGATTGTACTCCTTGGTATTCTGAATCTTGGAAATCAAAATACCGGCCAGCTTCTGCTCAAGAATATTGTAGCAGGCCATCTGCAGCTCCTTGTCAATGGTCAGATAGACGTCATTGCCCGGAACCGCGTCCTTCTGTTCGGCCACCTCCAGAATCCGGCCCACGCTGTCCACGTACATCTTTTCGTAGCCCTTGGTTCCCTGAAGTTCTGTCTCCATATACTGCTCGATACCTGATTTTCCCACGATATCGTTGAGCTCATAGTCGGGGTTCTCCTCCTGCAGGCTGTCCAGCTCATCCTGGGACGCCTTTCCGATATAACCGATGATCGGCGCGAAATATTCGCTGTCCGGATAGACTCTCCGGCTGCTCTCCTCGATCTCCGCGCCCTGCAGCTCGCTCTGATTTTCCAAAACTGCCGCTACGGTCTCCTCGGATACATCCGTAGCCACAGTGGTCGCCACGTAACGCTTATAGTTATTAGCGGAGATGCCAAACCGGATGGTCGCGATCTGCAGCTGCTCCTCAGGCGTATATCCTGCTACGGAAATGCCGTATTTCTGCTGTTCCTCTTCCGTATAGGAGCTGCGGATATCGTATTTTTTCTCACCACACATATACGTCATCAGCTCGTCTGCAGTGGCAAGCTCCTGCTTGGGCTCCAGCTCGCTGATCTTAGTCTTGCCATATACGTCCGTTTTTAAACGGAGAAGGGAATTTCCTTCCAGGGAATATTCATAATGTCCGTTGTTGTATACAATCCCCAAATCGCTGACAACGCTGTCCCCGTTCTTCTCAATCAGCTGAATCAGCCGATAGATGGTATCATTGAGTTTGGGATTCTTGGTTTTGCTGGCATAGGTGCCATTATCCTGGATGGTTACCGAATAGGACAGCTCGCTGTAGGCCAGCACTTCTCCATTCCGGTCGTAAATTTTTCCCCTGGTACTGGCCACCGACACCTCGCGCTCGGTCTTCAGGGAAAAGGATTCCTGATAGTCACCGCCCTTTACAATCTGCAGAAAAAACACCCGTTGCAAAAGAATGCCAAACAGGACCACGAAAGCCACGCCCAGTACAAAGATACGTGATTTTATTAAATTATTTAAGGCTTCTTTGATTTCGTCCAACAATCGTTTCTAACTCCTCTGTCTTATTGTCCGTCTGTCCCCGCCTCATTGTTATCGTTATAAGGGATCACGGGAGAAATGATTTTGCTCTCCCCCTCCTCTTTTTCCTTCTTCTCCAGCCAGTGATTCAGCGACCGGATCACCCGGTAGAACACAATGGTCACCACGACGGTATACACCAGCTCCGGAAGAATAATGTGCGCAAAATAGAATCCGAACTGGAACCGGCTCCGCAAAAGGAACAGGAAAAAATAGACGCTCAGTCCATACACCAGCTCTGACAGCGCTATCCAGACCATGGGAAGCTTGATATCCTCATCGTAGAACATCCGATGAAACAGGCCGCTTCCGTATCCCAGGAACATGTACAGAAGACTGTAAAAGCCAAACAGCTGACCGAAGAAAATGTCTGTCAGCAGTCCGGAAAAGAAACCTACTGCCATGCCCTCCTTTTCTCCCCGCATGAACCCTAAGGAGGATGTCACAATCAGCAGCAGATTCGGCACAATTCCGGCCAGGGACAGTGTCTGGAATACGGTACACTGCAGGATAAAGCATACGATAATCAGAAGAGCTTCTATGATTTTACGTCTCATCCTTTTCACTCCTGTCCTATTCTTCCTCGGTCTGCTTCAAATCGGTAATAACGAGCACCGAATGCAGATGTTCAAAATCCACAGCCGGAGTCAGCGTACCGGAACGGGTCAGGTTATTGGAATCCAGACTCAGTTCATTGATATAGCCGATCAGCAGCCCCGCGTGATACTTGTCGCTTACATGGGAAGTCACCACCGTGTCACCGATGCTGGCCTTTCCTTCCGTATCCCGCAGCTGGTAAAGCTGAATCAGGCCGGACTCCATCAACTGCAAATCTCCCTTTACAAAGCAGAGATCGGAGGTGGAAAGCACCTGGGCGCTGACCTCGCTCATATCGTCGATGATGGAGCGCACCTGCGCCCAGTTGTCACCCACCTTGGTAATAATACCAACCAGGCCGCTGCCTGCGATGACGTTCATATCTGCCGCCAGACCGTCCTTGCTGCCCTTGTCAATGACAAAAGTGTTGAACCAGTTACCGGAGTCGCTGGCAATGATGTTGGCCGCCACCTTGTTATACTCTCCATAGGTCTGATCCAGATTATAGAGATCCTCCAGTTCCTGCAGCCGGTACTGATTCTGCATCAGCTGGCTGTTCTGAAGGGTCAGCTCATCCACCTGCTCCTGCAAAGCCTTATTCTCCGCCTGAGCGTCCGCCAGATCCTGCAGGCTGTTACCTTTATCTCTGGCCCAGCCGCCCACACTGTTGATGCCCCTCTCAAAGGGCACGAAGATATAGCCGGTGATACGGCCCAGCGTGCTGCCCGCGAAACCGGTGGCGTAAGACGCATACATCATTCCGATACAAAGAATCGCCAGCACCGCAAATATGTACTTTGGCGGTACTGTAAAATGATTTTTCTTCTTCATACTTCACCTGATATTACTTAGTTATAGTTCTGCTCTTTGGTCACGAAGGTCAGGCTCTTGAACTCCTTCTCCTTGATCACTCGCTCAAGCCCCCTGGCCACGCACTCCTCTGGCTTCTCCACCAGATTCACCTTGATATTGGTGCCGTCCGCGATGAGCTTGTCAAGACCCTTTAAGTTGGCCACGCCGCCGGTCAGGAAGATGCCGTTGCGGATGATATCCACACCAAGCTCGGGCGGGGTTCTCTCCAGAATCACTTTGATGACATCCACGATAGACTTCAGATTCTCCGCAATGGCATTTGCCACGAAGTCCGCGGTAATCTCCAGAAGAGCCGGAAGTCCCAGCGCCATATTGCGGCCACAGATTTCCCGCTTGGATGTAGTGTCGCCCGGCTGATAACCCAGCTCATTTTTCAGAATCTCGGCAGTTTTATTGCCGATGAAATAACCATACTCCCGGCGGATGGCATTGGCGATGGCCTCGTCGATCTTATTGCCGCCGTTCTTAATCAGCTTGCTGGTTACGGTTCCGCCCAGAGACAGGATGGAAATCTCCGTGGTATCCGCTCCTGCATCTACGATCATGATACCCTGGGACTGCGTCACATCCAGACCCAGACCCAGACCTGCCGCCACCGGCTTGTCAATCATCTGGATATTCTTGGACTTGAGGCCTGTTCCCTGAATCAGCGTGCTGAACACACGATCCTGCACATCGGTAGGCAGCGCTACCACAAACTCCGCGCCCTTTAAATTGCCCTTGGTATGGGTCTCCAGAAAAGCCTTCAGGAACTCCTGCATATAGGTAATGCTGGCTACGGTTCCGAAGGACATGGGGTAAAGCACCTCGATATTGGACGGCGCCTTCTCATGCATTTCGAAGGCCTCGTCGCCGTAGGCAATCATTCCCTTCTTCTCCTCGATGGCCACCATATTCTTTTCGCAGTAAATGGTATCGCTCTCCTTACTGTAGATCTTGATGCTGCTTGTACCAAAGTCGCATCCAAAACTCTGTGCAGACATGTCTTTCTCCTCACTTTCTTCTAAACTCTTATTCTTCAGATAGTATTCCCCGCTCCTGAAAGGAGCTATAACAATGATCACCTATAATAATATGATCCAAAAGCTGGATACCCAGCATTTCTCCTGTTTTGTAAATGCGGCGCGTCATCCGGATATCCTCAGGGCTTGGAGCCGCATCGCCGCTGGGATGATTGTGTACCAGCACCATGCGCACCGCCCGGCATTCCAGCGCCTCCATGAAAATCTCCCTGGGGGAAACCAGCGACGCGTTAACCGTCCCCTGGAACATGAGCTTTTCTTTCAGAAGTTTATTTCTGGTATTCAGAAAAAGCACATGCAGCTGTTCCTGCTCCGCGTAACGCAGATCTTCCATGAAATAATCCGCAATCGTCTCCGGTGTGTCAAAGGCAAGACGTTCAGCCGCTTTCGCTTTTGCCATCCGGGCCGCCAGCTCCGCCACACATTTCAGCTGCACAGCCTTCACCTGTCCGATCCCCCGGACGTCCATCAGACGCTCCATGGAAATCCGGTTCAGGCCCTTCAGGCCTTCGCAACCCGGCAGGCTTAAGATCCTTCCCGCCAGCTGACAGGCATTTTTCCCCCGGGTGCCCGTCCGCATAACCACGGCCAGCAATTCCGCGTCGGAAAGAGCACCTGCTCCGGCTTTCACACATTTTTCATAAGGACGTTCTTCCTTATATAATTCTTTCATGGTTGTCGTACTCATATTCGTTCCTTTCTGCTCTCCAGGCAGCGGATAACGACAGAACAACCATTTTCTGAAACCGGTGCTTTACAGCTTCCGGTAAATAATAATCGCGAGCACCACGCCCAGGATGCTGGCAATCGAGATATGGATGGTCAGGCCAAAGGTCAGAATCAGCAGTCCCAAATCCAGCACAATCGGATTCTCCAGACCGAAGCTCTGTCCGTAATTCAGCCAGCTAAGACCTGATACATTGGCTGTCAGCATGCCGATAAAGCCTCCCAATACGATGCCGGAAAGCAGCATAATCAGCAGCACCCAGCCGTTCTTTGATCTCATAAACTCCCTCCGTCTTTTGTCTACATATCACATTTTATCATAGCACAAAGGCTTTCTCTTGTATACAAAAAAAATCCTAAAGTTCTCTTAAGTTGTCGCCAGGTTCTGACAGAATCTTCCTGCAATCGCCTCGGCGGTTTTCACGCCGTCCATGGCCGCGGAAGTAATCCCGCCCGCGTAGCCCGCGCCCTCGCCGCAGGGATAAAGTCCCCGCACCGCGCTCTCCTGGCCGTCGTCTCTGAGGATACGCACCGGTGACGAGGTCCGGCTCTCCACGCCGGACAGCACCGCGTCCGCCCGGGCAAAGCCCGGAATCAGATGCTCCGATCCCACGATACCCTCTTCCAGGGCCGCCGACAGCTCCGCCGGGAAGATGCCGCGCACATCGCCGAAAGTCCAGGCTCCCTTGATACAGGGCTCAATTTCTCCCAGATTTTTACTTATCACATGCTGTCGGAAATCACCCAGCAGCTGCACCGGCACCCGGCCGCCGCCTGCCCGGTATGCCGCCCGCTCCAGCTTCCGCTGGAACTCCACGCCGGACAACAGATCGCTGCCGCCGAAATCTTCCGGACGCACGGTCACAATCATGGCGCTGTTGGCGTTACGGCTGTCTCTGGCCTGGTAACTCATGCCGTTGACCGCAAGGCCGCCCTCCTCCGAGGAAGCGTTGACCACGTAGCCGCCGGGGCACATGCAAAAGGAATAGACGCCCCGGTTGCCGCTGACTTTACGGGTCACCTTGTAGGCAGCTGTGGGCAGTCCCTTCGGATAACCCTCGCCATACTGGCTCACATTGATCATTTCCTGGGGATGCTCAATCCGCACGCCCACCGCAAAGGCTTTCCGCTCCATGGGGACGGCCCTGCTTTTCAGCATGGCAAAGGTATCCCGGGCGCTGTGGCCGATGGCCAGCACCAGCACCTCCGCCTCCAGATAATCCGCTTCCTGTTCCGGTTCGCTGCTGCGCTTTGTATACACGCCGCGGACCTGACCGTCCCGGATGTCGATGTCCGTGAGCTGTGTACCGAAGCGCACCTCTCCGCCGAGGCTTTCAATCTCTTTTCGGATATGCTCCACCACGCCAATCAACACATCTGTGCCCAGGTGAGGCTTATTCCAGTAGAGAATCTCCTCCGGCGCGCCGGCCTCTACAAAGGTCTTAAGCACCAGACGCCCCCGGCCCGCCGGATCCTTCACCAGCGTATTCAGCTTGCCGTCGGAAAAGGTGCCCGCGCCGCCCTCGCCGAACTGCACATTGGAATTCGGTACGAGCATACCGCCGTTCCAGAAGTGATCCACGGTCTCTTTCCGCTTTCTGGCGGTCTCGCCCCGCTCCAGCAGGATAGGCCGATAACCTGCCCGGGCCAGCATCAGTCCGCAGAACAGGCCCGCCGGACCGGTTCCCACGATGACCGGGCGGTGTTCCAGCGTCTCATTTCCGGGCTCCGGAAAATGATACCTCTTTTTCTCTGTCTTTGATACATTTCGATTGTGAAGCTTTTTCAAAAGCTTTTCCTCACCCTTCAGCTTCACATCCACCGTATATACATAACAAATCGGTTTCTTTCTCGCATCAATGGATTTCTTCTGAATGGTCAGCTTCTCGATCTTCTCGGAAGCCACCTTCAGTTCCCGGGCCGCCGCCTGCAGAAGTGCCGGCTCGCCATGCTCCACCGGAAGCTTGATTTGACTGATTCGAATCATAGGGTTTTCTCCTCTCCGGCTGTCGCCGCGCTCATTCCCGCCAGCCAGCCGCTGCTCCAGGCCCACTGGAGATTGTAGCCGCCGCAGGCTCCGTCCACGTCCAGAAGCTCCCCCGCCAGATAGAGGCCCGGCACTTTTCGGGATTCCATCGTGTCCGGATCCACTTCCCGCGTGTCTACGCCGCCGGAGCAGACCTGGGCCTGGGTGAAATCGCCGCTTCCTGTGATTTCTGTCTCAAACTGCGTCACAGTACGCGTCAGCTTCGCAAATTCTGCATCCGTCCAGTCTCCTGCCTTTTTCCCGCTCTTTCCCAGGCCGCTGCGTTCCAGCACGCAGACGCTCGTTTTAGCCGGAAAAAGGCCGGTCAGGAACTGTTCGCCGGTCTTATAAGGATTTTTTTCTGCTCTGTCCTTTAAAAATGTGAGAAACTGTGCTTCGTCAAACATGGGCATCAGGTTCAGCACAGCCCACACCTTTTTTCCTGCATCCAGCGCCCGCACTGCATAGCGGCTCACCTGAAAGACCGGAATACCGGAAATTCCGTTTTTTGTAAACTGCACCTCGCCCTGATCGGAAGCCAACAGCCTTTCCTCTGTATAGAGCTCCACCCTTGCGTCCATCCGGACACCCGCCAGCTTTTCATAAAATTTTTCTTTACATCGAAGCTGTACCAGCGCCGGGAGCGGTTTGATGATTCGGTGCCCCAGACTCTCCGCCAATCTGTAACCGCCGCCGTCGGATCCGGTCTCCGGAGCCGCCTTGGAGCCACAGGTCAAAATCACTGCGTCCGCCGGATAACTCCAGCCTTCTGTCTGCACCTGAAAGCTATTTTCCTCCCGGGTAATAGCCTGTGCTTCTGTATTCAGCGCCAGCTTTACGCCCCGTTGCTCCGCCTCCAGACGCAGCACCTCCGCCACGGAAGCTGCCTGATCGCTGTAGGGATAGAGATAGCCGTTTCGGTTTTTTGTGAATATTCCAAATTCTGTAAATTTCATCAGGGTATCCTGCATGCCGACACGGGACAGCACCTGCGCCGCAAAATCCGGCTCCGCGCTCCGGTAATGGTCCGGACTCTGATCCCGGTTGGTCAGATTGCAGCGACCATTGCCGGTGACCAGTATTTTCTTTCCCACCTGCTTATTTTTTTCCAACAACGTCACCTTAACGCCCTGCTTTGCCGCCGCAATGGCCGCCATGAGCCCGGCGGCTCCGCCGCCCACTACCACTACCTTTTTCATCCGTTTCTCCTTATAACTGTACCAGACCGGCGTCCACCATTTTCTGCAGGGACATGAGAATGCCCAGCTTCGCATGGGGCCAGGTCAGTCCGCCCTGGAAATATACCGCGTAGGGCGGTTTGATGGGGCCGTCCGCGGAAAGCTCGATGGAGGAGCCCTGTACAAAGGCTCCGGCTGCCATGATAACGTCGCTGTCATAGCCCGGCATCGCCCAGGGCTCCGGCGTTACATAGCTGTCCACCGGCGCCGCAGCCTGAATGCCCTGGCAGAAGGCGATGACGCCCTCGGGTTTTCCAAAGGTTACGGCCTGAATAATATCATGACGGCTCTCGATGCTGTCCGGCACTACCGCAAAGCCCAGTTTTTCATAGATATTGGCTGCGAAAATCGCGCCCTTTAAGGCTGCCGCCGTAACCGTCGGAGCCAGGAAAAATCCCTGATAAAAGCTGGTCATAACGCCCAGGGACGCGCCCACTTCCCTGCCGAGGCCCGGAGAAGTCAGACGGTATGCCGCGTTTTCCACATACTGTTCTTTTCCCACGATATAACCGCCGATGGGAGCCAGGCCGCCGCCCGGGTTCTTGATGAGAGACCCTACGCAGAGATCCGCGCCTACATCCGTGGGCTCGATCCGTTCTACAAACTCGCCATAGCAGTTGTCCACCATGCAGATCACATCCGGCTTTCTTTCTTTTATAAATGCAATCAACTCGCCAATCCGCTGTACAGAAAGAGTCGGACGGGTCTGATAGCCCTTGGAACGCTGGATGGTCACCAGCTTTGTACGCTCATTTAAGGCTGCCTCAATGGCCGGATAATCGAAGCTTCCGTCCTCCTTTAAATCCACCTGACGGTAGGTCACGCCATATTCGGCCAGGGAACCGTTGGACGGACGGATACCGATGACCTCCTCCAGGGTATCGTAGGGCTTGCCCACCGGAGAAAGGAGCTCGTCGCCGGGACGCAGGTTTCCTGATAGGGCTACTGCCAGAGCGTGCGTACCGCAGGCGATCTGCGGACGCACCAGGGCCGCCTCCGCGTGAAACGCGGCAGCGTAGACCTCCTCCAGCTTATCTCTTCCCAGATCGTTATAGCCATAGCCGCTGGTAGCTGCGAAGCAGGCCGCCTCCACACGGTTTTTCTGCATGGCCCCCACAACCTTAAGCTGATTGTATTCAGCAGTCTCATCGATCCGGTCAAAGCGATCCTTTAAGCCCTTTTCTATCTCCTGTCCAAATGCGTATACGGCCGGGCTGATGCCCAGATCCCGGTACATGTTTTCTGTCTGTGTCATTTCACAATTCCTCTTTCTTTTATTATTTTCAGCATAAATGCAAGAATTTTCTCATCATCGTACGCGAATTCCGGTTTTTCCACCCAGATCACATCCCGCTCCCGCCGGAACCAGGTGAGCTGGCGCTTGGCAAAATGCCTGGTATCCCGTTTCAGGACGCGCACGGCCTCCTCCAGTGGTATTTCCCCGTCAAGATAGTCCAGGATTTCTTTGTAACCCAGCCCCTGCATGGAGACCATGCCGCGCCTGCAGCCTTCGTTTTTAAGGCTCTCCACTTCTTTCACCAGGCCGTCCTTCATCATTTCATCTACCCGTCGGTCGATGCGCCCGTAAAGGCTTGCGCGCTCGTCATTCAGGACGAAGTAGGCGAAGTTGTAGGGTGATTTCTTTTCCCGCTGCTCCTCATTATGTTCTGAGATACGCTCGCCGGTCATTTCATAATATTCCAGGGCGCGGATAACCCGCTTTACGTTGTTGGAATGGATTTCTTCCGCAGCTTTTGGATCCACCTGGGCCAGTCGGGCGTGGAAGGCTTCCGGGCCTTCCTCTGCGGCCAGGGCCTCCAGGTTCGCGCGAAGCTCCGCATTTCCCTCATTTTCGGTAAAATCAATATCGTAGAGCAGCGCCTGGATATAGAAACCGGTGCCACCGGTCAGGATGGGGATGTGCCCCCGGGACCAGATGTCTTCCATGGCGGCTTTTGCCAGTTTCTGGAAAAGAACCACATGAAAATCTTCCTCCGGTTCCAGAACATCGATCAGATGATGGGGGACGCCCTGCATCTCCTCCGGGCGGATCTTGGCGGATCCGATATCCATGCGGCGGTAAACCTGCATAGAGTCGGCGGAAATGATTTCGCCGTTTACGGCTTTCGCCAGGGCAATGGATAGCTTTGTTTTTCCGACGGCGGTGGGGCCGGTCAGGATAATCAGGGGCTTTTTCACGATGGACGTCCTCCTCTCTTAATTGCAATCTGTTTTATTCTAATATGAATTGTTCGGATTTTCAACCGGGTTTTGTGGTAAAAATACAGGCGGGGGAGAAAATTTTTCTCCCCCGCCCTCACGTTTTAACAAAGACGCCTTGGTCAGAGATGTTTTTATTTTACCCCTGCGTGAAGCGGGACAGGAACTGTCGCGTACGCTCTTCGCGGGTATGCTCAAAGACCTCTTCGGGCGTGCCTTTTTCCAGGATGCGGCCGTCATCCATGAAGATGACCTGGCTGGCCACGTCGCGGGCGAAGGCCATTTCATGGGTAACGATAATCATCGTGGTTTTCTGATCCGCCAGTTCTTTGATGACTCTCAGGACCTCGCCGGTAAGCTCCGGGTCGAGGGCTGACGTCGGTTCATCAAAGCAGAGGATGTCCGGCTTCAAGGCAAGGGCGCGGGCGATGGCCACACGCTGGCACTGACCGCCGGAAAGCTGGTGTGGATAGTTGTTCATTCTGTCCGCCAGTCCCATCTGGGTCAGGAGATTTTTGGCCTCGGCCTCGATCTCTGCGTGAATTTCTTTTTTACGGGCTTTGTAGTCCGGCTGTTCTTTGGCCAGCAGCTCTTTGGCCAACATAACGTTGCCCAGAGCCGTGTACTGCGGGAACAGATTGAAAGACTGGAAGACCAGTCCGAAGTGCAGTCTCTTTTTACGGATCTCAGATTCCTGACGGGTCTGTGGATCTGCGGCGTCGAACAGGGTCTCGCCGTTTACACGGATGACGCCTGTGTCCGGGTGCTCCAGGAAGTTCAGGCAGCGGAGAAATGTGGTCTTGCCGCTTCCGGAGGATCCGATGATGGATACTACATCGCCTTTTTCCAGGGTGAAGCTGATATCTTTTAAAACCTCTGTTTTGTCAAAGGTTTTGCTTACATGTTCTACTTCCAGTATTGCCATTCTTTTTACATCCTCCTTATCTGAAATAGTCTAGTTTCCGCTCCAGACGCTCCAGAAGGACCGTCAGAACACCGTTGAATATCAGATAGTAGACGGCTGTGAAGAACAGAGGCCAGATCTCACCCGCGATTCCCTGGGAGCCCTTCATGAAAGCCTGTCCGGCCCAGATAATCTCCTGCAGGGCGATGATACGCGCCAGGGAAGTATCCTTTACCAGGGTGATGATCTCATTGGACATGGGCGGTACGATGCGCTTGATCATCTGCATCAGCTTAACCTTGAAGAAAATCTGGGTCTTGGTCATACCAAGCACCAGACCGGCTTCTTCCTGCCCGGCAGGAACGCTCTGAATGCCGCCGCGATAGATTTCGGAAAAATAGCAGGCATAATTGAGGACGAAGGACAGGGACGCGGCCAGGAACCGACCGGTTTCTCCACCGCCCCAGATCTGCTTATGCAATACCAGTCCCGGGAAATAAAAGATGATTAAAAGCTGGATCATAAGCGGCGTACCGCGTATGATCCAGACGATGAATTTGGATAACATACTCAAGGGGCGGAATTTTGACATGGACCCGAAAGCTATCACCAGTCCTAAGGGTACCGCTCCTATCAATGTGATGAAAAATAATCTCAGTGTCTGCAGAAAGCCGCTGTTCAATGCTCCCAGAACAATCGGCATCTGTTCTATGATTCGTTCCATTTTACTTCTCTTTTGCTTTTATTTTTATTACTCCTGTACCAGAGCAGCCTGTACGCCGTACTTCTCTGCGCACGCCTTCATGCTTCCATCTGCTGTGGCGTTTGCGAAGAACTCGTCCAGAACGGCTGCCAGGTCAGAACCCTTACGGAAGCCAACGCCGTATTTCTCACTGTTCAGGGCTACGGTATAAGTCAAATCCGCATAGCTGGTTCCCTCGCCAATCATGGCCGCTGCCATCAGGGAGTCGATAACTGCCGCGTCGGATGTGCCGGATGCCACTTCAAGCAGGGCGTCGGACTGTGCCTTCACCGGTGTGTAATTAAGTCCAAGGGCGCTGACCTCTGCCTCTCCGGCGCTGCCAGCCTCTACCGCGAAGCTTAAATCCTTCAGGCTGTCGGTATCCTGATACTTATCCGCTGCGTCCTTCGGTACTACGACTACCTGCGCGTTATTCAGGTATGCGCCGGTGCACTCCATGGAGCTTGTGACCTCGTCAGTCAGGGTCATTCCGTTCCATACACAGTCGATGCTCTTGCCGTCCAGCTCCAGGACCTTATTATCCCAGTCAATCTCTACGAACTCCACGTCTACGCCCAGGCTCTCCGCGAAGGCCTTTGCCATATCTGCGTCAAAGCCGACCCAGTCGCCATTGTCATCTTTATAATCCATGGGCTCGAAATCGGTGATGCCGACTACCAGAGTCCCCTTGTCTACCACATACGCCATGTCGCTGTCTGCGGAAGCTGTATCAGCCTCTGCCGCGTCATCCGCGCTGTCCTCAGCCGCGTCCTGGGCGTCGGTATTGGTTACTACTTCTTCTTTACCGGAAGCTCCGCAGCCTGCCAGCATGGAAGTTGCCATTACTCCACATAAAAATACGCTTAATACTTTCTTTTTCATAATCTGTCCTCCCACTGCCGACTCTGCGGCTGATTCGTTACCGTTTTCTTTCATTCTCTACCATTCAATCACTGTACAACAATAAAGTGACGGTACCATTGAATTTTAACATCTGGTTTCTGGTCTGTCAACCCGAACTTTACGCATAGCGGGTATTTTTTTCATATTCCCGCTCCAGCTCATAGATTTTCTCCTCCAGATGTTCCGGCTGTTCCAGATGTTCCCCTGCTTCGGACAAAAGCCGTTCATAGTCCTCCATATATTCTGAGAGCTGTTCTCCATGGACATTCTGAAGCTCCATGGCCTGTTCAAAATCTTCGTCGGACAGTCCCAGCCGCATGGAAAAGACATACTCCTTCAGAACCTCCGGATCCTTCTGGTACTGCCAGGATGTGCGAAATGCCCGTGCAGCCCTTCCAAACTGAAACAAACGGCTGTAGCAGACGCCCAGATTGTTCCAGACATGGGCGTAAAACTCCACACCCAGCCGATCGCTCTGCCGGATGTCCAGAATCTTTTCATATTCATAAATGGACGCCAGATAATTACCATTGATGAAATATTCGTCGGCCCGGAGCTTCAGCCGTTCCTGCTCCTGATAAGTGTTCAGCACCTTCATCCTGGAAGAAAGCTCCGTCAGCTCCTCCCGGGTATAATAGTCAACGCTCCGAAGGATGGTCAGAACCATATTCTGGATGCTGCTTCCTGCCTCGGCTCCCTTTTTCAGCTTCTCCGCCAAATCCGGATTGTGGGCCTCCGTCCGAAGCCATTCCCAGAGGCGTTTCCCCAGCATCTGACGATCGGCCAGATAGACATTTTCGTACAGGAAAAACGCCAGCTCCTCCATGGAATACAGGCGGATACCCATGCTCTCTATGTAATAGGGCGTCTTTACCGGTTCATCCCGGCAAATCATCACTGCTCCCATACCCGCGCGCCTCCTTCCTGACTCAAATCAACCGTTTCGTTCCAGACCATATCGGAAGAGGGAAACAGCTCGCCAAAGCCCAGATCCCGCACCTCTATCCGAAGCTTTTCCACGCCTTCGAATTCCACAAAAATCCGAAGCCTGGTGGTCCTGGAAGGCCGTTCCGGAATGCCGGTAAGCTCCAGGCTTTCCTTCAGCGTCATATTTCCCTGCATGGGCTTTAAGATAAATTCCAGCACCGGTTCATCCAGAAGCAGGGCCTCGCACTGCGCCTTGGCCTCATACCAGCTGGTTCCCGCGTTCAGCAGGGTATAGAGGCTGTCTTTTCCCGTTCCCGGTGTGCGGATACCCACATTGTAGGGAATTTTATCTTCACCCAGGAACACATAGCTACGCTCCTCCGGATTCTTCAGTTCTTCCATGGCCCGGTAACAGGCCCCCTTGGCAAATAAGTTATTGCCCGCAAAGACGCGTTTCCCGGCACTGCAGAGAATCTTCAGGCTTTCTTCATACCATTTTCCATCGAAGCCCTCTCCCACCAGAAAAACAGAAGACACCGGACGGCCTCCGAAAATATCCCGGGCAATGCCGGACAGCGCCAGATCCTTCTCCCCATTGGTATAATTCCCCAAGCCGGTCTGCCATTTTTCTTCTTTTTCCGCCCGGGCCATAGCCGGAATCGTCCTGCCGTTCACATTGAGCACAGCGCTCCTAAGTTCTCCTCCCTCGCAGGTAAAGAGAACGGACTGATGCCGCCAGATTTCCCGGGGCTGATGCAGCACATAAGCACAGAAGCTCTCCTCACGGGACTGAACGAAAATCCGGCTCTCCGGAATGCCAATCATCTGCATGGCCGCCCGCCGAAGCTCCGCCGCTGTCTGCTCATCCGCCTGTTCCACACAGAATACCACGGCAGCCGCCTCGTGAATCTTACCGTAGGGCTTCAGAAGCCGCATGGCCTTTTTCAGAAAAGCCTCCGTGGTTTCTGTGGGGATTCTGTATTTCTCCGTTCCGGGCTCCACAGCTACCGAGACGGGTTCTTTTGATTTTTCATTCCAGCAGCAGAGCTGCGAATACTCTTTTCCCAGATCAAACCCTATTACAAAGGTTCCCACTGTCTGCTACCTCCTTGTCCGAACAAATGTCAGTCTATTTTAACGAAAACATGGTTTCCACCAGAAATTTCTTTTTCCCGTAGGTCCCATACTGCCGCCGAAGTTCCGGCATGTCGTGCTCGGACAGGGCACGGGCCATTTCGTAAATGGAAGCATATTTGGTGCCGGTCACAAGCGGCTCTTCACCGCCTTCCACGAAGCTGTGATCCGGCGTAGCGTGCTCGCCCTCTTCGTCCTCCTCCGTCACAAACCAGGTAAGCCGGTCATCGTAGAACAGGGTAAATTCCTTCACAAAAAGTCCCGGCTCCACCGGATACAGCCGCTCCGCCACATAATTGCAATTTTTCATCCGGGGCGACTCGATAACGTAATGCAGAATCACCTTATGCTCCGGATTAGCCCGGTATTCCACGAAGGTCTTATCCTCCAGAAGCTCCGAGCGCCCAAGCCGGGCCAAAAGTGGTTTCATAAAAGAAAACCGCATTTTCTTCTGAATACAGAGCTTCGTCATCCGCTCGGCCCGTATCTCCTCGCTTTCTGTCAGCTTCCGCCTGCCGGACAGATATCGCAGATACGCCAGTTCGCAGACCGGCGCCAGACCGGCTTCCCAGGCAATGGCCTGCGCAAGCTGCCCATAAATTCCTTCCGGCACTTTCTCATCCCGTACAAAATTCTGCCAGCTCATCCATGTGAGATAAGCCCGCGCCACCAGACCGTCGCCGCCCAGCGCCCGGTAATCCTCAAAGATTCCATAAGCCTCTTCTTTCACCTGTCCGGTAAACAGCATCTGGCCGAGAATACGTTCTTCCAGATCAAAGACATCCAGTTCAAACTCATGCGCCTCATTCCAGACTTCCTCCATGATGGCCACAGAGCCATAATAGTAACCGGAAAGATATTCCAGGATTCCTTCGTTGTATTTGTGTTCCCGGAAAATATGCAGACAGAGCTTCAAAAGGAAGGCATCCTCCTCATATTCCAGCTCCCGCATTTTCCAGACCGCCAGCTTCAGCAAGAGTTTTACCCGCACCATGGAATAATCGTAAGCGCGGATCGTATCCCATGCTTCCCCGTACATGCCGCGCAAAATCAGGATTTCCACATAACGTGCCCGGTCCTTCGGCGTCATCCGGGTTGTCTCGGTCACAAAGAATTCCTGATCCAGATCGTCCAGATCCTGGTTTGCGTAATAGAACTGCAGGATCTCCTGGCGCACATCTTCTTTATAATGAGCCGTAAAGCCTTCAATCTTTAATACCCGCTTATAATTTTCCACATTTTCTCTGGTAATCACATGACTTCTGGACATACCGTCGCAGAGGTAGAGATATAAGCCTCTGTGATATCGGAGCAGTTCCCGGCATTTATCCACGTAACGGCGCTCGTTCATAAGACGGGTCAGTGTGTAGGGAACGCTGCTGGTGTAACAGCTGCCCTGTTCATCTACCAGCACAATCACCGCCCCCGGCGTATAGATAGGAATCAGTGCTTCCCCGTGGCTCAAAGGCACGGTAATCTTCTGCTGCAGCTGCTCATAGAGCACCTGCACCTGTCGGATCCGTCTGTCATCGCAGCGGAAACGGCGCAGGAACATAATATCTGACAACGCCTCGGCAAAATCAATGGTCAGAAGTTCTTCCACCAGAAAACGTTCGTATATGACAGCCATATTTTCGCTGAGTCTGCGCTCCAGAAGCTGATCCAGCATAAAGGCCTCAATCCGATCCCGGTAGCGCCTGTAAAGCTCGCCGTCCTCCGGCTGGAAACGTATCACATTGGCGTAAAGCAGCGCCTTCTGAGCATTATTCAGCGTATTCTCCATGAGAAAATAGAGCAGCAGATTCCGGGGAAATGCCTCCGCAAAGGTTCCGGGAACCGACATCATAAAGTACTCATAAAGATTGGTGATTTTCAGCTCCAGCTCCACACCGCGCCGGTACCAGGAAAAGCTTTCTTCGTCGGTGCTGCCGTTTTTAATCAGAATCGAGCAGATCGCTGACAGAAGTTCACTGCCGCCATACCGCTCATAGGCCTCTTTTACCCGGGCAAAGCCCTGAGCCTCGGGCCGTCTGCCCCGCCTGATCTGATCAGCCAGTTCCAGCGCCTCTCCCGGCGTCAGTTCCTTCTTTTCCGTATCCTCGATGATTTTCACATCCAGTACTTCTTCCGGCTGTTCCGATCTCTTTTCCTCTGGCAGCGGTTCAATCGGATCGGCGGAAATAAAGTAAGCGTAGCCCTCTTCCTTTGGCTCCTCATGGGGCGCTACCCGCACCGTATACGGAAGCAGATACTCTCCGGCCTCGGTTACGATACAAAATTCGCCCTCAATCTCCTCGCCGCCCCAGAGGCCCTGCCCGTCAAAGCTGTAACCGATGCGCGCCGTCCGGGCAGAAAAGCTGGGATGCTCCACCTGCATCCGCCAGGAGGAAGCATAGACGATGCCTTTGATCTGCCGATCCGCGGTCACGGTAAAACTGCTCTCCGCCTTTTCCCCCGGCCTGCAATTCAGAGTGATCAGAGATTCGGACAGACTCATCTTCGGCTTTTCGTATTCTATCTTTCCTGCTGCGATTCGTTCCAGCTTCGCCCGCATAGATATTCGCTCCTTCCGCCGCCTGCGCGGCTTTCCAAGTTTTGATTGCATTTTTCTAAAATCCAGTTATAATCAGTATAGCATTATTTGTCAGAAAGCACAAGGAAAGAGGAATTCGAAATGATTAAGCATAAAGACCATTTTCACGGAAGTGATCTGGAGAAGATTGAAGAAGTTTACGGCATCAAAAAGGAAGATATCACCAGTTTCAGCGCCAATGTGAATCCGCTCGGCATCTCTCCGAAGCTGCGTTCCTCGCTGATTGATCATATTGACGCGATTACCTCTTATCCGGATCGGGAGTATACATCCTTACGCCGCCGGATTGGAGCTTATGTGGGCGCCCCCGCTGAGAGTATTCTGGTGGGAAATGGCTCCACAGAGCTGATTTCGCTGTTTATCCAGATGGAACATCCGAAAAAGGCGCTGATTCTGGGACCCACTTATTCCGAATACGAGCGGGAGATTTCCCTGGGCGGCGGTACGTCTCTTTATTTTCCGCTTAAAGAGGAAGACGATTTCGTTCTGCATCCGGAAGCATTCAGGACGGCGCTCAATGAAAGTATTGATCTGCTGGTAATCTGCAATCCCAACAATCCCACTTCTACGGCGATTTCCCAGGATTCCATGCGGAAAATTCTGGATGAGTGTAAGCGGTATGACATCTTTGTGATGGTAGATGAGACTTATGTGGAGTTCGCGCCGGACGCGGCGGCGGTGGATTCGATTCCGCTGACTCATTTTTACAATAATCTGGTGGTACTGCGGGGTGTATCCAAGTTTTTCGCTTCACCGGGACTCAGACTTGGGTATGCGGTCACGGGGAATGCGGATCTATTGAAGTATATCAATACCCATAAGAATCCCTGGACCATTAACAGTCTGGCAGCGGTGGCCGGGGAGCTGATGTTCTCGGATGAAGAGTATATCCGTAAGACACGGGAGCTGATTCATCGTGAGCGGACACGGTGTTATGAGGAAATGAAGGGCTGGGGCACGGTGAAGGTGTATAAGCCTACGGCGAATTTTATGCTGGTGAAGATCCTCAAGGAGGGCGTGGACGCGGATGTGCTGTTTGAGCATGCCATTAAGCGGGGACTTATGATTCGGAATTGCTCGACGTTTCCGTTTTTGGATGAGAGGTTTTTCCGGTTTTGCTTTATGAGTCCGGAGAAGAATACGGAATTATTAAACTGTCTGCGTGAGTTGCTTTAAAACGGACGAAAAAGAACGGGCGGGGGAAATTCTTCTGGTGTGTTCGGACGTTTCACGGACAGGCGTCTGTCTGGCTCGGACTTGTTAAGTCCGCTCCAGTCAGACACCAGTGCGCGAAAAGCCGGACACACGCTTAGAAGAGTTTCCCCCGCCCGTTCTTTTTCTGTCTTTGGATTAATTGCCGAAGTATTTGGTGTAGATGGTCATGAAGTTGGGGGCGGCTTCGCCGCTGTAGTCGGCAAAGTGGACTTTGTTCCACTTCTGCCGGTTGAACTCGGATGGGGTGTCGGCCATCAAAGTTTCGTAGGCTTCTGTGAATTCTTCGTCGCGGCGTTTTTCTACCATGGTAATTTTGTTGGCTTCTGTGGCGTCGCGGTCGAAGTTGTTGACGCATTTCAGGATATAGTAGCCGCCGGTGGTTTCGATGACGTCGCTTATCTGATCGTTTTCCAGGGAGAAGGCTGCTTCTTCGTAGGCTGCTTCTTTTTCACCACGGCCTAAGGTTACGGTGGTCTGGCTGTCTCTATTATAAGCGGCGGCTACGGTACCGAAATCTTTGCCTTCGTCCAGGCGGGCTTTGACGCTTTCGGCGTTATCCAGACTGTCCAGGCGGATCTGCTGGATGGTGATGATACGTGCTTCGTCGTCGCTGACTTCCGTGTTCACGTCTTTGGTGATCTCGGTGTAGACTTTTTTCGATAATACATGGGCGGCGTAGAGGTCTTCTACGTCGCTTTTTTCGACTTTCATATATTTTTTCTGTTCATCGGTCAGAGCGCTGTAATATTCTTCGGCTGCCTGGCTGATTTTTTCTTTTTCGGCATCGCTTAAGGTGACATTGTTTTCTTTAGCCAGCAGGGTTACTGCTTTGACAGAGGCCAGTTGGGCAATAATGGTATCTTTTACATATTCTTCCAGCGTCACGCCGCCAAAATCGTGCTCCCACATTTCCACGCCATAGGCATTTTCATACTGCTGCTTGTAGTCCATGACGTAAATCATGGCTTCGGGCAGGGTGCAGACGCTTTTGCCCACTTTAAAGAGCTGATCGCCGGTCAGACCGGTGGTCAGTACAATTTTTGTATTGCTCCATGTGCCGCAGCCGGTCAGGCTGCCCGTCAGTACGATGGCCGCAAGCAGGGCAGCCGCCCCCCGTCTGATGGTTTTTATCATTGTTTTTTATCCCTCCACAATCAGGTAGGTGCCGTCATCCAGGGCGAAGACTTCCGCGGTTTCTTCTACTTCTTCGTCGCTCATGCCGCTGACGTCCATACCGCTTTCTTCCAGATATTCGCGGACGTCTTCCAGGCTGTCTACGACCACTGCCATGCAGTCCTCCAGAAATTCTTCCGCCTCTTCCAGGTTCTCCGCCACGGGTTCATCAAAAAGCTGACCCTGGTTCTTCAGAAATGTTTTCAGACATTCTTCTGTATATTCGTTCATTGTGTGCTCTCCTTTTTATTTGTATTCTATCCTACAACAGAGTGCGGAGTACTTTCAGTACGCCGTCGTTGACATTGGTATCCGTGATGTGCTTTGCCGCTTTTCTGACCGGTTCCGCCGCATTGGCTACCGCGTAGCTTTCCGTGGCCGCTGCCAGCATTTCCAGATCATTTAAGTTATCACCGAAAACCATGGTTTCATCCGGACTGATTTTCAGAATCTTCTGGATCTCCCGGATGGCGTGTCCTTTGTTGGATTCCTTGTTCATGAAATCCAGCCAGATGTCTCCTGCTATGGTGCAATGCAGACGCTTGGACCATCTGGGAACCATGTCCTCCGCCACTTTCTCAATGTCATTTTTCCGGTATACGGATATTTTATTGATATGGCGCTCCTCCGCCAGTACATCTTCCACAATCGTCAACCGGCTGTGGTAGCCCAGACGGACCAGATCCACGAACTCCTGATCCGTGCTTTCGGAGTAAAGTCCGCCGTCGGCGTCCAGGGCAAGGCTGGCTCCCGGAATCTTCCGCACTTCCTCTACCCACTCACAGACATCCTTCCAATCGATAACCTCCTCGGACATCAGATAGCCTCTGCAGCTTACATAGGCTCCATTTTCTGAAACGAAGATAATATCGTTCTTAACCGACTCAAACAGTCTGACTATACTTGAATAGGGTCTTCCGCTGGCCGCCGCAAAGATGATATCTTTTTCCTTCAGTTTTCGAATAACATCAAAGATCTCCGGATTGATTTCCGCGGTTCCCTCAGGAAGCAGAGTTCCGTCAATATCGCTGCATATCAGTTTAATCATGTATCTGTCCACCCTTTCTGTAGATCTCGGCAATTTCATCCGCCTGTCCCGCGATGGCGTCCGAACCGTTCTCCCGCAGCTCCCGCTCCTCACGGAATCCCCAAAGCACACCCACTGTGTACATGCCGGCTGCGGTTCCGGTCTTCATATCTGTGCTGGTATCGCCCAGATACATGCACTCCTCCGGCTTTACGCCAAACTGCTCCGCGATGTAGAGAGCGCCTGCCGGATCGGGTTTTCTCGGGAATGCCCCGGACTGTCCCTGCACCCAGTCAAACAGCCCCTCCTCCGGAAATACGGTACGGATGACGTTTTTGGTGTTGGCGTCCGGTTTATTGGACAAAACGGCGAGCTTCGCGCCCTGTTTTTTCAGCTCCTTCAAGGCTTCCACGATGCCCGGATAAGGCTTTACGTTATGGAGACAGCCTTCTTTGAAATATTCCATGTAGCGTTCCCGCACCCGTTCAAAGTTCTCACACGCCTCGTCACCGCCGAAGCGGAGCAGCCGCTGAATCAGGACGTCTACGCCGTCTCCCACAAAAATCTTATACTGCTCTGTCGCAGCTTCCCTCATTCCGAAATCCCGTAAAGCCCGGTTGGCACTCCAGGCAATGGACTCCACACTGTCACAGAGGGTACCGTCCAAATCAAAAATACATGCTTTAAAGCTCATAATATTCCTCCTCTTCCGTCTTCCGCAAATCCACGCCCTTTTTCAGAAGCTCCTGATAAAACCGGGCCGCCGGAAAGCCAACGACCGTGGCGTATTCTCCCTGTATTCCGCGGATATAGGGCATACAGCCGCCCTGTATGGCATAAGCTCCCGCCTTGTCCATGGGCTCGCCGGTCTCAATATAATCCTGAATCCAGGCGTCCGTCATGGGATACATGGATACCTTTGTCCCTTCCGCGAAATGCGCCAACGGCTCGCCGGTCACGGTATCGATCACCGCCACGCCCGTATACACCATATGGGACGCCCCCTGCAGCTCCTTCAGCATCCGAAACGCTTCTTCTTTATCATGGGGCTTTCCCAGAATTTTATTCCCACTGGCCACTACCGTATCGGATCCGATGACCAGCGCGGGCTCTCCTGTCTTGTCCGCCACTTCCCGGGCCTTCTGCAATGCCAGGGCTTTTACTGCCTCTACCGGGTCCGACGTCTCCAGTTTTTCTTCTCCGCAGGCCGGATGCACCTGGAAGTTCAGGCCCATATTGCTCAGAATCTCCCTGCGTCTCGGTGACGCGGAAGCCAGTATCAGTTTTCTTTTTTCCAATTTTTCACTCCTCTTTCCCGCTATGCCAGCTTTTTTACCGGCATACCACTTCTATTAGAGTAATATATAATTTTTAGATTGACAATAAATTTTTAATATTTTTTCGCTTTTCTTTTTTCCGGTTTCGTATTACAATAGAGTAAATTTACAAGGAGGGACTGTATCATGAAGAAAATAGCAAAGATTTTTGGAGCAATCGCCGCAGTCGGAGCTGCCGTTGCAGGAGGAGTGGCGCTGTATAAAAAATTCATTTCCCCGAACGAGGATTTCGACGATCTGGAGGATGAGATGGAGGAAGAATTCGAGGACGAGGATCTGGACGCCGAGCCTTCGAAGACTGCTGACAGAAGCTATGTGTCCCTGACACCTTCTGAGGAATCCATCGCAAAAGAAGAGGACGCAGAAGAAGAGACTGCTAAAGCCCCAGAGAGCGAAGACGCTCCCGCTGCGGAAGAGGCT
>ERZ827088.1379-NODE-1379-length-30354-cov-49.991452_pt1 | contig 30354 bp, 17 predicted proteins | sample MGYA00519922_ERZ827088 | MGnify/ENA primary metagenome ERZ827088 (study PRJEB31778, sample SAMEA3449254) | human gut metagenome | biome: human gut; feature: human-associated habitat; material: faeces | place: United Kingdom | collected 2010/2012 ...
CAGCACTGCGGATGGATATCTCGTTGCTCGCTAACTTTTAGCGGACAGCAATATTACGGAATAACAAGAAATCAATAATTGAACTTCAACAAGGAACAAGGCAGGACAGGGCAACCGCATAACGAGGTGTTGCCTCTAAGGAATATATCTGCGGCTGGCCCACTTCCAAACACAAGGTTGGCCGTACAATAATAGTGTGAGTGTACTTCTGTGGCAAGCCACACGGCAGTGGTTTGCAAAAAATACGGACGTAAAGCGAAATGAACTTGATACTATCGATTATTTATCCAATCTTTGCAGTCGGTATTGACTATTCCATTGTGATAAACACTAATATGAATAAGGTAATGAAAAAACTCGCATTGCTAATAATAACGCTGGTTGTTCTGGGATCCTGCAAAAAGACAGAGGAGCCAGCACCTGCACCGGTTCCTGAGCCGAAACAGGAATTGGTTCCTATCCAAATCGCCACAGCGGTGACAAGGGCGACAGACTATGCGTTCGAGACCGGAGATGATGTCGGACTGTTCGTTGTAAATCAGCCAAGCGACCTACAGACCAGCGGAAACCATGTGGACAATTGCAGGTTCACGTTCGATGGCACGAAATGGAACGCCGGGGAAGAGACCTACTGGCTTGACGCGACCACAAAGGCGGATTTCTACTGCTACTATCCTTACACGTCCTCTGTGTCATCAATCACAGCGTTCCCGTTTCAGGTCTGCCAAGACCAGAGCTCAGAGAGCGGCTATAAGGCGTCGGATCTAATGTGGGGAAAGGTTCAGGGAATCGCCCCGACTCCGGATCCTGTTATGGTCACCGTGAACCACAGTATGAGTTGCTTGATTGTCAACCTGAAAGCGGGAACGGGTTGGAATGAGGACGACATCAAGGAGGCCGAAGTGACTCTCTGCGGACTTAGGACATCCGCGCTTGTCAATCTGGCAGACGGAACGGTCATCGCCGACGGCGGCACAGCAGAAATGAAGCCTCTACCTATCGGGGCAGGAATATTCAAAGCCCTTGTCGTGCCTCAGAAGGTCTCCGACTCGGAACTTGTCCGGGTCAAGGTCGGCACGAATTCATATTCATTGAAGACCTCCATCGACTTGAAATCAGGCAGGCAGCACACGTGCACGGTTGTGATCAACCGCACCGGCGAGGGCATCAACATCGGCATCGGCCCTTGGGAGACTGACGACATCGACTACGGCGGATCGGTCGAATAGAGCGGAGGGATATTCATGAAAAGGACATATTGCTTTATAACAGCGGTGGCGGCCATGATCGGGCTGGCAGCATGCTGCCTTGAGGAAGACAACCTCAAGCCGGAACCCGCGAACGATGATCCCGGACTGATCACCATCGCCGGTGAGATCTCGCAGATCTACCAGACCAGGGCGAACGACTCCGGATTCGCCGACAAGGATCAGGTCGGAGTCTATATCGTGGACTACGACGGCAGCAAAGCCGGGACACTGGAGAACAACGGCAACAGGGCTGACAATGTCAGGTTCACCTTCGATGAGGATGCCTACAAATGGACTTCTGAACACGACATATATTGGAAGGATAACGAGACGCACATCGATGTCTTCGGCTATTACCCATACGCTTCCATTAAAAATGTCGATGAATATGCCTTCGAGGTTCTGAAGGATCAGAGCACAGATGCGTTGAACGGCAATTTGGGAGGCTACGAGGCGTCCGACTTTCTGTGGGGCAAGGCGGAGAATGCGGCTCCGACTGACAGAATTGTCCGCCTGTCGTTCACGCACCGGATGGCGGGAGTCAGAGTAACCCTTGCGAAAGGCACAGGATTCTCGGATGCGGAGTGGTCAGTGGCGAGCAAGGAAGTCCTCATTCTGAACACCAAAAGGAAAGCCATGATTGACCTGTCCACAGGAGTTGTCACGGCAAGCGGCGAGGTCAATGGCACGGACATAATTCCTTACAGAAAGGGGAAAGATTTCAGAGCCGTGGTCGTGCCGCAGGAAATCGCCGAGGGGACGCCTCTTATCAGCGTCACTGTGGACGGAATTCCTTACAAGTTCAGCAGAGGAATCGTGTTCGCTCCGTCCAAGCAGCACAACTTCACGATTACCGTCAACAAGAAAGCGCCGGGCGACTTCGAGTTCAAGGTAAGCGACGAGAGCATCACGGCTTGGGAGAACGATGCCGTCTCACACGACGCCACAACGAGGGAATATATCGTCATCAATGTCGAGACTCCGGGGACACTAGACAAATGCATCGAGGCGGCGGGAAAGGATGTAGCAAAGGTCAAGAACCTGAAACTGACTGGAATGATCAACGCCAGAGACTTTGCTGTCATGAGACACTTGATGCCTATTCTTAAGTCGCTAAATCTCAAAGAAGTAAAGATTAAAGCTGCTGAAGGTGGACGAATCTTTGAAGACGATGGAAGCTATGACACCAGCGCATACAACAGTGGGAACGATGACGAAATTTCTCATCATGCCTTTCTTGGAAAAAAATCACTTCTGCATTTAGTTCTTCCTGACAGCATCACACGTATCGGTTATGGAGCATTTCAAGGATGTTCAAATATCACTGGATCGCTTGTCATACCTGAAGGTGTTACTGATATTGATTGTGGCGCATTTGGTGAGTGCAGTTCTCTCTCTGGCAGCCTCTCTCTCCCTAGTTCTTTGATTCGCATCAGCGGTAATGGCGTAGCTAGTGGTGGAGGCGCATTCCGTGATTGTGGTTTCAATTGCAAATTAGTTATTCCTGATAATGTTGAATATATTGGTGAGTTATCTTTCTATGGATGTAGAGGGTTGTATGGAGAGCTTCACCTCCCGGAAAAACTCGAGTTCATAGGAAGGCAGGCTTTTGGTGACGACAAAGGACTGTCTGGAAGTCTGACAATCCCAAAATCCTTGAAGACAATCAGTGAAGGAGCATTTGACGCATGTAGTGGACTTAATGGGACATTAACCCTTCATGATGATATCATAGCAATTGAGGCAACCGCATTTGCTGATTGTAGATTTAGAGGGGAACTTGTTCTGCCAAAAGATTTAGTGTCTATCGGAAGCCGCGCTTTCGAAGGATGCGACTTCAGTGGAGAACTCACTCTTCCCAAAAGTCTATCAACCATAGGAAACAGAGCTTTTGCAAACAACTGGAGGCTCACCGGGAATCTTGAAATCCCGGAAAACATGTTGTGTATCAACGCTGGCGCATTTAGTGGATGTCGCAGCATAGAAGGTCTGATACTTCCCGAAGGACTTGAGACAATAAGTTATTCAAACTATCATATCGGTGGTGGGGCCTTTGAGGATTGTTTCGGCATCAACAAGATCGTCTGCAAGGGCACTATTCCTCCTTATATTCAAACAGGTGCGTTCGATGGTGTTTCCAAAGACAACTTCACCGTGGAAGTGCCCGAATCCGCGGTGATTCAGTACCAGGCCGCGCCAGGTTGGAGTGACTTCAAGCGTATCTCGGCCTACCGAAATCTGTCCATAAGGCCTAATGTGGCTACAGCATTGAACACCAAGGTAACGAGAGACCTTGTGCTGAACGCTGACGACGAGTGGGTTGTGGAAAGCATGCCTGATTGGGTGACACTAAGTCAGAAAGAGGGTAAAGGCAAGACCCAACTCAAACTGGAATTCCAGCAGATGCCCCACGGCTCGAACCGCGAGGGAAAGATTGTCTTCAAGCTCAAAGACAAGGACTACAGGGCAACATGTTACCTTACCCAGTATGACTACACCTACGCCGAAGACGAAATCATCACACTCCACAAAGCAGCAAAGGGCAACGGGATCAACCTTGTCTTCCTCGGAGACGGATTCAATGCAAAAGACATCAGCGAAGGGCTTCTGATGAAGAACATTCAGGAAGCGGTCGGTCACTTCTTCAGCATCGAGCCATACAAGACCTACAAGGAATATTTCAACGTCTATACAGGAATAGCGGTGTCGCCGGAATCCGGCATCGGAGGTGTCAACACCATCATCTACAACAAGTTCAACACTTCAGCGAAAGGTGGTGTCACCCTTGGCGGACGCAACGGAGAAAGCGACTACAACGAAATATTCAAATACGCCTGCAAGGCTCCGACTGTCAATGAAGGGAACCTCAACCAGACGCTGATCGTCATTGTTCCGAACACGGCAGACTATGGAGGAATATGCTATATGTACGACGGCGGAGAGGCCATCGCCTATTGCCCGGTGAGTGACTATGGCTACCCTCTGGATTTCCGTGGAGTCATCCAGCACGAGGCCGGAGGACACGGATTCGGCAAGCTCGGCGACGAGTACATCTACCACAATGCTTTCATTGACGCCTGCTCATGTACTTGCTGCGGCCACGTTGACGAATTCAACAGAGCCAAGGCCAAAGGCTGGTACGAGAACCTGTCACTTACCGGCAAGATGGATGAAGTGCCATGGAGCCACCTGATCTTCGATGAGAAGTACGGCAAGATCGTAGATATCTACGAAGGTGGATTCATGCACTCGCGCGGGGTTTATCGTTCGGAGTACAACAGCTGCATGAACAATGAGATCCCTTACTACAGCACCATCAGCCGCGAGGCGATTGTCAGAAGAATCATGGAATATGCCGGTGAGGAATATTCATTCGAGAAGTTCGCGGCCAATGACAACATAGAGAATCTGCCTGAAACCGCCACGGCCGCCACCAAGGCATCTCCGTTCAGTTTCTCGGTGTCCGGCGGAACGCATCAGCACGAGCCGGTGTTCATGGGTAAACGTACAACTCTTAAATAGCGCATGATACAATGAAAAAGATATTCTACCTTTCAATGATTCTTCTCGCCGCGGCATGCTCAAAATCGGGCACGACGGTTGAGGACGGCACTGAGATTCATTTCAATTTAGGGTTCTCCGGACAGACCAGAGCCACAGCCAACGCCTTTGAAAGTGGTGATGTGACTGGGCTTTACATGACGGAGTACGACAGTTCCAACAAACCGGCTCCGCTTCATGTGTCAGGTAACGCGGTCAACAACGCTGCGCTCATATTTAACGGTTCCTCATGGACCACGTCACCGACCCTCTACTGGGACAAGGGCGTGAAGTACGATGTCTATGGCTACTACCCTTACGCCAAACCGGCATCCGTGGACGAGTACCGTTTCACTGTCGCCACAGATCAGACTACGGCGAAGACATCGAGGGCGCTCGGTGGCTATGAGGCCTCGGACTTCCTCTGGGCGAAACAGGCCGGTGTCAAGTACCCGGATGTCGTCAACCTTACATTCAGCCACAGGATGAGCCGTCTGGTCGTCAAACTGGTCAAGGGCAAGGACTTCGAAGGTGACATGCCAAAAGATGTTGTCGTCAAGGTACATGGGACGGTGACGGACGCGATTGTGGATCTCGGCAGCGGAGTCGTAGTGAAAGACAACTACGGCAAGGCTAAGACCATCACGATGAAGAAGGAAAGCGACACTGTCTTCTCCTCCATCATCGTCCCTCAGCGCATCGACAACCGCCAGCCTCTGATCGAGGTTCTTACCAACAATGTCTCTTATCTGATGGAAAGCCGTTTCGTCTTCCGTTCCGGCATCCAGCATTCCGTCAACATCATCCTTGACAGCGACCCTGCCAAGGTCAAGATCGAGATCGGCGGCGAGATCCAAGGCTGGAACTAGCCTCCACCGGGTGCGGAAATGCCTCTTTCGCACCCGAATAAACCGAAAACAATGTACCCGGGTGCAAGATGCCTTCATTTGCCCCGGGTACTTTTTGTCTGTGACATTGCCTCACGGCCGTGGTTTGCAAAGAGATGAGTTTCGCCATGGAATAATCGGACAAAAAACCACAGAGCTCCCCACTCTCGAATTTTACCACATGTGCGTCTCCAACCACATTGAGAAAAATTTGTCATACACTTCGTACACGCCCTTGTCGTTGGTCACAATCTGCCGGTCAACCAGTGACTTGATGGCAGTCTGAACGGTCGAAGGACTCTGAAGCGCATATTTCTTCACAAACTTACCGCTGGTTATCGCAGTGGCCTTCTTCTCTCTGTTGATTGCCATAAGGAGTTCCTTTTGCCTTCCGGTCAACTGATAAAGAAGATCACTGTATACGCTGCTGTTCTCATCGATTATGCTTTTAACAGCGACATCAATCATGTTCAGTGTGCAGTCCGCGCCTTCCGGCGTGTCAGAAAACAACCTATTCATTACCCGCTGCATAAACCAGGTCACGCCTTCAAACTTTTTGTAAACATATTCGGGAACTTCACGCTCGACACTCTTGCCATATCGACCAAACAACGACTGTGAGAAATCGGCGTATGCATCACAAGGAAGGCTCTCCAGGCTCATTGCCGTCGTCGAAGCATAGAATGGCCTTGCAGGCGATATGAACATTTCCGAAAGAAGGTGCCTTGATGATCCCGAAAACACCCATACAGTGTTTTTACACCTCTGAATAAGTGTACGCAACACCGCCTCGACATTCTTTTCCGGATAAAACACGATCTGTTGGAACTCATCTATGGCGACAATATTCGGCCTGTCAGATTCACTGAGGTACTTGAATATTTGATCCAAGGAATATGACGGTTCCTCAGAGCGTGACGGTTCTATGCTCCAATTTGGATTTCCCATAATGTCCACAGACATCACAGGACGCAAAGACGACACCGTCTTCACAAACCGGGACAACGCTTTCTGGCCACGAGGCATCAACTGCGACAGTATCGCCTTGCCCATAGAGAACACAAGATCCTGCAGATTGCTTGTCGCATAGATGTCAATCAGAAAAGTGTTGTACTCTTCCGCAACCTCCGCCTGACCGAAGCTGTGCATCAGGAGTCCGGTCTTTCCCATCCTGCGTGGTGACATCAACACCACATTATTCCCGTTCTGAAGCAGTCCCGTCAAAGATTCGGTCTCTTGTACACGGTCACAGAAATATTCCGGACCCTCATAACCATAAGTAATGAATGGATTCTTTAGCATAATATATTATTCAATCTTGACAAAGATAGTATATTAGCCCATAATACGCAATTAACATTACGTTTTTTACGTATGCAAAATTCTTCCTACCTAGCGACCTTCCTGCTGTCACAAGTCCACAACCACACCAATGATACTATGCCATGAAAGCGACTCGTATGATCACTTTGAATCCAATTCTGACTTTTTCAAAGGGCTCGGCAAACATGAACCTAAATGAACTTGATTCGTTTTAAGTTTATTTCCACTTTTGTCAAAAATATGACCTGTTATAAGTTCAATAATATTGGCGAAAGAACATGAAAAAGTATTTTTCATTGGGCATACTGATTGCCCTGACCTTGCTTCTGTCAAGCTGCCACAAAGGCCTAAATAGGGACATCCGAAACATCAAAGGCCGACTGGACCAGATCGAGAATGTCGAGATCAAGACCATCAACCAACAGATTGTCCAGATCAACGCTTCTATCCCGAAACTTGAGCAGACGGACAAGGAACTGAAAGGCTTCATTGATGCTCTTCAGAAATCCGCCGGCGATCTGAAAAAGTCGATCGAGGAGATTGACGGAAAAATCAAGGCCCTGAGGGAGGAAATCGGCACTTCCGGTTCGGAAATCCTCTCTAAGCTGGAGTCCGTCAAATCAAGCCTCGAAGGCAGACTGGACAAGATTGATCAGACCATCGAGACGCTAAAAGCGAAGGATGCTGAATTGGAAGGCAAGATCAATGACTTGAAAGACTATGTTGATGGAAAGGACTCCGGCACAAGGGACTGGGCATTGACGACATTCGCCACCATCGACCAGTACAATTCCGTTGTTCAAAACATCAGCACGATCCAGAAGAGCATCGAGAGCCTGAACAGTTCCGTGGAGGCTCTTGAGAAGGACCTCAAGGAAAGAGTCAACAAGGAGATAGAGAAGGCCTTGGAACCGATTCGAGACCAGATTGCTGCGGAGGTTGTCAAGTCTGTCACGGAGACCATCAACGCCACCGTCACGACAGTCAGGAGCGAGATAGAGGCCGCCTACAAGGCCGAGATCAAGGCCTCGATCGAAGGGCTTGAGAAGTCCCTCAAGGAATGGGTAAACAGCGCGCTCACCGGCTATTACACGATCTCGCAGACGGACGCGAAACTGGAGGCCCTGAAGGCCGAACTGGAGGGACGGCTGTCCTCGCAGAAGTCCTATCTCGAAGGGCTCATCAGCGCGTTGTCCACAGACCTGACAACGAAGATCACGAACAACACTACCCTCATAACGAACCTCTGCGACGAGCTGACAACCGTCAACGAGGAGGTGAAGAAATATTCCCAGACCGTGATCGAGAACACGAACAGGATCTCCGAGATCTCGCAGACCATCGTCAACAACACCACGCAGATCACCGATAACACAAAGATTGTCGAGGAACTGAAGAACCAGATCAGCATCCTCCAGACAGAACTGACCACAAAGGTGAGTGAATTAGAGAGCAAAATATCCACATCCACTGTCGAGAAGGAGACTATAGTCAAGGAGATAGAGACCGTCAAGACCGAATATTCAGAGAAGATCTCAAACCTCCAGACCGTGCTCGAAGGGAAAATAGCGGAGAACAAGGTCCAGATCGACAAGAACAAGGCGCAGATCGAAGCCAATAGGAAGGCCATCGAAGAGAACGCAAAAGCGATCGCTGAGATGAAGGCGAATGCCGCCGGCGTCGAGGCCGTAGCCAAGAATACTGAAAGAATTGCCGAGAACGCCAAGGCCATCGCTGAGCAGGCCAAGTTGATTGCTGGGAATGCGTCCGCCATCACGGATAACGCCGCAGCCATAGCCGAGAACACGAAGCGCATCACCGCCCTGGAGAAAAGCCTTCTCGACACCAAGTCCGAGATTACCAACGCCTACAAGGATGCCATCAAGGTAGCGATAGATGAACTTGACGGCAAACTGACCGATGAGGTGGCCGAGAGAGTCCTTGAGGTCAACAACCGCATCACCGATGAGGTCAATGCCATCAACGACGCGATGGAGGCCCTGACGAAAAGGGTCAAGACATTGGAGGACGAGGTGGCGGCCTTGAAGGAGAGGATGTCCGGCTACGACATCTCAATCAAGGACCTCGGCGACAGGATAACCACCGTCACCGAGCAGATAACCGCCATCAACGCCACGATAGAGAACCTCCAGAAGGCCAATGAGGAACTCAAGGAATATATAAAGAATATCCAGTCCCCGTCGGAGGAGTTGAAGGAGTCCATCGCCGCCGCCGACAAGAAGATCGACGATGTGAAGGCCGCCCTTGACAAGGCGGTCGAGGACGCCAAGGCGAGTGACAGCGCGATGAAGGAGGAACTCGTGAAGTCCATCTATGATGCCAAGGCCGATGTCGTCTCACAACTCACCTCGCTGCGCACAGAGATGACCGAGAAGCTCACCCTGCTCAACGAGACTGTCACCACTCTGGAGACCAAGAGCAAAGAGATCGAGTCCAAGGTCACGGAACTGAGGGCCTTCGTCACCGAGCAGATCACCTCCACAAAGGACTGGGCTTCAGCCACCTTCGTCACCCTTGAGGAATATTCAAAGGTAGTCTCCGACGTGACCTCTATAAAGGAGACGATCGCCAACCTGACGAACTCCCTCTCGGAGATGGAAACTAAACTCAAGACGCAGTGGCAGTCCGACATCGAGACCGCCATCGCTCCCGTCAAGAAGCAGGTCGAGGACGCCATAACATCCATCACCAATGAATATACCAACGCCATCTCCGCCGCGAAGACCGAAGTGACCGAGGCCTACCGTGCCGAGATGAGGGTGGAGATCGGCAAACTGGAGGAATCCCTCAAGGCGTGGGTGAACTCCAGGTTCGACTCCTACTGGACCATCGCCGAGACGCAGGCCAAGCTCGACGCGCAGAAGTCCGACCTTGAGTCTCAGCTGAAAGCCCAGAAGGAATACCTCGAAGGTCTCATCAATAACCTCAACCCTGGCACCTCCGAGAGCGAGAACCGCACCTTGATCGACAACCTGACCAAGGAGCTGGAGACCGTCAAGAAGACCGCCTCCGACAACGCCTCCACCATCGAGGCTCTCCGCTCCGACCTAGCCAAGGCGACCGAGGACATCACCAAGGCCTACAAGGAGGCCATCACCTCCGCCATCAATGAATATGACGGCACGTTCACCACTAAGATCGACACAAAGGTCCGCGAGCTGAACTCCACAATCGACACCAAAGTCTCCGAGATCAACACCCGTATCGATGCCCTCGACACTCGTGTGAAGACCCTTGAGGACTCCATGTCCGAAATCAAGTCCCGGATCAGCGCCCTTCAGGACGAGATCAACACCCTGAAAGACAAACTCTCCAACATCATCGGCCGTATGGTCTCCATCTCCCACGTCCCGACCTACGCAGACGGTGCCGAGAACGTCCCGTGCTCGATGTCAGGATCAACCGTCATCCCCGGCACCTTCATGCTTCGCTTTGAGCTCCAACCTGCTTCTCTGGCCACCGACCTCGCCGCCAACTGGAGCACAGTCCTCTCAGTCAAGGCCGTCTATACCAAGACCCGCGCCTCCACTGGTGACTTTGTCCCGCTGAGCATTAAGTCCGCCTCTGCCTCCGACGGCATCCTCTCCGTAACCGTCTCCGCCAATGGTCTTGATGATGCGTTCTTCAACGGAACCATGCAGGTCAACTGCCGACTGAAAATATCCGATGGCTCAAATGAGATACTGTCAGAGTATGTACCGCTCAAGCCTTATGCGACAGACGGTTCATACATAGAGAATGGAATAAACTGGGGGTTAGGCATCACCGTCAATGAAACAACTTGGGCGCCTGTTAACTGCGGGGCAACCAGTTATAATAAATATGGTGAGTATTTCGACCACAGCAGTGCTCTTAAGGCTTGTCCTAGTGGCTGGAGACTGCCAACAATAGATGAACTCAATCAACTCGCATCCCATTATTCAGGAGTTACGACATGGCAAGAGACCGTCGGAATATGGCATTACGGAAACAGCACATACGTTGACAATGTCCCAGCCCTGTTCTTGCCTTTGGCCGGATATATTCCGAAATCCAGCATAAGTGACGGCAGCATCGACAGTTTCAGAAAGTGCGGAGTATATCGTTCCTCGTCAAAAGACTATTTAAGCATTAATACCAGTCTCATCGTCAGTCAAAGTGAAAACCAAAAGATGTCGGTCCGCTGCGTGAAGAAATAGCTATCAGTAGAATCATTAATACCACAATTAGAAAATCCTACAAATTCATTATGTCATCAGGATATCAAAACAACATTTCAATCAAGGAGGCTATCGACCATATTGATCGTCAAGAGTATCTGCTACCTTCCATTCAGAGGAAATTCGTCTGGTCCGCATCCCAGATAGAGACTTTGTTTGACAGCATCATGCGAGGGTACCCTATAAACTCATTCATGTTCTGGCACATTCAGGACGCAGGCATCAAAAAGGACTTTAAGTTTTACAAATTCCTTTCCGCCTACAGAGAGTTCTTTCAGGTTAACAACCCTGACTTTGACGCGATTGGCTGTCCTGATTTCTTTGCCGTTATCGATGGACAGCAACGTCTTACCAGTCTGTATCTTGGGCTAAAGGGTACCTACGCTTACAAAATGCCACGGAAATGGTGGGCGGACAATGAAGATGCACTCCCTACAAGACGATTGTACCTCAATCTTAATTCCGGGGTTGCAAAGGATTCAGACAATGATCTGGACTTGGCATACGACTTCCGCTTCTTGACAGAAGACGAATACAAAAGAAATCAGGATAACGACACAGACTATTGGTTTCCGGTGCGCGACATCCTCTGCATCACGAGTGTTAATGACATAGTACGATATGTACTTAAGCATAACCTTAAAGAGAATCAGGGAAAGGTTTTGTCAACCCTGATGCAACGCATTCACCAAGACAAACTCATCAATTATTATCTGGAAGAAAAACAGGACATTGATGCCGTCTTGGACATATTCATCAGAACAAACAGTGGCGGTACTCCTCTTAGCTTCTCCAATTTGCTTATGTCAATAACTATCGCGAATTGGACCACTGAAGATGGGTCAGACGCAAGAAAATCCCTTTCTGATCTGGTCACCGAAGTCTTTGGCATCGGCAAGCCAGGTTTCATGATCAGTGAGGATTTCATATTAAAAACCTGCCTGGTCCTTTTCAATGACAACATCAAATTCAATGTCAAGAACTTTGACTCAAGCACGGTAAGCGTTTTCAGTACAAATTGGAAAAGGATAAAGGAATGTATTCTGCAATCATTCCGGCTTCTCGAAGTCTGGGGATTCAACAATGACAGCCTCAGGGCAAAGAATGCCGTCATACCGATCATCTATTATGTGTATTGGAACAACATCGAAGGCTCTCTTTTGAAAAAGACCGAGCATCTGAAATGCAAGGAGAATATGCGCAAATGGTTGTGTATAGCGCTCCTCAAGGGAGTGTTCGGTGGACAAACCGACACGATATTAACCAAAATCAGAAATGTTCTCAAAAACCACTCCGGTGACATATTCCCGCTTGATGATATAATAAACGCGTTTAAGGGGCAAGACAGAAACTTCAGTTTTGATGATGACTTCATCAAGAACATACTGAGGACTCAGAAAAACAGTTCCGCATGTTATCCGATACTGTCTCTTCTCTACAGCCATCTGAGTTTTGAGAATGACCGTTATCACATGGATCACCTGCATCCGGCGATTTCATTTTCCAAAGAAAGGCTTATTGAGTTCTTTGGTTCTGAAGATAAGATTCCATCGGAATACTTCACAAACCCTGAATATTGGAACAGCGTGGTGAATCTCCAGCTGCTCAACTCGGGACTGAATGAGTCAAAGAATGACACTCCACTAAGCGACTGGATAAAGAATAATCACATCAATATTGAAACGCAGCTTATTCCATCCGGAACAAGTTATGATTTCAAAGATTTTGTCGCATTTTATGACGAAAGAATGAAGTTGCTTGAGGGAAGACTCAAAAAGATTACTGAATCACAGACACAAGATAATCAGGAGTTCTTGTCATAATATCATATGAGAAAGTCTGCGCTTGTCGTCATCTTGTTATTTGTGATATCTGTCACTTCAAGGGCCCAACATGTGTCCGTGTCAACCAACGCCCTTGGCTGGGCTGACTATGGGACGGTTAATCTGAGTGCCGGAGTCAGTCTCTCAAGACATCTCTCCTTTGAGGCCGGAGGGCGGTACAACCCGTTCAGTTTTCAACGGCAATCAGGCCTGACCGTCCGCAACCAGCGGAAGACGGCCTTCGCGGGAGTCCGTTATTGGCCGTGGTATGTGTTCTCCGGATGGTGGATGGGAGTCAAGGGACAATGGTCGGAATATTCAAGGACAGGCATCTGGAGATTTGCCGTTGACGAGGGAACCGGATATGGGATAGGGCTGTCCACCGGTTACACCTGGATGATCAGCAAGAGATTCAATCTGGATTTCGGCATCGGCGGATGGGGTGGTCGGCTTTACGAGCACACCTTGTACCATTGTCTTAAATGCATGGAAATCCGGGAATCCAGCCCGAAGAATTTCATCGCGTTGGATGATGTCTCCGTTTCATTGATGATAATGTTCTAGAGATGAATCGCGAAAAGATAACTTTCATTGTCTCAGTGATGGTGATGGCCGCTCTGATATTCACACCATCGTGCGCCACGCAGAAGAAACTCCAGAGACTAAGAAACGGAGAGACACCCCAGGTTCAGTTGACGCTGGGCAACCAGCCGGATTATCTTCCGAAAGTGGACGAGAGATCAAATGTCACAAGAGACACCCTCAAGGTCAAGGATGACGACGGAAGGGAACTGATCGTGATGAAGGCCATCAAGGATGAGGAGTCGGGAGAGATGGTGGCCACGGAGGAGATCCAGGCCGCGAAGGTCACGGCCAGATTCCGGAATGTCGCGGAGAGGAACGGAAGGGTTGATCTGGCCTTTCAGGTGATCGTCCCCCAATCCATGAGGGACAGCCGTTGGCAACTCCGGTTCTATCCGGACATGTTCATGCTGGGGGACAGCGTGCGTCTTGATCCGGTCATCATAACCGGGGCTGCATATCGCAAGGCACAGTTGCGCGGCTACCAGATGTATGAGAAGTTCCTCTCGAAGATAGTGAACGACTCCACCAAATTCATAAATGTCAGGCAGTTGGAGATATTCCTGAAAAGATACATCCCTCAGGTGTTCTCTTACAAGACCGATACCGCGTTTGTTTCAGAGCAGGAGTTCTATTCCGCCTACGGTGTAAGTGAGAGGCAGGCCGTGGAGCATTACACCAACCGCTTCGCCAAGAACATGAACGAGCGGCGCAAGTCCAAGATGGACAAGATGCACAGGAAATATATCAAGGCCCCGATAGTCACGGAAGGTATACGTCTTGACACGGTCTTGATCAGTGATGACGGAGAGTTCATCTACAATTATGTGCAGACCATAAACACGAGGCCGAAGCTGAAGAAGGTGGACATCATCCTGAGCGGCGAGATTTACGAACAGGACAAACGCCTGTATAACATTCCACGCAGTGAGCCTCTGACATTCTACATCAGCTCCATCTCGGCATTTGTTGACAACACAGAACGCTATCTGACCAAGGTCGTGGAGAGGAGAGCTATGGCCAATACCGAAAGCCGGATAGATTTCGAGCTTGGAAAATCTGACATAAAACCTGAGTATGGACGCAACCTTGAAGAAATCACGATGATTGAGAGGACTCTTGCCTCTTTGGTCGAGAACACCACCTATGACCTTGATTCCATAACCGTAAGGGCGACCGCGTCTCCGGAAGGTCCTTATGCCGTCAACAAGCGTTTGGCGCAACGCCGCTCGGAATCGGTGTCTTCTTGGTTCGGGAAGTACATGAAATCCTATCGAGATTCTCTTGTGTCGGCCAGAGGTGTGTTCGCCGAGCTTGGAAGCGATTCATTCAAGGACGCTTCCGGTGGGTTGTCCGACGTGGTGTTCACGCCACGCTGCATCCCGGAGAACTGGGATGATCTGCTGGCCCTAGTGGCCTCGGACATTGTCATGAATGAAAATCAGAAAGAAGAGTTTGTCCGGATTTGTGAAAGCGAGAAGGAATTGGACAGGAGAGAGAGCCTGTTGAAAAAGTGTACCTTTTATAACTATATGAAGGAAACGCTTTATCCAAGGTTGAGGACAGTAAAATTCAATTTCTACCTACATCGCAAAGGGATGGTCAAGGACACTGTGCACACTACCGTTGTGGACAGTGTGTACATGGAGGGCGTGCGGGCGCTTCGCGACATGGACTACGCCTCGGCTCTTTCCCGTCTTCTTCAATATGAGGATTTCAATGCGGCCGTGGCCTGTGTGGGAATGGACAGAAATGCCACAGCAATGAAAATACTATTGTCGCTGCCGGCCACGGACAAGGTCAATTATCTTCTGGCGATTCTGTATTCGAGGACAGGTGATTATCAGAATGCGGTTGACCATTATCTCAAGGCTTGCCGGCAGAATCCTTCGTTTGTGTTCAGAGGAAATCTTGACCCGGAAATCTATGTGTTGATCAAAACCTACGGGCTTAATTCACAAGAGGATGACACGGTGTTTGAGTGATACTATTAAAAAAATTAGAGATGGCTTTTATTAATCGTGATATTTTTCGTAAAATTTTGTTGCCGATCGCTGTCATCGCCTTTGCCTACGGCTGTGGAGACACTTGGTTGGACAAGATGTGGATGAATAATGTCGAACATGAGGACTTGATCGAAGAGAATGCTCTAAGATTGGCCCAACTGCAAAATATTTGTGACTCATTGAACAGAGAGATGGCATCGTTGCGGACATTGGCTAAAGCAATAGACGAGAAGGATTACATAACCGGCATTGATACTGTCCTGGAGAACGGAAAGACGATCGGTTATCTTATTGAGTTTAAATATAACACCCCCGTAAGGATCTCCTATGGCCGTGACGGCAAAGACGGCCGCCCCGGTTCGGACGGGAAGGACGGCATGGACGGAAAGGACGGTGCCGTCCCTTCAATAGGCATGACCTTGTCACAGGATGGCAGATACTGTTGGACTATAAACGGCAATGTGATTCTGGACGGAGCCGGAAATCCGGTTTATGTGGAGGGTAAGGATGCGATCACGCCACAATTCAAGTCGGAGAACGGGGTGTGGTTTGTTTCTTATGACAATGGGAACAACTGGATCAGGTTGGGTCGGTCTGAGGGATCCAACGGAGACACGATGTTCAAGGAAGTGATAATCGCTGACACCGAGGTCCGTTTCATATTGTCTGACGGCACGGAGTTCACATTGCCACGCTTCGAGCGGTTGACAATTGATTTTGATATGGACGGTGTCGAATCCGGGATAGAGGCCGGAAGAAGCATCCAAGTCAGGTACACGTTGAATCATGCGACACCAACAACAGTCGTGACCGTGGCGTCAGATGGAAACTATAAGGCGAAAGTGGTAAAGGACACGCCCACAACGGGAACAATCCTGATCACCAGCCCGAAGCATTACGAGGACGGACATGTGACTGTCATCGTAACAGATGGCTCTGGGTACACATTTTCAAGGGTCATAAACTTTTATGAGCGGAAGATCTCTTTTCCTAACGGGTTGAGCTATGTCGTCGCCGCGCAGGGAGGAACCATCAACATCCCGTTGACCACAAATTTTGAATATGACATTGACTTCCTTGACCCGGACTCCCGAACGTGGCTGGATTTCAAGACCACCACGAGGGCCGATGTCAAGAGATCTGAGATCACATTGCAGGCCAGGATGAACATGTCGTTCGAGGGACGTGCCGCCGAACTTGGATTGTTCGCCAAAAATGAACCGGGCAACGCCCTGCGTAAGATTGTGATCACGCAATCTCCGGCAAGGTTTGAACTATCGCAGGACAGATTCATGCTGGACGCATCCGAGAAGTCATTCTCTGTGCCGATAAAATCCACATCCGGATTGTCCATTGTGACGGACGGTTCCGAGTGGATGAAAGTCGGCCAGAATTCAGACGATGACATTGACTATCAGTTGTCTTTTTCGGTTGGCCGGAACACATCTGGGACAAGAAGGACATCTGTCATCGGTTTGTTCAGCTCGGACGGTACTGTCAGCCTTGGTAGGATAAGCGTGACCCAGGTCGCCGAAGGGGAGGAGAATCCTGACAACATGATATTCAAGGTCAGGGCGAGTTACGCCAATGGGTTCAGTGTCCAGCTTCCATTAGGCGGCAAGGTTGATTGCACGATCGACTGGGGTGATGGAAGCGGTTCGGAAAGAATCACCGGCGTGACACCGAAGCATTCATATCCATCCGTTGTCTCAGACTACATTGTCAAGATATCAGGCAAGGTGACATCACTTAACTCTTCCGGAATATCCATTCCCACGATAACAGAGGTCATTCAATGGGGCTATACCGGCCTGGCAAGTATGGATTCGGCATTCAAAGACAATCCGTTACTTGAGAGGATTCCGGGAGATGTAAACGGAGCTTTTGCAAAGGTTTCTTCTTTTTCATCAGCTTTCGAGAATTGTTATAAATTAGCAGATATCCCAGAAAACCTTATGGAGTTCTGCACTACGTCAACATCGCTTGACGCAACATTCAAGAATTGCAGATCTCTCAAACATATTCCGGAAAGACTGCTATATAATATCTCTGGATTATTATGTGTGAATAATTTATTTGATGGATGCATTGGACTGACAGATTTACCGGAGAATATCTTCAGTCGTAATCCGGAATTGACGTCTTTTGATGGAGTTTTTGAGAGATGCTCTGGTTTAGTGGCAATCCCTAGCGACTTGCTTCGTAATTGCCATAAGATAGAATCTTTTGTCAGCAGTTTTTCGGGCTGCAGCTCTTTAAAGTCCATTCCGGAGAAGTTGTTTTCATTTTGTCCTGACGCGAAACATTTCTCGCAGACATTTCTTTATTGCACCAAGATTTCTGAATTACCAGCAAATTTATTTGATGCCAACAAGAAAATCCTCCATTTTCAGGAAGTCTTTTTTGGTTGTGGTCTAAAAGGAGAGACCCCTTATACGATGATTAACGGACGTAAAATACACCTGTACGAAAGATATCTTGAACCAGATTATTTCGTTGGAATAGCCAACACACATTCCTATAATAGGTCATACGTCGGAAATAATTTTAATGATAATAATGAAATCCCTGATAATTGGAAGTATTAATATGAGAAAGATCGTATTAGCATTGGTGACATCCATCGCGCTGTTTTCTTGTACTACAAGTGGCATATTGGACGAGATGAACAAGTCCAACCAGACATTGGAAGAAAGGATCAAAGAGAATGCGGACAGGATCGCGGCTCTTGAGAAAAAGTGCAAAGAGATGAATTCCAATCTGGATGCCTTGCAAAAAGCTGTGCAGGCGTTGCAAGAGAATGATTTTGTCAAATCAATCACACCACTGTATGACAAGGATGGAGTTACCATCATCGGTTACAGGATTTCTTTTGTCAAAAGTGGAGAGATAAGTGTTTTTGCCGGCAAAAATGGTAAGGACGGAGATGACGGCAAACCTGGAAAACCTGGCAACGATGGTGTGGATGGACATACTCCATTGGTGGGAATCGCCAAGGGGGACGATGGCGTATATTATTGGACCCTTGACGGGAAATGGATGACCGATAAGGACAATCAGCGCATAAAAGCGGAAGGGAAGGATGGTGTACCCCCTCAATTCCGTATTACTGATGAATATTGGGAGATCTCCTACAATGGCGGGAATGATTGGACTAGATTAGGCAAGGCGACAGGAGATACCGGGACATCATTTTTCGACAACGTATTGAACTCAGAGGATGAAGTGACATTGACGTTGGCGGATGGCTCTGTCATCACCATCCCTAAATATAAGAAACCAGCGATCAGGTTCAGCATAGAGGACAACGAGACCGGTGCGGCTTCCGGCATCGATGTCATCGTGGATTATCAGATTTCCAATGCTTCCGTAAGCACGATGCTATCCGTTTCCTCTGACGGCAACTATGCCGCCAGAATTGTCAGGGACACACACTTGTCTGGCAAGCTAATAATAACCCCTCCGACTCCATACACGGATGGTTTTGTGAATGTCACCATAACAGACGACAATGGATATTCACAAGTTGAGGTCATTAATTTCCATCAGAATCTGATTTCTTTTGCGGAAGGGTTGGAGTATCGGATTCCTCCAGAGGGCGGCATCATTGAAATTCCATATAGCCTGAATTTTGACCAAGAGGTTCGGACTACATCGAATTGGTTAAAGATTGTTCCGACAACACGCGCTGAAATGAGGGATGAGTCCATAAAAGTGTCCGCTGACAAGAATGAGCTGTTCCGCAGCAGGCAGGCACTCCTTCGGATTTATGCCAAGACAAACCCGAATCAACCCTATGCTGAGATAACCATCAACCAATCGTCCGCTTACTTCACTTTGAGTCAGAGCAATTTCGCTATCTCTGAAGCTGGAGGGACCATCTCAGCCAAAGTAACATCCTCTTTGGGATTGAGCGTTTCGGTTGAGGATTCGGTTAACTGGATAACCTATTCCCTCAGCGAACCGGAAGGCAATAACTATGTGCTGACTGCATCCGTGTCCCGTAACACGACCGGTGCCAAGCGGTTCGCAAAGATCATCTTGTCTGATCAGTCACAATCGAAAGAACTTGGAACGATAGTGATTGTCCAACAGTCGGAACTCTCGGAATCTATTGAAGACATGGTGTTTACCGTTAGGGCCAATTATCCTAATGACTTCACATCAGTACTGCCTTTATCCGGTAAAATAGACTGTTATGTTGACTGGGGAGACGGGTGCTTGGAGTATTATAATTCAGTTCCGGTTTCCCATAAATACAACATTGAGGAACCGGGCTCTTTTAAAGTTATCGTATCCGGAACCGTCACTGAATTGTTCTCAAGCGAGAAATTAATCCCTTCCATACTCGAAGTCAATCAATGGGGGAAAACAGGATTGGTGAGTATGCGAGCAGCTTTCGAGCGTAATACTATCCTCCGATATGTTGCCGGCAACACAGCTAATTCATTTGCTTTGGTTGAAAACTTCAATTATGCTTTCTCAAATTGCATCAATCTCAAGAGTATCCCAGCTAACTTGTTTGATGAATGCATTAAGGCATCAACATTTGATCATACATTTTCGGGATGCTCCGCAATTACAGAAATTCCGTCTAAATTATTTTATGATTGCTTCGGTGCAACTCAATTTAGCTCTGTATTCGCAGATTGTATATCACTTTCAACAATTCCAAAAGATATTTTTAGTAATTGTTCAAATATGACCGACATAAGCAATGGATTTAATAAATGCCAGTCACTGGTGGCCCTTCCAGAATCATTATTCTCTGATTGTCCCAATATCAAATATGCCGGATGTATTTTCAGGGATTGCTATAATTTATCTACGGTACCAGTAAGCATATTTGATAATAATCGGAATTTGACAGATATCAATAGAGCCTTTTTGTCTTGCACCTCCTTAAAGGGAGAATCACCTTATACGATGATTGGAGGGAAAAAGTATCATTTGTATGAAAGGAATGATGCTCCAGACTATTTCTCACCGATAATTAATATGGATGAATTATTTCATTATTCATACAGTAACCTTAATGACAAGGACAGCATTCCCGAAATATGCCGCTAATATTACAAGCATCATAAGGATAAAAAACATGAAGTCTACTACTACTCAACGACAATGATCTCGGTACCTGGGTCGCAGATTAGGCGAAGGGTCGCTTTCTGGGCGGCGGTGAGGTAGAGGGTCTTGATCGGAGAGCCGGACAGGTATGCCTCCTTCAGGGCTGGGTTGTGGGAAAGGTCAAGCGACACCAAGGATGTATTCTGAGCATAGAGCGACACCAAGACCGGACAATCACGGAGATCGAGAGTTTTCACAGAGGTGTTGTCGCAGACCAACACTGTGAGAGAGACCTGCTTGGAAAGATCCAGCTCCGTCAAGAGACCCTGGCTCGAGACATCCAGACCTTTAAGCGACGTGAACATCCCGATCCCATAGAGTGATGCTATTCCGGAATATTCATCCGACGGGATATTCATAGACTCAACTTCCGCCGCCTCCGCCAAAGAGACAAAAGAGTCATAGTTGAAGTCGTAGTTGTCGAGGATAAACCGCTTGAAAACCATGTCATCTATGCGGGGAGTGTAGACAATCTCGACAGATTCAGGAATATGCCTGTGCTGGCCGAGGTTGACATTGATGCCATCAATCTCGTGTCCTTCAAGCAATTCCAGACGGGAGAGGCCTTTGCACATACAATGTAGTTCGGATAGTTCATGATTCGTGTTCAGATCAAGGAACGAGATCCCGTCGCAACCATCAAGGTTAAGGGACCTCAACTTGACATTGTAGCGCAGATTCAGGGAGTGCACCGGGCTTCCGGCGCAATCAAGGACTTCCAAATCCGAGAGCAGGTAAATCTTGTCTCCATCCTTCAGGGCATCACCGACGTAAAGCCGCCGGAGGCCGCTTTTCTGACGGAACAACTTTTCATTGTCCTTAATTCCAGAGCGGGAGTCATAGTGAAATTCCTCAAGTGAAGGGAACAAAGACAGATCCGGCGCCAGATTCCGGCAACCGGTGATGTCAAGCGAACGGAGATCCTGCAAGGATGCCAAGTTGTATGTCAAGGCCTCCGTCTTCAGTTCCACATTACCGGAAAGAACAAGAGACGTGAGACGTGAAGCTCCTGACAGGGTCAATGACTCAATGTGATTATTGGACAAATCCAGGCAAGTGACGTGATCGTTCGCGCCAAGATCGATTGATGCAAGGGTACCGCTGCCCCCCTCAGGACCGCACGACAGACCGCGACACCGGACGGTGTCAAGATTCGGAAGATATTCCAACCCTTTCAGCGACTTGACATCGTCCGAACGGATGTCGATCTTGGTCACAAGAGCAGCCTCCTCGAAGCTTATCAGCCCGTCGGAATCCTTGTCCCAATTGGCAAGCATCCAATCGGCCAATGTCTTGTCCTCGAACGGCATCGGGATCACCACCTCCATTTCCTGGCTATAAGCGGTGCCTTTCGCATTGACAGCATAGGCTCGGAAATAATAGGTCTGTCCGATCATCAACCCTTCGACCGACACCGTCCTGTCTCCATATTCAGAACCATCCATAGTCTTGGTCGTCAAATCGAATGTCGGTGACGGGGAAAGACTCCAGCACAGTCCACAGATTATCATCTCCCCGCTGAAGACATCCTCAACGGAGTAGTCAAAGACCAAGGCTGTTCCGTTCCTAACACACAAAGAGTTGATGGACAGGACAGGCATCCGCTGCTCTATATCGATCCGGTGGATCTCCGACAACCGGTTGTCATCTCCGCCGGAGACGAACGAGCGGCAAAAGTACTCGCCACAGCCCAAGCCCGGGATTGTCGTTGAAAACTCGTTGCCGGAAAGGTTCTCAGCATTGAAACGTTCCATAGCATCCATGCTGTCTCCGAAATAGAAACCACATCCTTTGATGTTGTCACTCCGCGACACGCAGCACCGGAGTTGGACATCCAGCCCCTCGACGCTAAAGGTGGTGTTTAAAATCTCAGGAGCGGAATGAAGCGAAGGGTCAGGATCCTTCACACAGGAGGCAAACCCGACGCATAGCGACATGAACATCAAAAACACTCGTGAGACTGACATAGTGCCTGCAAATATAACTGATTTGAAAGGCATTAAAAAGATTATCAGATATGTTTTTAAGATATTGGCGCAATGAACCTAAATGAACTTGAACAAAATGCCCGAAATGAATATCTTTGCGTGTCAAAATGAATGCACAACACATGGCTAAAATAGTACCGGAACTGAATTATCTGCTCGCAGAAGTCGAGAAACGCTACGGGAGAAGGCTTTCGACGTCCGCTGATTTCGAGGCTCTGTCCGTCGTGGTCGAACACGAGTCTGGCGAACTGATCTCAGCCTCAACATTGAAAAGGCTGTGGGGATATGTGACCTTGAAACCTACCCCGAGGATGTCCACCCTCAATGTGCTGTCAAAATACATAGGGAAACGGGACTTCAGCGCGTTCAGGCAAAGCATAATAAATGACGGACACTATGTGTCCAACTTCATCTCGGTGAAGAAGGTATGCTCATCCGATCTGAAAAAAGGGGCTGAGGTGGTCATCGGATGGGCTCCGAACCGGCTTGTAAATTTAAGGTACGACGGAGACAGCAACTATACGGTCATCAAATCCGAGAATTCAAAACTGCTTGAAGGAGACAAGTTTCAGACGGAATCATTTATGATAGGCTACCCACTGTACATCCCGAGGATCCTGAGGAACGGAGAATATACACTCTCCTATATAGCGGGAACGCAGGAAGGCCTGAACAGGGTCGATGTCCTCAGCGAGGGGAAGGATCAGTAGCCGGCTTCCTTGATGTCTGCGGAGATCTCCTCAAAGACGGAATCCACGGCACGGCGGTTCCTCGCGGCTTTGATGTCCGGAAGCATAAGGCTGAGTGACAGTACAATGGCGAGGACCGACGCAATGGCTGCAAAGGCAATCCAATGTCTGCGCTTTCCTTTTTCGAGAATGACGGAACGAACCTCTGCAACTGACCCGTAGCGCTTGTCCCGGTCTTCGGCGGCACAAACAGCGGCGATTCGTGAATATACCCCCATCCGTTGCATTATCTTGCCCAATGAATATATGTCCGCACGGCAGTCCACGCTATCCCCAGCCATCTGCTCAGGCGAGATGTAGTCCTTTGTGCCTGCCGGATTCTTGAAAGTGGCGTACCAGTCAGCATCGGCAAGGCCGAAATCTATCAGTTTGACATTCTGGCCGTTTCTGGTGATCATTATGTTGGATGGTTTCAGATCCCGGTGGATAATCTGGTTGCGGTGCAGGTACTCAAGGGCATCGCAGAGTTCGAGGAGGATTTTTCTGGTCACAGGCTTGGTAATGAAATCTTTACTTCGGTAGCTGAGCCTGTCGAAGCGCCGAAAAGACCGATGGCCGGTGTGCTTCGACAAACTCAGCGACCGGTCGGGAAGGCTCTGTAATAAATCGGCAAGACTCTCACCGTCAATCCATTGCGTGACAATGCAGTTGCCGAGGCCGGAAATATTCATGAAATCAAGGGTCGGGCAGATGTTCGGATGGTCCAGAGAGCGGCCGATCTCGTACTCCTTGCGGAGATGTCCCTCATAAAAGGGATTCCCGACATATTCTGGCTTCAATGACTTCAAGGCGACAAGCTTGCCGTCAAAAGTCGCCCTGCTGAGTATGGAATAGCTTTCCGGCGACTCGTGGATTATTTGAATATCCCCGGATCCGCCGTCAGACAATTCTTCGTAAGATCCGAAAAAAGCTGAGGTCTCTTCCATCATAGCAAAAACCAGGCAACCCTAAAACAACATTCCTGACAAATTTAAACAACAATAAAAATCGCCAACTTTCATATATGCTCACAAGAATCAAATATAACGTTTTCCACACGTATTTTACCAAAAAATATTGGTAAATTTGTTAGTCTGATGTGAACAGACATAGAGAACCTGTTGAATATGCACAGAGAACCAATAGTATTCCTGCTTCTTACCCTTATGGCTGTGGCTTGCGCTTCGAGAACAGAGGTGCGGGCTGTCAGGCCAGACTACGACACGGAAACCGATTGCCTCAACGGGACGATGATAGTGTCGCTGGACGGGAAGTACGGGCTGGCGGACACTTCAGGAAGGGAAATTCTGGCTCCGGAATACGATGATGTCTATTACATTTCCGATGAGATCGCGGTGGCGTTCACCGGGCAGAACGTCGGGTTCTTTGATCAGAACGGAAGAAGGTTGGGAGAGACCGTGATGGAGGGCGAGGCAAGTGTGGACGATCTTCTGGCGGCATATTCAAAGATTGAAAAGATGCGCAGGGAGCAGTGGGACAGCATATCGACCAGCTATGAGGAGCTGAGGAAGTACTGCCAGTCCGACAGTGCGTCGGTCGTAACCGCCAACATTATGGCCGATGACATCCGGGCCGCGCTACAAAAAGTCGGAGGGCCGATGGAAAAAGACCAGAAAGTCCGATTTGAAACAGAATATTCGGCATACAGACGTTAGGACGATGAGAAAGCTACTGATTACCATCCTGATAACACTGCTTTGTGTTCCGGTGTTCGCACAGAGCGCCGCAAGCATAAGGAAAAACAATTCGTACATCTACACCGAAGCCACGGCGGCCACTTCAACAGCGGCTGACAGTGTTGCGCTTGACGCGTTGGTCGGAAAACTCGCACAGACAGTGGATCTGCCATATTCATCGGAAATCAGGAAAAGCTTGATTAATACCTATTTGGAAGACATCAAAAGGGTGTGTGCGATGATTTCGTCAAACGGGCGAGGAAAGGCTTCCGTGATGCGGTATATTCAGAGAAATGATGTGGAGCGGATCTTCGAAGGGAGAAGGAGCAAGGTCAAGGAGATGCTTTCCATCGCTTCCACGGCTGACAGAAAATGCCAGATGGACGTGGCGCTGCGCTACTATTCCTGGGCCGAGACTCTGATGCGCAGTCTCCCCTCAACCGATGTCGTGGCGATCGCCGAGGCGAAAAGCAGACGAGAGACAATCCTGAAAGGGTTGAATGTGGAGTTCGACCGGCAGGACATTTACGACAAAGGGATTGTGGAGTTGACATTCACTTTCAAAGGGAAGCCTGTCAAAAACATTGACTATAAATTTTTTGACGGGAAGACTTGGAGCAAGGTGCTGTCAGCCAAGGACGGAAAAGGATTCGTGGAGGTAAGGCCGGGCTCAAAGATCGACCAATACAGAATCAAGTACGAAATCACGCCGGCACATCTCCAACATCTGTTCAGGGAGGTAAGCCTCGTCGAGAAGGCACTGGCTCCGGAAGCAGAGAACACCGACGGCGGGACGCGATCTGCGAAGACTCACTCCGGTCCAGCCGTAACCGCTACAGCATCCGAATCATCAGCAAGGAAAATCGATTTCTCCGCCGTCAAGAAGAAAGTGCTGGACGTGGTGGCAAGGGAAGAATTCCAGACGGAGCCTGACTCCACCCGAGGAGGTCTCACTCCAATTGTCTTTTCTTCTGAATATGAAGACATTGTGAACAAGGTATGCAAAGGCGTCACCAGCGGAGCGGATGAATCGCTCTATGAATATTTCACCCCGGAAGGCTACGAAATATTCAACCGCCTCATCCGCTATGGCAACGCCAGGGTGCTGAACTTCGGCGAGCTGAATTTCTACGGACTGGGCGAAGAGGTCTATGCGAGAAGCGTCCCGATGGTGTTCTCGTTCAGGGGCAACCAAAGGCAGTTCGTGGAGAACATCGTGTTCACGTTCAACGGAGAGAGAAAGATCTGTGACCTCTCGTTCTCTCTGGGAAAAGAAACAGTGCAAGGCATTGTCGGCCAAACAGGCTGGACTGAGGAGGCAAGGATAATCCTCGTCAGTTTTCTGGAGAACTACAAGACGGCGTACGCCCTCAAGCGCCTGGACTACATCAGCTCAATCTTCGATGACGACGCTCTGATCATCACCGGACGGGTGCTCCGGAACGTCAAAGGGCCGAACGAGTACAGCGGCAACCGCTACGTCACCCTGACCCGCCAGAGCAAGGCGAACTACATCAAGAACCTCAGCAGGGTTTTCGCCAGTCAGGAATATATCAACATCCAATTCTCTGACTGCGAGGTGATGAAACTCGGCAAAGGAGAGCAGCTGTTCGGAATAAAGATCAGGCAGGAATATTTTTCCACGACATATTCGGACACTGGCTACCTGTTCATCCTCGTTGACCTTCGGGACTACCTGAAGCCTGTCATACACGTCAGGACGTGGCAGGAGGCTCCGGACAAGGATTTCGGAGTGATCGGACCTTATAACTTCTAGAATATGAAGAGGTTCGCTGTTATATTCATTCTTCTTTTAGCGGCTGTTTCCGCCTCGGCGCAAACGGATTCCTCCGGATTTTTCGTCCAATCTTTCAAGAAGTTGGAGTGGGATCTGGACGCGAGGAGCAACTATCCGGAGTTGGATCAGAACAACCGAAAGGCAGCGCTGATCAAGGTAGTCATCCCGGAAGCCGGTTTTGATTTCGACGTCGGGGTGATGGGTGTTGTAGGCGTAAGGCAGGAAGTCGGAGAGATCTGGGTGTATGTTCCGGAAGGTGTGCGCAAAATCACTGTCAGGCACCAGACCTACGGCATCATCAGGGACTATGAGTTCGGCTGCACGATCGAGTCCGCATCCGTCTATGAGATGAGACTTCATTTGCCATTGCGACCTAAAAGCACGGTTATAGTCAAGGATTCAATCGTGTACGTCCCTACTCCGGTCTCCGTACAGGCTCAACGCAAACGGAAGCGGATCGGTGCAAGTATCCTCGCCGTCGGCAGCGTCCCGGATCCGTCCGGCGGAGTCATGATGGTCTGGAACCCCAAACGGTTCGGGGCATACCTGAAGGCCACCGGCAATCTCAAATCTTCCAGCCACAGTTACATCTGTCACGAGGACGGCACCACTGACAACGGCTACATCTGGACCAGCGGCGAAGGTCACGTCTCAAGGATGGCGGTCACTGGTGGAGGACTATTCAGATGCCTTGATTGGCTGAGCGTCAGCATCGGAGCCGGCTACGGCGACAGGACTCTTCTTTGGAAGGACTCCAAAGACAATTTCGCGAAAGTGACCGAAGCTTCCGCCCAAGGCATTGCCGCCGAGCTCGGAGCCGTACTCCGTTTCGGCCGTTTCACCGCCTATCTTGGCACCAGCACAATCGCCTTAAAACGCCTCTACCCCGAACTCGGTGTCGGCTTCGTCTTTTGAGAACACCCCGTATGATAATCAGCGCAACGACACCAAAATCCATAGTGTTCCGCAGAAAATCATTCGATTATTTGCGCAAGAGAGTTAAAAAAGTTATCTTTGCGCAGAAAATCACTTAAATATGGCACAGATAGTTATCGGAAGAACCGCGGAAATGAAAGCTCTGAAAAGTTATTTGGATTCAGGGAAATCAGAGTTTGTGGCACTCTACGGAAGGCGTCGCGTGGGAAAAACATTCTTAATCCGTATGGCGGCGGAAGACAAGTTTTCATTCTATGTCACGGGCGTGCACGATGCCACAAAGGCGGAGCAACTCACGGCCTTTGCTATCGCCATGCAGAAATATTCAGGTTCTGAGAGACTGAATATTCAGAAAAACTGGATTCTGGCATTCTACGAGCTTTCGCGCTATCTCGAGTCACTTCCTAAAGGGAAAAAGGTGATATTCATTGACGAACTGCCTTGGATGGACACTCCCAAATCCGGATTCATCGCGGCATTGGAGAACTTCTGGAACAGTTGGGCCGCATTGCGTGATGATGTCAAAATGATAGTCTGCGGGTCAGCCACTTCATGGATGATCAACAACTTGATTCACAGCCGTGGAGGGCTTCACAACCGCCTAACTCACCATCTGTTCCTTGAACCATTCTGTCTCAGGGAGTGCGAAGAATATTTCAAGGAGTATGGTTTCACATATTCCCGAAAACAGATAGCGGAATGCTATATGGTGATGGGCGGCATACCTTATTACATGTCTATGATGGATCGTTCCAAGAGCCTCGCGCAGAACATTGACGCTCTTTTCTTCTCCCCGAATGCCGAGCTGAAGGATGAGTTCAGCGACCTTTATCAGGCATTGTTCAAGAACGCCGGTCCTCACATAAAAGTCATCACAGCCCTCTCCACAAAAGGGATAGGGCTGACACGGAAGGAAATCATTGCCGCCACAGGTCTGACGGACAACGGAGCGTTCAGCACGGTTCTTGAAGAACTTAAGAACTGCGGTTTCATAAGGAAATATTCCCCATTCGGCAGCAACGTGTCGCAGAACAGGAAAAGACTGGACAGTTCCTCGCTCTATCAAATGATTGATTTCTACACCTTATTCTATTTCAGGTTCATAGAGAAAAACAGCTATCAGGATGAGCACTTCTGGACAACCTCCGTCAACAGCCCGCTGCACAACACATGGTGCGGCCTCTCATTCGAGATGCTCTGCCTTTGCCATCTGAAGCAGATCAAGATGGCTCTCGGCATCTCAGGTGTCCAAACGTTGGCCTGTTCCTGGCGAGGCAAGGGAGACGAATCGAAGAAAGGCGTTCAGATCGACCTTTTGATTGACCGCAAGGACGAGACAATCAACCTTTGTGAGATGAAGTACAGCAAGGACAAATTCGAGATCTCACTCGCCGAAGAGCAGAGACTCTCCGCACGCCTCGACACCTTCCGCTCCGAGACCAACACCCGCAAGTCCGTCCTCCTCACCCTCATCACCGCCAACGGCCTCAAATACAACTCCCACAGTGACATTGTACAGAACGAGGTCACGCTGGAGGAACTGTTCATCTGACTATTGTTTCTTTGTCTTTTGACTACCTTTCAAAACAGCTTGCTCGGCTTGAGGCAATGTTGAGATGAATTTTCTGAATCTCACCGCTCCCATATGTTCATACAACGCCTGTCCCAACTGATATACTTTTGTTTCCAATAGTTCCGGCATGTACTTGTCAGGATGAGAATCCACGGGGCACGTGCAAAACCCTGTGTCCAGGTAGAAGAAAATGTATGTACCTTTGAGCCGCACCCTGTCCGGGTGAATGGCCGCCATGGCCTCCAAGCAACGATACCCGACGCAACGTATTCACCGGAGGACGGTTCGGTTCATTCCACGTCAATGAGTGGCACGTAACACGCTCATTATCATAGATTTAATACTTCACCTCGGGTACGAATCCACTAAAGACGAGTAGCTAAAGTGTTTATTATTAACTATTTATAAATCACGCCAATATTCCCTTCTTACCTGTGGCGAAACACCGCACCACAGCGGAGACATGCGCTCAACGGCAGTCAGACAGGATGACACTTTAGAGATTGAATGACATTCTCGCCGTAAAGTGTCGTCTAAACCCTCCTCATGTCGGCTGTGCACGACATTGGGTCAAAGAATGTTGTCCATTCCCTCCGTCACCGGAATGCCAACCCGAATCCAGAGACCTTGCGGTCTCATGTCAGGACACAAGTAGAGGGCCTTATTACGACCACCCCGTGCTGATGCCGGTGCGGAGATACGAAACGCATTCATCTCATATCCGTACAGAAGCACTTAGGAGGCAATAGTCAAGAATCAGTTCTATATTCGTGGTGATGAGGCTCTTGGTGTGGCGGTCGATAGGATTCTGGAGTTCCTTGCTGACGATCGCCATACAGTCCGCGATGATCTTGCGCTCGTCTTCGGAAAGATGCA
>ERZ827088.1387-NODE-1387-length-30203-cov-3.491509_pt1 | contig 30203 bp, 27 predicted proteins | sample MGYA00519922_ERZ827088 | MGnify/ENA primary metagenome ERZ827088 (study PRJEB31778, sample SAMEA3449254) | human gut metagenome | biome: human gut; feature: human-associated habitat; material: faeces | place: United Kingdom | collected 2010/2012 ...
TGGAGATGATGGGCATTCACGTGATGGACGTGAAGAATCCGTCGCGCAACTACCCCAAGGCCATCATCATCGGTTCGCTCGTCACGGTCTGCATCTTCGTGCTGGGCACCTTCTCGCTGGGCTTCATCATTCCCGCAAAGGACATCAGCCTGACGCAGTCGCTGCTGGTGGGCTTCGACAACTACTTCCACTACCTGCATATGTCGTGGGCAGGCCCGATTATCGCCATCGCCCTGATGTTCGGCGTGCTGGCGGGCGTGCTGACATGGGTCGCAGGTCCTTCGAAGGGTATTTTCGCCGTGGGCAAGGCGGGCTATCTGCCTCCGTTCTTCCAGAAGACCAACAAAAACGGCGTGCAGAAAAACATCCTGCTGATTCAGGGATGCGTCGTGACGCTGCTGGCGCTGCTGTTCGTGGTGATGCCTTCGGTGCAGTCGTTCTACCAGATTCTGTCGCAGCTCACCGTGCTGCTGTACCTGATCATGTACATGCTCATGTTCTCGGCCGCCATCGTCCTGCGATACAAGATGAAGAACACCGACCGTCCGTTCCGTCTGGGCAAGGGCAACGGGCTGATGTGGTTCCTCGGCTGTATGGGTTTCTGCGGCGCCCTGCTGGCGTTCGTGCTGAGCTTCGTGCCACCCAGCCAGATCTCGACCGGAAGCAACACCGTATGGTTCTCGGTGCTGATTATCGGCTGCGTGGTGGTCGTAGGCGCGCCGTTCGTCATCTATGCACTGCGCAAACCCTCGTGGAAGGACCCGCAGGCTGCTGCAGAGTTCGCGCCGTTCCATTGGGAAACGCAGCCCGTCGCAGCGGCTCCGGTGCATACGAACACTCCCGAACCGACGGCGAAACCTTCGGAGACGGAACTTCACAACAAATAAATCGGTAAATACATCAGACAATGATCCAGAAAATCGACAACGCAACGGTTCGCGAGGCCGTACAGCAGGCCTACGAGCGCTGCAAGAACGAAACGGGCGGCAAGAACGCCGACTATATCCCCTATCTGGCCAACGTGCCGTCGAACCTCTTCGGCATCGCGGCCTGCCTGCCCGACGGGGAGGTGATCGCCGTGGGCGACAGCCGCAATGATCTGTCTATGATCCGCTACGCCGGCACCGGGCTGGCGGTAGCCAACGCCTGTGACGAACTTAAGCAAGCGGCAAACGCTGTGGCGTGCACTTCCGATGCGGGTGTGCTCAGTTATATTTATCATCATTTTGTAGAGTAAAGCGAGGTTATTCCTTTGGCATTTTGGATCCTTCTCGGCGTGGTGGCGGCTGTGGTGCTGCTCACCGTGCTGGTCAACGGCATCTTGGCGCTTTTACAGCTGCGGTATGTGGCGGGCATTGCGCCAGTACAGTATAAAAATCAGTTGCAGCCCCAACCGCTGAATGGCCGTTGGGTGTTCACCACCGATCGGGGTTTTCGTGTTATGCAGCTGACGGATGTGCATATTGGCGGCGGCTGGATGAGCTTCTTCAAAGACCGGCGGGCCATTGACTGCGTGGTGCGTATGGTCACCGCCGAGCAGCCGGACCTGGTGGCTGTGACCGGCGACATTGCCTACCCGGTGCCGTTCCAGTCCGGCACATTTAACAACAAAACCGCCGCTCGTCTGTTTGGTCGGGTGATGCAGAACCTGGGCGTGTACTGGGCGCCGGTGCTGGGCAATCACGATACAGAGTCCTACGCGGTGTACAACCGCCGCTATATCGGCAAATATTATCAAGAACAGAAGTTCGCCAAAGCCGGCAGCAAGTCCTACTGCCTGTTCCGCTCCGGGCCGGAGGGCGTGGACGGCGTGGGCAACTATACCGTGACGGTGGAGAACCGTCGTGGCGCCGTGACCCAGGCGCTGTTTTTTACCGATACCGGCAGCTATGTGGACGGCGACTATCTGGGCTTTATGTGGAAGTATGACGGTATGCACAAGAACCAAATGGACTGGTACAGGGGTGAGGTGAAAGCCTTGACTGCCCACAACCGGGCGTTGGGCGCACCGATGCCGAAGAGCCTGATGTTCTTTCACATTCCCATTGCTCAGTACAAGACTGCCTGGGAGGCTTATAAAGAAAACGGCTATAAAGACACCGGTGAAGTGCAGGTGCACTACGGCGGCATCGGCGAAAAGGGCGGCCTGTTCCCCAGTTTGCACCCGGACAATGTGTTTGACACCTTGCAGCAGGTGGGCAGCACCCGGGGCACATTCTGCGGCCACGATCATTTGAACAATTTGTCCGTCACTTACAAGGGTATACGGTTGACCTATGGCCTGTCCGTGGACTATCTCGCTTATATCGGCATCAAGAATTACGGCGCCCAGCGGGGTTTTACCCGCATTACTGTGCGCCCGGACGGCAGCTTTGACTGCCAACCGGTGTCCTACTACCAAAAGCCCTTTTGGAATGGAGAAGAACAGGTGCAAATGACACCTTATTATCCGCCGGAGAAGAACCCAAATGCGTACCCGGCAGACTACAAGGCACCAATAGCGTAAAAGAAGAAAGGAGCGGTACTTGCAGGTACTGCTCCTTTTGCTATGGGTTTGATTTAATACACTTCTACCGGCACCACCAGCCGGTCTTTTTTGGTGCGGCGCAGAGGCGCACCGGCGGTAAATCGGCCGTGGCCCCGCACGGAAATTTTGTCCCCCGGCTGTACGGTGTGGGCACGGTTCTCTATGCACCGTCCGTTGACAAATACCTTTTGCTGTAAAAAGAATTTGTCTGCGCTGCTGCGGGAGAGATTGTATACTGCGCCCACCAGCACATCCAGCCGCAGAGAGGGCACGATCACTTCTCTGTCTTCCGGTTGGGGCAGCAGGTGCGGGGGCAGGTCGTCCGCCCGGGTGCAGGTCACCTCTGTGTGGCGCACCCGGTGCAGTTGGGCCTCGATATACTCCGCCATGCCTGCGGTGCAAAAGAGATATGCCCCTTTGCCGCAGGGGAGAATGTCGCCCAGCACCCGCCGCTCCAGCCCTAAGCCCATTAAGGTGCCCAGGTAATCCCGGTGGGTCAATTCCTCGGCAAATTTTTCCTGCTTGGGCGCAATATGCAGGCAGGTGATGGGGTAGTCCGCCGGCTCCGGCGCCGGACCAAAGGCTGCCATCACCCGCTCGGCACCGTCAAATCCGCCGTAGGCGGGCACCGACCGGGGGCCGGTCACCTCTGCCAGCAGACTTTGCTCCTCCAGACCTAAAAAATCCGTATAAACCGTGTAGCCGCCAAATGTGCCTCGATTTTGCAGTTCTGCCAACCGCTTTTTAATCTGCTGTGCCTGATCCATCAGTACAGACCGCCCAGCACGGTGGCGGAAAATACAGTAAACATCAAAATACACACGATCAGGGCAACGGCAAAGATAGCAGAGGACACGCCGATGGCCCACTTGGCAATGTTTGTGGCGCTGCGCGCCTTTTCACTGCCGGTGATCTCATACGCCTGGCGGCCGCTCGACAAGGCAATGCCGCCCATGATCCAGCCGAACAGCGGACCCATAAGGATTCCTAAGATCAGACCGATTATGGCCAGTATGTAGGCGTTGTCCGCCTTCTCTGTCATTTGGCGGTACTGGGCTTCGTTCACCGGCGCACCGTAGGGGGGCTGGTAAGGGTTGCCCCAGTTGTTGTAGCCGGCGTTATATGCCTGCTCACCATAGTTTGTTTGACCGTGGTTGTAATTTTGCTGGCCGTAAGTGTCGCCCTGTGGCTGGTTGTGCGCCTGTTGGCCATAGGGGTCGCCTTGGGGTTGGCTGTATGCCTGCTGACCGTAGGGCGCGCTTTGGGATTGGGCGTTTTGCTGTGCGGTGCAGCCCGCAAAGTTGGGGGTATGGCACACCGGGCATTCTGCGGTGCCGGGTGCCAAAGGTTGGCCGCAATGTTCGCAATAAGTCATAGGTTCTGCCTCTTTTCTTTGAAAATCGTGTTTATAACCGGCAGGGCAGCAGCATAATGCCGCCGGGGGTAATGTCTACCATACCGTAGCAGCCCTCTGCCACTGCGCCGGGGTTCATTAGATACAAGCCGTCCCGGTAGTCGGTCATCTGCTGATGGGTGTGACCAAACAGGCAAATGTCTGCGTGGGCCTCCCGGGCAGCCTGCTCCAGCTCTGCCAGACCGAACTTTACATGGAACGGGTGGCCGTGGGTATAAAGCACCGTTTTGCCGCCCAATTTGGCTGTGCCCCAGGCGGGCAGGTCGCTGCCCCAATCGCAATTCCCGGCCACTTGCAAAATATGCAACCGGGGGTACAACATACGCACATTTTCCAAATCATTCTCGCCGTCTCCGAGAAAGAGCAGCACATCGCTGTCCTCCAGGTGCAGCTCCACAATGTCTAATAGATTGCCGGCGGCTCGGTGAGAGTCCGAGGCGACCAGTAAGCGCATTCATAATCCCCGCCTTTCTGCATACTATGTACTGAGTATAACATATCTGCGTGCCCACGGCAAGCGGCTTTGTAGATAAAAAAAGGAGTGCGTTTTATGCAGGACCCGAGAAAACAGAAAAAAGGATTTGACCCGGCGGCATTCCAAGCGGCGGCCAAAGCCGGACAGCAGCAGGCCTATTTGCAGCAAAATCTGGACCCGGACACCAAGGCCAAATTAGAGGCGGTACTGAATGACAAGGAACGATTGCAGCAAATGCTCAATTCTCCCCAGGCCAAGGCACTGATGGAAAAGTTAGGCGGGAAGCGGTAATATGGACGATATTAACCAGATCATTGCCAATTTGACCCCGCAGGATATGGAAATGCTGCGAGGCGTGGCCGCATCCATCTTAGGCGACGGCGGGCAGAAAAGTGCGCCCGGTGCGGCGTCCCCTCCCGGTGCACAGCCTAAGCCCCAGTCTAAGCCGGGGAGCGCCAACAGCGCCGTGCAGCAGCTGACAGACACGGTGGCCGGGGCCCAGAATATGCAAAATCTGCTGTCCGGGCTGGAGGGGCTGAACTTTGGTAAGGCGGACTTTGAAATGATGATGAAAGCCAAGTCCATTTTTGACCGTATGAACCGCAGCAGCAATAAAAATGTGGATCTGATCCGGGCGCTGAAGCCCCATTTAAGCCCCAAGAGCCAAAATAAGGCGGACCAGGCCATGCAGATCCTGCGTCTGTTTGAGGTGCTGCCTATGCTGGAGGAGTTGTTTTAGTGCCGGCGTTTAGTGAGGATCAGATCAATGAAGCCAAGGAGCGGGTGCGCCGTATGCATGCCCGTGCCGGGTCGTATCTGCCCCGGGAGGAACCGCCGCAAGGGCATAACGACCGTCAGACGGCACCGCCGTCCGGTAAGGAAAAAGCATGTCCGGCTGCGCCAAACCCGGAGGAACCGGCATCGGAGAACGAAGGGGATGACAACGCCGTAATCTTAATGCTGCTTCTGCTTTTAGGACGCGAAGGCGCAGATCAGGCGCTGCTTTTGGCTCTTCTCTATCTTTTGTTTTGATAAGGGTTGGAAAAATAGGGTAAAATATGTTATAATCCGTTTGTGTAACATCGCACAATGAAAGGAAGTTTCATTTTGACAGATTATGTGCAAAAGAAGATAGCCCCCGGGGTAGAGCTTTTGGCTGTGCCTGCCGGGCGGTTTAAGACCAATGAACTGGCCATTCACTTGGCAGTGCCTATGGAGGAGCAGATGGCGGCGAACTATGCGCTGGCCATCTCAGCGGTCAGCCGTAAGGGCAAGGCCTATCCGGATATGCGTGCGCTGCACTTGCAGTTGGACAAACTCTACGGCGCGGCCATCAGCGTCACCGCCAACAAATCCGGCGGCTGCCAGATTTTGAAGATGGGCATCACCACACTGGACGATCGTTTTGCCTTGGATGACGAGAAGATTGCCGAGGCGGGACTGGAGCTGCTGATGAATCTGCTGTTTGACCCGCTTTTGGGGGAGGACGGCCTGTTCTCACCGGCGGATATTGAGACGGAGCGTCGGGTGCTGCTGGAGAAGCTGGCTGCCGAGGAGAACGAAAAACGCCTGTACGCGGTCATGCAAATGCAGCAGATTATGTTTGCCGGCGATCCGTACCGGATCAATCCCAAAGGCACCAAAGAGACTTTGTTGGCTGCCACGCCGGAGAGCGTAACCGCCGCTTGGCACCGCATGCTGCGAGAGAGCAAAATGCTGGTAACTGTGGTCGGCAGCACGGATCCGGAGGCGGCCTGTGCGGCGCTGCGCCGTCGGTTAGAGGGCGTGGAGCGGGCGTATCAGCCCATGCCCACTCTCCATTTTGTGGCCCGGTGTGAACAGGTGAAAGATGTGCGGGAGAGCGAAAAAATTCGTCAAGGTAAGCTGGTGCTGGGCTTTCGTGTGGATATGCGCCCGAGTGATCCGTTGGCACCGGCTATGCGCAGCTTTTGCGATGTGTTCGGCGGCGGCCCGTACTCCAAACTCTTTATGAATGTGCGAGAGAAGATGAGCCTTTGTTACTACTGTTCTGCTCGCTTTGCCCGCCAAAACAGCTACATCTTTATTCAGTGCGGCTGTGAGGAGGAGAATATGGACAAGGCTGTGGCCGAGATCCTGCATCAGCTGGAGATGATTCGGGATGGTGACTGCAAAGCCGAGCTGGAAAGCTCCCGCATTGCCATGATCGACGCGCTGGACGGCGTGGCAGACACCCCCAACGGCCTGGAAAACTGGTATGCCGCCCGGCTGTTGGATGATGACTTCCGTACCCCTGCCCAGGTGGCGGAGGAGACACGGAGCGTGACTGTGGAGCAGTTACAAGAATGTGCCGGTCGGTTGTCGCTGGATACCGTTTACCGCTTAGTGGCAGAGAAAGAGGAGGTGCAGGCACAGTGAAAGAACAAGTTTCTTCCATTTTGGACGAACGCTATTATGAAATTGACCACCCCACAGGGCTGAAAATATTTGTGATGCCTAAGGCCCATTACCGCTCTACTTATGCGGTGATCGGTACCAAGTATGGCTCCATTGACAATCGCTTTAAGCGCTCGGACGCTGCCGAATACACCCAGGTACCGGAAGGAATTGCACACTTTTTGGAGCACAAGCTGTTTGAGTCTGAGGAGCTGGATGCTTTTCAGCGCTTTGCGGCCACCGGTGCGTCTGCCAATGCGTATACTTCCTTTGACAAGACCTGCTATCTGTTCCAGTGCAGCGACCACTTTGACCAGTCGTTGGAGATTTTGCTGGACTTTGTGCAGCACCCGTACTTTACGCCTCAAACGGTGGAAAAAGAGCAGGGGATTATCGGCCAGGAGATCACCATGTACTATGATGTACCCGGCTGGATGAGCACCTTTAACCTGTTGCGGTGCCTGTATAAGAATCACCCGGTGCGCATTGATATTGCCGGTACGGTGGAGTCCATCTCCCACATTACGGACAAGTTGCTGTATGACTGCTACAATACTTTTTATAACTTGCACAATATGGCACTGGCGGTGGTGGGCAATGTGACCCCGGAGCAGGTGCTGGCCGTCTGTGATCGGTGCTTAAAACCGACAGCCGATGTGACGGTAGAGCGGGCGTTCCTGCCGGAACCGCGAGAGATCGTGCAGGACTATCAGGCGTGTCATTTGGCTACCTCCATTCCGGTGTTCTCCTTTGGCTATAAAGAAGCTTGCGCCAAGCCGGAGCAGGACATAGAGACCATTATTCTTACCAATCTGTTGCTGGAGATTATGGCCGGTGACTCCTCGCCTCTCTATAAAGACTTGTTTGACCGAGGGCTGATCAGCGGCGAATTCTCTACGGAGTATTTTCACGGCCACGGGTATGAAGCCATTATCTTTGACGGTGAGAGCACGGACCCCCGGCAGGTGGCGGCCGCCATTCAGGCAGAGGTAGAACGCCTGCGCCGGGAGGGGATTCCGGAGGATCTGTACCAGGCAGCCCTGCGCAAGTCCTATGGTCGGGAAGTGATGTCCTATAACGATATTGACAGTGTGGCCAACGGTATGATAGATGCCCACTTTAACGGCTTTTCCATCTTTGATGTGACGAATCGCTACAAGGCCATTACCAAGGAGAAGATTGAGGCGCGCTTGCAGCAGGTCATGAACCCGCAGTACAGTGCCCTGTCCATTGTAAAGGCAGAGGAGGAGCAGCATGAGTAATTTTACCCGCGTGTACTTCCCCGGGCTGGGGATCGACTTTGATCTGCCCTCTGTGGCGTTTACCATCGGCAGTTATGATATCCATTTTTACGGTATTATCATCGCCTTTGGCTTTATGCTGGCAGTACTGTACGGCGGCCGTATGGCATACAAATGGCGTATGAGCCTGGACGGGATGACGGATGTGCTCATTTGGGGTACGGTCTTCGGTATCGTCTGCGCTCGGGCATATTATGTGATTTTTGAGTGGGGCTATTACAGCGCTCACCCGGCAGAGATCGTGCAAATTTGGAACGGCGGGCTTGCCATTTACGGCGGTATTATCGGCGCGCTGATCGGCGCCGCCATCGGCTGCAAGGTGGGTAAGATCGACTTCCGCAATTTGCTGGACCTGGGTGCGTTAGGCTTGCTTATTGGCCAGGGTATCGGCCGCTGGGGCAATTTCTTTAACCAGGAGGCCTTTGGCACCAATACGGATACCGCGCTCTTTAGAATGTGGAGCGTAAAGATCAGAGATACGCTGGCTGCTTCTTCTGCGGATCTGGCTGCTAAGGGCGTGACCGTGGAGCCGGAGGTGCCGGTGCACCCCACTTTCCTGTATGAAAGCCTGTGGTGTTTATTGGGCTTTCTGATCCTCAATTACATTGTGCATAAACACCGCAGCTTTAAGGGCGAGATTTTTGTGCTATACGGCGTTTGGTACGGCGTGGAGCGTATGGTAGTGGAGGGTATGCGTACAGACAGTCTGTACATCGGCTCCACCAGTATTCGGGTCAGCCAGGTGCTGTCGGCGGTGATTGCCGTTGTGGCACTGGTATACTTTATTGTGGTGATGGTGAAGAAGAAGCAGGGCCGTCTGCCCCAGCGCCTGCGGGTGGTGCCGGTAGAGGAGCTGCCACCCCGCCCCACCAAGGAGGAGCGCCGCGCTGCCCAGGCGGCCAAGCGCAGCAAAACAAAGAATAAAGGAGTAAACGAGGAGAAAAATGGCACAGATCATTGACGGCAAGGCCGTGTCGCGCGCCGTGCGGGCGCGGGTGGCACAGGAGACCCTTGCATTAAAAGAACAGGGCGTGACCCCGGGGCTGGCAGTTATCTTGGTAGGCGAGGATCCGGCATCCCAGGTGTATGTGCGCAACAAGGAAAAAGCTTGCGCCGAGGTGGGCTTTTACAGTGAAAAATACACGCTGCCCGCAGACACCACCCAGGCGCAACTGAATGCACTGGTAGACGAATTGAACGCGAAAAAGGAGATAAACGGCATCCTTTGCCAGCTGCCTTTGCCGCCGCACCTAAGCGACAAAGAGGTGATCGCACGCATTGATCCGACCAAGGATGTAGACGCCTTCCACCCGGAGAATGTGGGTGCTATTATGATTGGCGACTACCGTTTTTTGCCCTGCACCCCTGCCGGGGTGATGGAACTGATCCGTTCCACCGGCACGGACCTGACCGGCAAGCGGGCGGTGGTGCTGGGGCGCAGCAACATTGTGGGCAAGCCCATGGCTATGCTGCTGCTGCACGAGAATGCCACAGTGACCATTGCCCATTCCAAGACACAGAATTTGGCAGAGCTGACCAGGCAGGCGGATGTGTTGGTGGCGGCAGTGGGTCGTCCTAAGTTCGTTACAGCAGATATGGTAAAGCCCGGCGCGGTGGTTATTGATGTAGGCATGGACCGGGATGAGAACGGCAAGCTGTGCGGCGATGTGGATTTTGACGGCGTTTCCCAGGTGTGTGGCGCCATTACCCCGGTGCCCGGCGGTGTGGGTCCCATGACCATCTCCATGCTGCTGGAGAACACGCTGACCGCTGCCAAACTGCAAAACAGTCTGTAATTTTAACCAAGAATTCTTTGATAAACAGCCAAACCTATGGCGGATATGTATAAAAATACATATTCGCCTCTTTTTTTGCAGTTTGCACATTGAATGGTCGCCCGGTTTGTGGTAAACTTGTATCAGTTTTTTTATTTGCAGAAAGGGTGAAACAATGCAGACAATTACACTTGCAATGTCCGTGGATGACATCATTGGTAAGGTACAGAACGCCGTATGGGGCTGGCCGCTGATCATTTTGATTTTAGCCGCCGGCGTGTGGCTGACGGTGCGAACCGGCTTTGTACAGGTGCTGCACCTGGGCAAGGCACTGAAGTTTATGGTTAAGAATGAGGACAACGGCGAGGGAGAGGTTACTTCCTTCGGCGCGCTGTGCACGGCGCTGTCCGCTACCATTGGTACCGGCAATATCGTAGGCGTGGCTACGGCCATTTGCCTGGGTGGTCCCGGTGCACTGCTGTGGATGTTGTTGGCCGCCTTCTTCGGTATGGCCACCAAGTACAGCGAGGGCTTTTTGGCCATTAAGTACAGAGAGAAGAAGGACGACAGCCATTATCTGGGCGGTCCGTTCTACTACATAGAAAAGGGCATGGGTTCCAAGTGGAAGTGGCTGGCGAAGCTGTTTGCCGTGTTTGGTATCTGCGTCGGTCTCTTTGGTATCGGCACCTTTACTCAGATTAACGGTATTGCAACGGCAGTGCAGGATTTCTTTGATCCGAAGTCTGCTCATGTGGCGTTTACGCTGTTTGGCAATGATTACACTTGGGCCACTGTGATCGGCGGCCTGGTGGTCACCCTTTGTGTGGCACTGGTGGTGCTGGGTGGTATTCAGCGCATTGCCAAGGTTTCTCAGGTGATCGTGCCCTTTATGGCCATCACTTATGTGGTATTTGCGCTGGTTATCGTGCTGGGCCACATTACCGCCATTCCTGCTGCGGTGAAGCTGATCTGCCAAAGCGCCTTCAATCCGCAGGCAGCCCTGGGTGCTGCCACCGGCGTAACCATTAAGCTGGCTATGCAAAAGGGTATCGGCCGCGGCATTTTCTCCAACGAGGCGGGCCTTGGCTCTGCACCGATTGCTGCCGCTGCCGCCAAGACCAAGGACACGGTGCGCCAGGGCTTGGTGACCATGACCGGCACCTTTATTGATACCATTGTGATTTGCACCCTCACCGGTCTGTCCATTGTGGTCACCGGTGCTCAGAACGCTTTTGTGGCCGGTTCCGTAGAGGGCGTAAAGATCACCAGCCGTGCTTGGCAGACGGGTCTGCCCTGGAACGGTCGGTTCTCTGCCTTTGTGCTGATGGTGTGCCTGGCATTCTTTGCCTTTACCACCATTTTGGGCTGGAATTACTACTCCGAGCGCTGCCTGGAGTACCTGGTAGGCTCCCAAAAGTTCACCAAGGTGTACCGCTATCTGTACATTCTTGCCGTGTTCATCGGCCCGTACCTGACCGTGGCGGCTGTGTGGAACATTGCGGATATTTGTAACGGCCTGATGGCATTTCCCAACCTGATTGCCCTGTTCGCCCTGTCCGGGGTGGTGGGCAAGGAGACGAGAGCCTATTTTGCCGAAAAACGCCACGACTTAAAAGCCATGGCGCAGGATAAAAAATAAATTAAAAATCTATTCATTTCAGCGACTGTGATCGGCTATGCCGGTTACGGTCGCTTTTCTTTTTGTATATCGCTTGATGGGCGGCACACACTATAAACATCAAAGCGAACGGAGGTTTTCAAAATGAAAATGATGAAAAAACGGCTTTCTTTGCTGCTGTGTGGGGTGCTGCTGCTGTCCACCGGCGGGCTGTTTGCCGCCTGTGGCAAGCAGACGGACGACGGCACCACCAATGCTACGGACGCGGCCAAAAGCCAGGTGACCTTGCGCTACCTGAACTTTAAGCCGGAGATAGCCGGGGTATATGAAAAGATCGCCAAAGCCTACAAGGAAGAAACCGGCGTGAATGTGATTGTAGAGACGGCGGCCAATAACCAGTACGAGTCTACGCTGACGGCCAAGATGACCACAGCAGAGGCGCCCACGCTGTTTCAGATCAACGGTCCCAAGGGCTATGCCAACTGGGCGCCTTATTGCGCTGATCTGTCCGATACCAAGCTGTATGAGCACTTAACGGACAAATCTCTGGCGGTTACCGGTGACGGCAAGGTGTACGGCATTCCCTATGTGGTGGAGGGTTACGGGATCATCTATAACGAGGCCATCACGGACAAGTATTTTGCACTGAAGGATCGGGACAGTAAGTACAAATCCATGGATGAGGTGCGTTCCTTTGCAGCGCTGAAGTCTGTGGCAGACGATATGCAAAAGCACAAGACGGAGCTGGGCATTGAAGGCGTGTTTGCCTCTACTTCACTGAAAAGCGGCGAGGACTGGCGCTGGCAGACCCACCTGATGAATGTGCCCATCTATTATGAATTTAAGCAGAATAAGGTGGATTTGACTACGGATGCCACCAAGGAGATCACTTTCTCCTTCGGTGACAATTTTAAGAATATTTTTGACCTGTATTTAACGGACAGCACGGTGGAGGCGAAAAAGTGCGGCACCAAGACGGTGACGGACTCCATGGCGGAGTTTGCACTGGAAAAGTGCGCCATGGTACAAAATGGTAACTGGGCATGGGAACAGATCGCCGGTGTCACCGGTAACAAGGTGCAGGCAGACAAAATCAAGTTCCTGCCTATTTATATCGGCGCAGACGGCGAGGAAAACCAAGGCTTGTGCGTGGGCACGGAGAATTTCTATGCCATCAACGCCAAGGCAACAGAGGCACAGCAAAAGGCGGCAGCCGATTTTATTTATTGGTTATATTCTTCCGATACAGGCAAAAAATTCGTAACGGATGCGTTGGGCTTTATTGCCCCCTTTGACACCTTCTCCGCAGAAGATGTGCCGGAGGACCCGCTGGCGGTGCAGGTGCAGCTTTGGATGAACAAGCAGGGCATTTACAGCATTCCCTGGGACTTTACTGTATTCCCATCTCAGACCTTCAAGCAGCATTTTGGCTCCGCGCTACTGAGCTATGCCCAGGGCAGAAAAACATGGGCGCAGGTGCAGGAGAATACCGTGGCGGACTGGAAAAGTGAAGCGGCTGCCTCCGCCTAAAGGAACGACGGTATGCAGAAAAATTTGAAAAAATACGGCTGGTTGTTTTTACTGCCTACGGCAGTGGCCTTTCTCTTTGCCTTTGCGGCGCCTTTTGTACTGGGGGTAGGGCTTTCCTTTACCCGGTTCCGGACGGTGACGGACGCCACGTGGGTAGGACTGCAAAACTATGTGCAGGCCTTTACTACAGACAGCGGCTTTCTCCACGCGCTGTGGTTTACGGCGCTGTTTTCCGGTGTGAGTATCCTCACAGTGAATGTGCTTGCCTTTGCACTGGCGCTGCTCCTTACCCGAGGGCTGCGGGGCACCAATTTCTTTCGCGGCGTGTTCTTTATGCCTAATTTGATCGGCGGGATTGTGCTGGGATATATTTGGAATTTGCTCATTAACGGTGTGTTGGCCTGGGCGGGGGTGGATATTACCTATCAGCCCGCCTACGGCTTTTGGGGGCTGGTGGCGCTGACCAACTGGCAGCTGATCGGCTATATGATGGTGATCTATATTGCGGCGCTGCAAAATGTGCCGGACGATCTTTTGGAGGCGGCGGCCATTGACGGCGCATCCCGGACGCAGACTCTGTTTCGCATCAAGCTGCCGCTGGTGATGCCTGCGGTGACCATTTGCACTTTTCTGACCCTTACAAATACCTTTAAGATGTTTGACCAAAATCTGGCGCTTACCGGCGGAGCCCCGGAGCAAAAGACGGAGCTGTTGGCGCTGAATATTTATAATACCTTTTACGGCCGCAGCGGCTGGCAGGGGGTGGGTCAAGCCAAGGCGGTTGTGTTCTTTATCATCGTGGCGTTGCTTGCCTTTTTGCAACTGCGTGTGACCGGACAGCGGGAGGCCCACGGCGTATGAGTAAAAAACAAAAACAGAAAGCTCCCCAAAGTGCGTTGGAAACGCTTCTGCTGGTGTTGCTGGCGGCGCTGACCCTGGTGCCTCTCTTTTTGGTGGTGCAAAATTCCTTTAAGTCCCGATTTTATATCTCCGGCGACCCGTTTGCACTGCCCAACAAAGAGACCTTTGTGGCGTTGGAAAACTATATCAGCGGCCTGTCTGCCGGCGGCTTTTTCGCCGCCTTTGGCCGGTCGCTGCTGATCACCGTTGTGTCTGTGGGGCTGATCGTCCTTTGCACCTCCATGGCCGCCTGGTATCTCATGCGGGTACGCACGGCACTGACCAAGGGTATGTACTACCTGTTCGTTTTCAGTATGATCGTGCCATTTCAAATGGTGATGTACACCATGACCTATTTGGTTGGCCGGGCAAAATTGAATACCGTTCTTGGTATGCCGTTTATTTATCTGGGCTTTGGCGCCGGGCTGTCTGTGTTTATGCTGTGCGGCTTTATCCGAGGAATTCCCCGAGAGCTGGAGGAGGCGGCCACCATTGACGGCTGCAATCCGGTACAGACTTTCTTTTTGGTGGTGTTGCCACTCTTAAAACCCACGGCAGTGACGGTGGCGATCCTCAATACGATGTGGATCTGGAATGATTATCTGCTGCCGTATCTGGTGCTGGGCACGGAGAAAAAAACCGTGCCGGTGGCCATTCAAATTGCCATGCAGGGTGCCTACGGCTCCACAGATTACGGTGGGCTGATGGCGATGCTGGTGCTGGCGATGATCCCCATTGTGGTCTTTTACCTGTTTTGCCAAAAATATATTATCAAAGGCGTGGTAGCCGGTGCGGTTAAGGGCTAAACGGCAGCTGCGGAAAGGAGTGTGCCCCAGTGGCGTCTATCTCGCTTGAGCATATTAGAAAAACATATGAGGACGGCGTGACTGTCATACCGGATCTGAATTTGAAAATCCGGGATCGGGAATTTTTGATTTTAGTGGGACCTTCCGGTTGCGGCAAGTCCACCACCCTGCGTATGATTGCCGGGTTGGAGGACATCAGCGGCGGCACCTTGAAGATCGGTGACCGGGTAGTGAACGATCTGCCGCCCAAGGATCGGGACATTGCCATGGTGTTCCAAAACTACGCTCTGTACCCTCACATGACAGTGTACAAGAATATGGCCTTTGGTCTGCAACTGCGGCGGGTGCCCAAGGCGGAGATCGACCGCAAGGTGCAAACGGCCGCAAAGGCGCTGGAACTGACCGCGTACCTGGATCGGCGACCCCGCGCCCTGTCCGGCGGGCAGCGGCAGCGGGTGGCGCTGGGCCGTGCTATGGTGCGGGATCCGGCGGTGTTCCTTTTGGACGAGCCTTTGTCCAACCTGGACGCCAAGCTGCGTACGGAAATGCGCGCACGCATTGCAGAACTGCACCGGGAACTGGGTACCACCTTTGTGTATGTGACCCATGACCAAACGGAGGCCATGACCATGGCGGATCGGATCGTGGTCATGTTGGACGGCAAAATTCAGCAGGCAGACACGCCCGCACAGTTGTACGCCCACCCCTGCAATGTGTTTGTAGCCGGGTTTATCGGCACGCCGCCTATGAATATATTGCCCGGCCGTTTGGTGCGGCGGGGAAAGTCCCTTGATTTGCAAGTGCTGGGTACGGAAGTGGCTTTGCCTCGTCGACTGCAAAGCCATGCCAAACTGTCGACGTATGTGGATCGGGATGTGCTTTTGGGCCTGCGGGCGGAGGATCTGTCCACGGACCCGGCATGGTTGAATATAACAGATCCTGCGGCCTTTCGGGTTCAGGTGGAGATGGCGGAGCGTATGGGGGCGGAAACCTATTTGTATGCAGATTTGCAAGGACGGCGGGTGATCGCCCGGGTGCCCGGCACCGTCTCTTTCCAAAAGGACGACCAAACGGTACTGTACCCCAATATGGAGGCGCTCCATTTGTTTGACCCGGAAACGGAGGTCTGTATCTGTGACTGACCACTTGTTGCAGCGGCGTGGCGCCGGGGTGCTGCTGCCGCTGTTTTCTTTGCCCGGGCGCTACGGGATCGGCACGATGGGCGCCGCGGCTTACCGCTTTGTAGACGATTTGTCGTCTGCCGGGCAGCGGTACTGGCAGCTGCTGCCCCTGTGCCCGGCAGGGCAGGGGAATTCACCGTACCAAAGCCCCGGCAGCTTTGCAGGCGATGCGGTGTATATTGACCCGCAGCTGCTGGTGGAAAGCGGGTATTTGCAGCCGTCGGACTTGGATTTGTTGCCCTGCGGTGGTGATGACCGGGTGGATTATCCGGCTGTGCGCCGGGGGCGTCAAGTGCTGTTTGATCGACTGTTTGACCGCTTTGTGCGCCATATACCGGCAGACTTTGACTGCTTTTGCCAAAGTCAGGCAGATTGGCTGGAGGATTATGTCCTGTTTTGTGCCCTTAGTGAACGCTATGGAAAGCGGTTTTTTCTGTGGCCGTCGTTTTTGCGGCAGCGAGAGCCGTCGGCTTCGGAGAAGGCGGCAGTGCAGATGGAGCGGCAGGTTTTGTACCATAAAATGCTGCAATATTTTTTGGATCATCAGTGGCGAGCGCTGCGGGCTTATGCCAATGCCCGGGGTGTTTACCTGATCGGCGATCTGCCTATTTATGTGGCACCGTGCAGTGCCGATGTGTGGGCGGCGCCGGAGTTGTTTATGCTTTCTCCCTCCGGCGCGCCGTCTCGGCTGGCCGGGTGTCCGCCGGATGCGTTTTCGCCCACCGGCCAGCTGTGGGGCAACCCGGTCTATAACTGGAGCGCCCACGCGCGTACAGAGTACCGCTGGTGGGTGGCGCGGCTGCGGCACGCTTTGTACTGGTTTGACGCGCTGCGGCTGGACCATTTTCGTGGCTTTGCCGCTTATTATTCTGTGCCTGCCCGGGCAAAGAATGCCCGGGACGGCTGCTGGCTGCCGGGGCCCGGTTTGTCGCTGTTTTCGGCGCTCCAACAGGCGTTGGGGGATGTGCCGCTTTTGGCGGAGGATCTGGGCTTTTTGGACGATACGGTGCGGGCGCTGCTTTCAGATTGCGGCTTTCCCGGTATGCAGGTGCTGCAATTTGACTTTGATTCCCGGGACGGCGGCGGTGCTGTTTGCAAGCCCAATACGGTGATTTACACCGGCACCCATGATAACGATACGCTGCTGGGCTGGTGCACCACCGCCCCGCGGCAAGACATACGACGGGCTTGCGCCGCCTATGGCGTGCGTTATCCCAATCAATTACCGAGACAGATGATGCTTTCTGCTCTGCGAAGCCCGGCCAACACCTGTATTTTGACTGTACAGGATCTGCTGGGACTGGGCAGCAGTGCCCGCATCAACACGCCGTCAACGGTGGGCGCCCACAACTGGAGCTGGCGTATGCACCCCGGCGCCCTAACCTCGGGCATTTTGGCGCATCTATATACCGAGACTTGCGCCGCAGACCGGGCGGAAAGGAGTAATATATGTCGGATATGAAAGAGAATTTGGAACTGCTCTCCCGCAGTCTGTACCGACTCCCGGTGGCAGAATTGACCGATGAACAACTGCACGCAGTGGTGGCGCGGGCTGTTTTGGCACGGCTGCAACCGGCTTGGCAAGGGTCGTTGCAGGCCCATTGTGCCGGGCGGCGGGCGTATTATTTTTCTGCGGAATATTTGTTGGGCAAGGCGGTGTACAATAACCTGCTTTGCACCGGCCTGACCGGCGAGGTGGAGGCGGCGCTCACCGCCTGCGGCCGCAAGCTCGACCAGCTGGACTGTGTGCCGGACCCGCCTTTGGGCAACGGCGGTTTGGGACGGCTGGCGGCCTGTTTTTTGGACAGCGGCGCCACGCTGAATTTACCGCTGGACGGCTACGGCTTGCGCTATCGGTGCGGACTGTTTCGCCAGCAGATCAAGGATGGCTTTCAGGTGGAGACAGTGGAAGACGACCTGCAATACGGCGACCCCTGGAGCGTGTGCTGCCGAGGGGATACTGTAACGGTGGAATTCGCAGATTTTGCTGTGCAGGCAGTGCCCTATGACCTGCCGATCCCCGGTTACGGTACGGCGCACATTTCTACTTTGCGGCTGTGGGAGAGTGTGCCCATAGAGCCGTTTGACTTTGACGCTTTTAACCGTCAGGATTATACAGCGGCGGTGACACGTCGCACGGCGGCAGAGAACCTGACCCGTGTGCTGTACCCAAATGACACGAAGGAGGACGGCAAGCGGCTGCGGCTGCGGCAGCAGTATTTTTTATGCAGTGCATCCTTGCAAGATCTGCTGCGCCGGTATTTGCGCACGCCCGGCTCTGCGCCGGAGAAATTGGGGACTGCGGTGGTGATCCAGCTAAACGACACCCACCCGGTGCTGGCCATTCCGGAGCTGGTTCGTCTGCTTTTGAAGCAGGGTATGACCTTGGAGGCGGCGTTAGGTGTTGCAAAAGAGGTGTTTTGCTACACCAATCATACGGTGATGCCGGAGGCGATGGAAAGCTGGGATCTGGCGCTCTTGGCATCGGAATTGCCGGAGATCGCCCGCCTGCTGTGCCAATTGGACGATCTGTTTTGTGCCGAAATGCAGGCGCTGGGCGCAGAGGAGCGGCTGTGGCACCGGGTGCGCCCGCTGCGGGACGGTCGCATTTATATGGCGGATCTGGCCTGCTGGGTGTGTGGCTATGTGAATGGCGTGGCAGCTTTACACACGGAAATTTTGCGCCGTCGGGTGCTGCGGGATTGGGCACAGTTGTACCCGGATAAAATTTTGAACCGCACCAACGGCATTACCCAGCGGCGGTTTTTGGCACTGTGTAATCCGTTCCTATCTGCGCTGCTGACCCACCGCCTGGGCAGTAAAAACTGGATCACCAACTTGTTCCAACTGGAAAAGCTAAAGCCCTATGCGGACAATGACGAGGTGCTGGCGGCCTTTTGTGAAACCAAGAAAGAAAATAAACGCCGCCTGGCCCGCTGGATGGAGGGTCAGGGGCTATACTATGACCCGGCGCGTATGCTGGATGTGCAGATCAAGCGCCTGCACGAGTATAAGCGCCAGTTGCTGCATTGTCTGGGTATTTTGGCATTGGCCTTTCAGATTGAGCAAGGGGAGATTACAGAATTTGCGCCCACCACCTTTTTGTTTGCCGCCAAGGCAGCGCCCGGTTATGCGCGTGCCAAGGCCATTATCAAGCTGATTCACGCAGTAGGGGACTATGTGGCACGATCGCCTAAGGCAGCGCCACTTTTACAGGTGCTGTTTGTGCCGGATTACAGCGTAACGGCAGCAGAGCGGATCATTCCCGCTGCGGATGTGTCTGAGCAGATTTCCACCGCCGGTACTGAGGCTTCCGGCACCGGAAATATGAAGTTCATGCTGAACGGCGCAGTGACTTTGGGCACTTATGACGGCGCTAATGTGGAGATTGTGGCGGCCGCCGGAGAAGAAAATAATTATATTTTCGGTGCCCGGGTAGAGGACCTGGATGCCCTGCGCCGGGGCTATGACCCAAAGGCTTTGTATCACAGTGATCCGCTGCTGCGGCAGTGCCTGGATGCATTGACAGACGGCACATTGTCTGACAGTGGCACCGGCTGCTTTGCGGATTTGAAGCGTAGTCTTTTAGAGCCGGAGGCAGACGGCGTGGCGGATCGATATTTTGTGCTGGGTGACTTTCAGTCCTATGTGCACGCCAAGCTGCAAGTAAACGGCGATTATCTGCGGTCACCTATGGCCTTCGCCCGCAAATGCTGGCTGAATATGTGCAGTGCCGGCATCTTTTCGGCAGACCGTACCATCGAGGAATATGCCAATGAAATTTGGCGAATCGACCCGGTGGAATTGCCGGAATACGCAGAAAATGAGTAAAAGGAAAAGACGGAAATGGCAGTATGGCCTCCAATCATGTAGTCGATACAAAAAAGCCTGCTTGATGAGAAAAATGGATTTTTAGCAGCAAACTGATTTCGCTTTTCAAGCGGAGTCAGTTTTGTTTTTGTTTGAATACATTGCTTGTTATAGAAGCAGAGGCATTCCGTTGTGAGAATCGAAAAGCACATTTGCCTAAAGCATGGCCATACGGATTGCCTTGCCGTGCAATGCTGTTTGGCTCGGTAACAGACAATCTTTTCGTCGTGTGTTGACGAATATCTCTATTTATAATATAATATAACTCGCATAATAATTGTCCGGCGCTGTCGCCGGCAATGACCCGGTGGTGAAAAGATGTTTAAACAGTACTGGAACCGTATTGAAAAACTATGGAGCTTTCGCAGCACTTCGGCGTATTTGGCTCGTTTGCGCAAAACCGGTATGCGTATCGGTGAGGGCACAGAAGTGTTTGCCCGGACAACAGATATTTTGATCGACACCACCCGGCCTTGGCTTATTGAGATCGGTCGGAATGTACAGTTGACTGCCGGTGTGAAGATCTTGACACATGGCTATGACTGGGCGGTATTGAAAGCCAAGTACGGCGATATTTACGGCAGCGCAGGTAAGGTTACCATCGGGGATGATTGCTTTATCGGTATGAACGCATTGATTTTGAAAGGAACGACTATTGGTGATCGGGTGATCGTCGGTGCGGGCAGTGTGGTGGCCGGCGGCACATTTCCGTCAGATTGTGTGATCGCAGGCAATCCGGCAAGGGTTATCTGCACATTAGAGGCGTACCGCGCTAAGCGAGCTGCGGCACAGTTGGCAGAAGCAAAACAACTGGTGACTGAGTATCAAGCAGTGTACGGCCGTGCGCCTGACAAGTCTGTTCTATCTGAGTTCTTTTGGTTGTTTGAAGAACGCGGGCCGCTGCAAGTGCCTGCCTTTGAATCGCAAATGCGCAATATGCGAAATTACGAAGCGTCCATGGAGCGATATTTGCATACAAAGCCCCTGTTTAATGGGTATTCTGCGTTTTTGGACTATTGCTTTTCCGACAAGGAGGAGCAAAACGATGCTTAAACTGTTTTACATAACCAAGGATCCGGCGGTGGCGCGGATCGCGCAGGCGGCCGGAGTGGATCGTATTTTTGTGGATATGGAATACATCGGCAAGGCGCAGCGCCAAGGCGGTATGGATACGGTGCAAAACCACCACACCGTAGAAGATGTGTCTCGGTTGCGGCCGGTGCTGGATCAGGCGGAGCTGCTGGTGCGGGTCAATCCGGTGCACCCAGGGTCAAAAGATGAGATCGACCGGGTGATCGCCGCCGGTGCGGATGTGATCATGCTGCCTATGTGGCAATCAGTAGAAGAAGTGCAGCAATTTATCCACTGGGTGGACGGTCGCGCCAAGACACTCCTGTTGCTGGAAAATCAGGCGGCGGTGGATTGCCTTGACCGTGTGGTGGCACTGCCCGGAGTAGACGAAATCCATATTGGGTTGAATGACCTGAGCATTTCCCAAGGGAAAAAATTTTTGTTCCAGCCTTTGGCGGACGGTACGGTGGACGCGGTGTGCGCCAAGATCAAAGCGGCGGGTATCCCTTTCGGTTTCGGCGGATTCGGTCGTTTGGGCGGCGGCACATTGCCGGCAGCGTATATTGTAGCGGAGCACTACCGGCTGGGGTCGTCCATGAGTATTCTGTCTCGCGCCTTTTGCAACACGGCGCGGATTACCGATTTGGAGGAGATCAAACGGATCTTTACTTCCGGTGTGGCAGAGCTGCGGCAGTACGAGGCACAGCTGAGCCAGGCGGAGGATGATTTTTTTGCCTTGCAGCATAAGAAACTGCAGGACTGTGTAGAACAAATTGTTGAGGGCATGTAGATGTATCGAGGAGTAAAACGAGCGCTGGATTTTATTACGGCGCTGCTGGCGCTGATCGTTCTTTCGCCGCTGTTGGCGATCACGGCACTGGCGGTGAAGTTGGATTCCAATGGCCCGGCCATCTTTAAGCAGCAGCGCTTAGGGCTGCACGGCAAGACCTTTTGGATTTATAAATTCCGCTCCATGTGCCAAGGCGCGGAGCACACAGGCACCGGCGTGTACAGCGGCGCGGACGATATGCGTGTGACCCGAGTAGGCAAGCTGCTGCGAGCCACCAGCATTGACGAGCTGCCCCAGCTGGTGAATATTCTAAAGGGCGATATGAGTTTTATCGGCCCTCGCCCGCCGCTGACCTATCATCCTTGGCCGTTGTCGGATTATACATCGGCGCAGTTACATATGTTTGATGTGCGCCCGGGCATTACCGGCTGGGCGCAGGTGCACGGTCGTAAGGATGTGGAGTGGCACCATCGAATTGAGCTCAACTGCTGGTATGTGGACCACATGAGTCTGGCACTGGATGTGCGTATTCTCTTTGTTACCGCCTTTAAGGTGCTGAAGAATGAGGACAATGTGAACACCGGCGAGACCTTGGCCCGGGACGACACACCGGCGCAGGAAACGGTGATGAAGAGATGAAAGAACTATTGATCACCGGCGCATGGCGGTGTGGGGAGCAACAGGTGCAGGCGCTGGAGCAGATGGGGTATGTCGTCACTTTTTGGCCGGACGAACGGCAGGCGGTGAATATGGATACCCAACGATTTGAAGCAGTGATTTGCGGCGGTTTGTTTTTGACTACGCCGATTGAACGCTTCCCGGCGCTCAAGTGTATTCAGGTGACTTCCGCCGGACTGGATCGGGTGCCGCTGGACTATTGCACGGCACACGGCATTACCGTGTATAACGCCGGTGGCGTTTACAGTGCGCCTATGGCGGAGTTTGTGCTGGGCGGTATTTTGCAGCTGTATAAAGAGAGCAAGTTTTTTGCAGAAAATCAAGCAGCGCATCGGTGGGAGAAGCACCGGGGTCTGCGGGAACTTAGCGGCAAGACCGCTTGTATTATCGGCACCGGCAGCGTGGGCAGCGCCATTGCTCGGCGGCTGCGTGCCTTTGATGTACAGACGGTGGGTATGAATCGTTCCGGCCACCCGGTGGCAGAGTTTGACCAAACCCAGCCCACCTGCCGGTTGGACGATCTGCTGCCTTTAGCGGACTTGGTGATTTGCGCTATGCCCCTGACGGCGGAGACTGCCGGCCTGTTTGACAGCGTGCGGCTGGCAAAGATCAAACCCGGTGCTGTGTTTGTAAATGTGGCTCGCGGAAAGGTGACGGATCAGCAGGCGCTGGTGGAAGCGCTGCAAAGCGGGCAGCTGTCCGGCGCGGTGCTGGATGTATTTGAAGAAGAACCCTTGCCCCGGAGCAGTCCCTTGTGGGATATGGAGCAAGTGATATTGACCCCCCACAATTCCTTTGTGGGCGAGCACAATGGCGAGCGGTTGTTTAAGTGTATCAAGGAGCATTTGTATGAGTTGTCGAAAGAATGTTGAACATATTACTGCGGTGAATCCTTCTCTCAGGAAGTATTTGTTTACACGCGGCTATTTATTGTCAGATGCGGTATACGATTTGAATACATATCCATTTTATGGCAATTGGTCACAACTGAAAATTGGCAGCTTTCGGCTTTATCTACATAATAAACTCAAGGCGTTCAAGTTCCAAAATGATGAGGATACTTATCTACTTATCGGGCATGCCTATAACCCCTATAATGGTGTGTACGATGAAAACGAACTGCTGCAATCTTATGCCGAGGCAGACAATAAAATTGAGGTGCTCAATCAGTGGACAGGTGTTTTCACGCTGATTGTCATATGCGACGACTCTATTGAAATTTGGGATGATTGCGCTGGTATGCAGGCGGCGTATTACGGCTTTGTAAAAGGCCATTTCTATGTGTCTTCTCATGCACAGTTAATTGGTGATCTCTGTGATTTGCAGCAAAGTGCATATGTTCGTTCTATGGTAAAGTACCGCTTTTGGCAGCTTTATGGTATGTTTTTGCCCGGTGATCTTTCTCAATTTGATGGAGTGTATCGCGTTGTACCGAATACATATGTTACATTTCATAAGTCAGACGGCACTTTTGCCGTGAATCGTTTTTATCCTACACAGAATATTGCAATGTGTAAAACCAAACAGGATTATGACGCGACAATAGATGAAATTTGTGATTTGCTGCATACGAACCTGGAATTGATCTCCAAGAAGTGGAAAAAACCGGCGATTTCTTTGTCCGGTGGTATGGATAGCAAAGCGACTTTTGCCTGTGCAAATGGGCTTTATGACAAGTTTTGGTACTACAGTTACGATACCATGTATGGGGATCGACCAGATGTGGAGGCGGCAAAAAAAATTGCTTCCGCTGCTGGCGTTCAACATAAGACTTATGTGGTTTCTGAGCAAGACAAGGATTTTCCTTATGTCGACGAAGTGCGGGAAATTATGGAGCACAATTGGGGCGATATGGGAAAGGTTAATGATAACGATGTGCGTAAACGCATGTTTTTCATGGATATACCTGATTTTGATGTGGAAGTTAAATCTTGGGTGTCCGAGATAGGACGAGCCAACTATTACAAGAAGTTTGGATTGAAGAAAATGCCTAAACATTTGTCAGCTCGCCAAATGACGACCATGTATAAGTTCTTTAGCTATAATCGAAAACAGGCAAGAGAGACAGACAAAATATTTAGACAATATATCAGCAAGACAGACGCAAATCGAATTTTCAATTTTGATTCAAGCGATATGTATTTGTGGGAGTTTCGGTATGGAAGTTGGGGCGGCTTAGTGATTACTTCTGAGCACCGTATGTCTTATGATATAACGATACCATATAACAACCGTAATTTGATGGAACTGTTTTTGAGGTTGCCGTTGGATAAGAGAATTGCAGATGTGCCGCACTACGATATTATCCGTAAAATGAATCCGAAAGTGGATGCACTGAATATTACAGTCACGAATTACAACGAAACAAAAAGAAGAATGTACATGGAGCGTCTGTACTATTTTGTCAATAATTTTTTGCCATTTTAATGGGTGCAGATAATGAAAATACTGTTTGTTGCTACTGTGCGTAGCCATATCGGCCAATTTCACATGCCTTTTATTCGGGAACTGGTACGCCGGGGCTGCCGGGTGGAAGCGGCGTTCAAGGACAATTCCGCCGACAAACCCGGTCTGGATCTGAGCGGCATTGCCCGCACTTATGAAGTGCCCTTTAGCCGCAGTCCGTACAGTGTAGATAACCTGAAAGCCTATCAGGTGCTGAAAAAGATTATTGACGAGGGTCGGTACGACGCCATTCATTGCCACACGCCTATGGGGGCTGTGGTGACTCGGCTGGCTGCCCGGGATGCCCGCAAGCGGGGCACCAAGGTGATCTATACCGCCCACGGCTTTCACTTCTATAACGGCGCGGCCAAGAAAAATTGGCTGCTGTTTTACCCGGTGGAGAAGGCGCTGGCGAAAGATACGGACTGCCTGATCACCATTAACAGCGAGGATTATAATACCGCTAAGGCGCGGCAGTTTGCTGCCGGGCGCCTGGAACTGGTCAACGGCGTAGGTGTGGATCTTAGCGATTTTCAGCCGGTGACCCGGGAGCAAAAGTTGGCTCTGCGCCGGGCGTATGGGTACAGCCCGGACGATTTTATTCTAATATACCCGGCGGATTTTTCCGCCCGGAAAAATCAAAATATGTTGTTTGATACATTAAAATTGCTGCTGGAAAAGGACAAGCATTTTCGCTTGCTGCTGCCCGGCTCCGATGTGGAAGCCCGGCCGTTTTTGGACTATGCCAAATCTATTGGCGTGGCAGATCATGTGGAGGCGCTGGGCTACCGGCGGGATATTCGTCAGTTGGTAGGGCTTAGCGATGTGTCCGTGTCCTCCAGTCGGCAGGAGGGTTTGCCCATCAACTTGGTGGAGGCCATGGCGCTGGGCAATCCGGTGGTGGCCACCGATGTGCGTGGTAATCGAGACCTGGTGCAGGACGGTGACAGCGGCTACTTGGTGCCATTGAATGACAGCCGGGCGATGGCGGATCGGATCTGGTCCCTTTATACCGATCCGGAACAAACGGCGGCCTTTGGCGTTGCTGGGCGGACACTGGCCCAGGACTATGCGGTGGAGCCGGTGCTGCACCGTATGATTGAAATTTATCAAGCGTTAGAACTTTTGTGAGGTTGGCATTTATGCGTGTGTTACAGGTGATACCGGATATGAGTATTTCAAACGGTGCGATGAGTATGATCATGAACTATCAGCGTGCCATGTCTGCGGATGTTCAGTTTGATTACCTGTACTTTTTAGACACGCAGGCAGACCGCAGGGCGGAGATCGAAGCTCTGGGTGGTCATGCTTATAAAATGGACTTTCCGAAACCGAAAGATGTTTTGCCTACCAAAAAGATGCGTGCTTTTTTCTTGGAGCATAAGGGAACTTGGCAGGCCATGCATATTCACGGCCCACATTTTGCGGTATTTGTGGCGCCGGTGGCAAAAATGGCTGGTTTGCGCAATATCGTTGTGCATAGCCATACCACGGTGTACACGCTGATCGGTAGCGCTTTTGCCAACCGTTTGTTGTCGCAGTATGCGAAGTATTGTATCCCTAAGAAATTGGCGTGCAGTCGGGCCTCCGGTCAGCTGTGGTACGGACAAAAGCCTTTTACGGAGCTGCGTAACGCAGTGGACTGCCAGGCGCTGCAATTTGACCCGGCCGTTCGGGAGCATATGCGTTGGCAGCTGCATTTAGACGATGCATTTGTGGTGGGTCATATCGGCAAGACCGATATTCCGCAGAAAAATCACGAGTTCTTATTTTCTGTTTTTGCAGAGATACATAAGCTGCGATCAAACGCCAAGCTTTTGTTGATCGGCGCGGTGCCGACGGACCGGTTAACGGCGCTTGCAAAGGAACTGAACATTGTGGATAGCGTTTTGTTCCTGGGTCCCCAGAGCCAAATCTCTGCTTATTTACAGGCAATGGATCTGTTTGTGTTTCCCTCTATCAGTGAGGGTCTGCCAATGTCTGTGGTAGAGGCCCAGGCTGCCGGGTTGCCGGTGTTGCTGTCTGACGCAGTCACCCGGGAGGTGGCTTGCACCTCGCTGGTGAAGATTCTGTCTTTGCACCAGTCGCCGGAAGAATGGGCAGGGGCTGCCTTGCAGCCGCTACCGCCACGCCAAAGTCCCACGGCGGCGCTGATCGCCGGTGGGTGGAATATACGCGACTGCGCGATACAACTGGAGAAAATTTATAAGGAGTGAGCGTTTGAGGTTTTCAATTATCGTTCCGATTTACAAAGTGGCAGATTACTTGGATGATTGTGTGCAAAGTGTGAAGAACCAAACCTATACGGACTGGGAATTGATTTTGGTGGACGACGGATCGCCGGATGCCTGTCCCCAAATGTGCGACGGGTATGCCAAGGAAGATGCGCGTATTCGCGTGATTCACAAGCCAAACGGCGGATTATCAGATGCGAGAAATGCGGGGCTTGACCGGGCAAAAGGCGAATATGTGCTTCTGTTAGATGGCGACGATTTTTACAATCGTAGCGATATGTTTGAGATGCTCTCTGCAAACATTGATAAAAGCGGCGCAGATGTGATTCTATTTGGCTGTACGGACTGGAATATGAAAACCGGCGAGATGCGCATTTCTAGGTCAGGTTATAATTTGCCATTGATCAATGAGGGCCAAAATCGTACGGATATTTTGCATTATCTCTTCTCCCAAAAGAAATTGCCTGGTGGTGCGACCATTTCAGCTGTAAGCAGACATCTTATTGAGGAGCATAGTATTCGGTTTCACTGCGGAATACAGTCGGAAGATCATGATTTTGTATTGAATGTTTTTGTGCATTGCAAAAAGGTGTTTGCAATGGACGAACCATTTTATACATACCGGTTGCAGAGAGAGGGCTCCATTACACATTCTGGAAGTATAAAAATGATTCAGGGTATTGATTATACACTTAACAAGTGGGTTCCGATTCTATCCTGTGAAAGCAATGATCAATTGCGTAAAGACTATTTGAATTATTTAGCTTTTATATACTCAACAGGAATTGTGATTACAGGGCGGCTTCATGGCAAAGATCGCAAGGAGTCACTGGAACTTATGCGCAAGCATCGCTCGATTTTGAAGTATGGTTATTGGCGAGATCTGCGTATTGTTCGGCTTGCTTCATCCGCTTTTGGCCTTTCGCTATTTACGATTCTGGGTCGCATTTATTATGATCGAACGCATATCTAATCACAGTACAAAAGGAAAGCTTTACGAATGAGAAAACTAAGTGTTTCAGAGTGGTGTTGCGCCGTTCGCTTCAATAAGAACAATGACAGTATAATGACCGATTTAGGTACGCCGTTTGTTGTGTTGCCAAATAGCAAAAGGTACTGGTGTGCAGATCCGTTCTTATTTCAAAAAGATGATCATTATTTTGTCTTTTTTGAGGCATATGATCGATTGAAACGAAAAGGCGTGCTGGGATACAGACAAATTACGGAACACACAGTCGGGGACATTCATATTATTTGTGAATCAACATCGCATTTGTCTTACCCTTTTATCTATGAAGCTGATGGCAATCTTTATATTGTGCCGGAGTCAAACATGTCTGGCGAGCTTTATCGGTTCAAATGTTTATCTTTTCCGAATCATTGGGAAAAGGAAAAAGTACTTATGCACGAACGCTTAGTGGACAGTACCTTCTTTTCCCATAATCAAGAGCAATATTGTTTTTCTACGACAGTGGATGACGAACTTTTGTTTGATCGGCTGGATCTTTTTTATTGTGTTAACGGAGAATGGGTGCCGTGCCCAAGGAATCCGGTAAAGCGCGATTTATCTTCAGCACGCGGTGCCGGTAAATGCTTTGAGCAAGACGGTGTTTGGTATCGCCCATCCCAGGACTGTTCGGATGGATATGGCTGCGCCTTGTGCTTGAATGCCATGGATAAGATTGATTCTAACGAGTATTTGGAGCATTGTGTAAAGAGACTGCAGCCTGTAGAAATTAAAACAAATACAGGCGTTGCGTATCAAGGAATACATACCTATAATCGGTTAAACCATGTAGAAGTGATCGATTTGAAAACGCCGCCGGAACTGCATATCCTGAATTTGGTCGGTGGATTTTGGAAACGCGTGCGAAATAAGATAAAATGAGTTTGGAACAGATGGACAAGCAAAAGCGAAAAAAAGTATTGATAATAAATGATCCGCTGCAATATGGAGGCTCGGACTTGGTTGCCGTTCGTTTGCAACAGCATTTAGATCCAGATAAATTTGAGTGTGTATATTGCCTGCGGCATGATGAAATAGGCCCAATGGAGTCTCGGGTGGCACAGTCCGGCGTGCGAATATTGCATCAGCCGGATACGGCGTGCTCCTATATAAAAAGCTACTTTTTCTACAAGCGCTTGTTAAAGAAAGAACCTTTCGATATCGTACACTGTCACTTACTGTTTTATAGCGGCATTGCACTATTCGCTGCCAAGAGATGCGGCGTAGAAAAACGCGTAGCGCACGCGCATTTTTCACAGCCAATGCGAAAAATCAGAAATCCGATAATTCGTTTCGTAAAAAGTCTTTATCATGTGGTTATGCGTGGATTTGTTTCTTTTGTGTCAACGGATATTATTGGCTGCAGTCAGGCAGCAGGGGAGTATCTGGCAGGTCGCCGAGGATTTCGCCGTAAAGGTACAGTTTTGAATAATGGAATTGTAACGAAGCAGTATTGCCTGAACGAAACGGTTCGTCAAAATGTGCGGGCTTCTTTGGGCTTGAATCATAAAATTGTGCTTGGTCACTGCGGACAGCTGCACGATGTCAAAAATCAAATGTTCTTATTGGATGTTTTCCATTCGTTTCACAGGCGCTATGAAAACAGTGCGCTGATCTTAGTTGGCGATGGTCAGGATCGTCAGCAGCTCGAAAGGAGAATTGAGCAACTTCAATTATCAAAATGCGCACATATTCTTGGCTTTCGTAACGATGTTCCGCAACTTTTGATGGCCATGGACTGCTTTGTGTTTCCGTCTATTCACGAGGGCTTCCCACTGACACTGATCGAAGCACAGGCGGCGCAGCTGCCCTGTGTGGTGTCAGATACCATTACGCCTACAGTGAAGCTCACCGAGGCGTTGCAGTTTGCTTCTATTGAGGCACAGCCGGAAGAATGGGTAAAAAAAATTGAAACGGCGTTGCGTATCGATCGCCACACCATTTCCCGTGATCGGGTGGTCGAGGACTTTGATATTGCCCGGGTTTGCAAAAAATTGGAGCAAATTTATTTGCGGAAAGCTGTGTTTTCGAGCCATCGTAGATGGCGAATAGCCCTGTAAGGGCGGTCTGTGGATTGATGCTCGAAACGCCCGCATTATAATGAATGGAGAATACAATGAAAAAAGGCAAACAATGGCTGATCCTCTTTTTCGCAGTCGTCGCAGTC
>ERZ827088.1391-NODE-1391-length-30142-cov-4.610729_pt1 | contig 30142 bp, 27 predicted proteins | sample MGYA00519922_ERZ827088 | MGnify/ENA primary metagenome ERZ827088 (study PRJEB31778, sample SAMEA3449254) | human gut metagenome | biome: human gut; feature: human-associated habitat; material: faeces | place: United Kingdom | collected 2010/2012 ...
GGTGCATGAAGCTCCAGTAGCTTTCCGGGTGGTCCTTGGGCAGGCCGCGGTACTCGTCCAGGTTCACGGTGGTGACCTCCGAGAAATCAATGTCGCCCTTGTTGTACCACTCCACCAGCTGCTGGTAGGCCCCCACCGGGGTGCCGCCGGTGGCCAGACCCAGCACGCAATTGGGCTTCATGATGACCTGTGCGGAAATAATGTTTGCCGCCTTGCGGGACATGTCTGCGTAATCCTTTGCACGAATAATCTTCATCACAAACGACCTCTTTCATCTTTCATCTTTGCTGCGTTCACCGCGCAGCATCGGTTTTGCGCTTCCACGCATTCTATTGCAATTCTACCACAATTCACCGGATGCTGTCCAGCATTCTAGCGCATTCTGACCGAATTTTGCTGTTTTTCAGCCGATTCGTCCAAAACCCGCCGGGCAGAACGCAGAGGGCCCCGCCGAAGCGGAGCCTTCACACTGGTTGGCAGCGGTTGCACCTCCCCACAAAAAGCCTTCCTGCATTTTCATACGGACCTCCTCACCTTCTTCTTATCATGGGCCGTGCCCATTGGAATTCCTGCACCTCTAGTATAGCTGAAAAATCACAAAAGAAAAAGAAGATTTTTGGGCTTCTTTGTGCCAAAAAGACAAAACAGCGCCCCCTGCGCCGTCCGAGACGGTTCAGGGGGCGCTGTCATTGCGGTTCAGGGAATGCTGCGGGGATCAGTCTGCAGACAGATAGTGCATGGCCTTGCGCAGGCGTGCCTCATTTTCTGCGGTGGGCTCCATGAAGGGGCTGTGGAACAGATCCTGGAACAGGTTCTCCATCTTGGGGGAGTTCGGGTCGATGCCGATGTCCTCCAGGGTCAGGGGCATGTTCATGCTGCGCATGAAATCACGGAAGGGTGCCACCTGCTCCGGATGGCCGTTGAAGGCCAGCTGCAGGCAGTCGCCGATGGCCACGATCTCACCGTGCAGGTAGGGCTTTGCCTCCTGGGTGAAGTGAGTGCGCACCAGCTCGTAGGTCTCGTGGCCCAGAGCGGTCTGGCCAAAGCCCTTGCTCACGCCGCTGACGATGCCGGCCACGGCAACGTTCAGGTAAGCGATATCCTCCACGGCCTTGGTCAGCTTGCCCTCGGCAATGTCATGGCAGGCCTGATGGGCCTCCTTCTCGTAAACATGGTAAGCCATCTCTGCGATGGTGTAAGCGGTGAACAGACCGATGCTCACATCGTCCAGCAGGATCTCGCTGCGGCCGTTCTGGATCTCGATCATCTTGGCCATGCCGTCCATGATGCCGCTGGCTGCGTAGCGCGGGGGCTCCTTGCAGATCACGTCCATATCCATGACGATGGCGTTGACCTCGTGGTCATAGCGCAGGCTGCCCAGGGAGGCACCCTCGGCAGTGTACATGACGCTCAGCGGGGCAAATGCCGCGCAGGTGGCAATGGAGGTAGGCACCTCCACGATGGGCAGGTCGCCTGCAAAGTGTGCCGTAGCCTTGGCCTGATCCATGATGCGGCCGCCGCCGACACCAACGATGACCTGGCAGCCGGTGGTCAGGGCCTGCAGGGCGTGCTCCTTGGCGCGCTCGTAGGTGTTCTGATCCGGATACAGCGAGAGTTCAAACTCCACACCGGCATCCTTCAGGCTCTTTTCTGCCTTGCCTTCAGTGGCTGCCCAGGCGCGGGGGCCGGCAATGACCAGGGCCTTTTTGCCCAGACGTGCCACCTCGCCGCCCAGCAGGTTCAGGGCACCTGCTTCCTGCAGGTAACGGCCAGCGCCGAACTTGTAAGCGTTATCCAGTTTGATATCGGCCAGACTTCTTGCTTCTGCCATAGTTTTTACACTCCTTACTCCATGTAAGCACCCTTCATGGCACTGACTGCGTGCTGACTATACAGCTTCAGCAGGCCATGGGTGTATTTGCTTGTAAAACCCTTCCAGTTGGCTTTGCGTTCTGCCAGAATGGCGTCCATTTCTTCGGGGGTCTTGTGCTCGCCCTTCACACCGGTGATCTCCAGGCGGCGGGCCTCCACGTCCAGTTCAATGATATCGCCCTCTTCCACCAGTGCGATGGGGCCGCCTGCGGCGGCTTCAGGGCTGACATGGCCGATGACGGGGCCGCGGCTGGCGCCGGAGAAGCGGCCGTCGGTGATCAGGGCCACGCTGGCTGCCAGGGTCGGATCCGAGCAGATGGCTTCGCCGGTGTAGAACATCTCCGGCATACCGCTGCCGCGGGGGCCTTCGTAGCGGATAAACACGGCATCGCCCGGGTGGATGCGGCCGTGGAGGATGGCGTCGATGGCGTCCTCCTCACAGTCGAAGGGGCGGGCGGTCAGGGTCGCCTTGAACATGGCCTTGGGGCAGGCGGTGTGCTTGATGACACAGCCTTCCGGGGCCAGGTTGCCGCGCAAGATGGCGATGGAACCGTTGGTGCCGATGGGCTCGTCGAAGCTGCGGATGATGTCGGTGCGCTTGATCTCGCGGCCGATCTTCTTGCTCTTCTCGGCCAGCAGGGCATCGCAGTGCTCGTAGAAGCCGTTCTTCTTCAGCTCCTCCAGATTCTCGCCCAGGGTCTTGCCGGTAACGGTCTTGGCATCCAGATGCAGCATGGACTTGATCTCTTCCATGATGCGGGGCACGCCGCCTGCATAGTAGAAATACTGTGCGGGCCAGTCGCCTGCGGGACGGATGTTCAGCAGATAGTGTGCGCCGCGGTGCATCCGGTCAAAGGTGTCGGCGTCGATCTCGAAGCCGAACTCGTGGGCAATGGCGGGGATGTGCATCAGGGCATTGGTGGAGCCGGAAATGGCCGCATGGACCATGATGGCGTTCTCAAAGCTGCGCATATCCACGATATCGCCTGCGGTGACACCGGCTTCCACCAGCTTCATCAGCTGTGCACCGGCGTCGTAGGCAGCCTGCTTCAGCTCGGGGGCAGTGGCCGGCATCAAAGCGGTGCCGGGCAGCATCAGGCCCAGAGCCTCGGCCATGACCTGCATGGTGGAGGCAGTGCCCATAAAGGAGCAGGCGCCGCAGCTGGGGCAGGCGTGCTGCTTGTAGTAGGTCAGCTGCTCGGCCGGGATCTCGCCGCGCTCGTACTGTGCGCTGAACTTGCCGATCTGCTCCAGGGTGAGCAGCTCGTTGATGGCACAGCCGGGGTCGTTCTCGGTGTACTTGGCGGGCAGGTCGTATGCCTCCATGACACCGCCGGTGACCACGATGGCTGCCATCATGTCCTTCATGCGGCCGATGCTCATGAGCATGGCGGGCATGGCCTTGTCGCAGCTGGAAATGAACACACCGCCGTCAAAGGTGGTGGCGTTGGCCTGTGCTTCCACCAGGTTGGTGATGGCTTCGCGGTGGGCCAGCGAGTAGTTAATGCCGTCATGGCCCTGGGCCATGCCGTCGCACATGTCGGTGGCAAAATACCGGGCAGCCTTGCCGCCGTGGTCGTTCACGCCGCGGACAGCCTCTTCCACAAAGATATTCAGGTGGCCGGAGCCCGGATGGCTGTTGCCGTAGGTGCTCTCCACCATGATCTGGGGCTTGCTCAGGTCATCGACCGTCCAGCCCATGCCCATGCGCAGAGGGTCCATCTCAGGGGACAGGGAACGGACCTGCTGACTTTTCAGAATCATATTCAACTCCTTATAAAACTCTCAGATACTCTCTCACAGGGTCAGGCGGCGGTCACGCGCAGCGACCTTCCACCAGCCTGTGACCTTGCCGTTTTCCACCACCGGGACCGCCGGGTACAGGGCGCTGGTGGGGCAGACGTGAGTCGGGATGGCAAACAGCTCGGTCCCGATGGGCGGGATGTCGGCGATGTGCTCTTCCGGCACACGCACCACCCAGTGTTCCTCGTTCTGGATCACGGTGCGGGCATACTCCATGCCCACGATCTCCGCGCGCTCCGGCTGGGGATCGGTGGCCACGGCCTTGCAGCCCAGATCCAGTGTGAAGGTGTCGCGGCTGGGGCGGCTCACCACGCGGGTGAGCAGAGCGGCAGCCGGAGTGAACTTCAGATCCGGGTAGGCGTTGCGGTAGCCTGCATCCTGAATGACGCAGGTGCCGGGGCTCAGGAACTCGCCGGTCATCTCGGCGTGCACCGGGAAGGACGGGGTGCCGCCCATGATCAGGATGCTGCAATCCAGGCCGTCCGCCTGGAGGCGGCCCTTGATGGCCTCGATCTGCTTGTCCACAGGGGCGGTAGCCGCCTCGCGCTCCTGCACGCTGCTCTCGTGGCGGTGGCCGTCGTAGCAGTGCATGCCGCGCATGACGATGCCGGGCAGGGTGTTCCACTCCCGGTACATCGCTTCCACTTTATCCAGCGGCACACCGGTGCGGTGCTGGCCCATGTCCACATCCATCAGCACATTGGCCTTGCAGGTCTGGCCCAGCTTGCGGATCTGCTCCGTGTCATCGCCGATGGCAAAGAACTCCACCTCCGGGAAGGCGGCCTGCAGCGCGGCAAAGCGCTTGATGTTGGGGCCCACCAGCGGGTACGCCAGAGTCAGGTGCTTCGCACCGGCCTTGGCGGCCATTTCAGCCTCGGCGATGGTGGCGCACTTGAAGCGGTCGATGCCCGCCTCGATCTGCATTTGGACCACCTCGGCCATCTTGTGGGTCTTGATGTGGGGCCACAGGCGGGCAGCGCCGCCTGCAATGTCGATCATCTTGCGGATATTCTCACGGATGATCGCCGGGTAATAGACCAGCTGCGGGCTTACGATGTCCTGCTGACCCTCAAAGGTATAGAGGTTGTCGTTGATCTTATTCATACTCCACCAGCATCTCGATCTCGACCGCGATGTTGCCCGGGCAGGAATTGGTGCCCATGGCGGTGCGGGCGGGCAGACCCTTCTCCTCGCCGAACAGCTCGAACAGCAGGTTGGAACCGCCGTTGATGACCTGCGGCTGCTGTGCAAAATCATCGGTGCAGTTGACAAAGCCCAGGACCTTGACGCAGCGCTTGATGCGGTTCAGGTCGCCCAGCTTGGCGTCCAGATTGGCCAGCAGGTTCAGCATGCAGTTGTAAGCAGCCTTCTGGCCCTGCTCCAGGGTCAGGTCGCCGCCGACCTTGCCCACGATGTTGTGGCCGTCGCCGATGTCAGGGCCGCAGCCGCTGCAGTACAGCAGATGATCGCCGAACTCCATGACCGGAGTGTAGACGCCGCCCTTCGGCGGAGGTGCGGGCAGGGTGATGTTCATTTCCTTGAGCTTATCGTAGACATTTGCCATAAGAAAAACCTCTCTTCTTTTTCTCTGACGCAGCCGAAACGGGGGCTGCTGCCGGTTGAAAGATGTTCCGCAGCCGGTGTGCGCCGACTGTGAAGCGACTTGTTTATATTCCCAACAGCGTGCTGCCCAGGCTCAGCACCAGGGGCACGCTGATCAGGATACTAAGGGTGGAATGTGCAACGGCCTGGCTTGCCAGCTCTCCTTCGGTGTCGTACTGCTTTGCCAGCACGGCCGTCAGGCTGCCTGCCGGGCAGGATGCCAGAATCAGGATCGCCATGCACAGGGTGCGGTCCAGCGGCAGGAAGTATAACGCCGCCAAGAAGCCCAGCGGGAACACGAGGCACCGCAGGGCCGTGATGAGCCATACCATGGGGTTCGTGACCAGTTTTTTCAGGTCACTGCGGGCCAGCATGCCGCCGGCGATCATGAGGGCCAGCGGCGTGGTGGTGTTGCCCACCGCCTTGCAGAAGCTGTCCAGAATGGCGGGCAGCCGCAGGCCGGTCACCAGCATGACCACCATGATGGCGGTGGTGATGTTGGTGGGGGTAAGGAATGCTTTGATGCTCACCTTGGCTTCCGGGTCGAACAGGTGCTGTACATAAGTAAAGAACAGGATGTTGTAGGCCATGATGCCGGCGGCACCGTACAGGGCACCCGCCTCGCTGCCCAGCAGGGCGCTGATGAGTGGGATGCCGATGAAGGCGCTGTTGGGCATGACGGCGGCACCCACCAGCACGGCCTTCTGGCCGCGGGTCAGGTGCATGGCCCTGCTCAGCACAAGGCAGATGCCGATGGTGAGGATGTAGAAGATCTCCAGCACCACATAGCCTTTGAGCATGCCGGCCACGGCCTCGCGGCCGCCGTCGATGCTGGCACTGGCCAGCAGGGTGCAGGGCAGGGTGACCGACATGACCAGGTTGGACAGGAACTTGCTGTTCCTGTCGTCCATGATGCCCAGTTTGGTCACGGCTGCACCGGTGCCGATCTCCAGAAAGATGATCAGGATCTGCTGCAGAAGGATCGCGATCGACATGGCAGCTCCTTACACCGTCAGCACCATACCGGCACCGGTCGTGGTGCGCCGGTCGTGGTCAATGGCGACCTGGCCGTTGACGATGCACCAGTCCAGACCGGTGGCCTTCTGGGCAGGATTCGTGAAGGTGGCATGATCCGTGAACTTCTTCGGATCGAATACCAGTATATCAGCATAGTTGCCTTTCTGCAAGCTCCCTCGTCCGACCAATCCCATTCTTGCGGCGGGCTGGCTGGTCATCCGGCGGATGGCCTCCTGCATCGTGTAGATGCCGCGCTCGGCCACATACTCCCGCAGCACCTTGGGGAAGGCACCGAACATGCGGGGGTGGGGCGTGTCGGTCTTGGCATAGATGGCATCGGAGATGATATTGGACCAGGGCAGACGTGCCACCGTATCAATATCATCCTGGCTCATGGACATATTGATGATGGCAGTCTTACCGTCCTCGCTGTGCATCAGGTAGGCGGCCAGTGCAGCGGCGTCCTCAAAGCCGAATTTCTCGGCAGCCTCCGTCACCCGCATGCCCAGGAACTTCTCGTTTTCGGGCCGGACCACGCCGCTGATGATGATGCGGTCCCAGCCCAGCGTGATGCAGAAGTTGTCCCAGTCGTCGTACAACACACTGCTGGTACGGCGGAACTCCTCCACCCCTTCGGGGGTGCCCAGTTTTTCCAGTGCACAGGTCATGTTGCCGGCCACGAACACCGGGGGCAGCATGGTGGTCAGGGCCGTGCTGCCGCCCTCGTAGGGGTAGAAGTCCACGGTCACGTCCATGCCCTCGGCGCGGGCGGCTTCGATGTCGGCAATGGCGGTGTGGATGTCCTTGCCCCAGTTCTTCATGCCGCAGCTCTTGAAGTGGCTGATCTCCAGGGCACAGCCCACGCGGCGGGCGATCTCGATGACCTCCCGGACGCTCTGCACCATGCTGTCGCCCTCACCGCGGATGTGGGTGGTGATCACACGGTGGTAGCGGCCCACCGGCTCCAGGATGTAGGCAAATTCATCGGTGGAGGAGTAGCACTCCGGCAGGTACATGATGCCCAGCGACACACCGGGAGCACCGGCGGCCATGGCGTCCTCGATCAGGGCGCGGGCGTCGTCCAGCTCCTGCTGGGTGTAGGGAGTGTCGGCAAAGCCCTTGACGCAGATCTTGACGGTGCCGGTGCCGATCATGGCGGCAACATTCAGGGGCAGCGCGGTCTTGTGCAGGGCAGCCAGATAATCACGGTAGGTGTGGGGGCCGTCCAGGCCGATGGGGCCCATGACGGCTTCTTCAAAGGAATAATACTCCTTTGCCGCCTCGTCCGATTCCGGCCGGGGGGTCATGCTAATGCCGCAGTTGCCGGCCACTGCCGTGGTAATGCCCTGGGCCAGCTCCACTTCGCCGAAGTGCGGGTCGTTGAGGGGCTTTGCGTCGTGGTGACGGTGGATATCCACAAACCCCGGGGTCACCGCCTTGCCGGTGGCGTCGATGACCTGGTCTGCAGGCTCTGTGATGCCCGGAGCGATCTGGGCAATGCGGCCGTCCTGCACCAGCAGGTCTGCCTGGTAGGGCTGGCCCCCCAGGCCGTCGTATATGGTGCCGTTCTGGATCAAAATACGTTTCATGATAAGTTCCCTCTTGCTATGAATTTGCCCTGCGGCAAGGCGACCCTGCCGCAAACGATGAAAGGGGCAAGGGCGTATGCCCTCGCCCCTTTCGGAGAAACAGATTTACAGTTTGCCGGCTCAATAGATCTTACAGATCTTCTTCTTCCTCAGCAGCAGCCTCAGCAGCAGCGACCTTTTCCACGACAGTGCCGCGGCGGTCATCCATAACGTGCTTCAGGCGCACATCGTCGGGAGTGGTGTCAGCAGGGAACATGAGAGAGACCACGATGCCGAACACCAGAGAAATGATGGTAGCAGGCACAGCCGGACCACCCATGGTGGCGTTGATCCAGTTCTTGAAGGAAGGCAGCACCAGGATCAGCACGCCCAGCAGAGTGCCGGAGCCGATGCAGGCCAGACCGCCCTGCCAGTTGACACGCTTCCAGAAGCGGCCCAGCAGCATAGCCACAGCCACGCCGGGCAGGAAAGCGCCCACGATGGTGGAGATGTAGCCGATAACGTCGTTGACGAACAGGGTGATGAAGAAGGCAGCGCCCAGGGTGCAGATCAGAGCGATACGGCTGAACTTGGCGTAATCCTCTTCCTTGATGGTCTTGCCGGTGACGCTGGGGTACACGTCGGTGAGCAGGATGGTAACGCCGGAGATGGCGTCGGAGTCACCGGAGGACATGGTAGCGGACAGGCCGCAGATCATGAACATCATGCCGATGATCGGGGGCAGTGCGTTGGTAGCCATGTAAGCAAAGGCGTAGTCGCCGCTGGCCAGGGTGTCACCATTCATGGTGGCGATGGTGAAGCAGCTCATGCCGATGATGGCGGTAACAAAGCTCCAGCCGAACAGCAGGATGCCCTGGCCCAGGAAGGCCTTGCGGGCAGTCTTTTCGTCCTTGGAGGTGTAGATACGGGTACGGTGGGTGGGGGTGCCGATAACGCCCATGGCTGTGGACAACACCAGTGCTATGGCAGCCATGACACCGTAGGAGCCCAGGCCGTAGAAGGTCATTGCGCCGGGCTTGCCAGCAGCGGTGAAGGTATCCACCACGTTCTGATAGCCGCCTGCCAGGGGGATAGCACGGACAGCGATGGTCAGGAAGCCGATGAGGATGGCGATGAACTGGACAGCGTCGGTGGTAACAACGGCCATGTAGCCGCCGATGAACACATAGATGCCGAAGCCCAGAACGGTGATGATCTTACAGGTAACGTCCGGCAGCTGGGTAACGTAAGCCAGGTACTTGGCACCGCCGTTCAGGTGGTTGCCCAGCCAGATGATCTCGATGACGAACATCATGAAGCCCATGACCTGGCGGATGATCTTTTTGCCGCCGTAGTAATACTGTGCTTCCTCAGACATGGTCAGGAAGCCCTTGTTCTTTGCCTTGGTGAACAGCAGCATGGAAAGGATACCTGCCGATGCGCCCAGGCCGTAGATGGCGCCGCCCCAGCCGTGGTTGAAGCCGTTGCCGATGGCGCCCATGGAAGAACCGGTGCCGATCATGGTTGCACCCACGGTGCAGAAGATCAGGAAGAAGCCGAGGTTGCCGCCGCCGGTCAGGAAGCTGCTGCCCTCATTTTTGCCACGGCTGGTGATCCAGCCCACAAAGATCATAAAGCAGATCCATGCGATAAAGCCGCCAATAAACAATGGGATGTATTTGGGGTCCAACATAGTCTCATTTCCTCCTTAGAATCATTTTCCTCAGCCCGGCGCAGGGTCCGCTCGGGCCGATATGGCTGTCAGGCATTTCCCCGCTGCGGGCCGGCACCGTGGGGTCGTTGTCCGACAACAACTTCGCTGTCCTAAATTTACCAATTTTCTTTCCATCCGTCAATAGTTTTTTAACATTTTCTGCACAAATATGGATTTTCGGCGCATGTTATAATTTTTTGTTCCTCGTCTTGTCATTTCCACGAAAAACAAACTGCCCCTTGCAGTCTATTTTCCGGTGTCGTATACTGAAATTGGAGCAGGGATTTACAGAAAAAATTACAAGTCCCTTTCAAAAGCAACGATGTTGTGCTCATTTTTAATCGTTTGCAATTTATTAAGTTGTCTGACAATGCCGTTGCAGGCCCCAAAAACGTCTGCATCCCGTGCAAAAGGCAACGATCGGCGGCGCTCCGGCCGCCGAAAAAAGGGCGGACGGCCTGCAGTTTTCAGCCGTCCGAACCAGAAAGCGCACAATTTTTGTTCAGATATCGGAACACAAGTCCCAATACAGCCCGATATCCGAACACGTCCGGTGTTTTCAGGATTCCTGTGCGGAACACATCGGAACACTTTCGTCGTTTTCCCGACCTGGTCCGAATGCCTCTCAGAGGCCCTATATATAAGGAAAGGAAGTGAGACCCATGCCTTCCGGAGATGCCCACCGTTCACTGGCCCGGGCGCTGGATATTCTGGAGCTGTGCAGCCTGAACGGCAGCGGTTACACCCTGACCCAGCTGTCGCAGCATCTGGGCATTGCCAAAGGCAGCATCTCTCCCCTGCTGCACACCCTGCGGGACCGCGGCTACCTGACCCTGGACGACCAGGATCATCACTACCGCATCGGCCGCATGGCGTTCCGCATTGGGAACACCTATCTGGACGAAGCCAGCGCCCTGCGGGAGATCTACCGCCTGATGCACGACATCGTGTCAGTCTGCCACGAGACATGCCACCTCGGCAGCCTGAAAAACGGGGATGTCTATTACCTCAAAAAGGTGGAGACCCCGCTGCGCAGCCGTACCGTCACGGTGGAGGGCCGCAGCCTGCCGGCCTACGCCACCGGCGTAGGCAAGGCTCTGCTGGCCGACTACCAGCTGCCCCAGCTCAAGGCCCTGTATTACGACGGCCTGTACCCGCTGACCGAGCACACCATCACCGACTTCCGGCTCCTGGCCGACCAGCTGGCCGAGATCCGGGCCAGCGGCTTTGCCTACGAGTGTGAGGAGAGCACCCGGGGCATCCGGTGCATCGGCGTGCCGCTGCGCAAAAGCGGCAAAGTGGTGGCCGCGCTGAGCGTTGCCTTCCCGCTGGAGCGCTACAGCGACGCTGCCGCCGCCAGCGCCCGGCAGGCGCTGGACGAAGCCCGGCGTCAGATCGAACGAATGCTCTGCAGCGTAGAACTGCAGTTCTGAGCCCTATAAGAAAAGGAGTGTTTTTATGCCTCAGTTGATCACCATCGGCGAGACCATGGCCGCCTTCACCCCGGACAGCGTGGGTGCCCTGCGCTATGTGCAGAACTTCGGCATCCGCACCGCCGGTGCCGAGAGCAATGTAGCCGTGGGTCTGGCAAAGCTGGGCCTGGAGGCCGCCTGGGTCAGCCGCCTGGGCACCGACGAGTTTGGCTGCTTCATCCGCAATCAGCTCCGTGCCGAGGGCGTGGACTGTTCCCGCGTCATCTACGACCCCGACCACCGCACCGGCATCATGTTCAAGGAGACCGGCGTGGGCGAGACCAAAGTGTTCTACTACCGTGAGAACAGCGCCGCCAGCCACCTGTGCCCCGAGGACGTGACCCCCGCCCTGCTGGACGGCGTGAAGGTGCTGCACATGAGCGGCATCACCCCCGTGCTGAGCGAGAGCTGCCTGGCCATGACCAAAGCCGCCTTTGCTCTGGCCAAGGAGAAAGGCGTTGCCATCAGCTTTGACCCCAACATCCGCCGCAAGCTGTGGCGTGGGCAGGACTACGCCCCCCTGATCCGGGAGCTGACCCTGCAGAGCGAGATCGTGCTGCTGGGCCTGGACGAGGCCGACACCCTGTTCGGCCTGCGCGACCCGGACGCCATCTTCGATCTGCTGTTCCGCGACGGCTGCGCACAGTATGTGGCCATCAAGGACGGCGGCAACGGTGCCTGGGTGGCCGACAAGACCACCCGCGAAAAGCTGCCGCCCTACCCCTGTAAGCCCATTGAGCCCATCGGCGCCGGTGACGGCTTCAATGCCGGCTTCCTGGCCGGCATCCTGCAGGGCCGCGATGTGGTCACCGCAGGCCGCATGGGTGCCATCTGCGGCGCCCTGGCCACCCAGACACCGGGCGACGTGGAGGGCTACCCCGACGCCGCCCAGATGGAAGCTGCCCTCACCGGCGCTGCCATCACCTACCGCTGATCCGCTGAAACCGCCGGTTTCATTTTTTGCCGAAAGGAGTTTTTTGTATGGACACTTACGATCTGGTTTCCAAGCATCCGCTGCTGGCCATCCTGCGCAACGTTCCTCTGGAAAAGACCATTGATTACGCCGAGGCCGCCGTGCAGGGCGGTGCCCCCTTCTTTGAGGTGGCACTGAATAGCCCCCACGCCCTGGAGCAGATCACCATGCTGCGCACCCATTTCGGGGGCCGCTGCACCGTGGGTGCCGGCACCGCCATCACCGTGGAGCGCTGCAAAGCCGCTCTGGACGCCGGTGCACAGTTCCTTCTGACCCCCGGCACCCCGCTGGATGTGTTCAGCTACTGCGCCGAGAACGACATCGCCCTGCTGCCCGGCGTGCTGACCCCCACCGACGTGGCCACCAGCCTGCAGTTCGGCTACAAGACCATGAAGCTGTTCCCGGCCGGCAGCATGCCCCGCCACTACGTCAAGGACCTGCAGGGCCCCTTTAACGGCACCAACTACATGGCCATCGGCGGCGTGAGCCCCGCCAACATCCGCGAGTTCTTTGACGCCGGCTGCATCAGCGTGGGCCTGGCCTCCAGCCTGATGCCCAAGGACGCCGTGGCCGCCAACGACTGGGAAGCCTGCGCCGCCTACGTCCGCGGCATGGTGGACCAGATCCAGCGCTGAACCTGAACCCATTGAAACCATCTGCAATACAAGAGAAAGGATGATTTCCCATGAAGATCGTTGAAGTCAACACCTATACCGTCCGTCCCCGCTGGGGCTTTGTTGAGATCGTGACCGACGAGGGCCTGACCGGCTGGGGCGAGCCCGTGCTGGAAGGCCACTGCGCCACTGTTCTGGCCTGTGTCCAGGAGATGAAGCCCTACCTCATCGGCAAGGACCCCATGCGCATTGAGGACTTTTCCGCTGTGCTGTACCGCGCCGGTTTCTACCGCGGCGGCGGCGTGCTGATGAGCGCCATTGCCGGCATTGATCAGGCCCTGTGGGACATCAAGGGCAAGTTCTTCAACGCCCCGGTCTACCAGCTCATGGGCGGTGCCTGCCGCGACAACATGCGCGTGTACAGCTGGATCGGCGGCGACCGCCCCAACGACGTGGGCGCTGCTGCTCTGGAGCGCAAGAATGCCGGCTTTACCGCCATCAAGATGAACGCCACCGAAGAGCTGCAGATGATCGACACCTACGACAAGGTGGACGCCGTTCTGGAGCGCGTGGCCGCCATCCGGGAGAGCTGCGGCAAGTATTTCGGCATCGCCATCGACTTCCACGGCCGTGTGCACAAGCCCATGGCAAAGGTCCTGGCCAAGAAGCTGGAAGAGTTCGACCCCATGTTCATTGAGGAGCCCGTCCTGTGCGAGAACATGGAGGTATTCAAGGAGATCGCCGCTGCCTGCAATGTGCCCATTGCCACCGGCGAGCGTCTGTTCACCAAGTATGACTTCAAGCGCCTGCTGCAGGCCGGCGGTGTGGACATCATCCAGCCCGACCTGAGCCACGCCGGCGGCCTGACCGAGGTCAAGAAGATCGCCTCCATGGCCGAAGCCTACGACGTTGCCCTGGCTCCCCACTGCCCCCTGGGCCCCATCGCTCTGGCCAGCTGCCTGAACGTGGACGCCACCTGCTACAACGCCGTGATCCAGGAGCAGAGCATCGGCATCCACTACAACGTGGGCAAGAGCGTGCTGGACTATGTCAAGAACCAGGACGACTTCAAGTTCGTGGACGGCCGCGTGCAGCTGCCCGTCCGTCCCGGTCTGGGCGTGGACGTCAACAAGGAACTGGTGCTGGAGGAGAACAAGACCCCGCACGAGTGGAAGAACCCCGTCTGGCGTCACAAGGACGGCAGCGTTGCCGAGTGGTAATGCATCCCGCCGCCTGAGTTAACACAGAAAAACAGCCCGCATGGCAGGAGCATCGTGCTCCGTCATGCGGGCTGTTTGCGTTCGATTTACTCTTTTTCTTCCGGTTCTTCGGGCTTGGTCAGCTCCTTGAGCTGCAGCACCCATTCCGGCACTTTGGGAGCAAGGGGCGGTTCGCCGCTGCGGGCGCGGTGCATCTTCCGGTACAGGTCGCGGTTGTAGGAAAGGTGCAGGGTCATGGCATCCCGTGCCCAGGTGCTGTCGCCGCACTTGATGGCCTCCAGTACAGCCTTGTGGGTGTCCAGGGTCTCCTGCAGCAGAGTGCGGTGGGTGCCCTCGGTGAACACCTCCACCGACGCCGTGATGATGGGAGCCAGCTGGGGAGCCACCAGATTGCCGCTGGCGCGGGCAATGGTCCGGTGGAACTTCATATCCTCGTCCAGATAGTCCTGCCCATGCAGGATGTGGTATTCCATGAGGTTGTACAGCGATTCCATCTCGGCGATGTCCTCCGGGGTGGCATGGCGCGCCGCCAGCGCGGCAATGGCCGGCTCGATGATGTTACGCACCTCCAGCAGGTCGAAGGCCAGACGCTCCTTGTCCTCAATGAAATCCAACCCCAGCGGGTCATCCGCCAGGCCGGGCTGGTCGGTCACAAAAGAGCCCGCGCCGTGGCGCACGGTCAGAATGTTCTGTGACTCCAGCCGCTTGATGGCCTCGCGCACGGTACTGCGTGCCACACCCATCTCGCGGGCAAGCGCTGTTTCAGTGGGCAGCTTGTCGCCGCTCTTCAGTTTTTCTTCCAGAATGTAGTCCTTGATCCGCTGTGCAACCTGTTCGGCCAGCGGCCGGCTGGAATCGTACCCCGCAGTCTCCATAAAAACCTCTTCCTTTGGCGTTTTGCTCTGTTCTACCCTTCATTATACCGGAAATTTCTGGCAGTGTAAAGCAACGCCGTGCAGAAACCTTCGCTCCGGCAGCAAAGGTTTTTGTTTTATGCAAAAGCGGCCGGCGTTTCCCGCACCGGCCGCTTTGTGTTATACTGAACAGGTCACAGGGGCAGCTCCAGCTGACGGCAGTAGTCCACGATGTGGTGGAACATCTGCTCCACGGCGGGAGCCATGGAGGCCGGGCGCTGCACGGCCAAGCCCACCACGCGGTACTCCTCCGGCTCGATGGGATACACCTTGACGGCTGCCTTGCAGTCCCGCAGCAGCATCTGCGGCATGATGGAAATGCCCAGTCCGGCCTCCACCATGGCGATGTTGGACTGGTCGTCGATGACATGGCAGCGGCGCTCGGTGCTGATCTTGTACTTCTTGAGGAACTGCCGCATCTCGGCGTCGGTGGCATCGCACTGCACCACAAAGCTCTGGCCGTTCATCAGAGCAGGGGTCATCACGCCGCCCTGGGGTTCGGGCCAGTCCTGCGGCACGATGCACAGCAGCGGCTCCCGAAACAGCTCGGTGAGGTTGAATTCCTCCTTGCAGGTGGAGGAAAGGAACGCAATGTCCACCTGCCCGGTGCGCAGCCACTCCTTGACATCGTCGTAGGTGCCCTGATACACTTCAATTTCGATCTGAGGGTACTGGGCCGCGAAGCTCTTGAGCAGGCCCGGCAGCAGCGAAGCGCACACCGAGTTGAATGCACCCAGCTTCACCTTGCCTTTTTCCAGGCCGTTCAGGCGGGCAATGCTCTGCTTGAGTGCCTCGTCACTGTTGAGCACCGCACGGATGGACGGATACAGCGAAGCACCATAACTGGTCATGGATACGCCGTTTTTGCCGCGGTTGAACAGGGCAAAGCCCAGTTCCTCCTCCATCACGGCAATGGCGTGGCTGATGGCCGAAGGGGTCAGATGCAGCTGCTGGGCCGCTTTGTTGAAGCTGCCCTGCCGTGCCACTGCATCGAAGATCTCGTAGGAAAAAAGCGTCATGCCCCAAAGCCTCCTTCCTGATTATTCTGGTTCGGAGACGCCCGATTCTCTGTGAATCTTTTTCATCTTTCGTTTGAGATAGTTCAATTATCTTCTTGATTGTACTATCCCGCGCCTTTTCTGTCAAGCGTTTTTGCCCCGATTTTTGCACGCTCTGTGCAGATTTTGCCGCGATTTCCGCAGGAAACGCCGCCTTTCCTTCGTTATAGTTCCTGTAACGATTTTTTGCAAACTGAACGAGGTGTTCTTTATGACTGCACTTTCCCCGCACCGCACCTTCAGCGGCACCGCTCTTAAAACCATTGCCTGCATCACCATGCTGGTGGATCACATCGGTGCGTCCTGCATCGAGGCGGGCATCCTTACGCCCGGGCTGGATGCCGGCACCCTCTCCCAAGACACCCTTTCTGCCTACCCGCTGTACCGGCTGGACATGGTGCTGCGCTTCACCGGGCGGCTGGCCTTTCCCCTGTTCTGCTTTTTGCTGGTGGAAGGCTTTGTGCACACCCACAACGTCAAAGGCTACCTTGGGCGGCTGGTGCTGTTCGGCCTTTTGAGCGAGATACCCTTTGACCTTGCGTTCTTCCGCACCCCCTTTGACCCCAGTGCGCAGAACGTTTACTGGACGCTGGCGCTGGGCGTGCTGGCCATGGCGGGGCTCAAGCGCTTTGAAAAGGAAAGCGGCCTGCCCGGCTGGCAGGGGCTTGTGTGGGCGGGCGGGTGCGCCGCGCTGGCGCTGGCTGCCAATACCGACTACAACGCCAGCGGCGTGATTATCATCTGCGCGCTGTACCTGACCCGCACAAACCGCAAGTGGCAGTGCCTTGCGGGCGCACTGCTGTTTATGTTCGAGCTCACCGCCCCTCTGGCCTTTGTGCTGGCCTGGTTTTATAACGGGCAGCGCGGTGCGTGCAGTCCATTGCAGAAAAAGGCCTTTTACTGGTTCTACCCGGTGCATCTGCTGGTGCTGGCAGGCATCACGAACCTGCTGCTGTAAAGCTTTTCCGGTTCAGCTGGCTCACCGCTGCAAGACGAGACGATTAGGAATGCCCTCCGCGTTGCTCTGGGCATATTCAGCGGAAAGATTATTTATAATTTTGGGGTTCTGAAAAGCCTGTGGAGCTTGTCGGGGCAAAGCCCCTCCATCTGCTTGCGCAGACCGCTCTGCCGCTTAAAAGCCCCACTGGGGCTTTCATTGCTGCGCAAACGCGGACTTTTCAGAACCCCTTTTTCACAGAAGAGAACCATAAAGACACCCCCGGACAGCACGCAGAGCTGTCCGGGGGTGTTGTGTTATGATTTATGATACTTTTACCATGCGGAAGGTCTTTCCGCGCTTAATGCAGTCCAGCAGCAGGTCGTATTCTGCGGGCACTTCACCGATGACGTTCACCTTTTCGTCTGCGGGTAAGTCGGCGCGCACAAGCTGGATCTCGCCGGAATAGCGCCCGTAGCCAATGTTATCCATGGTCACGCAGCAGCGGCGGCGCTCTGCGCAGTTATCCGGCTGCACGGTGCTGCCAAAGCAGGAGTAGAGCCGGGATTCCTGATACCGCACAAGCCCCTTGGGCGAGTCCGGGCGGCAGGTAAAGGTGCGGTCGTACAGGGTCTCATAGCCGGGGCGCAGGGCGACCGGCAGGCAGAGCTCGCCGGTGGTGCAGAAGTGCCGGATGTACTCCTGCTCCCGGGTGCTGACCTCCGGGTCGCCCGCAAAAATGCCGTCCAGACCGTAGTTCAGTGCCAAGTCCGCAAAGGCCGCCGAGGGGGCAGCGGTGCGGTGGGCTTCCAGTGTGGGCAGCCCCGCGTACAGCGGCCCGCGCAGCAGGGCGTCGCCGGGGATAAAGCCGTACACCTGCAAGCCCTCTGCCTGCAAAGCTGCGGTGCTCTCGCGCAGAAATTCCGGGTCAAGGCCGGTCTCCGGGCGGGGGTAGAAGTTGTGCATGGCGATGACCGTGCCGCCGCCTGCCGCCAGCTGCCGCGCCACCTCCGGGGTGGTGGTGGAGGCGTTGACGGCAACGGGCAGCTGCTGCGCAAGGGCGCACATCTCCTCCAGCGAGAAGCCGTAGTCCAGCCGCAGACCCCACAGGTGCAGCCGCTTTGCCAGCGCGGTCAGGTCGGCGCAGCCGAACTGCCGGATGGTCTTTTCCGACACATCTGCCAGAATGCGCCAGCCCTGTGCGGAGAGAAAATCGCACATTTCCTGCACGCGGGCGCAGTAAGCGGCATCAAATTCTTCGCTGATATGCAGTGAGATAAAAACAGGCGCGCCGCCTGCCGCAAAAGCGGAAAGCGACGCACGCTGTTCCTCAAACTGCGTCAGATACACTGACCGTCCGAGTGTTTTAAGCATTGGCAACGTCCTCAACAGAGACCATTGCGTTGGTCACGATAAAGCCCATGATGTAGCAGATGACCAGACCCACTGCGTAGCAGCCAACGGAAGCAGCCACACCGTGAGGGCCGGCGGTCATGACGAACAGAGCCAGCAGACCGGAGGGACCCCAAGCAGTAGCAGCCACCTGCATGGCCATAACGAAGGCACCGCCGAAGCCGGCACCCAGACCGGCGCTGATGAAGGGCTTGCCCATGGGCAGGGTGACGCCGTAGATCAGCGGCTCGCCGATGCCCAGCAGACCTGCGGGCAGTGCGCCGGTGATAACGTTCTTCAGGCGGGTGTTGCCGCACTTCTTAGCCTTGAAGTAGATAGCGACAGCAGCGCCAACCTGACCTGCACCGGCCATAGCCAGAGCGGGGTACAGGGTAACGTAGCCAAAGCTCTCCAGCTGCACGGAGTACAGAGCAACCAGACCATGGTGCATGCCCATAGCGACCATGGGCAGGAACAGAGCGGTGGAAATATAACCGGCAATGATGCGCACGATCAGGATATCGCTCATGCACAGCTTTTCAACCACCCAGCACAGCGCGGTGGAAACATAGCCGGTAGCGGGCATGATGATCAGGATATAGGGCACGAGGCACAGGATCATGGTGATCAGCGGGGTGAACACGATGTCCAGAGATTCGGGCATCCACTTACGCACCCAGCGCTCGATCTTGACAAGGCACCATGCGCCCAGCACAACGGCCAGCACGCCGCCGCGGCCTGCACGCAGGATGGAATCCAGCGGCACAGCCTCGTTGAAGAGACCCAGAATGGAAGAGATCTTGTTGATACCGTCCAAACCGGTGATCATGCCCAGCATACCGCCCAGAATGGGGGTGCCGCCGAACTTTTCGGCTGCGCGGTAGCCGACCCATGCGGTCAGGTAGCCAAGGAAGCAGGTGTTCATCAGGCCCAGCAGGGTGCTGATCAGAGCCAGTGCGGGGATGTCGGCGTAGTTCGGCACCACCTGACCGATCAGGGAGTTGATGCCGGCGCACAGACCGGAAGCCACAACGCCCGGGATCAGGGGGATAAAGATATCGCCGAAGGTCTTGAACAGCTCCTTGACCTTGCTCTGCTTCTGTCCGGCCTTGACTGCGGCCTTGTTGGTCTGCCAGTCGTTGGCGGTGGAAGCGGCGGCGTCCGCCGGGATGCCCATGTCGCGGCAGATATCTGCGCACTTGCGGCACTTGCCGGGGCCGACCACGATCTCCACATAGCCGGTACGGTCATGCACGATGCCCATCACGCCCTCGATGGCCTTCAGGCCCTCGTCGTCGATCTTGGCGTCATCTTTAACGCGCACCCGCAGACGGGTCATGCAGTTGGTTGCGGTGAGAACGTTGCTCTTTCCGCCGACCTTCTCCAGCGCCGCGCGGACCAGTTCTTCATTCGTCATAAGTGGGTCCTCCTTTAAAACAGGTGTATATCCGATGCGGCCTTTGCCGCTAAGGAACTTAGAGATATCTTACAGCACTTCCAGCCGGATGGCCTCCCGCACATGGCCGCGGGCCTTTTCCAGCCGCCGGGCGGCTTCCTGTGCATCGCAGTCTGCCAGCAGCATGGTGATGGCGGTCTTTACGCTGCCGCCCGCTGCGTCAATGGCGGCGCGGGCTTTCTCCCGCTCCACGCCGGTGGCGTCAATAACGATGTTCTCGGCGCGGGTGTGCAGCTTTTCGTTGGTCTGCTGCACGTCCACCATCAGGTTCTGGTAGGCCTTGCCGGTGCGCACCATAGAGCCGGTGGAGATCATGTTCAGGATCAGCTTCTGTGCCGTACCGGACTTGAGCCGGGTGGAACCGGTCAGTACCTCGGGGCCGCAGTTCACCTCAATGGCAAGCTCTGCGGCCTTGCCGATGGCGCTGCCGATATTGCAGGCAATGGCGGCAGTGTGGCAGCCCACGCTCTTGGCGTAGTCCAGACCGCCCAGCACATAGGGCGTGCGGCCGGAAGCGGCAATGCCCACCACAAAGTCATTCGCGGTCAGGCCGTGGGCTTTCAGATCCTCAACAGCCAGCTCCCGGCTGTCCTCTGCGCCCTCCACAGCCTCGATAAAGGCTTTTTCGCCGCCGGCGATGAGCCCCACCACCATCTCCTTCGGCACACCGAAGGTGGGCGGGCACTCGGCGGCATCCAGCACGCCTAAGCGGCCGGAGGTACCGGCGCCCATATAGAACAGCCGTCCGCCTTTTTCAAAGGATTCTGCCGCCCATGTGACCGCCTGCGCGATCTGCGGCAGGCACTTGGCAATGGCCAGCGGTACCCGGGCGTCCTCCTCGTTCATGACAGTCACGATCTCCAGCGGGGACATCTGGTCCAGCTGCATCGTGCGCGGGTTGCGGGTCTCGGTGGTCATCCCACTCAGATTCAAACCCATATCCTGCACCTCCAGTTTCCGCCGCACCCCTTGCGGCGTGATTGTGACCAAAGTATAAACTTTTTCAAACAAAATGTCCACAAAAAGACTATTTTGTGGTACAATGTTTTATGCAAGCATTGTTTTTGAAATTTTTGCGTACAAGTACGACTTTTTTGTGCAGCTTGTTCAATCCATCCTGAAATACAACAGAGGTATCTATATGCAGAACGTTCTTTTACGCCTGCGGGAGGTGCAGCCCTCCCTCAGCAGCACTGAGCGGCAGATCGCGCAGTTCATTCTGGAAAACCCGGACGAGACCACCACCCTTACCATCCGGGTTCTGGCGCGGCGCTCTTTCTCCTCCCCTTCCAGCGTGGTGCGCATCTGCCGGGTCATCGGCTTTCAGGGCTACAAAGAACTGCGCCACGCCCTGACGCTGGAGCTTGCCACCCTTGGCGAGAACGGCAGCCACCGGGAAAAGGACATCACCCCGCAGGACAGCCTGCAGGAGATCGTGGACAAGGTGACCCACAAGAACATCCAGAGCCTGCTGGACACCCAGCGGCTGCTTTTGCTGGATGAGCTGGAGCAGTGCGTGGAGCTGATCGCCAATGCCCGCACGGTGCTGCTGTTCGGCATCGGTTCCTCACTGTGCGTGGCAAAGGACACCTACCTGAAATTTTTGCGGCTGGACAAGCCCTGCGTGGTCAACGAGGACTCCCACTCGCAGCTTTTGCAGGCGCGCAACGCCACTGCGCAGGATGTGGGCATCGTGTTCTCCTACTCCGGGCAGACCATGGAAATGATCCAGTGCATCAAGGAGATGAAGGCGGGCGGCGCACCGGTGATCGCGGTGACCCGCTACTACCCCTCCGAGGTGGCGCAGCTGGCCGACCATGTGCTGTATGTGGCCGCCAACGAGAGCCTGTTCCGCAACGGTGCCATGTCCTCCCGCCTTTCCCAGCTGAACGTGGTGGATATCCTGTACACCGCCTACGCCAGCCGCAACCACGAGGACACCATGCGCCGCCTGACCAAGACCCACATCTATAAGCCCGGTGACCCGGAGGTGCTCACCCAGCCGTAAAGTGGAAGCCGCGCCGCAGGGTGCAAAAAAGGCGCCTGGTGATCTTCTCACCAAGCGCCTTTGCTTCCGTTAGCGAAAGTATCGTGTTTTTTACGGCTTTTTCAATCTGAAAAGTGCAGCAGTTTTTTCGTCAGGCGATTTTGCGTTTTGTAAAGTGTCACAATGTTGTGCGCCTTCAGCCAATCCCGCAGGTCGGTCATGGTCGCACCGTTCAGGCGCAGGTAGCAGCTGGCCCAGTTTTCCGGCATGGTGAAGCTGCGCTGGTACTCCCCGATGGATCATACGCCTGCGGAATCTGGCCGGGTTGCAGCTTTTTTGCGGGGCGCGTCCGGGTCAACACCCGCGCCCTCCGGCATATATTCCCGACCAAACAGCATTTTCGTTCACCTCTCTATGGCTCTATTGTAGCATAGAAAGCCCAAAAGCGGTTTCAGAAAAGCGACTGCTTTCCTGAAGAAATCCGGCATTTACACCAGACTCTTGTAGGCTTCCAGCTGCTCCGGGGCAAGACAGTCGATGGACGCAGACGAACACAGGGAGTTGACGAGAGCCTTGTTCGCCTAAAATTTCTTCTTTTTATGCAAAGGAAAACAGGCTGTGCAAGCCATGCACAGAAAAGCCCCTGATTCGGGCAAATGTGCAAACGGTGTGCAGAAAGTGTGCAGCAGCTTTTCCACATAAAGAAAGAACGCCAAATCTTACGATTTGGCGTTCAATATCTGGTGCACCTCGCGCACTCATATCCGAACTTTTCTCTGCTTTTACGGCTTCCCCAAAAGCGACCGTTTCCGTACCTTCCTTATAGTTAAAGGTAATAAGCACCTTATCATCATAGAGATAGATGGCATTGATGAAGGTATCCACCAGTGCCTGCCGCTGCTCCGGCTGGGTCATGTCCAGCTTGCGGAAGCGAAGCAGCCAAAACCGGACGAACTCCTCTTTCATCTTCGGTTTTGCCAGCCGTTCCTCTGCAATGCGGGCTTGCAGTTCCTTCCGCTGTTCTTCCAGAGCTTCCAGCCGTTCCTTGGTAGAGCTGGTCAGAATGCCCATCTGGATGGCATTCAGCATATTGGTGATGCCGACTTCCGTTTTTTTTAACTGCTTTTCATAGATGGGCAAATCCGTGCTTTCCTGATTTTGCAATTCCATGACTTTGGCAATGATGGCATTCATGGAAGCGTCATCTTCCACCAGCTTCATGGTCTCGTTGATCACCAGATCTTCCAGCCACTGTTTCCGCACGGCCTTTTTATCGCAGGTCTTTTTCTTCTTGGCAGCAGCACACTTGTAGTAGGTATACATTTTCCCGGTGTGGCTGACACCGCTTTCTCCGAACATCAGTGCACCGCACTTGCCGCAGTACAGCTTGGTGGTGAGCAGATAGCTTTCCTCCGCCTTATGACGGGCAGGGGCTTTTTTGTTTTTCGCCAGCTTTTCCTGCACCTTGTTGAACAGGTTCGCGTTTGCGCAGCGAAGCGGAGCAATGAAAGCCCCAGTGGGGCTTTTAAGCGACCGAACGGTCTTGCGTAAGCAAGATGGAGGGGCCCCGCCCCGACAAGTTCACGTTTGGTGTAAGAATCGGGCGTGTGGTGGATGCGTGCAGACCTGTAAAGGGCTGCGTCAGGGAGTGGCTTTATCCGATCCTCCCATGCGGTGGTCATCAGGACGTAGGACTCCTCTGCCAGCTCATGGTCAAAGCTTGCGCGGACGCGGACGATCTCATCGGTCACAAAGCAGACCTTGACATTAGCGTTATCAGTATGCAGCAGGAAAGCGCCGTTCTTGCGCTCCATGCCGGTAAAACGGGAGCAGATCTCCGTAGCTTTTACTCCTCTCAGTTGATTTTTGATAAAAAATGCCCCCATTCCCCTTTAGATGCAGGATATCTTCAGAGAAATGGGGGCAACGTATTCGTTGCTTTACCCGGAACAGTCAGGGATTAGAACACCCAGCAGCACCAGTGTGCTGGTCGCGCGCGCGGTGGCCTACCTTCAGACCCATTATCAGGACCCGACCCTTACCACCGCGCAGCTGGCGCAGGAGCTTTACGCCAGCCGGGAGCACCTTTCCCGTGCGTTCAAGGAGTGCACCATGGAGAGTATCCACAACTACCTGATCTATCTGCGGATGCAGCACTGCCGCAAGGCGCTGGAAGAGGGCGTTTCCGTCCTGAATGCCTGCACCGAAAGCGGCTTTCCGGATTACAGCAGCTTCCTGAAAACCTTCCGCCGTCTGTACGGCATCACCCCCACCGAATACCGCGCACAGCACCGGACAATGGTGCGTTAAAAGCTGCGGCAGGAGAATACGAAAATTTTTCTCAAAAAGGGTTGACATTCTACCCGCTCTGTGGTATTATACTTGAGCAGTCAGCGAGAGCCGCTGAAAAGCAAAAAAGTAAATATCGCGGGGTGGAGCAGTCTGGTAGCTCGTCGGGCTCATAACCCGAAGGTCGTTGGTTCAAATCCGGCCCCCGCAACCACCAAGCAGGTTGAATTTTTTAAATTCAACCTGCTTTTTTGTGTTCACATCAAAGTGGGAAGCGCCGCCGCTGTTGCACATTGTGCAGCGTGAACAGTGTAGAATATTATTATAACTTTTTATATTTGATCAGTGTGCAAAAAGAAACTGTCCTACGTTAAATGTTCACATCGTTCAGGTTGAACATTGTGGGTGCGGAATGCTGTGTTTCCAGGTCTGAATGCCCACATTGTTCAAAACTCTGTGGGTCATAGGCGCAGCCCGCTGCGGCTTGAACAGTGTAGCCCGCTGCGGGCAGCGCAGCCGAAGTCAGTATGTGTTTGTCATGCTTTTATCATACTGCTTTTGCTTTGGAAGAGTTAGAAGATCTTCAAGGTAAAAACGGTCATTTTTGCGATTTTGCGCGATTGCGTCTGCACCGCATCCGGAGGATATCGTGCTTGTTGCCCGGCAAAAAGAATAAAACTTTCCCCTTTTATAATAAGAACGTTCTGGCAAAGACCGTCTTTTTCTGTTATACTCTAGCCAATGAATACAGCTGTAACAGGAGGATGTTATGGAAAAGAATGTACTGAACACCGATCTCACCGGCAAGGTGGCTGTCGTCACCGGCGCAAGCGGCACGCTGTGCTCCATTTTTGCCAAGGCGCTGGCCCGGGCGGGCGCAAAGGTGGCGCTGCTGGGCCGCAACATGGATAAGCTCAAGGAGCTTGCGGACAAGATCGAAGCCGAGGGCGGCACCGCCAAGGGCTACACCTGCAACGTGATGAACAAGGCCAACTGCCTGCAGGTAGCAGAGGATGTGCTGGCAGACTTTGGCCCCTGCGATATCCTTGTGAACGGTGCCGGCGGCAACAACGCCCGCGCCAATACGGACAAGGAATATTTTGAGATGGCCGATCTGGAAAGCGACACCGTCACCTTTTTTGATCTGGACGAGAGCGGCGTGGAGATGGTGTTCAACCTGAACTTTATCGGCACCCTGCTGCCCACGCAGGCCTTTGCCCGCCAGATGGTAGGCCGCGAGGGCTGCAACATCCTGAACATTTCCAGCATGAACGCCTACCTGCCCCTGACCAAGATCCCTGCCTACTCCGGCTCCAAGGCTGCTGTGACCAACTTTACCCAGTGGTTGGCGGTGCACTTCAGCAAGGTGGGCATCCGGGTCAACGCCATTGCCCCGGGCTTTTTTGCCAGCGAGCAGAACGCAAAGCTGCTCTTCAACGAGGACGGCACCCCCACCGACCGCACCAAAAAGATCCTTGCCGCCACCCCCATGGGACACTTTGGCGACAGTGAAAAAGACCTTGTGGGCGCGCTGCTGTTCCTGCTGAACAACGACGCGGCAGGCTTTATCACGGGCATCTGCCTGCCGGTGGACGGCGGCTTCTCAGCCTATTCCGGCGTGTAATAAGTACTGCAAAATATACAAAACCACTCCTGTCTCCCGGTGCAGCAGCCCGGCGGGACAGGGGTGGTTTTTTCAACGGGGTTGAACAAAAGGCTTCCCCAGCCCGGGGGAAGCCTTTATGCGGAAAATGGATTTCTATGGGGTCACTTCTTCGGGTGCTTTTTGCGCCATGCAAGCGCCACGGCAACAGCAGCGCACGCCAGCACTGCCAGCGGCCAGACGGAGGCCAGCGCAACTACCAGCTGCTGCAAGCCATTCACAAAGTTGCCCCAGCCGGAGACAAGGGCCGTGCCGATGCGGGAGAAGAAGCCCTCGTCGGCGGGTGTGTAGGTCTGCACCTCGTTCAGGTCGATATACACAGTGCACTGCTGCACCTGATCGCTGTACCAGTCCAGCTGGCTCTGCCAGCTTTCGATCTGGGACTGCACCTCGGTGAGGGAGTCCTCAATCTGCAGCAAGTCCGAAAGAGTTTCGGCTTGTTCCTGCAATTGCTGTAAGCGGGTGCGCTGTGCCTGCAGATTAGAAAGCCGCGCGGACACGTCCATATACTGGGTGGTCACATCATCGGCCTGCTGGCTGCGGTAGGTCACATTACCGGCAGCGGCCACAGCATCCAGAAAGCTCTGGTAGTTGGCCTGCGGCACCCGGTAGGTCAGGCTTACGGAGCGGCTGGAACCGCTGCTGGAATATTCGCTGCTGGATTCCAGATAGCCGCCCGCCTCGGCAAGGGCGCTGTCCAGTGCACTGCGGGCCGCTTCGTAATCCTTGCTTTCCAGCGTCAGATTGGCGGTGTAGATGATCTTGGCACTGTCCACCGCAGGGGCAGCAGCCTCGGTGCTGCCGGTGCCGCTGTATTCCGTTTCCAGAGAGCGGTCGTCTGCATCCAGACTGTAATTCACCGCTTCGGGGGTGCTGTCCAGCGCGGCGTGCTGGAGATCAAACCCGCCCGCTGCCACAGAGGCAGCGGAGCTGTCGGCAGCGCCTTCGGCTGCGTACAGGGTGGGCGCGCTGCTTTTTGCGCTGCCCATCCCGATGCCCAGATGCAGGGTGCTGTAACCCAGCACGCACACGGCCAGACAGGCAGCCAGCGTGCCCAGCTGCTTTACCGGGAAGTGGATGGGCTTTTTCTTCTTGGCTTCGGTGTTCAGGGGTGCTGCGGGTGCAGCGGTCTGCGGGGCAGGGGCAGCCATCATGGGCTCGGCCTTTTCCTCCGCAGTCAGGGTGTCGGTCATGGCCAGCAGTTTTGCCTTCAGATCGTCCGGGGCAGTCAGGTCATCGACCTCCATCTTATATTCATACCACCTCATCTTCGATCTCCTCCTTCAGCATCGTATGTAACTGTGCCCGTGCGCGCCGCAGCCAGCTTAGTACCGTGTTTGTGGGCACCGCCATCATCCGCCCGATCTCTGCCGCAGTGTATCCTTCGTAGTAATGCAGATAGATGGCATTGCGGTAGTTTTCCGGCAGCGTGCGGATGGCATCCAGCACGCTGCCGTCCTCCTCCAGAGCATCGGGGGCGGGCAGGTTCTCGTCCAGCTCGGTGTCCTTTTGGTGGGCGGCGCGGGTCAGGTCCCGGCAGCGGTTGATGGCCACCCGCAGCAGCCATGCTTTGAGATGCTCCTCACTCTCAAAGATGCCGTTGTAGTGCAGCAGTTTTTCAAATACATCCTGCACCACATCCTCAGCATCGGCTGTGCAGCGGCAATTATGTACCGCAGTGCGGTAGACGGTGTCGCTGTAACGCTGCACCGCCAAGGTAAATACTTCGTTTCTGGTCAGCTGTCCCATTGTTATAAACTCTCCTTGGATGCCCGGAAGCGGGCTTCTCGATGGAATGTTTGTGGTTCTCACGGGGACGTTCACTCAATATACGGCTCAGCATCCCCGATTATTGCAGAACAAAACCCGGTTCCTTCCATTTTTTGTGTACCGGACGCACCGGACCGCAAGGTGTGTCCACGTTCTCCGACAGAGGTTGGATATCCTGTCGGTTTACCGGTCAGTATACCACGGAATCGCAGAAAGTAAAAGAGGGGAGGGTGCTCCTTCTTTATTTATAGACCCTTTGCAGCAGCGCCAGCCGCTCGGAGAGAAAGGTCTCGGCCTTGGGGTGATGCAGCCAGCATTTGCCGTCGGTGCTGTGCACCAGTTTCTGCGCCAGTGCGGCGGGGGAAGTGTCGATGGCCATCACGTCCTGCATGGTCAGTTGCAGGGTGAGCGCCGCCGGAACATCCGGCAGCGGCGGCAGCGGGTCCTCCCACACAAAGGGCGGCAGCAGCTGCACCGCCACGGTCAGGCGGGTACACTCCTCAGTCAGCAGCAGGGCGGCGGGGGCGCCGTCCGGCTGCACCTGCAAGCTGCTGTATAAAAGCTGCATCCGGGCAGGGGAGAGCAGCCGGGTCAGGCCCTCTGCCGGAGCAGCCGCAAGCTGTAAATACCCGGCGGCCTCCTCCCGGTAGATGCGCCGGGCAGGGGCTTGCAGCCCTGCGTAGAGGGCGGGCAGCATAAAGCTGCCGCTTTTTTCCAGCGCCTGCTGCGCCAGCAGATAGAACTCGGTCAGCGGGTACGCCGCGTCCGGCTGCGGCATCCCGAAATCTGGCCGTGATACATGACCTCCACCCATGGGAACCTCCTTGACAAAACACGATGGTGCGATTATACTATAAACAGAAGGGGCGCTGACTGCAAAGGTCAGCTTTCCATCCCGCATTAGTCAAAAAGATTGACCGCTAGTTTGGTAGACTGGGGCGGTCAATCTTTTTTGTTGTCATCGTTTTTCTTCTGCGAAGCTTTATCCATGACCTCAAGGGTCAGGCGAATTACCTCAATGATCAATCCCAACAGCGTAAGAATGACCATCAGCAGGTTCAGCATCTCCGACAGATCCATCTGACATCCCTCCCTTCGCCTTCAGGGCTTGGGGAGGCTTGGCTCAAAAAAGTTCTCCTCCCACAAGCCGCTGGTTCGTTCCATGTACAGGAAGAAGCAGTGCTGCGGGATGGGAAAGCATGACCACCGATTATGCAATCAGCGCCGTATTCTTAGAATATCATATTTTTTGACGGATTACAATATATCTATTGATTGTAAACCCTTTGCAAACTTTTCCGTTGACCTGTGGCGCACCGGTGCGGTATACTCGGGCACAGATGCCTTACAAAACGAAAAAACAGAGGGAAAACTGACCATGAAAGACAAAAAACTGACTACCTATCAGATGGCTGTCACCGCGGTGATGGCTGCCGTGCTGTGCGTGCTGGGCCCGCTGACCGTGCCTATCGGAGCCGTGCCCATCTCGCTGGCAAACTTTGTTATCTGCCTGACCGCATGGCTGCTGGGGTCGAAGTTCGGCACCCTGAGCGTGGTTATCTATCTGGTGCTGGGCGCCATCGGTATTCCGGTGTTCTCCGGCTACGGTGCCGGCCTTGCCAAGCTGGCAGGCCCTACCGGCGGCTATCTGGTGGGCTATCTGCTGCTGGCCTTCATCGGCGGGATGTTCATTGAAAAGAGCAAGGGCAACCCGGTGGTCTCCGCTGTGGGTCTGGTGCTGGGCGATGCCGCCTGCTATGTGCTGGGCACCGCATGGTTCGTGTTCCAGATGCAGTGCGAGCTGGGCTACGCGCTGACCGTCTGCGTCTACCCCTTCATTGCGCTGGATCTTGCAAAGATCGTGGTGTCCTGCATCGTGGGTGCGCTGCTGCGTAAGCGCCTGACGCAGGCAGGCGTGCTGAAACTGCAGAATGCAGTTTCGGAATGATTGCTAAGCGGAAAATTATTTTCAGATAGAATAAGCCCGGAGGGTCTGCGAACCTTCCGGGCTTATCTCGTTATTCCTGATATCCCAAGGTGGCTGCCATGACCGCCTTGATGGTGTGCATCCGGTTCTCGGCCTCGTCAAACACGATGCTCTGGGGGCCTTCAAATACCTCGTCGGTCACCTCCATGGCGTCGCGGCCAAAGCGCTCGCCCATCTCCTTGCCTACGGTGGTCTTGTGGTCGTGGTAGGCGGGCAGGCAGTGCATGAACTTGCACTGGGGACCGGCGTTGTCCATGAGGGCCTTGGTCACCTGGTAGGGGGCCAGGGCCGCAATGCGCTCCGCCCAGACCTCCACCGGCTCGCCCATGGAGACCCACACGTCGGTGTAGAGCACGTCGGCACCCTTGGTGGCCGCCATGGGGTCCTCGATGAACTCCAGCACGGCGCCGGTCTCCTTGGCGATAGCCTGACAGGTGTCGATGAGGGCCTGGTCCGGCATATAGGCCTTGGGGGCACAGGCCACGAAGTGCATGCCCATCTTGGCACAGCCCACCATCAGCGAGTTGCCCATGTTGTACCGGGCGTCGCCCAGGTACACCAGCTTCACGCCCTGGAGCTTGCCGAAGTGCTCCCGGATGGTGAGGAAGTCCGCCAGGATCTGGGTGGGATGGAACTCGTTGGTGAGGCCGTTGAACACCGGCACCCCGGCGTACTTGGCCAGCTCCTCCACGATGTCCTGGCCGAAGCCCCGGTACTCAATACCGTCATACATCCGGCCCAAGACCCGTGCGGTGTCGGCGATGGACTCCTTCACGCCGATCTGGGAGCCGGTGGGCCCCAGATAGGTGGACCCCATGCCCAGATCCTGGGCGG